>Ga0163144_10024722_pt1 | contig 11767 bp, 13 predicted proteins | sample OliLak19BULKMAT1_FD_123175 | JGI IMG/M metagenome (GOLD analysis project Ga0163144, IMG submission 123175) | Freshwater microbial mat bacterial communities from Lake Vanda, McMurdo Dry Valleys, Antarctica - Oligotrophic Lake LV.19.BULKMAT1 | ecosystem: Environmental > Aquatic > Freshwater >... | reverse complement strand
CCAGGGGTTCGGGCCGTCGGCCGGAAGCCGGAACGGGTCCTGAAGCTGCCTCCCCGAACGCCCGGCCGGGCGGAGGCAAGCGGTCGATGCGCTGGGCAAGAAGCATGCGCCGGACGCCGCGGGCGACCGGACGCAGGGGCCTCAGGCAGGGTTGCTGCCTTGCCAGCCAACCTGCATCCGGTCCCGAACGCGGCCCGGAACACAATTATAGGTGAACATCTCTGTATAAGGACGATCTTGCACCCGGACGACCAACACACGCGCCTGCGGCGCCGCGCCGGCCTCGAGGCTGGAAGAGGAATAGGAACATGGCCTTCAACTGCGCCGGCTCACATTACGGAGAAAGCCCCTTTTCGGAAACGCCCTACCAGAAGGCCGGGCAGGTCTGGGACGAGCCGATCGGGTCGGCGCGCGCGCAGGCCCGCAACTGGCGCCTGATGGCGCTTGGCCTGCTCGCGGCCCTGACGGCGACCTGCGGCGCGCTCGTCTGGCGCAGCCTGCAGTCTGCCGTCACGCCCTGGATCGTCGAGGTTGATGCCTCCGGCGCCCGTGCGCGCGGTGACGCCGGCGCCTGCAACCTTTGACCCTAGCGATGCGCAGGTCGCCCATCAGGTTGCCGGGTTCATCGGGAATGTCCGCAGCCTGTCGATCGACCCTGTCGTGGTGCGCCAGAACTGGCTCAGGGCCTATGACATGGCCACCGACCGGGCCGCTGCGACCCTCGATGAGTGTGCCCGCGACAATGATCCGTTTGCAGATATCGGGCGCCGGTCACGCGCCGCCGAGATGATCTCGGTTGTGCGGGTGACGGAGACTTCCTTCCAGGCCCGCTGGCTGGAGAAGACCTACGAGGCCGGCACGCTGACCGGCCCGCGGCGGTTCACCGGGCATTTCACCCTCGTGCACAACACGCCGCGCGGCGCCGCCACGCTGCAGGCAAACCCCCTCGGCCTCTACATTCACAGCCTCAACTGGGGCGAAGACCTTGTCGCGGGAGACCGGCCATGACGCGCCCCCTGCTTGCCCTGCCCGCACTCTGGCTGGCGGCCGCCCTGCCCGGCTCCGGCATCGCGGCATGGCCCGTCCCCGCGCCGGTGCGCCCCGCCGAAATCATCGAGATGCCGGTCCCGCTCCCCCTGCCGGGCCAGCTTAAGCCCGCCCCGGAAAGGGACACGGGCCCCCGCGGGGCCTCTGCAAAGCCTGTCTCGCCGGTCAGGGCGATCACCGAAGGCGCGCGGCCCGGATCGAGCCGTCTGCAGGGGCCTGTGTCAACGCCGTCCAGGTCTATCCGTACACGGAAGGCGCGCTCTACCGGCTCTATGCGAGCCCCGGCCAGGTCACCGACATCGCGCTCCAGGCGGGCGAGCGCCTGATGTCGGTCTCGGCCGGCGACACCGCGCGCTGGATTGTCGGCGACACGCTGTCAGGCCCGGGTACCGGCGCGCGTGTCCACGTCCCCCGCAAGCCGGTTGCCGCGGGCCTTGCGACCAATCTGATGATCGCCACGGACCGGCGCACCTACCATCTCGAACTGACAAGCCTCGAGACAGCCTACATGGCTGCATTGTCCTGGCACTATATCCGGGCGACGCGCTGGCAAACCTTGCCAGCGCCCGCGCCCTGCAGCAGGAGGCCGCCATCGCCGCGCCGGGCGTGCCCGGCTCGATCCGGATCGTCTTCCCGGATGGCGCCTCGCTGCAGATCTCGGAGCCCGCCTCAGACCCCTCGGGCGCCGCAGGCCTTGCCGGAAGAACTGACAATCACCGGGACCGGGTCCTGGCCGCCGGCGGGCTGGCAACCCTCCCCGGCATCGGCGCCGGCCTCGGCGACGGCGATGACAGCGACACCCTGCGCGCCGTCCGGCGCGGCTTCCAGGACAGTGTCTCGCAAACCGGCGAACGCATCGTCGAGCGCAGCCTCGGGGTCCAGGCGACGATCCGGATCGAGCCGGGCACGCCTGTGCGCGTACTCGTGACCCGCGACCTCGTACTGCGTGCCTGCCGCGGTAGTGCAGCCCCCTGACCCCGCAGCGCAGCCCGCCGCGGGGGCGCCGGTTGCAAAACCCAACCCCGCAGAGGAGCAAGACCATTGCCATCATCGCAACCTTCAGGCTGAAGGACGGAAAGTGGACCGGAAATATCCGCACCCTGACGATCGATATCGAGCTGCATACCGTGCCGGTAAAGGACCGGCCGGACCGCGCCCCTGATTTCAGGGTCGTTGCAGGCGAGGCGGAGCCTGGCGGAGCCTGGTGCGAAGAAAGCCGGGACGGCGAGACACCCTATCTGGCGGTAAAGCTCGACGACCCGGCGCTTGCAGTGCCCGTGAGAGCGGCCTTCTTCGAACAGGAAAACGGCGCCGCCGGGATTCGGGTCGGGAGCCGGGCCAGGGCGGCCTGAGGCATGCCCGGCCGCACCGCACGTCGCTTCAGGACGGCCGCTTGATCTGGTTGCCGGGGGCGAGCAGCACGACGGCGGGGACGTGCTGGCGCGCTTCTGCGGCATCGACGCCGCAGAAGGCGGCAATGATCACCGTATCGCCGACTGCGAAATGGCGCGCCGCGGCGCCGTTGACGCCGATCGTGCGCGAGCCGCGCGGCGCTTCGAGCGCGTAGGTCTGGACCCGGTTGCCGTTGGTCACATTCCAGATATCGACTTGTTCATGCGCCAAGATGCCCGACGCATCGAGCAGGTCCTGGTCGATCGAAACCGAGCCTTCATAATAGAGATCGCACTGGGTAACGGTGGCCGCGTGCAACTTGGCCTTCAACATCGTGAGCAACAAGGGAGGAGACTCCGGTGTTCGACATGAGCTCTTTTGCTCACTTTGAGAATATGGGTCGCTGCGGCAGGCAGCAAGCGGATATCGCATTGCAAGGCCGGGGCCGTAAAGGCGCAGTATGTAAACAATTGCGGCATCGCTGCTCACTAATGGCTGCCCGGCTCCGGATCGGCGCCTGCAGGCGGCGCCTGAACGCCCCTCGCGCGGCGGCGGCGAGGGTGTTAACCCTTGGTCATCTGCAGCCGGGACGTCAGGGGGACGACGATGCGCACTTTAAGACTGGCCACCAGGATGCTGTCCGGGGCAGCGCTTGCGGCGATCGCCGCGTGCGCCGCGGCGCCGCAAACAGCGACTTCTCCGCCGCCGGTACCCATTCCCGAAAGAGGCCCGGTCGACATCGATCGCAGCGCCGGCGCCTACCCGGATGAATATTCCGAACTCGGAGACGAGCCGGAAAGCCTGCCGCCGCCGGGCTCAGCTGCGCCGGGGATGGCCGCCTCGCGGACAGCGTTCCGCGAAGCCAGCAGGTCCGCCCACCCGGTGCAGGACTACCTGCCCTACATCGATGTAGCGATCGAGCAGGACATCCTGGTGGCCGGCAACGGCCCCGCCCTGCAGGACCGCTATACCCGCATCCAGATCGTGACGCTCGACCCTGACAGCTATGATGTCGCCGGGGTGGCCGGAGGCGGGCGAAAGGCGAAAAAGGAAACGCGCGACTATGACAAGGAAAGCCGGGGCTGGCTGTCGCGCACGCTGACGGGGTCGCGCAATGTCACGCGCACGCTGATTGCCGACTTCGACATTTCCAATCCGGACATCAGGACAACCAAGGCGCTCTTCTCGTCGACCTTCCGGTCCGACAATGCCAAGGGCGAAGCCTGGGCGACGAACGAGAGCATCTCGGTCTATGCGACGCCTTATTTCAAGGTGAGCCCGAACACGATGATCGAGGGCCGCTTCCGGATGCAGCTCTCAGATGAACGCTCGTCCTCTGCCGGGGCGAACGTGATGAACGCGCTGCAGACGGCGGCGAACCTGATTGCGCCGGCGTCAGCGCTGGTGACCTTCTTCAACGCGCCGGCGATGCTGCAGGCCTCGACCTTCCTCAACACCCAGTCGACCTCGCTGTTTGGCCAGTCGATCACGGAAGAATCGACAGGCGCCTTCGCGATCAAGTCCTGGACGCCGGATCCGATCCTCATAATCCGGGCAGACCTGCCGCCTGCCGCCAACATCAGGAACACGCAGAAGAAGGAAGCTATCGGCAAATGGGTGGTCTATCTCGAGCCGCCGATCCCATCAGTGTTCACGGCCAACACGTTTGGTGCGAGCGATGCGCCGGACTTTGCAGGCGTCAGCCCGGCCGACATCCTCTCGTTCAATGTCGGCACGGACCTGCGCGTCTATGACTATATCTTCTCGCGCCTCGAACTCAGCGACCAGATCACGGCCCTCAACGAGGCGGGCGACGCGAATACCGCGCGCCTGATCTGCTCTCGGATCTCGCGAGGGCTATCCGCGGTCGGCTTCACGACGTTCGACGCCGCTGCCGGCGTCTGGGCGGCGTCGGAATCCGACCAGTTCACGGCCGCGGCACGCACCGCGCTGCAGGCGCCGGAGACCTGCGGCGCGATGCAGCTGTGGACCGACATGACGCAGTAGCCGGGTTGCAAGGGACCTGAACCTGGCCCTATTGGAAAAGCCGGAAGCGACGGAGCGAAGTTGCGTGGACACTGCCCCCGATTTCTCGGTGATCATCGTCAATTACAATGGCAGCGCCTTCCTGCAAGGCGCAATCGACTCGCTGAAGGCGCAGACGCATCGCGACTTCGAGGTCATCCTGATCGACAATGCGTCCACGGACGGCTCGGTCGACACCCTCGACACCGGCGGACTGCCGGCTTTCACTCTGATGCGCGAGGCAAAGAACCACGGGTTCGCGCGCGGCAACAATCTGGCAGCGGCGCAGGCAAAGGGCGCCTGGCTCGCCCTCCTCAATCCGGATGCAAGGGCGTCGCCCGGCTGGCTCGCTGCCCTGACGCGCGCCGCTGCAGCCCACCCTGAGACGCGCACCTTTGCCTCTGCACAATACCTGCTGGACGACCCGGACACGCTCGACGGCGCCGGCGACGCCTACCTCGTTTTCGGGTTTCCATGGCGCGGGGGATTTGGCCGCGCCGCGCGCGAGCTGCCGGGACCGGGTTTCTGCTTCAGCGCCTGCGGCGCTAGCGCCGTGTATGACCGCGACCTCTTTCTTTCCGTAGGCGGATTTGACGAACGCTTCTTCTGTTATTGTGAAGACGTCGATCTCGGGTTTCGTCTTCAGCTTCTCGGCGAAGATTGCAGGTTTGTTCCAGACGCCGCGATCGAGCATGCCGGGAGCGCCATATCAGGGCGTGGGAGCGCGTTCTCCACCTATCACGGGACACGCAACCGGATCTGGACCTATGTCAAGAACATGCCGCCCGGGCTTATGATACTGACCCTGCCCGGTCACATCGCGCTAACCTTGTATCTGCTCGCCCGCAACAGCTTTACCCCCCGGTTCGCGCCCATGCTGCGCGGCCTCTATAACGGGATATCCGGGACATTCCGTCTGCGGACGTCTTCGCAATGGCGCGTTTTGCCGCGCGGCAGGTCACGCCGAATTGTCCGCTTGATGGCGTGGAATCCATTCCGCATGAGTCAGCGGCGGGTCCACGTGCGCGTTTCACCCTGAAGATCTGTCACGCTTCAAACGCTCAATGATTTGGCATCGCCAGCACGTTCCTCAGATAGTCGCCGTACTCATTCTTGTAGCCGTCGGCGAGGCGCGAAAGTTGGGCATCATCAATGAAGTTGCAGCGCCACGCCACTTCCTCTGGACATGCGATCTTCAGGCCCTGGCGCTTCTCGATCGTCTGCACGAACTGTGACGCCTGGATCAGGCCGTCGAACGTGCCCGCATCAAGCCAGGCCGTGCCGCGCGCCAGCCGGTTGACCCGAAGCTTGCCTGCTTTCAGGTATTCGTCATTGATGCTCGTGATCTCGATCTCTCCGCGGGAGGAGGGTTTTACGTTTCCTGCGATCTCGACAACGTCCTCATCGTAGAAATAAAGACCCGTGACGGCCCAGTTGCTCTTCGGTTTCTCCGGCTTCTCCTCGATGGAAAGGGCAACTCCGTTGGCATCGATTTCGACAATTCCGAACTCTCGGGGGTTCGAGACCTGAAAGGCGAAGACTTCGGCGCCGCGCGTCAGAGCGCCGGCCTTTTCGAGATCTCCCCGAAGCCCTGCGCCATAGAACATGTTGTCGCCGAGCGCGAGCGCGCTCGGCCCGCCGCGGACGAAATCGGCGCCGATAATGAAGGCTTCGGCAAGCCCGTTGGCCTGAGGCTGGACAGCGTACTCGAAATTCATCCCCCAGTCGGCGCCTGTTCCCAGAAGCCGCTGATAGGCTTCCACGGAGTCCGGCATCGCAATGATGAGGATATCGCGGATCCCGGCCAGCATCAGCGTGGTGACCGGATGGAAGATCATCGGCTTGTCATAGACAGGCAGCAGCTGTTTTGAAATGCCGCGTGTGATCGGGTAGAGACGGGTGCCTTTGCCGCCGGCGAGGATTATGCCCTTCATGAGGTCCAGCCTTTGATTTTTAAGAGGTCTTCAACACAGGTTTGCGTACTTGCCCGCCAATGCGGCAGGATTATGCCGAACTGGGCGGCGAGCCTGGCGCAGTCGAGACGGGAATTGGCGGGCCGGAGGGCCGGTGTCGGGTATTGCGGGGTCGTGATCCGGCGAACCCGGGCGGCAGGGCCGCCGCAGGCTGCGCTGACGCGGAATATCTCTTCTGCAAACTCCGCCCAACTCGCCTCGCCGGCCGAGGTCATATGATAGATGCCCGGCACCAGCGCGGCCGGACTGGCCGCGGCCTGCGCAGCAACCTGCCAGAGCGACCGGGCGATGTCCTGCGCGCTGGTCGGATTGCCGACCTGGTCATGGACGACGGACAACTCATCGCGTGTCTCGGCAACCTGCAGCATCGTTTTCGCAAAGTTCTTGCCAAACGGGCTGTAGACCCAGGCGGTGCGGAAGATGGCATGGCGCGGATTGGCGCCGGCCACCGCCTGCTCGCCGGCGAGCTTTGAGCGGCCATAGGCGCCGGTGGGCGCAGGCTCGTCGCGTTCGGTATACGGCGCAGCCTTGTCACCGGAAAAGACATAGTCCGTCGACAGGTGAAGGATGGGCGCGCCGGCCCGGGCCGCCGCCGCGGCCAGCAGGCCCGCCCCGGCGGCGTTCAGCGCATGCGCGCCAGCTTCATCGGTTTCGGCCTGATCGACGGCAGTATAGGCAGCGGCGTTGATGACAATGTCCGGCGCCGCCGCACGTACGGCTGCCTCAACCGAGGCCGGGTCGGTCAGATCGAGATGCGGGCGGCCAAGCGCCACCACATCGGCCGCTTCTGACGGCGCTGCGCCGACCAGCGCACGGGCGACCTGCCCGCTGCCGCCGGCTACCAAGACCCTGAACCTCGACATCAAAATCTACTCTTTATCCTGAAGCCCTGCTCTGCCCTGCCGAGCCCTGCCGACCGGTCAGGCCTTTGCCCCTGCCGGCAATCCGAGCCGTTCGCCGGAATAGACCGACTTGCGCAGCGGACGCCACCATTTTTCGTTGGCAAGATACCAGCGGATCGTTTTCTCGAGGCCGGTCTCGAAAGTCTCTTCGGCCCGCCATCCGAGTTCGCGCTCAAGCTTGGCGGCATCGACGGCATAGCGATGGTCGTGGCCGGGCCGGTCAGCCACGAAGGTGATCAGCCCGCGGCGGGAGCGTTCTGCGGGCACGATCCGGTCCAGCGTATCGCAGATCGCTTCAACCACCTGGAGGTTGGTGCGCTCATTGCGCCCGCCGACATTGTAAGTCTCGCCGGGCCGGCCCTTCGAGGCGATCAGGGCAAGGGCGCGGGCATGGTCTTCGACATGCAGCCAGTCGCGGATATTGTCCCCCTTGCCGTAGACCGGCAGCGCCTTTCCTTCGAGCGCGTTAAGGATGACGAGCGGCATCAGCTTTTCCGGGAAATGATGGGGCCCGTAATTGTTCGAGCAGTTGGAGATGATGACCGGCAGGCCGTAGGTCCGGTGCCAGGCCTTGGCAAGATGATCCGAGGCTGCCTTGGAGGCCGAATAGGGCGAGGAAGGATCATAGGGCGTCTCTTCGGTGAAGAGGCCCTCGTCGCCCAGGGATCCATAGACTTCGTCGGTGGAGACATGGAGAAACCGGAAGGTGTCCCTTGCGGCGCCGGCAAGGGTCGACCAATAGGCCCGCGCAGCTTCCAGCAAGTTGTAGGTGCCCAGCACATTGGTCTCGACGAAATCGCGCGGGCCTGAAATCGAGCGGTCGACATGGCTCTCGGCGGCAAGGTGGAGGATCTGGTCCGGACGCTCCGCCGCTATGATCTCGGTCATTCCTGCGGCGTTGCAGATATCCTCGATGATCAGCCTGCAGCGCCCGGTTGCCTCTGCCGGGGCAATGTTTGCCCGGTTGGCGGCGTAGGTCATCTTGTCGATCACCGTCACCTCGGCGCCCGGATTCTTTACTAGCAGGCGCACGGCCGCCGAGCCGATAAAGCCTGCGCCGCCGGTTACCACGATTTTAGTCATAAGGTTCCCACTATTCGTCATTCTCTTGACCCCCGCCCCATAAGCAACCCTTAAAAGAAGGGCAACGATCGTCAACCAGTCACGAGCACGCGCTAGGCGTAGCATTATAAAATAAATTTCATGAAATGGCTGCAACTGACGCGGCACGCATGGAATCAAAGGCAGGTGGAAACTTCGCTTCTCTTATGACCTTCCGTGCCGATTGGGAGATATCGGCACCGCCGCCAGCGCCCGAACATGGGCATTGGCAGCATCACACTCGCCATGAAACTGAAACTTGCCGCGTGAAGCCCAGTAATCCGGCCGCTTGAAGATGCGATGATTACCGAGACACTGGAATCCGCCAGCCCCAAGCGTCCACGAAACCGGGGGAAGTCCAAGTCCACTTATAGCAAAATCGCAGGTTCCTTTTGCAATTTCGAATTTACCCGATAAAAAGGGTGAATGATCGGCCAGAACGGGTCCGGAATAGCCGGCCGCTACTGTCTAGAGCGGGTTGCGCACTGTGCTGGAGGATCGCCCATCCATGGATTTCCGCGCATACATTCGGCACTTGGGCGCGGGCAAGCGAATCCTCGAGATCGGCCCTTCCTACAATCCGATTTTTCCAAAAGGTTCTGGCGCTGACATCTGGGTGATGGATCATGCGCCGAAGGAAGAACTGGTCGCCAAGTACACAGCGTTCGGCATTGATATTTCACAGATCGGAGATGTCGATTTTGTGACAACAGACTTGTCAGACGTGGTCGCCGAAGGCCATGCCTTCGACCTGATCGTTGCCAGCCACCTTATCGAACATGCGACTGACATCATCGAGTTCTTCAAAAATTGCGAGAGTGCGCTCTCTGTCAGCGGCAAAATCGCATTGATTGTCCCCGATAAGCGCTTCTCGTTTGACTATTTTCGTCCTTTGTCCACCCCGGGTCAAATGATTGACGCGCACCTGTCTGGCCGGAAACTTCATCTTGGAGCGCTGTACGACTATTACAGCTACTTCTGCCGCCGGGACGGGCAAATGGCGTGGTGGGACAAGGATGCGTTTGATCCGGAATTTATCCACTCTGCTGCAACCAGCCGTGAGCCGCTCGACAGGGTGCTTCGAACCGGTGAATATGAAGATGCTCACGAGTGGGTTTTCACGCCCGCCAGCTTTCGGTTCATCATCAATGAACTCCGGCAAGGTGAATTCATGAATTTCGGGATCGAGGAATTCTTCGGTTCAATCGGATTTGAGTTCATGACGACGCTCAGCAGGACTGCTCCTGCAGACTTGCGGAGCAAGAAGGAGCAACTGCTCGAAGTCGAGTCCGATATATGGGAAGTGGCTCAATATCGACAGATCGAGCGAGCCTCAAAATAGAGTCCAATTCACAATCCGATTGAGTGTAGCAGGCGGGATCGCCGATTTACATTTTGACTTGTTACCGTCGCAAGCTTCAAAAGCAAACCTGTTCAATTTAGTCCAGCACGGCACGACACGCACAGTGCCACCCCAACAGAAATGGAACCCACCGTATGGATGCTTGGACTTCAAAAGTTCTGGCCAGCGCTACTGAAAACAGCCCGGATATGCCGGGCTTTCCGCCGGCCGCTGTTCAAGAGCGTTTCGTCGGAAGAAGCGGCGCAGCCGCCCTAGAAATGGTCGTTCCATTCTATGAATTGATAAATAGGCACATGAGCGTAACCGAACAATGCAATGTGGTCGACTTTGGTGCAGGGTGGGGCAGAATTGCAAGATTTTTCCAGAACAGGATTGGGGCGGGGACCAATTTTCATTTGGCCGACGTCGATCCCGACGCACTTGAATGGTGTCGATCATCCTGAGTAGCAGGTAACCGGGTCCGGCTGAGTCCTGACGGCGAACTGCCATTTCACGAAGGAAGTCTGGACCTCGTCTATGCATTCTCCGTTTTTTCGCACTTGTCCGAAGGCAATGCCAAACACTGGTTTGACGAATTCGCCCGAAAAATTAGAGTAGGCGGCGTACTGATCTTCACAATTCAATCGCTGAGATTTCTCGACCTCGTCAAAGCGTGCCACGATCTCGACAGCCCGAATCCGATAGAGAAAAGGATTGGTACGTACATGGACGATCCTGCGGAAGCGATCCGGCGATTCAATCAGGGGGATTTCGCCTTTTCCAATACTGGCGGGACGGGTGTCCTGACCGGAGATTTTTATGGATGGGCCGCTATTCCGCAAGCCTGGCTCCAGTCGCAGTTTGCTGGCAGCTTTGACGTCGTTGAGTACATTGACGACCCCGTTTACTCCGAACAAGCGATCGTGGTTGCTCGAAAGATAGCTTGAGCCGCTGACGTCAGCACCGAAGTCGACCAGGCTCCACTGTCAAGTTGAATGGGCAATTCCTCTGCATAATGGAGCAGGAGGATGCCGACATCTTATTGGGGATTCTAACACGCAATGATCCGCTCAAACGAAGGATACTGCCACTGTTGCCGGTCAGAGACGACCTTCCAAGCCCATGCAGAATGGCTGCGCGACCACTATGTCTGCGCCAATTGCGGCAGCATACCCAGACAGCGCGGCATCAACCATGTGCTCGATAATTATCTGCCTGGCTGGGAGACCCTCAGCGTCCACGAGTCATCGCCGAGCCACGATTTCGTCGCCCGCCATTGTCCCGGGTATTCATCATCGTTCTATTTTGAATCCGTGAAGCCCGGCACAACTGACGAACATGGACGCCGAAGCGAGGATCTGCAGGCGCTGACCTTCGCCGACAGCACGTTCGACATCCTGGTCACACAGGATGTCTTCGAGCACATCTTCGACCCGGCCGCCGCCGCATGCGAAATCGGACGCGTCCTCAAGCCCGGCGGCTGTCACGTGTTCACGGCACCGAAATATTCCTTCATTCAGACCAGTTTTCCCAGGATGTCCGTGGAAAACGGCAAGCTCGTGCACCTCCATGCTGAAGAGTATCATGGCAGCCCCGTCGGCGACGGCCGCTCACTCGTGACCTGGACGTACGGGCAGGACTTTGAAGACGTATTGGCCCAGTGGAGCGGCATGAATACAGTGACCTATGTCACACGCGACAGAGGCATTGGCATGGATGGAGAGCATCTCGAAGTATTCGTGACGCGGAAGCCTCTTAGCGGCTGATCCGGGCAATTCTCGTTCTCCTGCCTCATCCAACCGCCGGCGATTCGGCAGGATTGCCGCTGCGCCCGTGCTTCAGACCAGCAGGCGTATTTTCTCGAGGTGGACAGGTTCCGGATCAGGATCGATATCTGCCGGCTTGCTGAAGATCAGGTAGCGCTAGGAGACCTGGCTGCCGCGCGTGGGCGCTTCAGACGACATCTGCAAAGCCTTTGCGTGTCT
>Ga0163144_10024721_pt1 | contig 11767 bp, 11 predicted proteins | sample OliLak19BULKMAT1_FD_123175 | JGI IMG/M metagenome (GOLD analysis project Ga0163144, IMG submission 123175) | Freshwater microbial mat bacterial communities from Lake Vanda, McMurdo Dry Valleys, Antarctica - Oligotrophic Lake LV.19.BULKMAT1 | ecosystem: Environmental > Aquatic > Freshwater >... | reverse complement strand
TGGCGAGGCCGAGGCCCTCGGCCAGTCCGGCGGTGTTGATGTTCATGACCATGTTGACGAGGGCCTTGACCTGGGCCGCTTGGCCCGCGCCGCCGATGTAGCGCAGCGAACTGCTCAATTTTTCGAGGATCGGGTTGGCGCGCTCGAAAACCTCGACCTTCCCGCCGCACATCAGGTAAAGCGAACCTTCGCGCGCCTGCGTGATGCTCGACGCCATGCAGGCCTCCAATGAGTTGGCCCCCTTGCTCTCGCATTTCTCCTCCACCCAGACGTGAATGTCGGGAGAAATGGTGGCGCAATTGATGAACAACTTGCCTTTGGCGCGCTTGAGCAAACCGCCTTTGAATATTGATTTCATCGCTTTGTCGTCCGTCACGACGGTGATGATCACGTCTGAGAGTTTCGTGACCGCGGCGAGGTCCGGCGCCACCTCGCACTGCAATTCCTGGCCCAGCGCAATCGCGGACGGAGCGTTCACATCATAGACCGCTGCGATCTGATACCCGCAATCCTTGAGGCGGCGAGCCATGTTTGCGCCCATGCGCCCGACTCCGACAAATCCAATTTTTTCAGCCATAATATTTTTTGTTGAGATTGACAGTGTTTGAACGGGATTTTTTAGGAATTCTTCTGAAATGCAAACCAAGATTTACGATTAAAGGCCGCGCCAGATGATTTCCAAAGCCATCACAGAGTAGGCCGTGACCAGGGCCGGATCTTTTTCCCACCAGCGCCCGTTCGAGTTTTCCCACGAACCATTCCTTTGCTGCAAGTTGATCAACTTCATCGCGACTTCTTTGCGCCAATCGATTTTGCGCCCGTCTTTCAGCTCCAGTTGATCCACGCCGTAAGCCGACAGCGCCTTCGTCATCAGGTGCAGATAATAATAAAACCCCTGTTGACCCATTCCCGGATTTTCTTCGAGGGAAAAATGGTTCGCGAGCCAGTCGATCACAGCGCCGACGCGGGCGTCTTCGCGGTTCAGATCGGCGTAAATGTAGCTCAACAAGCCCGCGTAGCTGATGCTGCCGTAGGAGCGCAGAGCAACTTTCCCGGTGGAATTGGTTTCCGTCCCCGCCTTGCTTTCTTCGGGTTCGTAAATGAATCCGCCTTTGTTTTTCTCATCGCCTGAGACCCACGGCTCCTTGTTGTGGCTGGGCAGATTCTGGCAGCTCTGAATAAAGTGGAGCACCGCCGACCAGTTCAGGTTTTTGGCTTCCGTGAGATTTTGGTCCTGAGCCAGATCCTTGCTGTAATACAACGCTTCGAGGGCAACGAGCGTGTTGTTCATGTCGGAATGCGTGCCCTTGCTGCCGTAGCCAATACCCCCGTCGAACGGGCTGTCTGTTTTTCCCGGCTCGCCCAGATCGATCTGCTGGCCGACCAGCCACTGGCGCGCATTGCGAATGATCGCCGTGTATTCCGGTTTCCGCGCCGAAACCAGCGCGAGCGTGGACAGCGAGGTGTTGTAGTTCTGTAATTCCTTCCGATAAATCCCGCCGTCAGGCTGAACGTTGCCGAGGAGAAACGCGTATCCTTTTGTCACCGGCGCCGGCCAATTGGTTTTATAACGTCCGGTCGGCTCGCCCATGAACGCCGTCAGTGCCAGGGCCGTCACCGCCGGATGATCTGCCGTGGACCAAAAGCCGTTGGTATTCTGGCTCGCCTCCAGCCACGAGAGCCCCCGGGAAATAGCGTGCCCGACTTCATTGCGAAAGGAAACATCGGTTTTCCGCAGAGGCGTTTTTGAAAACTGCGCCTGCTCGGCGCGGGTCGGCACGGTCGCCAGCGCAAAAATCAGGAGGAATAAGGAGCATCGTTTCATGAGATTCATTTCTCCAATTGGAACGTCACCTCCACCGGAGTGTTCAACGGTGGAACGGAATTTGTGTTCACAAACCAGATTTCGTCGTCATCGCGGTCGGGCCGCGGATTATTAGCCAGGGCCAGCGGGTCCGTGATGATGGACACAATGGAGCCGTCTCGTTGCGCAATGAAAGTTCCATCGACAATTTTCGAGCCGTTGTAGATCCACGCGCCTTTGCTCATGGGCACTTTCGCTTTGTTGTTGAAAACAAACTCTTCTCCATCGGCCCGTCTCTCCGCGCTGTCAGATTTGTAACTGATCTTAACGCGAAACTTATCGCCCAGAATATTTGTGGTCGCCGAGTTGGTCGCGCCCTGCGTGCCGATAAAAAGCATGGCGACGTGGATCTGCGCTGGCTCGACGTCGGTTCTCAGCACGCTTTCGTGAAGTTTCCCGGTTCCGGTCACGATCAGATACTCCACCAACCCGTTCGTCATGTTGACGAACGCTGGAAACTGGACGGTCTTTTCTGCCGGGTTCAATCGCACCAGGCCAACCTGAAAAATTCCCGGGGAAATCTGCCGGATCGGCGCATTGGTCGGCGCTGGCTGGGCGATCGCCGCGCTCATCAAACACGAGATCCAGAAAATTATTTTTCGAGCAGAAAAGAGCGCTTTCATGCGAGCAAATCAAGCTAGGGTAGCGCTTTCACATTGCAATCTGGAAAAACAAGACGTTCGCCAATTCACGAGAGGAGCGCGGCGTTCACGCCGCTCCGTGTTTTGATTTCGACCTGGGCTGCAAAATCCTCTGTCGTCAGGCTTCCTGGCGACGAAGCGGCGTAAACGCCGCGCTCCCATCAATTTCGCTGGAACAGAACCAGGGCGGTCGTGTCGAAGTGCCTCCTGCCAAAACCAGCGCAGGAAGGATTTCATTTGCGATTGCGAAAAGGCGTGTTTAGCGTTTCGCGGAGTTTGATGATACCAATTCTTAGGTTTTCGAAAAATATGAATAGCGTTCCACTTTCTGCACCTGAATTAACGAAGATTGTGTCCGGATTACACACGCTGGCCCACAATCTTTGGTGGACCTGGAACCAAGGTGCGCAGGAGATATTTCAGGAATTATCGCCACGCAGTTGGCAGCATCTTTACCACAACGGCGTCGCCGTGTTGCGGGAAGTTTCCGAATACGAACTCCGCGTTCGCCTGCAGGACCCGGACTTTCGCCGCCGCGTCGCGGAAGTGTTGCACGACTTCGACACCTACTTGAAGGAACCCAACACTTGGGGAAATCAAAATGCGTTCGCGCTGCAAAAGAATCCCGTTGCTTATTTCACAGCCGAGTTTGGATTCCACGAAACGCTGCCCATCGCGGCGGGCGGCCTCGGCATTCTCGCGGGCGACCATGCAAAATCAGCAAGCGATCTCGGAATCGGCTTTATCGGAATCAGCCTGTTTTATCGCGAAGGCTATTTCCAGCAGGCGTTCAACCAGGAGAACTGGCAGTCGGAATATTACACGCTGCTCAATCCAAAGAATTTGCCGGTCGAGCCGGTGCTCGATTCGAAGGGCGAACCGATCGTCTGCTCGGTCGAGATCGGGATGAACGAAGTTTTCTTCCAGGCCTGGCGGGTCAACGTGGGGCGCAACCCCGTGTATCTGCTGGACGCCAACCGCCCGGAGAACGAGCAACGATTTCGCGATCTGACGCTGCGAGTTTACGGCGGCGACAGCACCACGCGAATCATGCAGGAAATCCTGCTCGGCGTGGGCGGGGTGAAGTTGATGCGCGCCCTGGGCGTGGAACCGTCCACCTTTCACATGAACGAAGGCCATGCCGCCTTTCTGGTTCTGGAACTTCTCCGCGAAAAACTGGCGTCCGGAAAAAAACTCGAAGAGGCGACCGCAGCCACCAAGGCGGAATGCATCTTCACAACCCACACGCCAGTTGAAGCGGGCCATGACCGTTTTACGCAGGATCTGATGAGCTACGCGCTCCACAAATGGCCGGCCAATCTGAAAATCACACTTTCGGCTTTGATGGCGTTCGGACGAGTCACAGCCACCGATTCACAGGAGCCCTTCTGCATGACGGTCCTGGCCTTGAAGTTTTCGCGCGCGGCGAATGGTGTGAGCGAGTTGCACGGCCAGGTGAGCCGCCAGATGTGGCATGTGCTTTTTCCGGACAAAAAGGTTGAGGAGGTCCCAATCGGCCATATCACGAATGGAATTCATTTGATGGGCTGGATGAAAGGCCCGGTGCGCCGCTTCTGGAAACGCAAATTGGCCGAGACGGAAACAGCAGAGGCCGGAGCTCCCGCAGGGGAAGCCACCACCTTCTGGACAAAAAGGCCGAATATCTCGTGGGAAACAGAAATCAACTCCGCCGAGTTTTGGAAACGCCTGGCGGACCCGAAATTTATTTCTGACGAAGAACTCTGGGCGCTTCGTTACAAACTGCGCCGCGAATTGATCGAGTTCGCCCGCCGCCGCCTGCTGCTCCGCGGCCACGGCCATGGTTTGACCCAGGGCGATTTTATTGCCTACGATCACCTGCTCAATCCGGACGCGCTCACCATCGGCTTCGCGCGCCGGTTCGCCACCTACAAACGCGCCCCGCTGATCTTCGAGCAATTCGAGGACGTGGTGAAACTGGTCAGCGACCTGAAACGACCGGTGCAATTTGTTTTCGCGGGCAAAGCGCATCCGCGCGACGACGAGGGCAAACGCTACATCCAGCGTGTCATCCACCTGAGCCGCTACAGCGAACTTAAAGGTCATCTGGTATTCATCGAGAACTATGACGTGCATGTCGCGCGGCAGATGGTTTCCGGCTGCGACGTCTGGCTGAACAACCCGCGCCGACCGCTCGAAGCCTCGGGCACAAGCGGCCAGAAAACCTCCTGCCACGGCGGATTGAATTTGAGCATCATGGACGGATGGTGGCGCGAGGGTTACGACGGCACCAACGGTTTTGCCATTGGACCCGACTCCCATCCCGATTCGGTCGAGGAACAGGATCGGGTGGACAGCGTCAACCTTTACAAGACCCTGACCGAAGAGGTCATTCCCTCGTTTTACAATCGCGATGCGCAGGGAATTCCCCGTGAATGGATCGGGAAAATCCGTCGCGCCATGGTGACGCTCGTCCCCGCCTACAACACCTGGCGAATGGTGCAGGATTACACCACGAAATATTACCTGACAAAATAGAGCTATGCGCTGCCCGCTCGACCAATCCGTCCTGCGAACGCACGAAGGGAGCGAGGCGCAAATTCTGTTTGGCGAAACCTGTCACGGCATTTGGCTCGATCGCGAACAGCTTTCGATGTTCGTCCGAAATCCGATTGCCGCAAAGGCATTACCCAGGGTCAAGGTGGTGTCCGGCAAGGCATCGGGTTCCGCCGGCACGCGGCTCTGCCCTTCGTGCGGACCGACCATACTGAAGGCCAAAGTCGTTGACGGAGTTGAAATCGATCTCTGTCCGGCCTGCCATGGCATCTGGCTCGATGCGGGCGAGTTGGACTCGATCGTCGCGCGCTATCGACGAAAGCAGGCGCTGACCAATGTTGCCGATCAGGGGACTGATATTTTTGCTGACTTCGTCACCGACCCCAGCCTCCTGTCCGACTTGACCGACACGATCGCGGAAACGCTCGGCAAGGGATCGGAGTGGGCAGCAGACGCCGGACCGGCACTATTGGAATTCATCGGCGACGCGCTTTCTTCCCTGGATTTTTAACCAGTCCACTTACCCTGCCCTCTCGAAGTTTCCCCTTTCCGTCCCATGTCCTTGAACTAGATTGAGCTGGTGACGCTTGATATCAAATCCCTCTCCTTGGAGGAACTGCAAATCCATTTCAAAGCCTGGGACCAGCCGTCCTATCGCCTGACCCAACTGCTGGATTGGGTTTACAAACGCCGCGTCACCAGTTGGGAGGCGATGACCAGCCTGCCGAAAAGATTGCGGCAGCTTCTCGCCGAAACCTTCTCCCTGCAGACTCTCGAACTGGTTCGCAAACAGGGTTCGCGCGACACCACGCAAAAATTTCTCTGGAAACTCAGCGACGGCGCGATGATTGAAAGCGTCCTGATCCCGGCGACGCCCGCCCTCTACGGCGAGGCCAGCGACCGTCATACGCTTTGTGTTTCGACGCAGGTCGGTTGCGCCTACGGCTGCAAGTTTTGCGCGAGCGGACTGGATGGGTGGAAGCGCAATTTGCGAGTGGACGAAATTGTTGAGCAGATTTTGGCAACAGAACGCTGGAATGAAACCGAACTCAAAACTCAAAACTCAAAACTCAAAATTGAATCAGACTCTCGACTCGTAAATAATCTGGTCATTATGGGAATGGGCGAACCGCTCGCCAACTACGACAATCTGGTCAAAGCGCTGAAAATCCTCAACGCCTCGTGGGGCGGCGGGATTGGCGCCCGCAAAATCACCATCTCCACCAGCGGACTCGCCCCGCAGATTCGCAAACTCGCCGAGGAACCGTTGCAATTTCGCCTTGCCATTTCGCTGCACGGCGCGACCGACGAGACGCGAAACAAGATCATGCCGGTCAACAAAAAGTATCCACTGCGCGACCTGACCGCCGCCTGCGAGTATTATCAGGAAAAGAAAAACCGCATGATCACACTGGAATATATCCTGATCGCGGGCGTCAACGACCGACTGGACCAGATCAAACCTCTCGCCCAGTTGTCGCATCGGTTGCACGCCAAGGTGAATTTAATTCCTTACAACAAAGTGGACGGCTTGCCCTGGGCACGCCCCACCGAGGACGTGCAGGAGAAGTTCTTGCAGGCGCTGGAACGCGAGAAAGTCATTGCCACGCTGCGCCGGGAAAAAGGCCACGACATTGACGCCGCTTGCGGCCAGTTGCGCCTGAAGACCGAGCGGGCGATGACCAAAGCGTAAGAGCGCGTTTTACGAAAACCCACCGTGCGGTTGCGACGCTTCTGAAACTGTTGCTCAAAGCCCGGAAGTCGGGGTGAACGGCAGACCCCTTTCGCCCTTGAATAGTTTTTTCAGGCGCGGGTCACGGGAACTGCTTTTTCGCCGGAGAATTTCTGGCGTGACGAGTTTTGAACTTTCACGACGCGCTTTGCGGCCCCGCAGCCAATCTTCCCAACTGATTGGCTTATCCAGCGGGATGCAGGGGACTTTGGACTTTAAGTTCATCGGCTACTTCCTTCGCAAGCGCTTTGCACTGGGGAAAAATACGATATTCAGACCGCTCCGCAAGGCGCTTAACTTCATTCCAGTCGAGTTCAATTTCATTTCGAAGCGCTGTTGCGAGAAACGCTTTGGCACAGTTTCGCGCCGCTTCATTTTCGCCAGGGTAAACCGAAACCAGCACGCGCTCCACGAGCAACTCCTCGGGTTGCGCAATTTTGATTTGTCCGTAAGGCGCGTCCAGTTTCCGGAATGGTGTTCGGGCCAGCGTTTCGATCTGCCCGAGAATATCGACGAACATTCCAGCAACCTGCCAACTGCGCGGACCGCCCTCGCCGCGTAGTTCACCCATCAATTCCTGGCGTAACCGCAACGTGAGCGGTTTGCTCTCGGCGGAATAACACAAATCCAAATCGCCGGAGGCATACGCGCCTTCTGTGTAAAATTCGATGGCAGAGCCACCCACCACAATCAGATCAATGCCGCGTTCCCGAAACAGCGCGGAACAAATCGAAGCGAGCTTTTGGCTTTTGAGCGTCGGATCCTTTTCTTCCGTGATGTCGGCTAGCGCGGCTTTGATGATCTTGGCGTCCATGCCCCGAGAGTAATGGGTTCTGAAAATTTGGCGACAGAGTTTTAGCGTGTTGCCTAGCCAGCGCGCCAATCATATTCTCTGCCCGTGATTGCACTCATCGATTATGACTCGGGTAATTTGCGCAGCGTGGAGAAGGCTTTGAAAAAAGTCGGCGCGGACGTTCGTGTCATTCGCGACCCGAAGGAAATGGAGGGCGCGGCGGCAGTTGTTTTGCCGGGCGTCGGCGCGTTCGACGATTGCCTCAATGCTCTGCAAAAACAGGAACTGCTCGGCGGCGTGCGTGATTTTATCCAGACCGGAAAACCGTTCCTCGGAATTTGTGTCGGGTATCAGGCGTTGTTTGAGAAGAGCGACGAGTTCAACAGTTGCGCTGCTGGCCTGGGAATTTTTCGAGGCAAAGTCCGCCGCTTTTCAGACCAGCCCGGCCTGAAAATTCCACAGATCGGCTGGAACCAACTGGAGATGGCAAGACCCGATTGCCCGTTGTATCGAGGAATCGCCGAGGGAAGCCATGTTTATTTCGTCCACAGCTTTTTCCCGGAGCCAGCGGATGATTCCATTGTCGCGACGCGGACGGTTTATGGCGATCGCTTCGCTTCGTCGGTCTGGAAAGACAACATCTTTGCCACGCAATTTCATCCGGAGAAAAGTCAGACGATTGGATTGCAGTTGCTGAAAAACTTTGTGGAACTGGCAAAATAAGAATTGATGCCTCGCGAAGGTCGCGACGAAAAAGAAAGGATTTCAACCAGGATGGACAGGATAAATCATTTTCATATCTGTCTTCTTTTGATTTGTCTCCCTTCGCAATTTTCGCGTCCTTTGCGAGACTCGTTAAATTCTCCCCCTTGTGCGCTCCAAATTGCTTTGTTAGGTTGGGTTCGCAATACGCATTGTTTGTTGGGCAATTCTCAACTGGAACCTTAACTCATTAAAAAATTATGGCATACGAACTACCTTCCCTACCCTACCCGAAAGAAGCTTTGGAACCGCACATTGATGCGCAGACCATGGAGATTCACCACGGAAAACACCACAACGCCTATGTCACGAACGTGAACAAAGCGATTGCCGGCAAAGCCGACTTGGAATCCAAAACCGTCGAACAACTCATCAGCAACCTGGAGGCGGTTCCTGCGGACATTCGCGGCCCCGTTCGTAACAATGGCGGCGGACACGCCAATCACTCTATGTTCTGGAAATTGATCGGACCAAAAGCGGGAGGCGCTCCCGCCGGAAAGCTGGCCGAGGATATCAATGCAACCTTTGGGAGCTTCGACGCGTTCAAGGAAAAATTTGAAGCCGCGGGAACAACCCGTTTCGGCAGCGGTTGGGCCTGGCTCGTCGTCAACGGCGGGAAACTCGAAGTCTGCTCCACCGCCAACCAGGACAGCCCGATCATGGGCAAAGCAGTTGCCGGATGCGAAGGCATTCCGGTTCTCGGCTGCGACGTCTGGGAACACGCCTATTATTTGAAATACCAAAACCGCCGCCCGGATTATCTCAAGGCCTTCTGGAACGTGGTGAACTGGAACGAAGTCTCCAAGAATTACGAAGCGGCGAAGAAATAATTCCGCGCAACATCCTCCTCGTAGCGGCGTCTCGAAAGAGCGCCGCTAATTTTTTGCGCCGTTCTGTTCCTTCCATGGATTGACAATCCGTATGCCAGCCTCCGCAAAATCGGACTCATTCCGCGTTGCAATCGTGAGATCATACACCAGCGCTGGCGCTGCAATGTAACTGTTTTCCAACGGCATTTTCCTTCCCCGGCGCAACAAATCAGCATTGAGAATTCCCCAACGCAACGCCACCGCTTCGTCAAAATCCAAAATTGCCCCCTGATGCTTTTCCCGCAGAATATCAAATCATTGCTGAAGCGCCGTTTTCTTCTTTCCACCGGCAAGAATGCTGATGCCGAATTGGATTTCCGCCAGACTGATGGCGCTGATGAAAATATCCTCTTCATGCGCTGCAAGCCAATCGACGACGCGACCGCTTGGAGATTTTTGCCTCGGCTCGGAAAGCAGGTTGGTGTCAGCAAGAAACATCAAAAGCGAACGCCACGGCGCGGATATTCCTTGCGCCGCTTGGGCGGCAGCCCTTCTCCTTTGACTGGACAGGCGAGAAGCAAATCAACCAATCCTTCATTGCGACGCTTTTTGCGGACCTCAAAACCGGCAGCAGTCTCTTTGATTTCCAATTCGTCGCCCGGGTGCAGGTTCTTGCGCTCCCGGACGGCTTGCGGAATTACGATCTGGCCTTTACTGGAAAGCGTAGTCTGCACGGCAAGACGATAGTTCTGCGGCTGCTGGAACGCAGTCGTTTTGAAGTTCGGAAACCGGCAAGAAAATAATTCCGTGCAACATTCCCCGCGTAGCGGCGTCTCGGAAGAGCGCCGCTAATTTTTCGTTCCACAGTTAGACGAGCGGGCGAGAGTTTTCCAGTTTTTCAAGTTAGCGCGCTATGAGTTTCACTACAAAATTCAGGTGGCGCGAACTTATAGTCGTAGGGATTGAAATACGGTGATTCTTTGAATTTCCATGGACGTATTCTCCGGGCTAAAATCTTTAGACCTCCATGCATCCAATTAAAACCATGATAAGACGAATGATTTCCGGCGCATGTATTCTAACGCTAGCTGCGGTCGCCGGCTGTGGTTCTGGTTCCTCTTGGGGAACCCACATTCGAGAATTAATAAATGAAACGAAAAGGCAGGCTAAAGCAGCTGATATTCAGGCAGCACTGATTCCCATTTTTTCGGATCCAAATATACGCTACGACTCGTCCGAAATGAATGCCTTCACCAACCGCTTGCCGCCTCAGATAATTTCCCTTCCAATATTTTCCGACAACTCTTCCAATATTTTAGCTGACTGGTTTGGCAGCACGAATGCACTATTCGTTGTGGGCGGCGGCGGATTTGGAAGTTGGGGTATTGTTGTGGTCCGCCCTGGCTCTGACGAGAATCCGCAAAGTAAAACAATTACTCTTTGGGAAGAAGGGGTTTACTTTTTGAATGAATATCGATGACGTTTGGCCATATTTCGATAAGTTGAACAATTCAATGGCGTCTCGGAAGAGCGCCGCTAATTTTTCCGCAGCGTCTCAATCGCGTAAAGCGACGTCCGCGCGGTAATGAAAAGCGTTTTTCCATCCTTCCCGCCAAAGCAGAGATTGGCGGCGCTTTCAGGCACCAGAATTTTTCCGATGAACGAGCCGTCTGTCCCGAAAATGTGGACGCCATCACCCGCGCTCGACCAGACCCGCCCGTCGGCGTCGCAGCGAATGCCATCCGGCACTCCGCTGTCGATGACGCAAAACACCTTTCCGTTCGCAATCGTTCCGTCGTTCTGCACGTCGAAGACGCGGATGTGACGCGGTTTGCCTGAATCGGCCACATAAAGTTTCTTCTCGTCCGGCGAAAAGCAGAGGCCGTTCGGTTTGTCGAAATCCTTGACGAGCGCCGTTGTTTTTCCGGTGCTGGGATCGAAGCGATAAACAAAATTACCGTCTTGCTCTTTTTTCTTGCCGCCCAAACCGTAATCCGGGTCGGTGAACCAATAGGTTCCGTCGGACTTCACCACCACATCGTTCGGTGAATTAAACTTCTTCCCCTCGAACTCGGAAACCAGCGTTTTGATTTCGCCATCTTCGCCGGTAACCGAGACGCGCCGGCCGCTGTGCTCGGCGGTGACCAGTTGCTTTTTCAAATTGAGCGTGTTGCCGTTGGCATTCTGGCTGTCCTCGCGGAAAACCGTGGCGCCCGTTTCCCGGTTCCATTTGATCAGGTGGTTCGCCGGGATATCGCTGAAGACCAGGTAGCCTTTTGGAATCCAAACCGGGCCTTCCACGAAACGAAAACCACCGGCCAGCTTTTCGACCTTTGCCTCGGGAGAAACTATTTTTCTAAACTCGGCCTCGTTCTTTATTTCAAACTCTGCTGCCATGAGTTTCGTCGAGCAAGCCGTCGTGGCCAAAAGAGCATTCAATGTGAGTCGGATTGTCATTTTCATAATTTTTCAAGAGTGCAGCGCCGGTTTTCAAACCGGTTTAAACTATCATCGTGCCGAAAAACCTTTGACTCGCGCCGGCTAAACCATTTCCAGCCTGAAAGCCGACTGCAAGTCGGCGCTCCGTTCCCGAACAACCGCCCGCGTGCTATTTCAGCCACTGCGGGATTT
>Ga0163144_10024719_pt1 | contig 11768 bp, 12 predicted proteins | sample OliLak19BULKMAT1_FD_123175 | JGI IMG/M metagenome (GOLD analysis project Ga0163144, IMG submission 123175) | Freshwater microbial mat bacterial communities from Lake Vanda, McMurdo Dry Valleys, Antarctica - Oligotrophic Lake LV.19.BULKMAT1 | ecosystem: Environmental > Aquatic > Freshwater >... | reverse complement strand
TGGCAAAAGTAATCGAATAAGAAATATCGGTCAGCTTGTCGGTTTTATATATAAAAGCTGGGATAAACATTAATAGGTTAATTCCCGTCGAAACAATAAAGGCGAGAAGTATAAGATTCATACTCGAATCATAACATCTAAAAGATTATGTATTGAGCAACTCATTTTCTACAAGAGGATAAATCCACGTGCGTACAAACCTAACTTTTGATTCAACAAAGTTTTAAAGAAGTCAAAACAAATGAAAAGACGGGGTGATGAGTGAGCCTAGGACGTAGGCGCCCAAAAACACACCAATGACGTCAAAAACTATGTCGGATAGCGAGTTTGGATGCCTTAGGGCCTTGCCCTTACATCCGATTGTGTTTAAAGACTTTTTTGGAAGTCTTTTGTTATTATTAAAGCCAATGATATATCTAATTGGCGGCGCTCCAAGGGTTGGCAAGAGTAACCTCGCTCAGAGATTTATCATACAAAAGCCAATGCCATCGTTTCCGTGCGATTTTTTATACGACACAGATCAAGTCAGAGCAATACCTAAATTCGCAGAAATGGAAATTATCGAGAAAGGTGAAGTGTTTTTCCCGATCCTTCAACGACTAATCGGTAATATTCGGACTGTAAAAAATATAATCTAGCCTATTTTGACTTAGCATATGACTTTGAGGCTGGTCAAGCTGTTGCCTTGGACTTTCTAGTTAGGTAGGCTCGCAACAGCGTCACAGAAGGCCCTCCAAGCATAAGAGTCTTTTGTTATACTTACGCTAATGTCTCGTTATTTATACAAGTACCTTAAGCAGCAAGCGGAGGAAGATAAACGTTGACTGCCTAATGACCTTGGCGGCCATCGTTAACCCCCCCTGGTAGATATGGCAGAGCTAAAGACTCAAAAGAGTAACCCCTGTTTTCTGGTATAGTATAGGTATTAGAAACCCGAATTTGCGAGGGGATTCGCAAATTCGAAAGGAGGTGGCTAAGTAAGATCATTAATATTGCCGAGCAAACTTGTTTTGTCGGTAATATGGCGATCTTACTTTTACACACCGACACGCACCGGTAGCTCAGTTGGATAGAGCGTTGCGCTTCGGACGCAAAGGTCAGGGGTTCGAGTCCCTTCCGGTGTACCACGCATAAGCACTATGAAAGTTACATTTATTACCGGTAATCAAATGAAAGCTGATTATTTAGCTAGCTACTTAGGTTTTAAAGTTGAGCATCAAAAGCTAGATTTAGAAGAAATTCAATCTCTAGATTTACGCAAAATCGTCGAACATAAAGTAAAACAAGCATACGATTTAATTAAAGGGCCAGTGATCGTTGAAGATGTTGGCCTGGAATTTAAAGCGCTAGGTCGTTTGCCGGGCCCATTTATTAAGTGGTTTTTGGAAGAATTGGGATTTGAAAAGTTGTGCAAAATGGTTGACGATCGAGATCGCTCGGCTGTGGCAAGATGCGTATTTGGCTACTATGATGGTGTAGATCTGAAGTTGTTTGAAAGTTCCCTTCGCGGCAAAGTGGCGAGCAAACCCTCAAAAGATAATGGGTTTGGCTGGGATAGTATTTTCATCCCTAATGGCTATAACGTGACGCGCACAGAATTAAGCGATGAAGACGACAAAAAAACATATCTACAAATCAAACCATTCCGAAAACTCAAAGAGTTTCTCGAGTCACGTGTATAAGCAGAATAGTTCTAACCTTTGCCGAAGCGCCGTACCATCCTCCATAGCCCCGCAGAAAGCGGGGCTATGGAGGATTTTATTTGTGGCAGGGCGAGAAGTTTATCCGCCGCAGTCTTGTACGGAGGCGGAGGTACGTACGGGTGTACTAAGCGCGAGGGAGTATAATGCCTGTAGTAACAATTAAACAGAAAGGCTTAACAAAGCCTTTAGAGGAGTACGGACTATGGCAGATATAAAACAGACTGTTACCCGGACCGAAGACAGTGGCGTAGATACCACTGGAGCGAACGTACAACAACAAACCAAGCGAATCCAAACAGAGTCGGCGGTCGACACCAAAACAACCGCCCAAAACGCAGTGTGGTATCTGTTGGGTTTTGTCGAGATTTTGCTTGGCTTTAGGCTGGTGCTTAAATTATTCGGTGCTAATCCGTCAACTAGCTTTGTAGACATGATGTACGGTGTAACTGGGGTATTAACCGCACCTTTTGATCGTATCTTTGGCGTTAGTAGCACCACCACTGGAGAAACTCGGTCTGTCTTTGAGCCTTCGATATTGGTGGCCGCGGCAGTGTACGCCCTAATTGCTTGGGGCTTGGTCAAACTCGTCACGATTAATCAAAAACCCTAAAGTGTCATTTGCTAAAGAAGCAGTGGTTAAAGTATAAGCGGCCGAAAGTAGCATATGGCATTGTCAAAGTTGAACACTGACTTACTCAGAAACACAAAAGGAACAAGCTTTGTTGGTGTTGGTACAGTCTTTTTTTGCCACGATGGAAAGGGCAAATTCCTCATGAGCAAACGCAGCCAAAAATGCCGTGACGAGCAGGGTAGATGGGAAGTTGCCGGCGGTGGTCTCAAATGGGGAGTAACTGCCGAAGACAATATTAGGCGCGAAGTAAAAGAGGAGTTTGGTGCCAGCGTAAAAAAGATTGACTTCATGGGGTATCGTGACGTGTTTAGAAAGTTAGAAGACGGCACACCCACTCATTGGCTTATGCTTGACTACGCAGTAGAGATTGACCCATCAGAGGCTAAGCGTAATGAACCGGAGATGGCAGACGAGATTGGTTGGTTTACTTTCGCGACGCAACCCAAGCCCACTCATTCACAACACAAAGCGTTTATGAATAAGTATAAAACCCAGCTCGGAAGGATTCTCGGCAATGGCTAAAAAACAAGACACAGGCCTCAAAAAATTAACGAAAAGCTCTCGGTCTGCTCCTCAGTTTTCGCAGAAATGGTGCCTTGTTTCGTTTTTTGAACGCGTACCAGAGGGGTTTGAGTTTCACCGCGGAGAATGCCCGCTACATGTCACGTTGGCAGATACATTTGCTGCCGAATGGAAGAGCACCGGCCTGTTCGAGGAGTTAGAGGGCTTGCTTACTAATCAGAAATCGTTAAAAGTAGTTGCCAGCGATGACGCGACCTTTGGCCCTCCAAACGAACCTGTAAAAGTGACCATTTTAGATAAAACAGCCGAACTTCAGCTGCTGCATGAGCGCATAATCAAAACACTGAAGAGTGCTGGAGCAGTTTTTAATAACCCGCAATATGTCGGCCCGGGCTATTCGCCTCACAGCACCGTCCAAAAGCACGCACGCTTGCATAAAGACGACACCGCTACGATCGACAGCGTGACATTAATTGACATGTTCCCGAACGGTGACGCCGAGCAGCGCAGAGTACTCGGATCAATAAAATTCGCTTAAGTAGCTAGCGGATTAGTCAACGTTATAGCTGTCAAGCAGGCTGTCAAAGCTTTCGCGGCTGTCGAGCATCGATTTGCAGTCGGCGATCGCCTTGCAGGCGCTTTCGTTGTCGGCACAGCTGTAGTCAAAGGAGTCGTCAAAGTAGCAGTAAGTGGTGCTACTGGAACTGCTGGAGTTGCTACTAAAATTAAATGGATCGTTGGAAGTGTCGGCGGCTAAACTGAACACCCAGATGTAGGCAGCAAATCCTAGAGCGAATAATCCGATCAAGAACCAGTTCATCCAGTTAACAGCTGGCTTAGCTGACTTAGCTGTCTGGTAGGCTTTGATCTCGTGGTAGCGCGTGTCTAGACCCGAAACCGAACCAACGATCGATAGCAGGCCGTTACCGCTGATGACTGATTGTGCAATAATCACGCCAACCATCTCAATAAAATGGCCTTTTGTCATCGTAAAACTTCTTTTTAGGCTAGCTCGTACGCCAGCGTTCTCGTTGACAAGCACGAAAGGAGCAAGCGACCAGCGCACGGCGACGGCACAGGCCGCCAAGATTACGACTGCTGCGACGATAACCACTGCCGAAGCGTCGTCAAGCGCACCGCTGATCAAGCCGCCCAATATGCCGGCGACAACAAACAGCAGAAAAAAAGCTATTATGATACCGAGGTAGCGCCACACATAGGGTGAAGCACCCTTTAACATAGCCTGGCGGGTGGTAGTTGTATTTTGCTCGTAGCTAGCTTTTAGCACGAAAATTGCGCCCAGAGAAGCTCGAACTACTACGAATAAAGTAGCAACTGCAAGGGCGACGCTACCTATGGTCATCCACACCGGGGTGTAATTGGCTGCGGTGACAAGGTAGAAAACAGTAAACAGAGCGTACCAGGCAGCAACAATAACTAACAGCGGCACAAATAGCATTAAGGTAGCAATTGGATTAACAGTTAGCGCTTTTCCTAAACCTACGGCTGCTGCCGCAAACGGGTTAGACGTATATTTGTGTTGTGTAGCTTCGTTTCCTTGATCCATAACTTTATATCCCCCTCTTTTATAAGCACATTTTACCACCAATACGATGCTGCACAAATGCTACAATTGCCAGATGCGATCACTTAATGGGCGAGAACTAGCGGGTTATATACAGGAGCGGCAGGCCAAAGATGTGCGCCGGCTGCGTCAGGCCAATGGCGTTAAACCCCGCTTGGCTATTATTCAGACCAAAGACGACCCCGTGATTAACACCTACATCAAACTCAAAAAGCAGTATGGCGCCGATGTTTTGATTGATGTCGATGTTCACTTTATCGACCAAAAAACCGTGCCACAAGCAATCAAACGCTTAAACGAAGACCCAGCAGTACACGGCATAATTGTCCAATTGCCGCTGGCTGATCCGTCCGAAACAGAGGCTATTTGTGAGCTGGTACTGCCAGCAAAGGACGTTGACGCGCTTGGTTCACGAGCCAAATTAACTCCAGCTACACCGATGGCGATTATGTGGTTACTGGCAGGTTACAATGTCGAGCTTCGAGGCAAGAAAATACTACTTCTGGGCCGCGGCAAGTTGGTTGGTGCGCCGCTTTCAAAGATGTTAAAAAGCTCTGGCTACGACGTAGAAGTAACCGACCGCGAAACGGCCAGCCTGGCCGAACGCACAAAACTTGCCGACATTATAATTACCGCCACCGGCAGTCCGGCAATACTGTATCCCGACATGATCAAGCAAGATGCTGTAGTGGTAGACGCCGGAGTGGCCAGTGAAATGGGCAAAACCGTCGGCGACTTGCACCCGAGTGTTTACGAGCGTGATGACCTCACAATTACCCCCGTTAAAGGTGGCGTTGGTCCGCTAACGGTTTGCGCTTTGTTCGAAAACGTTATTACAGCTGCCAGAGGGGCGAGCAAAGCTTGAGCAAGCCAACGATCGGTGTATTTGATTCGGGTATCGGCGGTCAATCGGTAGTAAGCGCCGTGGAAACAGCTATGCCGGACACCAAGGTGATTTTTAAAAACGATAGCGCACATATGCCTTACGGCAACAAAACCACCGACGAGCTGTTTGCCTTGAGCCTGCCGATACTCAAAGACTTGGTGTCGAGCAACTGCCAAGTGATAATCATTGCTTGTAACACCGTAACCACCACCATTATTGATCGGTTGCGAAAGGCAATAACTATTCCGTTAATAGGCATGGAGCCAATGGTAAAACCGGCCGCCGCGGCAACCAAGTCCAAGATTATTGCTGTTTGTGCCACGCCGGTTACCCTCCGTAGCGCTCGCTATCAACACCTTAAAGATACTTACGCCAAAGGCATCAAAGTTATTGAACCAGACTGCAGTAATTGGGCGGCGATGATCGAGGATAACGAGCTAAATACTGACCAAATTAGCCAACAGATTAACCAAGTTTGTGAATCCGGCGCCGATGTTATTGTGCTGGGATGTACGCACTACCACTGGATCCAAGCCCAGGTTCAGGAGTCGGCCGCTGGTCGCGCCGAGGTTATTCAGCCAGAAGGTCCGGTGATTGAACGACTCAAGAGCGTACTGGCGTCTCTAGAGCCTTGACCTGGGCCTGAAACTGCTCGCCGCGGTCTTTGTAGTTTTTGAACATGCCAAAACTCGCGCAACCGGTTGAAAGCAGCACGATATCACCAGTTTTAGAGGTGGCCTTGGCGGCCGCAACAATCGACTCCATATCGTCTAAATTTTTTTCAAGCACTGCTTCGTAGCCTCGATCTCGCAGCAGTTTAGCGATAGCTGGGCCGGTGTCGCCTATAGCCAAAACCTGCCGAACGCTGTGTCCAACCACAACATCGGCTAGCTTATCAAAAGCAATGCCCTTATCGCTGCCACCCAAAATGACCACCTTTGGCTCTTTAAATGCTTTGATGGCGGCAATAGCTGTCTCGGGCGTTGTCGAAAACGAATCGTCGTAGTAGCGCACACCGCTAACTTGGCCGACAAACTCTAAGCGGTGTTCTAGGCCAGTAAAGCCAGTTACTACCTTGTTTATAACACTGACATCACCCGCCACTATGTCCCAGGTGGCGGCAACTGCGGCACAGACGTTCTCGAGGTTATGTCGGCCGATCAAACCGACTTCGTCGCTCTCGCAGATCAGATTATTGCGAAAGAACAACTTGTTGCCGCGGACATGAGCGTCGTAATCAAGCGTCGTACTCTGATTGGACGGCTCTGGTACAGCGTACAAAAGCTTAGTTTTGGCTGGGCTGACGCTGGCAATCTCACGGCTGGCGGCGTTAAGGCCGTTAAAAACAGCTATATCGCCAGGTTTTTGGAACTTAAACATATTAGCCTTGGCTCGCTTGTAATCATCAAAGTTTGCGTGCCAGTTAAGATGTTCGGGCACAACCATCAGGCAAACACCGATGTGCGGACTGGCAGTGATGTCCTCGAGCTGGAAACTAGATAGCTCCAGGACCACGTAGTCGGCCTCTTTAGCCTCGTCCAGTAGATCAAGTGCGGGTATGCCAATGTTGCCACCCAAAATGGCTTTTTTGCCACCGGCGTTGATTATTTTGGTGATCAGGGTGCTGGTGGTGCCTTTACCTTTAGTGCCGGTGACACCGATGATGGGTGTCTTGCACTCTCTGAAGAAAATATCGACGGCGTTAGTGATTTTAGCCTTGATACCAGGGTTGTGCTTAAGAAGTACACTGGGGTGCATGCCGACAGTGCGCACAACTACGTCAAATCGGTCGAGGTTATCAAGATAACGTTCGCCCAATTGGGTCTGTGAGCCTTGTGGAGGCTCAGTAGACGTATCTTGGTCACAAATCGTAATATTCGCACCTCGAGCTTTAAAAAAGCGGTAAGCTGCCTGATTTTCGACCCCAAAGCCAACAAGTGCTACTTTCATAATTAGTTGCAGTATAACCTAAACTGCTAACCCAGTTGTTTTTTAACTAATTCGGCGACTTGCCGCGGCGTCATATTGGCCTTAACCACAAATGCCGACACACCGAGGTCTTTAATGCCGGCCGGTGCCTCGCTTTCGCCCATATTGGTCAAGATCACCACTTTAATTGTCTTACCCCAGTCGGTGGCACGGAGTCGTTTGAGCATTTCGTCGCCGTTCATCTCGGGCATCATCAGATCAAGCAAGATGATGTCAGGTCGCATGTTTTCGATCAGTTTCAGCCCCAAAAGGCCGTTTTCGGCGGTTTCTACCTCAAAAGCTTCGTTTTCAAACTTGATGCGGTACATTTGGCTGATAGCCGCGTCGTCTTCGATAATCGCAATTTTAACCATAGGCTTATTATACTCGACTTACGCAAAATCTCTGCCGCCCCAGACCACCCCAGTTCGGACGAAAGCGTATTTTCTTCGATCGATGAAGCTAAGGCTTCGTCTCTCTCTGAGAAATCCGCTTTCGCCTCGGCCTGGATGCACTCTGGGTCTAGCGAAGTTCTACGTAAGTCGAGTAAATAGGATTTCGTCGTTTTCCGCCAGTCACGTCCCTCGTACCAGCGATTACGCTTATGGCTTGCTAAACTTCGGGCCCTACTTCAGAATAACTTCATGGCATTTCTTCGTGGCAACGGTGGGCTGGATGGGCAGGCTTCAGGGGTTAATCCTCAGAGCCAACCCCTTACAAGTTTGCCTACAGGTGTAGCTTCGGAGCTATATCGCACAAAACTTGAGCTGGCGCACACCAATCGAACTTTGGCGTTGCTTACGGTTATCGACGGCTTGGTGCTTAGGTCGAATAACAGCACCTCTGATCTGGCGGCAGGTATTTCCGGGGCGCTACTAAGAGACTCTGACTATTCGTTTTGTGCCATTTTTGTCGGCGACGCTTTGGCGCAGTCACCGTTTCTGCTCAGGGGTATCAGCTTTTCACCTCTTGCCGACTTGACGTCTGAGCAGCTCGAAAGCTTCAAACCGCTAAAGCTGGCGGTAACTAAGCGGTGGTTTGGCGCTCCCGAGCTTACCGAATCTATCGACACAGCCTCAACGGATCAGGGAGTATTCGAGCAAACATTTGCCGGTGCTGGTGCCGTTCTCGATCTTATAAAAAAAGCCAAAACCAACACCCTGCACTTAATTAAACTAATAGCTCGAAAGCGTTTGGTCGGCGTCTTGGCGGTTGGCATCAAAGAGCCGATAGCCGGCATTAACCCGGCAGAGCTGGAGCATCTTAGCCGAGTTGGTGAGGCCGTTGGTTTGGCGTTAGATAACGCCCTGTTGGCCGAGCAGTATCAGCAGGTTCTGCAGAAGCTAAAGCAGTCCAACGAAAAACTGCAGGAACTCGACGAGGCCAAAGACGACTTTATTAGTATGGCCAGCCATCAGTTGCGTACGCCGCTAACCAGTATAAAGGGCTATCTAAGCATGTTGTCTGACGGTGATGCTGGCCCGCTTAACGAAACCCAAAAAAAGTTTATCGAGCAGTCATTTATTAGCTCGCAACGGATGGTGTATCTGATTTCTGATCTGTTAAACGTGTCGCGGCTCAAAACCGGCAAGTTTATTATTGAGCCGGTTGAGACGTACTTGCCTGACGTCGTTGAGCAAGAGGTTGCGCAACTTGTCGAAACGGCTAAATCGCGCCAAGTTGAGCTGACGTTTGTTAAACCCCAGGATTTTCCAAAGCTAATTCTCGACGAGACCAAAATCCGCCAGGTAGTTATGAACTTTATCGACAACGCCATTCATTACAGCAAAAATGGCGGGCACATACGGGCCGAACTAAAAGTGGTTGGAGGCAGCGTGCAATACACGGTGACAGACGATGGCATAGGCGTTTCAAAAGCCGATCAGCCGCATCTTTTCACCAAATTTTATCGGGGTGAGAACGCCCGCAAGGCTCGGCCTGACGGCACTGGGCTGGGGCTTTACATGGGCAAAAAAGCCATTGTGGCCTCTGGCGGAGCACTGCTGTTTAAGAGTGAAGAGGGCAAGGGCAGTGTCTTTGGGTTCAGCTTCCCGCTCCAGACACCCCAGCCGGCCAGCCTAAGCTCTTAGCCAAGACCCAGATTTATTCGGGAATCTTTCCGACGCAAACAAGGGCGTCGCCTCTTTCGTAGTCAAGCATACCGTAAAACCCTTCCTCTAAAGGGTGAGAAGGTCTCGTACCGTATAGCGGTTTACCGTATGCGCCGGTTTGTATTGGAAAATCCATTCCCCTGGTTTCTGCAATGAACGCCCCTACCGTGGCAACGTCTGGCGGAATTGTCTCGTCTCTATCAACAATACTAGGATATAGCTGTGGAATTATTTTCGCAGCAACGGCGTACATACGCACCGATTGAGTTCTAAAACCGAAATATTTGAACTGTTGACTGTTCTAAACGCTCAGCCAAAACAAGGGGCTGAAGGAGTCCAGATCCCGCCCGAGCTCTCTAAAGTTGGTTGGGAACTTGCCTGCTTTGCGGTAGGACACGAGTTTGAATATGTTCAGGGTCTGGCATCAAACGGAAGAGTCGACCAGGCAATGGGCCGGCTCACAACAGACACCATGCCACTACTCGCTATAATGGCAAAAATGGGTGAGGCTCCTCACGTTCCAAGTCAATTTCCATCTCGCGACGCTTTGTAAGGCATTAACCAGTCCGTCAAAAAAGCATAAGCAAGATTGTTTATATATATAGTTGACAAAGCATACAGCTTGTGGTAGTATGCTGGGTGAATCTATCCATTCTCTTTGTAGATGGGTGGGAGTTATTAAGGTAAGGAGTTTATATTAATATGAGTCCAGAATTAAGTATTGCAAATCGAATGCTGGGAATAGGTTTAACCGCAGCTGCTGCTGTTACTGGCGCTGCCTGTAGTAGTGAGACTGGTGTAAGCGTTGCCCCTGGTGTTGAATCAACCACTAGCATTGGTCTTGATACGACAACCCCCGGGACTGTCTCTGGGTCTAATCCTGTATCTGGAGAAAACCTTTATGGACCTGCTATGGACGATGCTACCCATGAGCTGGCCTCACGCATATTGAACCCATTGGGCGTACAACCACCAGCTGGACAATTCAACCAAGATTTTGATTGTGTAAGCGCCGCTAAAAAATCAGATGGTTATATAAATGTTATTACTATGCAAGGCGTAGAAGTAGTTGAACAAATATTGCCAAGGAACATGTCGCCAGATGTTGAGCTAAGTGATGCTTTTCACCGCAAATGGGCAAGTGCCATAAGCAGGCCATTCATCGGTGACTTGACTGATAATGAATCATTAAAGCAACAGAACAAACTAGCGTTCTGCGCAGAGCCCGTCTTCCTTGGAACGTTTGTTGAAAGCTTTATGAATGACGGCAGGATAAATGGTTTGCCAGTATCAGAAAGCGAAGACTTGCCCGACTTCTTGAAGCGATACCGTGGTCTTGATGTGAACCAAGTCATAAATCTATTAGCCAATCCGTTTGATAACCCTACCACGGCTTCACGAAAAGATGCCAACCTTAAAGTTACCCAAGTCAGGCAAGCTGTTGCCGAGTGGGCAAGTGCAGTACTAGACCTTTTGCAACCCGAAGGTATAAAAAAAGAAGTTGATATTCGTGACACCTATGAGCTTGAGATAGACTCTCTAGTTAATCCTCTTGAGTTGCCTATAGTGGGCCTACGCCCTGCTTATAAAGGTGAGGAAGCTTACTGGGGTTGGACAAAAAAAGAAACCTGCAAAGTCATATTTCGGATTGCATTTAATGCCGGCAACGGCACTGAAAAAGGTATAGGCGGCGATAAAAGCCCTAGAATCTTGCTTGATATTGATTGTGAAGGAGAAGAAACGCCTTCAGATACAACTCCTGGAACAACTCCCGGAACAAATCCACCCGGAACAACTCCTCCTCACGGAACACGCGTAGAGGTGGCTCCACCTGCTCCGACAGTTGTACAAGGACCTGGCGCTGGCGGCACACCTGATAACGACAACGACCCTAACAACAACACAGGAACTTCGCTAGCCCCCACTACAACCTACGGAGGACCCAATACGACGATTAAAGCCTCTAGCGTTACCAGCACTACACTTGGCGAGTGCGGTCCGGCTTGCGATTAAGTAATAAGATTTGGAGAATAACATGACTATAAAGAACATTTTCAACCGATTTAGTAAAAGAGCCAAAATAATTACTGTCGCTTCGCTTGCCGTTCTAGCTCTCGGTGTACCAGCAGCTGTGATGGCTGGCTACGGTCCTAACGGCGGCGATCGAAAGATCTTTGACTTCAGTGACTCTGTCGAACGCGAAGGTGCCTTTGACGGCCCACGCTTTAACAGCTACATCCACACCAATGTTTATGGTGACGAACGAGCATTCTTGGATACCAAAGAGTGTGTTGCTCTTGGTAATGCATGTTACGCGCAGGGTACAGCTGGTGGCTTTAACGACCAGCAAGCCGTTACGGCC
>Ga0163144_10024717_pt1 | contig 11769 bp, 8 predicted proteins | sample OliLak19BULKMAT1_FD_123175 | JGI IMG/M metagenome (GOLD analysis project Ga0163144, IMG submission 123175) | Freshwater microbial mat bacterial communities from Lake Vanda, McMurdo Dry Valleys, Antarctica - Oligotrophic Lake LV.19.BULKMAT1 | ecosystem: Environmental > Aquatic > Freshwater > Lake... | reverse complement strand
CCGTGCAGGCGCGAACCGCCGTTTATTACGAACTGATCCATGGAGTTCTCTCTCGGGCCAGCGAGCGCGCCCGGCGCGGCACCCGTTGGCGTGGGTCTGATAACCCTTCAGAGGGTCAGTGGGGGGTTGAGGATAGCGGAACTTCGCCACCTTCTGGATCGGCAGGAGGGGGCGGTTTGCAGTAGATGCGAAGGTGGCACGACCCGGATGGACGGTGCCGCCTTCCGGAACCGCATAAACCGTTGTGTTCCAACGACTTGAATCCATATGACACGGGATTTTGCTCGCCGCGAATTGGAACTTGAAAGGGAGTCGGCGTCTCCCGCGTGTGGAGCGACCGGGCCGGGGCAGGAAGCCGCGGCACACAGCACCGGGGACCGGCAGGGAAGCGGCAGCGTGCGGGCAGAGCCCGCGGGAAGCGAAGGACCATGATGAACGCCAGAACATTGACCAAGGGCACGTTCGGGGCCGCGAGTCTGACGGCGGCAATGCTGCTGGCGGGCCTCGCCACGACGGGCGGCTCGCCCAGGGAAGCCGCGGCGGACCAGCCTGCGCAGCCCGCGATGCTGCCTGAGACCATCCAACTTACAGGGGTGGTGCGCGACTTCAAGGCGCGCCAAGTCGCGGGCGGGCACCCCGACTTCCAGCGCCAGCCGACGGCGGGCTTTGCCCACTACGTCTACCAGGTTGGTGACACGCTCGATGAGGACGGCAAGCCGCAGTTCTCCTCCACGGGTTACAAGGTCACCTCCCAGTGGCGGGACGCGCAGGGCCGCAACCGGATGGCGCCGCGCCCGCACGTCGGGTCGAGGCCAGGGGACATCAACGGCGCGCGCTCGACTTCCACCGGCGGCGCGCTCACCACCACGGACAACTTCAGCAAGTGGTTCCGCAACGTCGACGGCGTCAATCTGTCCCGGCCGCTCTCGGTCACACTGCGGAAGCAGCCAAACTCGAGCGTGTACGTCTTTGACGACCGGAACGATCCGGCCTTCTCGGGCCTTGGCGGTTTCTTCCCCATCAACGGCGAGTTGTGGGGGGACTCGGGTCTCACCAATCCGAACAAGAACTTCCACTTCACCTACGAACTCGACACCACGTTTGTCTACCGGCGCAACGCCGGCCAGATCTTCACATTCACCGGCGATGACGACGTGTGGGTGTTCGTGGACGGCAAGTGCGTCATCGACCTGGGCGGCGTCCACGCGGCCGTCAGCCAGACGATCAACTTGGACCGGTGCGCGTGGCTGGTTGACGGCCAGCGCTACAGCCTGAACTTCTTCTTCTGCGAGCGTCACACCACGCAATCCAACTTCCGGATTGAAACGACGCTGGAACTCGTCAACGCGCAACTCCCCAGCACGACCGCGTTGGCCGACTGATGCGGGTATTGGATTCCGTTCCGGACTCCGAACTTCCTCGCTCTCCCCAACTGCTGCACACGAACCGCCCGGGCCATCTGGCTCGGGCGGTTCTCGTTGGTCGACAGCGCGCGTTCGGGCATCCGCCGGAACCTAGACTCCGGCCCATGCAGTTCGATCCGATCCAGATTCTGAGCGAGCGGTTCGCCGCGGCCATTGTGAGGGCGTTTCCTTCTGCCGTGGGCGAGGGCGCAATCGACCCGCTCATCAAGCCGACGCAGAACCCAAGGTTCGGCGATTTCCAGTGCAACGCGGCGATGCCGCTGGCCAAGGCGGCGGGCAGGAATCCGCGCGAGGTCGCGCTGGCGATCATCAACGCGGTCAGGCTCGAAGACCTCGCCGCCCCGCTCACGGAGGCGAGCATTGCGGGGCCGGGGTTCATCAACATCGCGCTGCGGCCGGAGGCACTCGGGGGCCTGATGGCGAGCTTTGATACACCGGCGCTGGGCGTTGCGCCCGCGATCCCGGCGCAGACAGTGGTGGTCGATCTCTGCGGGGTGAACCTCGCCAAGCAGATGCACGTCGGGCATCTCCGCGCGGTGGTCATCGGCGATGCGCTGGCGCTGGCCTTTGCGCGCACCGGAAACCGGGTGATCCGTCAGAACCACGTCGGCGACTGGGGCCTGCCCATCGCCATGGTCACCTCGCGACTGCTGGACATGCAGGGGAACGGGCGCGACATTACCGGGCTCGGCCTCGACCAGATCGAGAAACTCTACAAGGATGCGCAGAAGGAGTCGGACGCGGACGAGCGCGGGCTCGCCGTCGCGCGTCGGCACGCGCTTGGGCCGAAGGTTCTCGCCGAACTCGAGGAGCAGGTCGCGGGCGCAAGCGAATCGCTCGCTCGGGCCAAGGCCGTGCTGGTGGCACTCCAGACGCACGACCCCGAGACCGTCGCCGTCTGGAAACGCATCGCCGATGTGACGCTCGTCGAGTGCCTGGCGGTGTGCGCGCGGCTGGGGGCGAACGTCACGGCCGAGCACTCCGCGGGCGAATCTTCGTACGCCGAGGAACTTGGCCCGATGGTGGACGAACTCGTGCGTCGCGGCATTGCCGAGGAGTCCGACGGCGCGCTCGTCATCCGCAACGAGGGGATCGAGGAGCCGACGATCATCCGAAAGTCCCCGCGCGGCGGCGGCGGGTACCTCTACGCGACCACCGACATGGCGGCCATCCGCCGGCGCGTCCAACGGCTGGGGGCTGATCGCGTCGTGTACTGCGTGGATGCACGCCAGGGCCTGCACTTCCGTCAGGTGTTCGCGAGCGCGAACCGCGCGGGCTTCGCCACCAAACCGGGCGCGGACGAGCCGTCGTGCCTCCAGCACGCGGCCTTCGGCATGGTCCTTGGCAATGACGGCCGCCCCTTCAAGACGCGCTCGGGCGAGAACGTCAAACTCGCGGACCTGCTCGACGAGGCCGTGACACGCGCCGGGGCGGCGATCCGGGAGAAGAACCCTGACCTTGCCGGCGACGAGGCACGCGCAGTGTCTGAGGCCGTGGCGATGGCCGCGATCAAGTACACCGACCTCTCGAATGACCGGGCCAAGGACTATGCGTTCTCGTTCGACCGCATGTTGGCGTTCGAGGGCAACACCGGGCCGTACCTGCTGTACGCGTTGGTGCGCACGCGGAGCATCATCCGCAAAGCGACGGAGCGCTTCGGCGCTGGGGTCGCCGACGCGGCTGCGGGCGCGGAGTTTGTGCTGCGTACGCCCGAGGAGCGGCAACTCGCCCTGGCGGTGCTGAGGTACCCGGGCGCGGTGCGATCAGTCTGCGATGCCCTCGAACCGCACCGCCTGTGCCAGTATCTCTACGAGTTGGCGCAGACATTCAGCACGTTTGTCACCAACTGCCCGGTGCTCCAGGCCGAGAGCGAGCAGGTGCGCGACAGCCGTCTGCGCCTGTGCGGCGTGGCCGAGCGTGTGCTTGCCGATGGTCTCGCGATTCTGGGCATACAGGCCGTAGAGCGGATGTGATCCCGGCTCAGAACCCCGGTGAATCCACCAGAGCCCATCGCTTTATCAACCCGATCCCGTCTCATTCCATCCGCTTCCGCACGGCCTCCAGCCGCTCCTTATGGATGGGCCGGTCGGGTTCAAGCAGCGTCAACGCCGCGATGTGGCGTTCCGCCGCGCGGAAGTCGCCGGCCTGAACGGCGATGGTCGCGGCCAGTTCCCGCGGGCGAGCGTCGTACGGAGCAATTTGTGTGGCCCGCTCCGCCCGTGCGAGAGCCTCGGGCCACGCGCGCTGAGCAGCGTAGCGCCGTGCCAGTTCAGAGGCGTACGCCGGCGTCTTCTGCTCGCGCGCATCGAGATACTCAAGGTGCCGGACCGCCCGGGTCGGCTCGCGCTGGTCAAGATAGAACTGAGCGAGCAGGCGGTGGGGCTTCGGATCGACGGGTCGTGCCGTGGCGTACCGCTCCAGCAGCGGGGCGTTCTCGGCGCTCGCACGTCCGGGCCCGTTCGCTGACGATGCCAGCGCAAGATCGACCGCGACTTCAAGCAGGTCGGGGTGTGTGGGGAACTCGGCCAACAGCGCATCGATCTGCTCGGTAGTGGGGAGCGCGATCTCACGTGCGGGATCCTCAGCTGGCGTGCCATCTTCTGCGCCCGGTGCATCGGTCGGCTCTGGACCCGCGTCGGGTACATCGTCCGTTTCGACAACCTCTGGATCGTCCGCGCTCCCGCGCATGAGCAGGTCGCGCAGCGTCGGCGTGCCATCGGGCAGAGTCATGCCCCACGCAATCGCCTGCTGGCGCGCCCAAAGTTTGAACTCGTCGAGGAACTGCGAGCGCGAGACACCAACAACCGTCTGGAATGCCTGCTCCTCACGCACTCCCTGCGCGTACAGGTCCATGAGGTCGAGCGGGGCACGAGCCCCGGAGCGCTCGATCAGGAACTCGTACATCCAGTGCCCCTGGGCGTAGGCCATGCCGCGATCCGTGGGCTTCTTGGGGCGAACAAACGCGAGGTTAATCTGATCGAAATCAAAGAGTTGGTCGGTGCGGAGCGCCTCGTAGAGCAGCTGGCAGGTGGAATAGTCGCGCGGCGCAAGTTCAAGGTAGACCGCCGCGGCCTCGGTGAACCAGTGCGGGATGCGGTTCTTTGTGCGCGAGAGCGTGACCGTGTGGACATATTCGTGCCGGACGACGCGCACCCAGTCGTACGTCCCGAGGTGCTTGGGGCCTTCTCGCGGCGTCTCCATCGCGATCACCGGACCAGTCGACGCGGCGATCGTGTGGATCTGCGGCATACCCGCGATCCGCACACCGAACCAGGCGTGGTCGGGCATCAGGTCGATGACGGTCTTCTGCTCCGGTTCGTGGTCGATGCCACCGGGCTGCGAGCCGCAAACGATGCGATGGTTCGCTTCGAGCGGCGCAAGCATTTCCGTAGCAAGCACGGCATCGATACCGGGCCGGTGCCGCACGATGAAGTGCTCGCTCTCCACACGCTCGTAGGTCTGCAACTCGCGCACGAGGCGGAGCGAGTTGTCAGCGCGCAGGTTGAAGGGATCGAGTTTGAATGCGCGTTCGAGCGCGTCGAGTGCGCGACCGTCGCGCCCCGCCTGGAGTTCCAGCAGCCCCAGGTCGATCAACGGCTCGGCATCGTTGGGGTTGCGAGCCGAAGCCTGTTCGAGGAACGCCGCGGCCTCGGCGTATTGGCGTGCCTCGGCGAGCGCCTGGCCGACCGCGAGCAGGGCGACCGGCGAGCCGGGGTGCGCTGCATCGAAAGCCACAAGACTCGCCTTGACGATCTCGAACTCAAACCGCACCGCCTCCGCAGCGCACCTCGCGGCGAGCAGGCCGGGGTGGGTTGGGAACGAAGCGAGCGCCCGGTCAAGTTCGGTCGCGGCGGCCGCACCGTCGATCTGGCGGAGCGCTGCGCGTGCGCGGATGAGGCACGCCTCGGGCGAAATGCCGGGCTGATCTTCCTCTCCGGTCAGTTGCTCCAGGCGCAGCGCGATGCGTTCGGCGTTGTCGAAGTTGAAGGAGTCGCAGGCCATGCGCCCCAGGAGGAACCAGGCGGCCGCGCACGAGGGGTTGAGGCGGAGACACTCGGTGAGTGCCTCGCCCGCGAGGGCCGGGTTGTCCTTGGCGTAGAGCAGTTCGGCCTCGGCGATGTACGCGGGCCAGAACAGGCGGTCGAGGCGTGTGCGCACCTGCCCGAGAGCGTCCATCATCGCGTGGAAGTCGCCCGCCGCGGCCTGCTCGGTGGCGGGCCCTGCGAGGCGCACACGCTGAGCGATGATGCGCACCGCCTCGACGATGTCGCTTGGCTCGCTGTAGTCGCCACGCGCCAAAGCCTGCACAACAGGCTCCGCCGCGGCGATGGCGTCGTCGTGTCGTCCGAGTGCTTCCAGCGCATCGCAGCGGACGCGGATCGCGCGGGGGGAGGTTCCGTTGGCGGGAAGCGCATCCATCGCGACGACAAGGTTGCCTGCGCGGAGTAAGCCCTCCGCGCGGTCAAGTGGATCAACGCCCGCTGCATCCAGCGCGGGATCGTTCCACCGGCCGCGGATGATCGCGGCGCGAGCAGCCCGCGCGGCCGTGTCGAGGTCCCCGTCCCGCCAGGAACCGTGGAAGACCCGGAGGTCTTTGGCCTCATCGTCGGTCAGGAATGATTGTTCGAGTCGCTGCGCGGCCGCGCCGGAAAAGTTCGGAGGCTCGGCGGGCGCAAGGATTTCCTCCGCCGGAGGGCGACCGATCTGGGCCAGCGCGAGAGAGGAGAGAATGAAGAGTGGTATGAACAGTGCGAGCATGCGCCCGCCCACTGCATGGGCGGTGTTGCGCGGGGGGAGCGCGGCCAGACGCTGTCGCGTCTGGCAACCATCGCTGCGTCTCATTTCATGGGCCTCGGAAGAGTATGGCACGGCAGTCCCTTGCCTCATGGTTTCACTCTGTCATTCTTCGGCGTTTTTGGCCTGGCGGAAGTCCTCGATCTGCTCGTTCCAGCCCTCGGGCAGCCTGGTGTCGAAGACCGCCTCGGCCAGGTCCTTGTTGACCTGCACGCCGGTCAGGAATATCTCGGTGCTCGAACCGTCCTTGTGTGTGGCGCGTGCGAGCCGGGGAAGGAGGTCGTCCTGGCGGTACCAGATGCGGACCTCGCGGTAGTCGCGGGCCTCCTGCGTGCCGCGCTTGGGCTTCAGGTGCAACTGGTAGGTCGTCGCCAGCGTGGTCGCGAGCGAGCCGGGTGGCGTGCTGTCCGGGAAGCCCTCGCCAAACGGGACGAGCGTCGCCTCGAAGCGCTCGAGGATCTTCTCGCGCTTCTGGCCGATGGGGATCGGCAGCGGACCCTCGCCGATCGCGAGCGGGTCGGCCTTCTCGCCGGGCCGGACGACCTCGCGCCGGAAGAGCATGCGTGTCTTGAAGTTCTTCTCGATGAGCCAGTGACCGTCGAAAACCCAGACCTGGCGGTCATCGCGGCGCGCGCCGTCGAGTTCGAGCGTGGTGAACTCGACCTGGAATAGGCGTGTGGGTTGGGGGGGCGGCGGGGGTGCATCGGTCGAGTCGGGTGCGACGGGGGGGGCTGGGACCTGGGGACGCGTGAAAAACCACAGTTGTCCGTCGCGGATTTCGTTCGAACCACCCACGAGTTCGTTGGGCTTCTTGATGTACTTCAGCGTCGCCTGAAGCGTTGTGATGTCCTTGTCGGCGGTCTCCAGCGCGATGAGCAGTTCATCGGCGGTGGCGATGGCGCTCGACGAAGCCGCCGGCGCGGTTGCCGCGGGGGCAGGTGCATCCTGTGCCGCGGCGAGCGGCGCGAGAAAGCACAACGGAATCAGGCAAACGTAATGGACGGTGGTCATGGCTGATTGTTGTACCGGTGAGGGGCGCGGAGGAGGCTGGACCGCGAACGACGGCACGCGGGACGTCTGACCCACCGGATTCAGATGCGGCGCGTCACGCCGCATCCGGCGGTAAGGCCCGCTGGGCCCGCTCGATCAACCCTTGAAGTTGGTCGTGGGCGTCGGCCACCATCGTCACATGGCCGAGTTTGCGGGCCGGCCGCTCGGACTTGCCGTACAGGTGCAGGTGCGCGCCGGGGATCGCCAGGATGTGTTCGGGCCGTGGCAGGCGACCGAGAATGTTGACCATCGCGCACATCCGCCGGGGCGTTGTGTCGCCCAGCGGCCAGCCCAGAATCGCCCGGAGGTGATTCTCGAACTGAGAGGTGGCCGCGCCCTCGATGGTCCAGTGGCCGGTGTTGTGGACGCGCGGGGCCATCTCGTTACCGAGTAGCACGGGCTTCCCAGCCGCATCCGCCGATTCAAAGAACTCAATGGCAAGAACTCCGACGTAGTTCAGGTGCCGCATGATCGCGCGGGCGTGATTCTCCGCGCCATCTTGCAAACCGGGGGAAAGGTCCGGGGCGGGGGCGATGGTGCTGCGCAGAACGCCGCGGGAGTGGTGGTTCTCGACGAGCGGGTAGAAGCGTGTGTCGCCGTCACGAGCGCGTATACCAACGAGCGAGAGTTCGCGCGTGAACGCGACGAATCGCTCGACGATGAGTCCGCCGTTCTCGGCGTGGGATGAAACATCGGACCACGCGGCATCCAGTAACACGGCCATCTTGGCCATGTCGGGCACGGGCAGGATGCCCGTGCTACCCGGTCGGATCACCGCCTGCCCCTTGCCGTCGTAGCCCATCCGCCGGGACTTGATGACAAGGCCGTCTCCGATGCCGAGTTGGGTTACCGCCGCGCCCAGTTCCTCGCGTGTGGCCACCGGCACAAAGTCCGGCACGGCGATGCCGCATTCTGTGAAGAGTTGCTTTTCGAGCAGGCGGTCCTGAAGTGTTGCGAGGGCGAGAGCGGGGGGATGCACGCGCGCGTGCGCTTCGAGGCGCTGCGCGACCTGCGCCGGCACATTCTCAAACTCGTAGGTGACGACCGTCGCGCCGTCCGCGAGCCGATCGAGCGCGCCGGGATCGTCGTACTCGGCAACGATCTGCTCGGCCACCTGCGCGCACGGCGCACATGGGTCGGGGTCGAGGAAGCGGAAGCGCAGTCCCATCGGGATGCCCGCGAGGGCCAACATGCGTCCGAGTTGGCCGCCCCCGAGGATGCCGACGATCACGCGTCCCCCCCCGCCCCCAAGGCTCCGTTGCGGGCACGCTTGCTCCGAGCCTTCACGCCGGGTACTGGCCTGCGCGGGTCGGGGTCAGCGAGCACCTTCCTGGTCTGCGCTGTGCGGAAGGCGCGGTACGCCTCGCGGATGCGCGGATGCTCGCCGCCGAGCATCGCCGCGGCGAGGAGAGCGGCATTGATCGCGCCCGCCTTCCCCACCGCAAGCGTTCCAACGGGGATGCCCGCGGGCATCTGCACGATCGAGAGAAGCGAGTCCGCGCCCTTCAGGGCCTTGGATTCGACCGGCACACCCAGCACCGGCAGAACCGTCTTGCTGGCGCACATGCCCGGCAGGTGGGCTGCGCCGCCCGCGCCCGCGATGATGATGCGCAGGCCCCGCGACTCGGCCGCGCCCGCGAACTCAAAGAGCAGGTCGGGCGTCCGGTGCGCGGAGACGATGTGGACCTCGTGCGCGATGCCGAGATCGGCGAGGGTCGCCGCGGCGTGCTGCATGGTCTCCCAGTCGGAGCGCGAGCCCATGATGACGGCGACGAGGGGGTCGGGTGCGGCAGCGCGCGTGGGGCGTTGGCGGGGGGGCATGGGGGAGGATGGTAGTGGGTCAAGACCCGAGACTAGATGAGCAATGCCGATGAGCAGCGCTGACCTGAAGGTCAATGACACGTCACGGCGCGAGGTGCTCCTGCGTCTTCACCGCATCGCGCAGCGGCGCACCCGACTGCTTGGTGACCGTGGCCTCGTCCATGATGTACAGACTTACCAGCCAGTCTTTCACGAGGTAGGGGTCAACCTTCAGTTTGCCGGTGATCGTGCCCATCACCAGAAGCCGAATCTCGCCCTCGGCCGGTGTGGCGAGTTTCACCTCGATCGCGTCGTAGGGCGTCGGCGGCACGCCGATGCAGCAGCCGTCCCACTGGTTGAGCATCATCAGCATCTCGTCGGGGCCTTGGGCCATCACGGGGAACGCGACGTAGCCCGAGACCTTCACCCACTTGTCGTGCAGCAGATTCAGCCTGCCGGGGATCACCTTCAGCCCCAGCCGCGGCTTATAGGTTTCCTGCGCCGACATCAGGTGCTCCCACGTCACCTCGTACGGGCTTGCCTGCGTGCCCTCGCCGTTGATGACGAATCGCTTGTCCACGAGGGTGGTGCCATCGGTTTGCTTGTCGAGCGCGGGCGGTGCCTTCGCGGCCTCCGCCGCGGCGAGCACTTCGGGCGAGGCCACGGGGCGCGTGCCTTTGGGCGCGCCGGGAGTCGTGACCGTGGCCGCGGGTGTCGTGGCGGTGCCGGGGACTTCTAGCGGTGTGGACTCTGGCGCGGGGGAGGGTGCAGGTTCCGGCGCGCTCGGCGGCCCGGGTTCGGGCGCAGGCGTCTCAGGCTCCGTCACCGGCGCGGGTGTCGGCTCGGGCTGCGCGGGTTCCAACTGGGGCGCCGGCTCTGGTTCGGGTATCGGGTCGGGCACCGCCGGCGGCACCACAGCGGGGTCGGGCTGTCGCGGCGCGTCGGGCGGGGCGTCGCGCTCCGCCCCCGGAGCAGCGTCAGACGGCAATGCTGGCGCGGGAAGGGGCCTCGGAGCGGATTCCGACACCCGCCGCGCGATCACGATCCCCGCCGTGACCAGCACCAGAATCACGATCATCGACCAGAACACGCGCACGCGAGAGTCTCCTGCGGAATGCTACGCCGTGGCATGGCCACCGCCGAAGGAACTGAACGTCTCATCTGAGCCCGGAGTGCCCCAAAGGAGCGGCACGGAATGCCAGTCCACCCAAGAATCACCCCAGCGGCTTGAGGTGGTCCGCAACGGAGGATTGGTACGCCATGATGGCAGGGATGATCCCCGCCGCGGCCGAGAGCAGGACCGCGCCCGTCACCACCGCGAGCGTGAGTTCAAGCCCGAAGTTGGGCGAGACGACCAGGCCGATGGCCTCCTTCAACGCGGCTGCCGCGGCGAACGCGCCCGCGACGGCGAGCACCACGCCCAGCCCCGCGCCAAGCAGACCAATCAGCGTGGCCTCGGTGACGAGCAGGCCGAAGATGCGCGGGCGCGAGCAGCCCAGCACGCGCAGCACCGCGATCTGCCTGCGGCGCTGCTCCAGCGAGTTGTAGAGCGCGAGCATGATCGAGATCGCGCTCGAGACCATCACCACCGCGGCCATGGCGATGAACACCTGATCGATGTTCGAGACGATGGCAAAGAGCGCATCGATCTGCTGCACCGGCTGCGCAACGACGATGGACGTGTCGCGCCGAAGTTGGTCAAAGACGGTCTGCAGCGAGGCCGTCACCTGCTGGCCGGGGCGGGTCGCGACGCGCATGAAGATGCCGGTGATGAGGCGATCGGTCTCCAGCAGGTCCGCTTCGGTGGTCGTGCGGATGTCCTTGTCGGCGAGTTTGCGCCGGTCGTGCGCGTGGATGACCCACGAACTCTCCAGCGCGGTGAAGAGCGCGCGGTCGTGCGCGGAGCCGGTCGGCGCGAGCACGCCGACGACCGTGTACTCAAACTCGCGGTGCTCGTGCGGGGCCATCGCATCCGCCTGTCCGAGTTGACGCGACTGCGCGATGCCGTGCGTCAGGAAGATCTTCGACCCGACGACCAGGCCGGTCTCGCCCGCGGCCGTCGATCCGACAACGACCTCGAAGGACTTGTCGAACGCCCGGCCCCCACCAGCCTCGAACACCCACGGCTCGTCGATGTTCGGCTCGAACGCCGAGAAGAACTCCTCCGTCGTTGCCAGCACCGGGAAGCCGCGGTACGAGTCGCCGAGTTGAGTCGGGATGGCGAAATCCAGCGGGAACGATGCCGCGAGGCTCTCGTACTTCGCCCAGGGGATCGACGCTCGCGGCGAGTTCGCGTAATAGATCCCGTTGAGTATCGAGACCATGGGGCTTGAATCGCGCGAAACCAGCAGGTGCATGTTCCCCGAGCCGCGGGCGAAGGCCTGCCGTCCCGAATCTCGCATCGAGAGCAGCACCAGCATGAGCGCCACCGCGACGCCGACGGTGAGCGAGGTGACGCACGTCGAGAACATCCGCGAGCGGAGAGAACGGCGGACGATGGCAAAGTCGGTGAGTGCCATGCTCAGGCGGCCCTCGTCGCGCACGGCGGGAGAGTGGATCGCAGGTCGTCGAGCCGCTCCCGCCTTGCAAATCGTTGCACCATCGCCGGGTCGTGCGAGACGCACAGCAGTGCAGCGCCGCGCTCGCGGCAGGCGTTCTGGATCAGGTCCATCGCGATTTCCGCGTTCTCGGGGTCAAGGCT
>Ga0163144_10024716_pt1 | contig 11769 bp, 13 predicted proteins | sample OliLak19BULKMAT1_FD_123175 | JGI IMG/M metagenome (GOLD analysis project Ga0163144, IMG submission 123175) | Freshwater microbial mat bacterial communities from Lake Vanda, McMurdo Dry Valleys, Antarctica - Oligotrophic Lake LV.19.BULKMAT1 | ecosystem: Environmental > Aquatic > Freshwater >... | reverse complement strand
TAAGCCGGAGCTGGCTAAAATAGTCAGTCAGCTGCGCGGCACTCAGATCGTCGATTTGATGATCGAAGAACGCACCGACACGGCGCATAGCGCGCGAATACGCATCGATGGTTTTGGGCTGAAGGCCTTTAAGGGTCAGGTGCTGCAGCAGCCGTCGATACTGCGCGTCAAATGACGTTGTGGAACCGGATTGCATGGTGATATCCTTAGCGAATAGGTCAACAGTGCTTCCAACGTGGAAGCACGTTCAACATAGTCGATGAGGTCACGATGTGCGCATTCTGCCGCGTAGCGGCTTCGTCCAACCCCTCGCTCAAGCGGAGCGACAGCGGCAGGCCACGCCGGCCATCAAGCGCTGGGCTCTCGGCCCATTTTGCGCCTGCTGTCCAGCGCGTCCTGCCGTTGTCGCCCGCTAAGCTCGAACGTTAGAGGTAATGGCCAATGTTTCGTAAATTAATCTTAGCTTTCTCGCTACTTCTTGGCTCTTTATCCGCCTGGGCCACTGACCTGCCACGTCAGACGGATGATTGGCTTACTGGTACTTGGGTTTTGTGCGAGGATCCCGACGGAAGCCCGAAGGATTCGCTTCAATTCAATCCCGACGGTACAGGCCTGGTGATTCGCGCCAAGGGCAACATTGAGTTCTCACATAGGCGTGCTGGATTGGCCGTATCAATCTTAGCCAATGCCAATGGCAAGGCCATTCCTATTGAGCTGTCTGCTGCCCCTAGCCATGACAAGCTTCTAGCGCACAGCGAAAAGACCGGCAACACAGCCATTTATGTTCGTTCTGAGAGTAAGGATGCAGCAGCGTGCAGGATTAAGTGATCACCTCTAATGGCTAAGCTTAGATCGCGCGCAGCCGCGATCTGAAGCGTTTGTTGGACAAGCCCTGGCCGTGACGCTTTGAGCCCCCTCAGTAGATAGTTTTTTGGTTTTTTCCTTTGGCATCGACCCGCCGCGTGGATGCTGCGGTAAGGCCGGTCACTTTTGTTTGGCCGTTTCGGCAAGTTAGGTAAAAGCGTTTGGCGTTACGGAGTTTCTGGCTAGTTTAATTCGAGTTTCTGCCTAGTTTACTGCCAGTCGAAACCTTGGCTTATGGGCGCCGATGTCCGGATCGTTTTGAGGTCGGCGCTGACTTTACCTAGCCGGTTGTTCGCCTTGGGCAAATGGCCGCAGCAGGTCCTTCAGCAAGATTGAAGTTGGGCGCAATCGGCTGCGCACGATCTGCATCACCGCGCCACTGGTTTTGGGCCGCAAGCACTTAGAGCTTTAGCCGCCTGAGATGGTTCTGGCCTGAGATGTTTCTGGCCTGAGATGTTTCTGGCCTGAGATGGCTCCGGCTGTACTGGTTGAAGCGCGCGCAGTCTGCGTCGATGGAGATTGTCATGCTGGCTTGTCCTCGCGAATGATTGCAACATTCCCCATTGCGGATGGAAGGAATGGACGTGAACAGTATCGCGCAAGCTTCAATTCGCACGGAATTCCGCCGTGTAGCGGCTTCGTGCAATCCCTCGCGCCGCTCGGCTCGAACGTCAGCCATCTTACGCCGCGCGCCGCGCTCCACCGGGTTCTGGAGTTGCCGCAATCTAGTCAGATTGGCGGCTTTCGCCGGAGGAAATATCCATGCAAGCCACTCTTGAAAGGCTCCAAGCAGAAGTCTTGCGCCTAGCGCCGGCTGACCGAGCGAAGCTACTCGACCGCCTGATTGCAAGTCTCAATGTTGACCACAATACAGAGGCCACATGGGAAGAATTGGCCGCTAGGCGCGAACAAGAGCTTGAGTCTGGCGCCGCGACTGCCGTACCACTCGACGTTGCGGTCGCTAGGCTTGAAGCACGCTTTCTCGGATGAACATCACCCTTCACCCAGAAGCTGAACAGGACATTGAAAACGCGGCGGCTTTCTATAAACCCCAAGGCACGCCAATGTTGGCCTCCAGGTTTGTTGCCGAATTCAAGCGACTTACCACCTTGCTCGTCGAGCATCCGGAGCTTGGTTCGCCCCGGTCGAACGGCCGACGCGGTTTCGCTATAAGCATTTTTCTTTACACCGTCGTGTACCGTGGCAGCGCTAACGAGATCAAGGTTTTGGTTGTCAAGCACGATAGCAAGCGCCCGGGATTTGGCGGGAAGCGCTTGTAGCCATGGCGCGTTCCCGAATCCGAACGCCTAACGACTAAGCTTAGCTGGATACTTCGCCTCTCGGATCAGCGCCGGTTAGCTTTACCTTAGCGCTCTTTTCCGTTTACCTTTGCGAGCTTGCAGCGACTACGGCGTAGACGTATTCTTTGCTCATGCTGAGCATAGCCGCGACTCCAAGCTTTGTAGCCGACGCTGATCGCATCTTGTCTGTGGGAGAGCGTCTTGAAGATATTGCTTGGATCGCGGCGAACCCGGAAGCCGGCGATGTCGTTCGTGGAAGAGGAGGGTGTCGGAAGGTGCGCTGGCAGCGCGCTGGCACTGGAAAGCGTGGTGGAGCTCGTGCCATCTACTTTGTCCGCACGGACGCAGGCGAGCTTTGGATGCTTGTCGCCTGTGCAAAGGCGTTGAAGGGCAGCATTCCGGGGTGCCTGCTGAAAGAGATTAGAAGGGAGTTGGATAAAGGAAGACGGAAAAAGCGAAGAAGGGCACTTCGGACGGGGCGCTCTTGGATACAAAACTGCTTCAATCGGTTCGTGAAATGAGCGCAGGGCTGGCGGCGCGCGTGACAGAAGTTCCTATCAACGAGGTTGTCGCCGCTCGTCAAGGCACTGGTTTGTCTTAGGCGGAATTTGCTGATGCGTTGCAAATTTCCAAGCGCACGCTTCAGGAGTGGGAGCAGGGTAGGCGGTCGCCGTCAGGTGCAGCGCAAGCGCTCATTCGCATCGCTATGCGTCACCCTGAAATTGTTCGAGAAGCGGTAGGTTGAACGGCTCTCTCAAGAAACCCATGCGTAAGTTAAGTTGTTGATTTGTGGTGGGTGGATGACGGGGCCATGGGCACGGCGCAAGGTTCAATCCGCACGGAATTCCTCCCCGTCGCGGCTCCGTCCAACCGCGCACTAAAGCCGACGGCCGTGGAAGTTCGCGGTTTTTACTCACACATCTGGGCGGGCGTCGGCTTAGTTTGGACGTTAGCCACCTTTTTGAGCATCACTGATGATTCGATTTTTCTTTGTAATGCTCCTTGCAGCATCAACTACCGCTAGCGCCGTCGTTATCCGACATGACGTTGATGACTCGAAGTATCGGATTCAGGACCCCGAGTTCCCTGCTCTTGTTGATATGCCTGGTGAGGGGCACGGCGTATTAATTGCGCCTCAGTGGGCCATTACTGCCGCCCACACGCTCTCCGGGAATTCTGACCTCCAGCACGTAGTGATCAACGGCGTATCGAGGGACGTTGAGCGCGTTGTCGTGCATGCCGGAAACAAGACGCTGCCACAGGCGCTGATCGATCAGGCAATGGCCAGTGGAGAGGCCATGTTGATTGTGGTCTTTCTTGCCTCATCTGACGATATTGCACTGATCAAGTTGACCCAATCCGTGACGGATGTTGCTCCTGTCGAACTCTATAAGGACAGCAACGAACCAGGGCAGATCGCTAAGATCGTCGGAAAAGGTGCTACGGGTACGGGAGCCAACGGACATAGCCCTAATGGCCCAAATCGCACTGAGCTTCGTCGCGCGTTCAACACCATCACCAGTGCTCATGGTCGCTGGTTGTGCTATTTATTTGACCAGCCACCTTCGGCATTACCTCTTGAGGGCACTCTCGGAAACGGAGACAGCGGCGGTCCTGTGCTCCTCCAGAGTGATGATCACTGGCTGTTGGCCGGGCTGGGTTCTTGGAAAGTCGCCCAAGGCGATGTTAGGACTGCCCGACCCGGACGCTATGGTCAAACCAGTTGCAATGTCCGCTTGAGCCATTACATCGAATGGATTGAAAGCGTAATCTCTGAGCAACCTCAGGCGGGGACTAACGAATAAACCTAGATCTTGCGCAGCCGCGATCTAAATCATTTTTTTAAAAAGCTCTGGCCGTAGCACCTACACCGGATTGAACGGGTTTAGCAGCAGCACGGCGAAGGAATTGAAGTCACCCACATTGCGCTCCACGACCGTCAGCATGTGAACTCTCGTAATCGCGGCGATCAACCCGTCGTCGTTCGGGTTCGCGTTGCTCACCCTGGCCTATATGGGAAACGCGCTTTCAGCGCGCTTGAGCGGTCAGCACGTCCGGCCTTTCGCACCTGGGTTTGGTCCAAGAAGTCCACCTCCGTTGCCCGCGCGTGGGGATTCTTGACGATGTTCCTCGCGCGCCAGCGGTCGTCGTGATTTCGACCAAAGGGAGAAATCTCGTTCCGCGGCTGGAGATCGCTCCCTTCGGTCGAGATGACAGAAAAGTGCAGCAACGTTCGGCGCGGCTTCGGTGGCTGGGAACTGAGCACCTCGTGCGCCGTCTCAGGGCGCGCGTCGCTGGGACGGGAGAACCCAGCGTCGGTCAGATCACGGGCACACGTGATCCTCGCACTACGTTTCATGCTCCGCCGCGATCTGCGTCGTCGATGGAGATTGTCACGCTGGCCGTGCTCACTGGCTTTTCCTCACGAATGATTGCAACATCACCCGTCGCGGATTGAAGGCGTAAGCGTCAGGAGTACGGTGCAAGGTTCAATCTACACGGGATTTTCCTTGAGTTTGAATCGCGACCTGCAACGTCAGTCACCACCTGAATTGCGTTCCGGTAGGACGGATGCCCGTTGTACCTGACTCTCTCAACCCCACCGCAACACTGGCGTGGGGCGAGACGAACACCCAGGCAGAGGTTAAGATCAAGGGTCAGGAGCAGCCGATTAAGCTCAGCAGGTACATCAATCTCACGCAAACGGGGCCTCGAACAAAAACGCGCGCCGAACCAAACGCTGCACCTGAATCGGCCCGCATGTAGGTTTTTCGTGATTCGTAGTCATCATAGCGGTCCGGGCCGATGAGCTTGATCGTTAGAAATCACAGGCAATACTGTGGCGCACCACCGCCCCGCAACAGCCAAGTTATCGTGCTTTTTTTCGTCACCGACAAACTAATTGGAGAACAATATGACAGACAAAAAAAGTGTCCTAGTCATTGGATTGCAACCAGAACTCATTGACTTTTCTGACCCCGACTACGCGGCTTATCCAGGCATGGATGCGACTAAAGTATTGGCGGGACTCAAAGCGTCTGAAGTCAGCTTGATTGACCTCGGCTACGAGGTACGAATGTGCTTAACCGATTTTGGCGAAACGGCTGCGACAGTTGTTCAAGAGCAACTGGCGCAGAAGCGGTTCGATTGCATTCTCATCGGCGCGGGCGTACGAACGATCGCAGGAAACTTTCTATTGTTTGAAAGGTTGATAAATATCGTACACGCGCACGCGCCTCAAGCAAAAATCTGCTTTAACACTAATCCAACGGATACGGCTGAGGCAGTACAGCGCTGGCTGTGAAGCGCAAGACAACCTTGTGCCCTCACGGCGTGAGGCCCAACGACTCAGCCTAGATCGCGCAGCCGCGATCTGAAGCCTTTGTTTGAAGCCTTAGTCGGACAAACACTGGCCGTGACGGCTGGAGCCGCTTCAGTAGATAACTTTTTCAGATTGTTATTTTGGCCATCAAACGCCGCGTGGATGCGGCGGTATGGCCGGTCGCTTTTTTCTGGCCGTGTCGGCAAGTTTCCTAGAGGTTGCCGAAATTTCCGGCGCCGCAATTGATAATCTTGCGGCGCTTTAGATTCACAAGCGATTCCCCGAACGAGGGAAATACGTCTGTGTCTTGACACAGCTGGTGGAAAAGATACAGCTGGTCGAAATGACACAGCTGGTCGAAATGACACAGCTGGTCGAAATGACACAGCTGGTCGAAATGACACAGCTGGTCGAAATGACACAGGCGCCAGCCGTCATTCTGCGCGGGTCCGTGGGGCGCGAGGCTTAAATCCACGGCTCCCGTCATCGACGCATTTGAACCAGTTTCACGCAAACTCGCTTATGCCGCAGCTGGCTTTCGCGGAATGTGTCAACCTTTTCCCGAGCTTATTCATCACGATGTTCGCATCACGATGTTCGCATCACGATGTTCGCGCTTCGCTGAGTCTGGAGAGAGCAAACGCCATCGGCTTAATCGGCGATTTCGTTGCTGCGCTAGCTCGCGAACCGCTGTGCTGCACGCTTGATCTGCGGGAAACGGGCGCGCACAAAGGCTCTACGTTGCCAAGCGCACAGACGCCCCGATTGTTTGAATGCAGCCTTCAACCCTATCAACCGAGGCCACCGCTACGTTCCGCGCGGAGCAGACAGACGCGGTCGCAGCTTCCAAAGCGGCCAGTTGCAACCAATTCGAACCAGTTTCACGCGAGAGCACGCTGCGAAAAAGCGCTCGCGCGGGCATTCGGGCTCGGGCAGCTCGCCCGATTTCCAGCCCTCAGTGCAACGTTAAGGCAGTGCCGCTTCGCTCCACACAAGGATTACGCATCATGAACGCAATCGCATGCACGGCGATGGGCCTGGGGCTTGTGGCGGCCGCTGGTAGCGGCTTGATCGCGTTTGGCAATGCGCACTGGCGGGCCGCGACCAAGGTCCAGCTGGCGCTGCTCGAGGCCGCGCGCGTACCCGCCGTTGCGGGTAGCTATGACGCGCACGAAATCGAAGCTTTGCCGGCGCCGGTTCAGCGCTACTTCCACGCTGTGCTCAAACACGGCCAGCCGCTCATCACCACGGCAACCTTCAAGCTTGCGGGCGCGATCAACCTGTCGGCCCTGTCGCCACCTAGCGATGACTGGCGGCTTTTTACCTCGACGCAGCGGGCCATCGTGCACCGCCCGGGTTTTTTGTGGAACGGCAGCGTGTCCATGTTTCCGGGTCTGTCCGCGCACGTGCACGACAGCTACATCGCAGGCACGGGCGCGCTGCATGCGGCGATCCTGGGCCTGTTCACGGTGGCCAACGTGCAGGGCGGGAGCGAGGCCGCGCGCGGCGAACTGATGCGCTACTTCGCGGAAATGGCGTGGTACCCGACCGCATTCTTACCCAGCCAGGGCGTGCGCTGGGAGGCGGTGGACGATCGCTCGGCCACCGCCACGCTGGTCGACGGCCCGGTCTCGCTGACCCTGCTGTTCCGGTTTGACGAGGCGGGGCTTATGAGGTCGGTGCACGCCGACGCGCGTGGTGCCAGCCAGGGGAAGGACGGCGCGCTGTTAATGCTGCCCTGGGAGTGCAGCGTCTCGAGCTATCAATTGCGTGACGGGATGCTGGTGCCGACGCGTGGCGAGGCCGCTTGGATCACACCCGAAGGGCGCAAGCCGTACTTTATCGGCAACCTGACGTCGCTGGCCTACGAGTTTGCGCCGTGAACAGCTTCCTGAAGCGGTTGGCGCCATGATCTGGCTATACGCCTTTCAGTTCGCATTGCCCCTGCTGTTGATTGGCTGGCTGCTCTGGCTGCCTGCGCGCAATGCTCTGGGGTTCGCGGCGCAGGTAATCGCCAGCTTCGCGGCGCTCGCCTGCGTCGCGCTGCAGGGGATTTGGCTGCTGCCGCCTTGGTGGGCGCCATGGATATCCGCCGCAGCGCTCTTGGTTGCGATGTGGCTGGCTTGGCGTCGCATCCGAAATTCCTGGTCCGGGCTGCCGCACACTTGGGGCGCGTGGAGCGTGCTGGGACTTTTCATCGCGCTGGGCGCCGTCTCGATCTACGGCACGGTGAGCGCGCTAAAAAGCCGCACCGCGCCTTTGGCGGGACGGGTGAATCTGGCCTTTCCGCTTGAGCTGGGTCGCTATCTCATCGTCAATGGCGGCAGCAACTTGAGCACCAATGCGCACCTCGAAACTCTTGATGCCAGCGTGCCGCGCTATCGCGCTTGGCGCGGGCAGTCCTATGGCGTTGATGTGGTGGCCTTGGGCGCTTTTGGGCTGCGTGCTGGCGGTGTGCAGCCTGCCGACCCGCGCGCCTATGTCATCTTCGGGGCGCGCGTGCTGGCGCCGTGCGCGGGGCAAGTGGTTATTGCCGTAGACGGACTGCCCGACATGCAGGTGCCCGAGGTCGACAGCGAGCATCCGGCCGGCAATCATGTGCTGCTGCGCTGCGCTGCTGCGGATGTGCTTATCGGCCACTTGCAGTCCGGGAGCGTGCGGGTCGATCCTGGCGCCGAGGTCGTCGTGGGTGACTGGCTCGGATCCGTCGGAAACTCAGGCAACACCGGCGAGCCGCATCTGCACATTCACGCGCAGGGCAGGGGACCGAGCGAAGCGCCATTGGGCGGCGAGCCACGGCCGATCCAATTCAACGGACGCTTTCCCGTGCGCGGCGACCGCTTTGAGGCGCCGTGAGCAGCAAAGCGCGCTAGTTTTACTTCACGGCTTCAGCCCTGGCTCTGGTCGGCGCCGCGCTAGTCGTGAAGTGGCGCTTTGACCGCACAGCCAGTAAGCAGCTCGATCCGGCGGCACTGGAGTCGATCCAAATGCCCACGCTGGTAATCAGCGCGCGCGACGACCGCTACGGCACTTTCGCCAGTGCGCAATATACCTCGAACCAGATTGCAGGCGCAAAATTCATCGGTTTTGAGACTGGCGGGCATACTTGGGTTGGACACGACGACGAAGTGCGCGCGGCGATCGTGGCGCTGATCCTGCCGATACTCGGCCCTGACGCTGCGGATGCCTGCATCACGCGCTCGCGTCCCCATCTCCAGGCCAATTGTGGATAGCAGCGAGGCAGGCTCCACAGCGACCATTCTGAGGTTCTTCGGGCCAAGATCAAGCCAGGATCGATGCGTTTGGTACCTCAACGCATCCTACGCGGACTGCGCGGGATGCGGCGAGTTGGATGCGTTAAGCAAAGCGCACCGCAGCGTTCGCATCGATGGCAAGCAAAGGCCGTAAAATCCTATTGCGTAGCCCCGATCAAACCAGGATTGATGCGTTTGGTACCCTAAAGCATCCTGCACGGGCTGCGCGGGATGCGGCGGGCTTCATTCGAAGCAGGATTCCGCCGGCACCAGCGAGCGCAGGTTTATCGATCCCCTAGTTTCGCCAATGACGATGTTGCCACCCACCTCGAAGGTGGCGCGGGCGCGCGTGCAGTCGTCGAAGTCAATCTGCAGCCTGCCGATCGGCTCAAGCTGGAAGGGCCGTGCCTGGTTCAATGCACCGCCGCTGCTGCGAGTCACGCTGAACACGGCTCGCAGACCGTCGAAACCGTTCGCGCCGGTGTCGATGTTGTACCAGACCGGCGCGCCGCCGGCGTAGGTCGCCCAGACACCGACAATGCGGTCAACGCCTTGCACTGGCAGCAGCGTCATGCCCTGGCCGGGGGTCGCCGGGTCAAACCAGATGCCGCCAAAGGGTGACGGCTGCAGCGTTTGGCCAAGCGGCACACGGGGGCCGATCATCTCAATGCGGGTTCGCGTGCGGTTGACGTCAGAGCCCGGAGCTCGGCTCAGCGTCCAGCGCAGGCGAAAGCCGCTGTCGTCGGCGAATCGGCCCTGTGCGGTAATGTGCAGCAGCGGCGCAACGTTACTTTGGCTCGGTCGCAGCAGTTCGTTGTACTGCGAGGCGCTGCCCATCTTGGCCGACGGCAGTGCCCGCAGTTCGGGTAGGGTCAAGACGCCATCGGCAGCGGCGGCGACGAACTCGGTGTGGCGCACGAACAACACGGGCACATTGCTGCGCCCGATCAGCCGCGACCAAGCCGGTGCCGGGTCGACGCCGGGTGCATTCTTGTAGACCTCATAGCCGCCGATGTCGTTGAGCGGGCACGAGAACGCGCGCGGCACGTCAAACACTTGCAGCAGGTTAAAAGTGGGGGGGATGCAAGTGAGCTGCCGATACAGAACGACGGCCGCCCACTCGCCGTTGTTGGGAACCAGGGCCGGGTCAACCGAGGCGAACTCGATGCGCGCATAAAACGGCGGGCCGAAGGTTTGGCCGGGGATCTCCAGACGCAACTCCGCCTGCGCAACGCCGCACACGGCGACCCAGGCGAGCGACACGGCGCCGAGCAGGCGGCGCATCGGCAGCAAGTATTTCAGTGCAGATGTCGATGAGAACATGGTGGCAACCTTGGGAAAAGGGTTCGTAGACCGGGCTTCCAGCTTCGCCGGTTGGCGCGCTGCGGCCTCTAGGTTTATGTCAGAATTCGTTTAGGAAATTCTCACGTCGAGGCGCGTGGAGCCGTCAGCGCTACCCGCGTTGATCCGCAGCCGACGGGGGTGAGCCGAGAGGGAACTGCCATGAACTTGCTGCTCTGCTTCGGCGATTTCGAACTCGACACCGAGAGCCACCTGCTGCAGCGCGGCGGCGCCGCGGTTGCGCTGCCATTGAAGGCGGTGCACGCACTCGAGCTGCTCGCCGCCGCACCCAACCGGCTGCTCACCCGACCGGCCCTAATCGACGCATTGTGGGCGGACCGGATCGTCGAGGAGCAAGGCCTGAGCCAACTGGTCTACTTGCTGCGGCGCACACTCGGCTTGCGCCCGGACGGCCGCAACTGGATCGAGACGGTGCCCAAGCGCGGCTACCGGTTCAATGGCGGTGTCGAACGCGCTGAGCGGCCGCCGCTGGCGCGGCCCGCGCACCAGCTGACCCCCACCGTAGTGGTGCTGCCGTTCCTCGACACCGCGTGCAGCGAGGCCGGACTCGGTTTGGCGCTGGCAGATGCGCTGGTGACGCTGCTGGCGCGCCACGCAGGCCTCGTGGTGCGCCCGCTCGGCAACTTGCAGCAACAGATTGAGGACATCGGTGACGCGGTGGCACTGGGCCGCGCGCTAGGTGCTGACCGGCTGGTCGAGGGCGGGCTGCAGACGATCGGCAGCAGCTTGCGGGTAACGGTGCGTCTGTGGGGCGATGGCATGCATCAGGTCCTGTGGAGCGAGCGCTTCGACAGCGAGCTCACTGAGCTATTTGCGCTTGAGGATGCGATCGGCGCCGCGCTGCTGCAGCGCATGCTGCCGGCGGGTTCCAAGCCGCTGGTAGTCTCACCGGTGCAACGCTCGCCAAGCGCTGCGGTGCGCGAGCACCTGTTGCGCTGCAATTTTCTCTGGCATCGCTGGAACCCCGCCGCGTGGCACGAGACGATCGCCACGGCGCGTGCCGCGCTCGCGCTTGACGGCGCCAACGCCGAAGCCCGCTGCTGGTGGGGCGTGGCGCTGACCACGCTGGCGATAAGCGGCCAGATCGAAGGCGATCCGGCATTCCGCCAGGCGCGCGCGCTGTTCCACGAGGCGCAACGGCGTGACCCGCATTCCGACCGCGCTGCGGAAGGCCTTGCCGCTGTCGCGCTGTTTCACGACTGGGATCCGGCAACCGCGATCGCGCTGCTGCAGCGCGCAATCTGCAGCAATCCCGGCAACGTCACCGCGCGCGATCTATACGGCCTGGCGCTGGTCGCCAGCGGCGATGTCGGCGGCGCCGTGCGCGAGGTCCGCGGCGCACTGCAGATCGACCCGCTCTCGCTCATCGTCGGCACCGACCACGGCGCCATTCTGATGTTGGCGCGTCGCTACACCGAGGCGGTCTCCGCACTGCGCCGCGTGCTGAGCATCGACCCGGCATTCGCCCACGCGCGCATCAACCTGGGCATGCTGCTGGCTTTGATCGGTGACGGTGCTGCCGCGCAGATTGAGATTCGCCGAGGCCTCGCCGATTTCAGGCGCGATCCGGCGACCTCCCACGAGCTGGCGCATGCGCAGGTTAGCACCGGCGACCACGCTGCCGCGCAAGCCATTCTCGACGCACAGCTTGCGCTGCAGGCCGAGC
>Ga0163144_10024714_pt1 | contig 11769 bp, 9 predicted proteins | sample OliLak19BULKMAT1_FD_123175 | JGI IMG/M metagenome (GOLD analysis project Ga0163144, IMG submission 123175) | Freshwater microbial mat bacterial communities from Lake Vanda, McMurdo Dry Valleys, Antarctica - Oligotrophic Lake LV.19.BULKMAT1 | ecosystem: Environmental > Aquatic > Freshwater > Lake... | reverse complement strand
TTACCTGTTTTCTCCAAAATCCGTTAACTTTACGGATCTAATTTCTTTTCTAAAAAATTACGAAAAAAAACCATGTATTTGATTAAAAATCCAAGCATGTCAAATATTCAAATTTTGACAATTTATACCCTTAATTTCCTGATTAAATGGTCATACTAATTGCTGAAGATGATGCGGTGATTTTGAAAACGCTTGATTTTAGGCTGAGAAAAGATGGCTACACAAATATTATTCAAGCTAGGGATGGAAGACAAGCAATTGAATTAATAAATCTTCATTCGCCCGATCTTATTATTTCAGATATATTAATGCCCTTTGCGAGTGGCTTGGAAATATTAAGTCATGTTAAAAAAAATATTGCAAAGAAAATTCCTATTATTATGCTTTCTGCGATGGGCATGGAAAATACTGTATTAGAGGCATTTGAAATGGGTGCTGACGATTTTATGTCAAAACCTTTCAGCCCCCATGAACTTTCACTTCGTGTCAAAAGACTGTTGCCAAGACCAAAATAACGTTTGACTAGCTTTATATCTTTCATCGTTTCTACTTTCAGTCTTAGGGATTTTAAAATTTCTTTTTCAATTGTCGCCCAACAAAAACCAATTCAACCGAACCAGAGTCAATCTCTGATCCAAATATTTGATTCATTTATAAGTGCGCTCCCATTTGGGCTCGAAGAATTACTTTCCAATCAACCGATCGTTTTAATTGCCTTAGCGCTTATTTTTGTATGTGCTTTTCTCATCATTTTTTTCCTGACGCTCATTATTACCTCAAGAATTTATAAAACCTATATTTTAGCTAGAGACAAGCAGCTAAAGCACAAATTAGAATTACTGATTTCCTTTAACCTTCATCGTCAGAAAGATTCTGGTCTTGAAATGGAGGAGTATTCTAAAAAGCGACAGAAAATGCTAAGCACTTTTAAAAAGCATTATCTTGATGGAAGCACCCATAACAGACAAATTTTAATTGAAGAAATCATTTCGTTTCACAAAAAATTTAATGGGGAAATGGCAGAAAATTTAAGAAATCTATATGTGGACCTCGACCTTCAAAATGATTCTATATGGAAACTTTATTCAATCCGTTGGGAACAAAGTGCAAAAGGAATAAGGGAGCTATCGGAAATGAGAATTGTGAGTGCATTGAATCTTCTATTTAGATTTATTGATAACAAAAATTCAATCTTAAGAGACGAAGCACAAGTAGCCCTTGTGAGGCTTTGCAAACAAAATCACCTCGCTTTTTTATACTATCTGACTCAGCCTCTATCTGAGTGGCAACAGATCAATCTATACCATGCCCTAAGAAATATAGACCGAAAGAAATTGCCTGATTTTAAATTATGGATCGACTCGCCCAATGCAACTGTAGTCGTTTTTTGTCTAAAAATGGCCAACAGATTTTCTGTTCATTTTGGAGCAGAGGCTTTGGAACGGCTGCTGAAACATTCCGATGAAGAAGTGCGACTATTTACAATCGACTATATTCGTGAGCAAGAAAAATTTGAAATAATTGGTTCACTGGTAGCCATGTATGAACGTGATGAACTTCAGGTTCAAATTGCGATTATTAAAACAATTGGCGAGTTGGGTGGTGCTGAATGGGAAGATTTTCTTGTGAACATACTTCTGGATTATGATTTCAAAAAGAGCATGGAAGCTGCAAAAGCACTCAAAAAAAGCGGAAAAACAAATGAAGAAATTCTTGTGCTTGACAATGGAAGTATCCAAATTCATACTATAGTTATGCACGTAAGCGATGTGATGATATGAGTTGGTACGAGATCCCTGTTTTCATAGTAAATACCTTGATCCTAATTTATGCAGCCGCATTGTCTATCAGCTATATTGTGCTGGCCTATTTTTCTGTGAAGGCATTGAGGCACTACATCAAAAGAAATTTCTTTGTCGATTATAATTCAATCCTCGCATCTCCTTACGCACCCTCAATTTCTCTCATTGCTCCTGCTTATAATGAATCGTTTACGATCATTGACAACGTGAGATCTTTACTTTCTCTTCATTACAGTAATTTTGATGTGATCATTGTGAATGATGGCAGCAAGGATGATTCCCTTCAAAAAACAATAGATTATTATGAGCTGGTGAAAGTCAATTTTGCTGTGGAATATAAAATCCGGACAAAAGAGGTGAGAGGAGTTTATAAATCTAAAAACCCAGCCTACAAGAAATTAATTGTAATTGACAAAGTCAATGGTGGCAAAGCCGATGCTTTAAATGTTGGGTTGAATATTTCAGATAAATCCTTGGTTGCTTGTATCGATGTGGATTGTATCATAGAGCAAGATGCATTGTTGAAAATGGTAAAACCTTTTCTTGAAGAAAGCACTCAGGTGATTGCTACGGGTGGCGTTGTGCGAATTGCAAATTCATGTGTTGTAGAAGATGGGAGACTTATCAAAGTTAACCTTCCGGAAAATATGCTCGCCCGCTTTCAGGTTTTGGAATACTTGAGGGCTTTTTTGCTCGGCAGAATGGCTTGGAGCCGATTAAATTGCCTTCTCTTAATTTCGGGCGCATTTGGTCTGTTCGACAAAAAAATTGCCATTGCAGCCGGTGGCTATAACCATAACACTGTGGGGGAAGATATGGAATTGATTGTAAGGATGAGAATCTACATGGCAGATCTCAAAAAGGCTTACAAAGTCGTCTACATTCCCGATCCTCTTTGCTGGACAGAAGCACCAATTACAAGAAATATTTTGGGTAGACAAAGAAATAGATGGTTTAGAGGAACTGCGGAAACCCTATCAATACATAGAAAATTATTCTTCAATCGCAAATATGGGTTATTGGGGCTCATCAGTTATCCTTACTGGTTTTTCTTTGAATATCTGGCACCTTTTATTGAAGTAGTTGGGCTCAGCTATTTCTTATTTCTTGTAATCCTTTCGAAAGTAAACTGGCTGCTCTTTCTTCTATTACTTTCGGCAGTCTATTTCTTTGCCTTGATGCTTTCTACATTTGCGATTCTGTCCGAAGAATATTCCTATTATCAATATACAAGTAAGAAGGACACTTTTAAGCTCTTGGCAACTGCAATGATAGAGCCTTTTGTATTTCATCCATTTATAGTAATCTCCTCTATCAAAGGCTTCATAGATTTAAAGAAAGGCACTAAATCTTGGGGAGAAATGACAAGAACAGGGTTTTCACCAAAAAAAAGACCTTGAATCGTTTTTGAAAGTTTCTACAATCAAAGGTTTGCCTACTTCTCTGGCATATTGAATGCCGTATTTTGTAATCTCTGTATTAGAATCCCAAAAAGCAATTACCATTTCTGAACGATCAATAATTTGCTTGTTTTTTTCCATTTGAGCAGATGCGCCATGCCGCTCGTAATCTGATCTTACTATTTTTGTGGGAATTTTATTTTCAATTGCATACCTCTCGGCTAATTCATAAGCTCCTCTTGAACCTCCTGAGATTATTTCAGATATTCTGAGTCGGTCTAATACTCTCTTTAACTTCGGGTAATTATCGAAGTTCTTTGAACCAATAATTGCGATTTTCATTTTTTTGTAAGTTTAGATGATGCAAATAACAAAGAGCGAATTAACTAAACTAAAATATTCGTCAAAGTCTAACTTTTTACCGTTGGATGGCAATTATTTCAGGACAAAACAAGATGTGATATTATAAAAGAATTTAAAAAAAATGGCTGCCTTATCTAGGCAGCCATTTTTTTAAATTTAAAAATATATTGATATTATTTTTTTTCAGGAGCTACTATTTGTTTTTCCTTAAAATCTCCAGCCTTAATGATTGACATCTTGGTCTGGTCAAGATATTGTTTCATTACAGCTTTAATCTGATCTGGCGTTAAAGCAGCTACTTTCTTTTCGAAATCTGCATCCCAAGCCATTGATCTTTCTACATACAGGTAATTGTTAAGCATACCAACTAAAGCAGCATCTTGTGCGCGGCTCACTTCTCTTGACTGAAGATAGCCAGATTTTGCTGCAGCTATTTCTTCGGCTGTAAAACCATCAGTAACTACTTTTGCAATTTCTTCTTTAAATGCAGTTTCCAAACGATCAACATTTTCGGGTGCGTAGATTGCAAAAGTCATGAATGATCCTGTCTTGTCAAGTGAGCTCACATTTAATTGAGAACCAACGCCATAGCTAATTCCTTCTTTTTGTCTAATCCTTGTTGCCAATCTGGAATTTAAAAACCCGCCACCAAGCATATAGTTTCCTAACACAATGGCTGCGTAATTTTCATCATCGTCCTTCATTGGCAAATTCATACCGGCAAGGAAAATTGCGTTCGCTTTATCTGGCGTTTTTATAGATTGATTAATACTTGGCGCGTCTTTATAGGAAGAAGCAATGCGGACAAATTTCTGAGGGCTTTTCCAGTTTCCAAAAAGCTTGGCAGCTTGCGCTTTAATAGCCTGCTCATCAAAATCTCCAACGACAGAGAACTGCGCATTGCTTGTTCCGAAGAAATCTTTGTAAAATTTCTTGACCTCATCTAAAGTAAGTGCTTTCAAATCTGCGATTTCTTCAGCAGGTGACTTTACATATCTTGGGTCATCTTTTGGATATGCATTCAAGTGCTTTTGATAAGCCATGAAAGCCAGTGCCTGAGGATCGCTTTGTTGTTCCTCATACCTAACCAATTCTTCTTGCTTGGATTTTTCAAACTCTTCAACAGGGAAAATCGGGTCTTTGAGAATCTCTGAGACAAGGTTTAAAACTTCAGGAAGATTTTCTCTAATCGTTTCAATACTAACAATAGTTTGGCTATAACTTCCGCTAATATTTACTCTTGCTTTTAGTCTATCCAGCTCGTCTTTGATCTGTTGTCTTGTGCGTTTAGAAGTCCCTTTATCAAGCATTGATGAGGCATATCTGCCCACGGTAGCTTTATTACTCAAAGCTTCTAAAGATCCGTATCTCATTGTAAGTCTTGCTACTACAGTTTTGCCTCTTGTAGTTTTAGATAAAAGCGCATAACTGATAGAGTTTGGCTCCACACCCTTTTTTGTACGAGCGTCTATATTTGATGGACTTGCTTCAAAAGCTTCGCCAGCGGCTACCAGTGCTTCACCTTTGTAATCTTTTACCATTGCAGCTACATCTGGAGCCAAAGGAATTTCGGCCCTATCTGGATTAGTTGTTGGAACAAAAAGGCCAGTTGTACGATTAGATGGCTTGAAATAGGTTGTCGCTACTTTCTGAACTTCTTCCAAAGTCATTTTTTTAACTCTGTCTCTATAAATGAAGAATAATCTCCAATCTCCAATTGCAAGGTATTCACTCATTTCCAGACCTATTCTCTCGGCCGAATTGAAAGCAAGCTCAATGTCTTTCATTAACTTAGCTTTCGCTCTGTCAACTTCTTCTTTTGTAACAGGCTCAGTAGACAAATTATCAAGCGTTGACAATAAAATTCTTCTAGCACTGTCAAGCGACTGCTCTTTTCTAACTTCTGTCCAATAAAAAGTAATTCCTGGCTCTTTTAATGGAAATGCAAAGCCAACTGCAGAACTTCCTTTTTTCGATTCAACAAGTGCTTTGTAAAGTCTTCCTGAAGGAGAATTTGTTAAAATGTGGTTAAGGATTTCAACACCGATATAATCAGGATGAGACGCTGGGGCAATATGGTAAGCTGCCATAGCTACCTGTATATCACCAGACCTACGTAATGTTACAAAACGCTCTCCATCTTGAGTTGGCTCAGCAGTATAAGTTTTTACTAATTCTCTTGTTGGCTTTGGAATAGGGCTGAAGTAAGAATTTACCATTTCTAAGGTTTTAGCCTCATCTATTTTACCAGCAACCATTAAAATGGCATTGTCGGGCTGGTAAAATCTTTTGTAGAATGCCTGAAGTCTATCGATCGGCACGTTTTCAATATCTGCTCGCGCTCCTATGGTAGATTTACCGTAGTTATGCCACAAATAAGCAGTGGAAGTTACCCTTTCCAAAAGAACAGAAGTCGGATCGTTTTCACCTGATTCAAATTCGTTTCTTACCACAGTCATTTCGCTGTCAAGGTCTTTTTTGGCAATGTAAGAGTTCACCATTCTGTCTGACTCAAGGTCAAGTGCCCATTTCAGGTTTTCTTCTGAAGCAGAAAAAGTCTCATAATAATTGGTGCGGTCCAACCAGGTAGTTCCATTTGGTCTTGCGCCATGTGCAGTAAGCTCTTGTGGAATATTTGGATGCTTTGGAGTTCCTTTGAATACAAGATGCTCTAATAAGTGAGCCATACCTGTTTCTCCATAGTTTTCGTGTCTTGAGCCTACCAAGTATGTAATATTAACAGTGATAGTGGGCTTTGATTGATCTGGAAATAATAAAACCCTCATTCCGTTGGGTAATTTGTATTCAGTGATTCCCTCCACGGATGTCACAAACTCGACACCTTTTGGCAAGGCTGGTTTTGTTTTGTTGTCTTGTCTAGCCCAGGCCGAAAAGCCAATAAGCAGAAAAACATAAATAAGTGTTTTTTTCATTTGAACTGTGTTTAATAGAAATTTAGTTTTAAGGATGTAATAAAAGTGTCAAATTACACATAATGAGTTGAGGAAGGAAATTTTTTTCGGATAATTATCTAAATGCCATAATTTAGTTTTGAAAGTTGCAATATTTGCGAAAACACAAAGAGCTCTTCGGCTAAGTTTCTGAAAAATATATTTTATAGAATTTTATTAAATTAAATGATTGCCCAGAGATTAAAAGCGTCTTTCGACAAATACTTTGAAGCCCCAGTGGAAGCTTGGAAAGCATTCGGTGATTTATGTGAACTAGTTTATTTTCAAAAAAATGATATTTTAAAGAGAACTGGGGAAACAGAAAAATATGGCTATTTCATTTTATCCGGAAGTGGTGGGGTGTTTGTCTGGAAAGAAAACAATTATGTCTGCCTTGATTTAATGTATGAAGACACATTTTTTGCTGACTACATGTCGCTCATCACAAAACAGGCTTCCCAATTAGAAACAATTGCGTTGGAAAATTCAGAAATGCTGCGAATATCCAGTCATAATATTGATAGGCTGAAAAATACTCCAATTGGAAATGTGATTTTTTTAATTTCAGCAGAAAGTTCTTTTGTTGAAAAACAACAACAGCAAATTGATTTGCTCTTAAAAACAGCAGAACAGCGATACATAGACCTTTTAGAAAAACAGCCAAATCTCATTCAAAGAACTCCCCAAAAACATATTGCCTCCTATTTAGGCGTCACGACTCAAAGTCTGAGCAGAATAAGAAGAAAAATTTTAGCGAAATGACATTTGTTACCGTAGGGTAACTTTATTACAATTTTGTAATCAGACCTTTACATTGTTTTAAATTCTAAACTCAAACAATATGAAAGGCATTATATCATTCTTGGTCATTTTCAGTCTACTTTCCTTTAAAATGCAAGCGCAAAGCGACAAGCCATTAGAAAGAAAGGGATTTATTTTCGGAGCATCTTTAGGAGCATCATCTATTCAATTGAATACCAATAATTTACCGGCTTATTCAGAAATTAGTGCGTCATTTCCAAATTTCAAAATAGGCAGTATGATTTCTAAGCGCACTGCTATAGTTGTAAACCTTCCAGGTACAATTTATAAATACAAAGATGGCGGTAGAGAAAGAGACAGAGGGTTTGAAGGCATCATTCCCTCAGTGCAATTTTGGGTAAAAAACCGATGGTGGACAATGGCGGGAATTGGCATAGGCTTGGATGCACCTGCATTTTATGACATCGAGACTGAACAAGAAAGAAAATTTTACTTTGGCAGTTCATTTCTTGTCTCTTCGGGCTGCGAAGTATACCAAAAAAACAAGTTTGCCATTGATCTTCAGGCACGGCTGCATTATGCAAATGTAAATTTAGCGGAAGGTAAAAGAAATGGAATGGCTGTTAGTTTCTTAGTGGGATTTAATTTGTATTAGAATTAAGTTTCTTCAAAACATTGGGCTAAGCCCTTATAAGAAACATTTTCTATTGTCACGGACTCAAGCCCGTGGCAATAGAAACAGAAGCCAACCAATTCCTTTTAACCTACTTTCAAAGAAAAATTATTCCTGCCTTTCAGGCTTCATTTGAGGAAAAAATAGTACATCCTGGATAGAATTTGAATTGGTCATGATCATGCTCAAGCGGTCAATTCCTATTCCCAAGCCAGCCGTTGGAGGCATTCCGTATTCTAAAGCTCTTAAAAAATCTTCATCGAGCACCATGGCTTCTTCATCGCCTCTTTTGCCAAGCTCCAATTGATCTTCAAATCTTTGTCTCTGGTCTATCGGGTCGTTTAATTCGGAAAATGCATTGCAGATTTCTTTGCCATTGCAGATGGCTTCAAATCGCTCTACCAAACCTGGCTTCGACCTATGTTTTTTGGCCAAAGGCGACATTTCTATGGGATAGTCAGTAATAAATGTTGGCTGAATTAAGTTTCCTTCACATTTTTCTCCGAAGATCTCATCTATAATTTTTGCTTTGCCCATGGTTGGGTCAACTTTCACATGCAATTTCTTAGCCGCTTCTCTTAATTGGTCCTCTCCCATTTCAGAAATATTTATTCCTGTAAAATGTTCAATCGCTTCAGCCATTGTATATCTTTTCCAAGGTCTCTGGAAGTTAATGATGTTTTCACCTACCTTCACTTCGGTAGTTCCATGCATATCCATCGCTACTTTTTCAATCATTTCTTCCACCAAATCCATCATCCAATTGTAGTCTTTGTAAGCCACATACAATTCTATTTGGGTAAATTCCGGATTGTGGAATCTTGACATCCCTTCATTTCTGAAGTCTTTGGAAAATTCATAAACGCCATCAAAGCCACCAACGATCAACCTCTTGAGATACAACTCGTTGGCAATTCTCAAATAAAGGTCCATGTCAAGCGTATTGTGGTGCGTCTTGAAAGGCCTTGCTGCTGCACCGCCATAAATTGGCTGTAGAATAGGAGTTTCCACTTCCATATAGCCCTTATTATTGAGATAAGTCCGCATAGTATTGACCAATTGTGTGCGCTTTCTAAAAGTATCTCTTACATGCGGATTCACAATGAGATCGACATACCTCTGACGGTATCTCAACTCTGGGTCTGCAAAGGCATCGTAGGTAGTTTTATTCCCTTCGGCATCTTCGGTTTCTTTTACAATAGGCAAAGGGCGTAGCGATTTCGCCAAAATTTTAAATTCGGTGACATGGATGGAAATTTCACCAACCTGAGTAGTGAATACGTAGCCTTGCAAGCCAATGATATCCCCTATGTCAAGTAGTTTCTTAAAAACTGTATTGTAAAGTGTTTTATCTTCACTAGGGCATATATCATCTCTTCTTACATAAATCTGGATTCTTCCAGATGAATCCATGAGTTCTGCAAAAGAGGCGTTTCCCATAATTCTGCGGCCCATCAAACGACCCGCAATGGAAATATTTTTATAGCCGGTCTTGTTCTTATCGTAATTTGCTAGGATGTCTGAAGATGTTGCATTTACCTCAAAAAGTTCTGAGGGATAAGGCTCTATTCCCATTTTTATCAATTCTTCACGCTCTTCTCTTCTTCTGATTTCCTGCTCGCTTAAATGCATATCAAATATTTTTTTGCAAAAGTATAAATTATTCTGGTTTATACTTTTATAAGCCATTGAATTCGACAAAAAACTTAAGGTTTGAAGCAATTCTAGATTTTTTTGTACATCCTTTTAAAAAAAGTATAGAAAAAATGTAAATAAGGATTAAATTTAAAACTTAAATGAAGCTTAATTGAGCATACCTCAAGTACCCCATGAGTTATAGTATATCTTTTTTATTGATTTTTTTATCGTTTTTTTCTTTTCATACACATGCGCAGGTCAATGCAGGTGCAGATACAACAGTCTGCGTGAGCAGTCCTGAATTTTCAATGCTTGGACTTACTCCTGCTGGCGGTTCTTGGACTGGAACGGCAATCTCAGCTCAAGGAGTTTTTAACCCATTAATTTCTGGGGCGGGAGCTTTTACTGTTACTTACAGTGCCTCTGTGGGTGGTGTACCCTCCACTGACACAAAAAGAATTACAGTTTTGGATGTTACATCAATCATTTCTGCAACTGGCACAAGAGAAATTTGCCAAGGAGCAAAACAAAGCCTGTCAGCCAATTTGGGATCTGGACTGACCTACCAATGGAGAAGGAATAATGTAAATATTTCTGGAGCTATTTTAAATACTTTTGATGCAACCACAGCAGGCACATATACTGTGGCAGTTACCAACGCAGTATGCACGGCAGTTTCAGAGGATTTGCAATTAATAGTAAGGCCACTGCCTTTTAATGATTTAGGTGGAGATTTTGCACTTTGCAATGCTCAGACCAAAACGATAGGTTTTTCACAACCATCAGTAACTTATTCATGGCTTAGAACGCCAAGTGCAACGCCAATAGCGACTACGGCAACAATCACGGTTAACCAAAGCGGCACTTATATTCTTACCGCTACAAATAGCTTTGGCTGCACAAAAAAGGATACTGTCATAGTTTTAAAAAATGTAAATCCAGTTGGTACTTTTGCACTAGCTGCTGAAAATTGTAATGGAAGAATAATAAATCTGGATCCGGTGTTTACTGGTGAGAATGTAAAATATAAATGGTCTATAGTAAATGGCGTAGGAGAGTTTGGAGATATTTTTTCAAAAAACACAATCTACCGGTCAAACAAAAGTGACGGGGAAAAAAGCGTCATCATTTCTGTTGAGGTTTCCAATGTTTGTGATACAGTAGTGGTTTCCAAAAATACAACTTTCAAAAAATTTATTGACCCCAAATTTAGCGCAACTGCTGAGACTGATAGGTTTTATGGTAGTTCGAAGAGGGCCATAGGCATTGATTCTGTTATACAAATCGTTGATGGTGAAAAAGTGGCAGTAAAAGCAAATGCTGCAACAGCAGAGGCTTACAGATGGGATTTTAATGGAGAAATAATAAACGCAAAAGACACTAGCTTTCAATTAAAAGCTGTTGGTGAGTATAGCATTAACTTAAGAGTTACTGATTTTGGGGGATGCACGAATACTTTTTCACAATTAGTGAAAGTTTACGAACATACCATTCTCTATATTCCTAATGCATTCAGCCCGACTTCCAAGAATCCTGAAAACCGAATTTTTAAAATATTTGGAGAAGATGTTTCAGATGCTGGATTTGAATTCAAAATATACAACCGCTGGGGAGAAATAGTCTATGAAGCAAAAACTTTTAAACAAGTTTCCGAAATTGGCTGGGATGGCACCTCTAAAAGTGGGAATGATTTAGGCAAAGGAGTATATACCTATACCATAAAAGGGACATATTCTTATGGAGAAACAATTGACAGATTGGGCATAATCACATTATTAGACTGATGAAACAAAAATTCTACTTTATACTATTGGGATTAAGCTTCTTTTTTGTAAAAGTTAATGCCCAGGATCCGCATTTTTCGCAATTCATAAATGCGCCTTTATACCTAAATCCTGCCATGGCGGGGAACGAAAAATATACTTCCTTATATCTTACACAAAGATCTCAATGGAGAAATTCAAATTCGCCCTTTATCACCAACCATTTATCTTTGATTTTACCTGTGCTTCATGGCACAAAAGGACATGACTTCAATAGAGGAAGTTTGGGGATAGCTATTTACAATGATGCTGCGGGGCCCAATAAGGAATTAAAGACTACAGGTGCTAGTGCTTCTTTTGTGTATAATATGCACCTGAGCAAAAATAAATACCACAATATACATTTTGGCTTAATGG
>Ga0163144_10024713_pt1 | contig 11769 bp, 6 predicted proteins | sample OliLak19BULKMAT1_FD_123175 | JGI IMG/M metagenome (GOLD analysis project Ga0163144, IMG submission 123175) | Freshwater microbial mat bacterial communities from Lake Vanda, McMurdo Dry Valleys, Antarctica - Oligotrophic Lake LV.19.BULKMAT1 | ecosystem: Environmental > Aquatic > Freshwater > Lake... | reverse complement strand
TGATCTCTATACCGCCGAGTTCTCGTGGCGAACCAACCGACGTGACCGCTATGCAGACGGAAAATCCGATCATCGAGAACTTACCACCGCGGATCGTATCCTCTCAACGGTGGTTGCTGGATCTCATTGGATCTGGAAGGCCATCCGCAAACACCGTTGGAAACGCGATCCGCTGCCGCGCAAACAGGAGGCGGCGTGAACCTGCGTCTTCTTTAGACGCAGGAGCAACGCTATCGCGAGCAGCGCGCAACGCCGCGGATGCGCCGAGACCGGACCAGACCGCCGGGCAGGGTTTTTTCTCAACCTCTCAGGGACCGACCGCCAGGAATCCTTCCAGGCGTCGGCTGCGCGTCGGGTGCTGCAACTTGCGCAGCGCCTTCGCCTCGATCTGGCGCACGCGTTCGCGGGTGACGTTGAACCGCCGGGCGATCTCCTCGAGCGTGTAGGTGTAGCCGTCGCGCATGCCGTAGCGCAGGACCAGGATCTCGCGCTCACGCGGGCCCAGGGTCGCGAGCACCTCGTCGAGGCGCTCGCGCAGCGGCAGGTCGACGACCTGATTGGCCGGGGTCTCGACCCGGGTATCGGCGATGAAATCGACGAAGCGCATCTCGCCATCGCCGACCGGCCGGTCGAGGCTGGCCAGCGTGCGACCCGAACCCAAGACGCGCTGCACGTCGCCCACCGGCAGGTGGGCGCGCACGGCGACCTCGGACGGGGTCGGTTCGCGGCCGGATTCCTGGCGCAGGTCGGCTTGGATGCGGCGCAACTTGCCGGCGGCCTCGAAGAGGTGCTGGGGCAGGCGGATGGTGCGGGCGTGATCGGCGAGCGCGCGCACCACTGACTGACGGATCCACCAGGTGGCGTAGGTCGAGAACTTGTAGCCGCGCTGCCATTCGTAGCGCTCGACCGCGTGCATCAGGCCGGAATTGCCTTCCTGGATCAGGTCGAGGAAGGCCAAACCGCGGTTGCGATAGCGTTTGGCAACGGCAACCACCAGACGCAGATTGCCGTTGGCCAGACGCTGCTTGGCGTCGGCATAACGTTGATGGCGCCGGTCGATGGTGGCGCAGCGGTTGATGAAGTCCGGCCAAGGCTCGCCGACACCGACGGGTTCTCCCCCGGTCGGCTTGGACGTCAGGGACTGGCGCAGGTGGACGCGACGGCGCTCGAAGAGGACATCCTTGGAGGTACGAATCGCCTCCTCATCGATGCCGGCCTCGGTGAGCAGCTGCCACAGGCGTCGCTGACGCTGACGTAGACGCTGGGGGCTGTCGGCCGGCGGGCGCGCCGCCAGGTTGCGGACGGTGGTCAGGTGCTCGTCGAGCTGGGCGCGGACGGCGGCCGCGATCGCCGCCTCTTCGGGGGTTCCGCGCTGCAAGGCGCGCGCTTCTGCGCGTAGCAGCTCCTCGCGACGGCCCTCCAGCCAGGCCAGCCCGGTGGGCAACGCGGCAGGGGCGGTCATAACCCGGCGACGCCAGCCGTCGCGATAGATGGTGATGCTGCGCGCCAGCTCGAGCTCTTCCTCGCGGGTCAGCAGCGGGAGATCGCCCAACTGGTCGAGATAGGCGCCGACCGCATCGAAGGAGCTCGCAACCCCTTCGTCGGCCTGCGCCGGACTGTCGGTCCAGGTGTCCTGGACATCGACCCGCGCCGGCGATTGGGATGCGTCTTGGTCGCTCCACGCGGGGACGGTGGTTTCAGCAAGGCGATGATCGAGCGTATCCATGGAATCCTCCGACTCTGGCCGGTGCGGCATGCACCAAGGGCCGGTGGTCGGCTGGCTTGGAGGGACGCCCGGTATGGTGGGACCTGACTGGCAGGTCCTGCACCCGGTACGTCACTGTGACCGGCGTGCTTGACGTAGCGCGGAACGTGCCGGACCGGGGTGAGAAGACGATGAACGCGCTGCCTCGCACCTCGGGCGCGCAGCCGCCCCGCACCGGACGCGCCTGCGGTCGATCAGCCGTCCGCCGCGAGGCGGAAGCCCAGGGTGGGCAGGCGGATGGACCGCAGGACATGCCGTCGCGCCGCCGCCCTCGCCTGGGCCCTAGGCAGATCGGCAGCTCCACCACGCGCTCGTCGCCGGCCTCGACCCGTGGGTCGCGTCGTGGCAAGGCCTGGTAGTCGCTGCGATATCCGTCGGCGCACCATTCACCGACGTTGCCGAGGATGTCGAACAAACCCCAGTCGCCGCCCCCGCGGTGCTTGATCGGATGGACTCCGGTGCCGTCTTCTGCACACCACGCCGCCACGGCCGGATCGGGACCACTGCCGCCGGCACGGCAGGCGTATTCCCATTCCGCCTCGCTGGGCAGACGGGCCTGGAGGCCTGGGATGCGGGCATTGAGTCTACGGATGAAGTCTTGGCAGTCGTCCCAGTTGACCTGCTCGACCGGGCGACCGGGCGCCGGCTGGAGGCTCGGATTGCTCCCCATCACGGCCAGCCACAACGCTTGGGTGCACTCGTGTTCGGCCAGCCAGAATCCCCGGCTGAGCTCGACCGGGTGCGCCTGCTCATCGCTGCCGGCAGCACTGCTGCCCGGCGCGCTACCCATCACGAACCCACCAGGTGGGAACCAGCGCATGCGCTGCTCGACCTGACCAATATCGATCATCGCCCAGATGCCGGAGGTATCGCGATTGCGTTTGGTGGCCCACGGACTGGCTGGCGCCTGAAAGCGGTCGGCACCGCCAACGGGCGCAGCCACAGCCAGCGGTTGCGGAGCCGCCAGCGGCGGGGGGGTCGGATGCGACGGCGCTGACGGCATTGACGGCATTGACGGCTCCGACGGTACCGTCGGGGTCGCGGCCGCCGGCGTGAGCACTCGGGCGGGCATCGACACCGGCGCCGCCGTCTCCCGTGGTTGGCCGGCTACGGCGACGCTGACGGGGGTCGGAGCAGCCGTCGCGGCCGGCCGCTTCTGACGGCCGAATTGGCTGAACAACAGAGCGATGACCACGATCGCCAGCGCCGCCAGCGCGATGCCCACGATGGCACCGTTCGGGGCTGGCGGATGGCGCGACGACGGCGGCAGCGTGCGTCCCGGCCGGCGTACCACGGCCGTGGTCACCGGCCGCCGCGTCGCGGTGTCGCCGGTGACCGGCAACACCGCGTGACCGCCGCTGCCGGTGGTGGCCGACCGGGCTGGCGGGACTTCGCTGACGCTGGCGCGAGCCACCGTCCGTGTCGCCTGTACGCCAGTGCCGTAGGCGGTGCGGATGGCCTCGAGCAAGTCGCCTGGCGTCTGGTAACGGTCGCTGGGGTTCTTGGCCATGGCGCGGGCGACGACCGCGCACACCGCCTCGGGAAGGTCGGGGCGATCGCGGTGCAGGTCGGGCACCGGCTGGGTGAGCACATTGAGGGCGATCGCCATCGGCGTCGGTCCGGAATAGGGCGGCTTGCCGGTGAGCATGGCGTAGAGCGTGGCGCCGATGGCGTGGATGTCGGCGCGGATGTCGGCGTCGGCGGCCGCGCCACGTGCCTGCTCGGGCGCCATGAACGCCGGCGTGCCGAGCAGCTGCCCGGCCACGGTCAGCGCGTCATCGCCGCCGCCGGCGTCGTCGCGGGCCAGACCGAGATCACCGAGCTTGGCGCTGCCGTTCTCATCCAGAAAGACGTTCTGCGGCTTGATGTCGCGATGCACCAGACTCTTGGCATGGATGGCCTGGAGACCCTTGGCGCATTCGAAGGCGACTTTCATGGCGGATTTCGGCGGCAGTGGTCCGCCGCTGCGCAGCCGCCGATCGAGATCGCCTCCGCCGACGAACTCGAAGGCCATGTACAACGCGCCGGCGATCTCGCCTGAGGCATAGATGGTGACGACGTTCTGGTGCTGGACCTTGGCGGCGGCCTTGGCTTCGCGCAGGAAACGCTCGGTGAAGCCCGGCCGGCGGAACAGTTCAGCCTTCATCAGCTTGAGCGCCACCGGACGGTCGAGCGACTCGTCGATGGCGCGATAGACCACGCCCATGCCGCCGATGCCCAGCACCTGTTCGATGCGGTACGCCCCGAAGCGGGTGCCGGCCGTCAGGTGCTGGTCGGACCTGCCGGCAGCGATCACCGAACCGCCGTAGGTCGAATCGGGGACACCGGAATCGCCATCGACGGCCGCTTGCAGGCTGGTGGTACCGCCGTCGGGCGAAGCCGGCGGCCCGACTGCAGCCGGCGCAACGGCCGCGATCGGTTCCGCCCTGGCCCCCGCGGGCTTCGCCACCGGCATGGCGATCGGCGGCTTCGCTGGGGACCGTGGCGGAGGCGGCGGAGGCGGCGGAGGAGGCGGGGAAGCCGAGGACATGCAGAACCGGCGCGCAGCATGCGGTTCCGACCGCTGAGCGGAAGACGATTCTGCATCGTCATGCACCACCCGCGGCAGAAGCCGGCATTGCGGTCACTATGCTTTGCTTATGCCGAGCTCGTCCATGCGCTTCTTGAGCGTGATGCGGTTGATGCCCAGCAGTTCGGCGGCGCGCAGCTGATTGCCTTCGGTACGGGCCAGGGCGGCGCGCAGCAACGGCTCCTCGATCTCATCGATCATGCGCCGGTGCGCCTCGCCCGGCGCCTGGGCGAAGAGGCGGCCCGCGACCTGGGTGACCGCCACCCGCAGTCCGGCGCTGCCGCCCACCGAAGGGCCATCGACCGCGGCGATGCCAAGGTGATCAGGCGAGATGATGCCACCGGTGGCCAGCGCCGAGGCCTCCTCGAGCACATGCTTGAGCTCACGGACATTGCCTGGCCAGCCGTGCCGGCGCAGCACATCCATGGCTTCGTCGGTGATGGCGATGCCACGACCGCTGCGGCGGGCGATGCGCGCCAGGAAGTGGCGCACCAGCGCCGGCAGGTCGTCGAGGCGGTCGGCCAGGGACGGCAGGGCGATGGTCACTACGCGCAGCCGCCAGCCGAGATCCTCGCGGAAGCCGCCAGCGGCGATCTGCCGCACCAGATCGCGGTTGGTGGCGGCGATCACCCGCACATCGACCGCCAGTTCCTGCTCACCACCGACCCGGGTGAAGCGCTGGTCCTCCAGGAAACGCAGCAGCTTGACCTGCGCCGGCGGCGGCAGTTCGCCGACTTCGTCCAGGAACAGCGTGCCGGCCTGCGCAGCTTCGACCCGGCCGATCTTGCGCGCGCGCGCATCGGTGAAGGCGCCGGCCTCATGACCGAACAGTTCGCTTTCGACCAGGCCCTCGGGCAAGGCGCCGCAGTTGACCGCGATGAACGGTCCTTCGCGACGCGAGCCATGGCGGTGCAGCGCGCGCGCGACCAGTTCCTTGCCGCTGCCGGTGGGGCCGGTGATGAGCACGCCGAGGTCGGTGCCGGCGGCGGCGGCGATGCGCCGGTAGACCTCCTGCATGGCCGGGGTGGCGCCGATGATCTCGCTTTCCGATTCGGGCGCGGTGGGCGCCGCGGCGGCGGCCAGGGCATGCTCGCCCAGGGCGCGGCGCAGGATGTCGAGGGTGCGATCGAGATCGATCGGCTTGGGCAGGTAGTCGAAGGCGCCGCGCTTCACCGCCTCGATGGCGGACTCCATGGTCCCGTACGCGGTCATCACCACGACCGGCAGACCTGGGATATCGGCGTGCAGGCTGGCGAGCAGGTCGAGACCGGATTCGCCCGGCATGCGCACGTCGGTGAGCACGACATCGGGCCGCTGGCGACGGAGCGCGCGTCGCGCCGCCGCCGCGTCGGCGACCACCTGCACCTGATAGCCGCTGGCCTTCAGCGCCTGCTCAAGCGCCCAGCACACCGCCGCGTCGTCGTCGACCACGAGTATGCGTGCGGCCTCGTCCACCACTTGGCGCGCACTACCGGAAACCGTCTCGCTGGCCACGACGCGATCATGCGGCGCCTGGGGGTGGTCCACAAGCCGGGGCCCGGTCCACGCGCTGCGCACCGCGGCACGCCGGTGTCGCCGCCGGAAACATTCGTGGTGATCGCCTGGAATCCGGGCAGGCTCAGCGTGACTGCTGCGGCAGAAGATGTTGCAGCGCCGGCTTGCCGGAGCGACCGTGGTTGATCACCGCGATGAGCAGCACCGCCAGCACCGCCAGACCGCCGACCAGGAGCAGCATGCCGGCGGGGTCGGCACCCGGTCCACGGCCACGTCGGCGTTTGCGCGACGACGAACCGACGCGACGGCGACGCGGTGCCGGCCGCTGATCGGCGCCATCGTCGTAGCCGTGGTAACCGTTGTAGCCGTTGGCGTGGCCGTTGGCGCCGCTGCGGCCGGCGCTGGTGCCAGCGTAGGCGTAGGCGGTCGACGGAGGACGTTGCACCGGCGGCTGCCAACGCCGTTCCAGCGGTTCGGATTCGACCGGTTCGAGATGGCCAGGCAGCGCGGTCACCGACATCGAGGTCGACGACAGCGTGGTGGTGTCGTAACGATCGCTGCCGTTGATACCTTCGATCACGATCGGATCGAGATCGGCGTTCACCGCCGTCTCGCCGGCCTTGGTCTGGTCGACGGCGTCGGCGATGAGGTCGCCGACGGTGAGCATCAGATTGCGACCGGCATCGCGCACCGTCGTGTCAGGGATCAGGTTGCCGGCGGCGTGCTGGCTGCGGATGTCGGCCAGGGAGTAAGGCCCCCAATCGCCCTCCTGCGTGCGCACGTAGAATGGCCCGAACGAATGCCGCTGGCGGCCCAGCCGCTGGGTGAGGGCCATGATAGGGAAGCATCCTCCGCGATGGCGACGATCACAAGCCGGCACTGCCAACGCTTTGGCGGCCAGACGGTCGATGCGCAGCAACGACCGCGACGCTCGGGTGATCAGCCGATCACGACGTGCACCCATTGCCACGATTGACACGCTGGCGAAGCCCGGTGTAGAGAATCAACCAGCTTGCTCAGGAGACTGCATGCGCCTCGTCACCTCCCTCGCCGTCATCGCCTGCGCCTCCGGCCTCGCCGCGCAGGATTCCTTCCTGGTTGGCCCGCGCGCCCTGGGCATGGGCGGCGCCAATGTCGCCAGCGTCGACGACGGCACCGCGCAATACTACAACCCGGCCGCATTCGGATTCTTCGGCCGCAAACCGGCCGAAGGCGTGCGCGCCGACAACAACGATCTCGCCCGCCGCTCCTGGGGCTTCGGCGTCGACGTCAATGCCGGCGGCCGGCTGATCAACGACTTCGGCCGCTACATCGGCACCCTCGCCGACACCGCCCAGACCCTCGACAACCTCGGCGCCAACGGCCTGGTCGATCAACAGGACATCAATGACCTGGTCGCGATCGCCAACGCCGCCGCCAACATCGACGCCAAGGGCAGCGCCTTCATCGTCGACGCCAACGCCGGCGGCACCCTGCGCATCGGCCGCTTCGGCCTCGGCGCCCGGGTCTTCGGACAGGTCAGCGGCGTGGCGCGTCTGGACAGCGCCAATCTCGGTCTCGACGACCTCGGTTCGGGACTGACGTTTGCGCAGACCGTGAACGCCACCGGCGCCGCCAGCGATGGCCAGATCGCGCTGCTTGGCGGACTGACCGGCGTGGGGAGCTTCGATCAGGCCGCGATCGAGCGGCTCGATTTCTCCGCCCGCCAATCCGGTGTACGCGCCGACGAGGCCGCCGCGCTGACCGCCCTGCTCGTCGGTGTCGACGCCCAGTTCGGCGCCAACACCATCGGCAACAACCAGACCTCAGCCATCGTCAACGGCTTCACCGTCGCCGAGATCCCACTCACCTACGGCCACGCGTTCTCCGACCACCTGTCCATCGGTGGCTCGCTGAAATTCATGGTCGGCCGCGTCTACGCCACCGAGGTCCTGGTGTTCGAGAATGACATCGGCGAGCAGGTCGACGCGGTGAAGGACAACTACGAGGAATCCGCCAACGTCGGTATCGACCTCGGCATCATGGCGCGCCTGCCCTACCTGAATCTCGGCCTAACCGCCCGCAATCTGAACTCCCCGACGTTCAAAGGTCCGCGCGTCAACGGCGTCCAGTTCGACGATGTCACCATCGACCCCCAGGTGACCATCGGCGCCGCGTTCCTGCCGACCAGGACGCTGGTGCTGGAAGTCGACCTCGACCTGCTGCCCAGCGACACCACCCTCAATGACTACCAGGGCCAGAACGTCAGCGTCGGCGTGGAATGGAACGCCTGGCGTTTCCTGGCCCTGCGCGTCGGCGCCTACAAGAACCTCGCCCAGGGCGACATCGGACCGGTGATCACCGCCGGCATCGGCCTCAACCTCTGGGCCGTCCGCATCGACCTCGCCGGCGCCATGAGCCTGAAGACCGAGGAATACGACGGCAACGACTACCCCAGCGAGGCACGCGCTGGTCTGCGCATCGCCACGGAGTGGTGAGGCGGCATTCGGCCGCGCTCACTCCACCCGCATCCACACCCGCAACGTGTACGGCCCAACCGCGGGCTGGAGCGCCCCCGTCGGACCGCGCTGATCGGCGCGCAGGTACTTCTCGCCCATGGCCGGGATGCGGTGCTGAATGGTGAGATCACCCGGCGGCAACTCGATCCGGGCGCGCATGCTGGCCAAGGGCAGCACCGGCCGGCCCAGGCGCACGAACAGTTGATCGTCGGGAAGGACCAGCAGCAGAGTCCCCGTCCCTGTCTCCAGCCGCAGCCAGCGCACACCAGCGTAGAAACCATCGCTCTCCGGATATTCCCACGCCAGACCAGGCCGTGCTGGCCGCCAGGGCAACTCCCACACCCCGGGCACCGCCCCCTCAAGTCGGTTGCGCCAAACCCGCTGCGGGCCACCACCCAGCCAACGCACGCGGCGCAACTCGGCGCCCGGCAGGTCAAAGGCCACTCCGAGGTTCTCCGGTGACTGGTTGGCGGTGTAGCGCACGTCCAGTCGCACCCAGCCATCCGGACCCAACCGCCAACGCAGGTCGGCGAGATCACCAGCACAGCGTGCTACCGCCTGCGTCGCATCGCCGTCACGTTCGACGCGCAACTCGGCGCCGGCCCCTGAGCCGCTCAACAGTCGTGGTCCTGCCGAGAGCGGTACCGAACGTTCGCCACCCATCAGGGCAAGCGCCCGGCCGGTGGCCGGATCAAGGCGCAGGCAGGTGGCGCCGCCGCGCAGCTCGATCACGGCGGGTTTCGTCGTGGTGACGGGATCGGCAGCAGTGGGTGCCGATACGCGTGCTGCGCCTGCTGGTGGCTCGACCGCACCACGCAGCAAGTCGTCGCGTGCAGTCGATACCACTCGGGTTCCGGGCGGATCGGCGGTCGCGCCGAGCGCAGCGATTCCAGTCACCGCAGCCGCCATGTCCGTCGCCGATCCCAATGCCCAGCACCAATCATTGACGATGCGGCCGTCAGCGTCGGCAACCGCCACCGCCACGGCGTTTGCCAGGCGCCAGTCGCCTGGCAGGTCCAGGCGAAGCTCGCCACGTGCACCGGCGGCCAACGCAGGGCCGGTCAGTCCGCCCTGCGCCAGCACGACGTGACCGGCCTGCGCATCCGACGGCCGCCGCCAACGCCTCAATTCCCACGTCCACCGCGTAGCAGAAAGATCGCTGACGGCGTAGCGGTTTCCCACCGCCAGCGTCAGTGGCCCGGCACCGGCTATTGCTGGCGACTCGACCATCACCGGCGACCACACCGCGCGGATGGCGGCACAGCTCCCCTCGCGCTCGCGCGACGGTCCGGTCACGCCGTCAGCACCGCGCAGGCCTGCGACATCGATGGCGCCGCCACGGTCGCTGCGCGCAATACCCTCATCGTGCAGCGACCAGATGAGCGCACCGCCGGCACCGCGCACCGCGAGCAGGCCGGCCCACAGGTCAGCCAGGCCGGCGCCGCCGCCGCCGTCATACAGGGAATGATTGATCTCGGTGGGCAGCAGGATCATCCCCGGCCGCTGACGTTGGCGAAGCGCCGCCCAACTCGGGTAGTGCGGGCAATCCACCGCCCGGAAACTGGTGCCGGGATGGATGACGTGACGTCGCTGCACGTCATGCAGGGCGAAATCGTCGTCGAGCTCCGGGTTCCCGCCGCCTTCGTTGCCATTGGCCCAGAGGATGACGCTGGGGTGGTTGCGGTCCCGCTCAACCAGTTCGCGCAGCAGCGGCCGGCCGGAGAGCACGCCATAGGCGCGATGCCACCCGGGCAGTTCCACGATGGCCAGCACGCCCGCTTCATCGCAGGCGTCCAGGAAATGGCGGTCGCACGGCAGGTGACCGGGGATGACCGCATTACCATTCAACTCGCGGATCAGGTCGACATCGAGACGGCTGTGTCGCGGCGCCAAGGCACGGCCGAGTGACGGCCAAGTACCCGAGCGGTTGAAGCCCTTGAGCAGGATGCGCGCGCCATTGAGGAAGATGCCCTCGCCCGGACGCAACTCGACAGTGCGGAAGCCGATGCGTTCGCTGACCTGATGCAGAACCATCCCCTCGCGGACCAATTCGACGGCCAGGTCGTAGAGCTGCGGGCGTTCGGGATGCCAGGGCGTGATGCCGGCCAGGGTGGTGCGCAGTTCGACGCTGCCCGCTGCGTCGCTGATCACCGCCTCTGCCGGCGGCCCCAGCACCTCGTTCGCACCACGGAGACGGACAGTGGCGCGCAGACGGTCGCCGACGAGCGCGCCGGTCAACGGTGCGACCACGCGCAGATCGCCATTCGCGCGCGCGTCCACTCCGATGCGGTCGATCCCGCTGGCAGGCCGGGCCTCCATCCAGACCGGCCGATGGATGCCGCCGAACACCCAGGCGTCGATCTGGCGCTCAGCCGCGTCGACGGTCTGGTCGGAGGAGCGTTCGTCGACCTGGACTTCCAGCAGGTTCTCACCAGTGAATCGCAGCAGGGTGGTGACGTCATAGGAGAACTCGCTGGCGCCACGATGCGTGGGCCCGGCCGCTTGGCCGTTGAGCTGCACGGTGGTGTCGGTCATCGTCCCCCCGAAGACCAACCGCACCCGTCGCCCCTGCCAGCCCGGCGGAACGGCAAAGCGGTGGCGGTAGCGACCGGTCTCTGACCCCGGTTCATCCCCGATGCCGTACTGATAGGTGCCAAAGCCGTGCATCTCCCAATGCGCGGGGACGGGCAGCGTCGCCCATTCCCCGGCGCGGGCGCCAGTATCGACCTGGAAATCCCAGGAGACGGGATGTTCGCCGTCGGGACCGCTCAGCAGGTGGATGGCGGTCTCGGCCGCCGGTGCGAGGACGGCGGCCAGCGTCAGCAGCAGAGCCCCAGGGAAGCAACGTCGGGATGGCGGAAGCGTGTGGTGCAACATGCGCGCGGCCTCATCCAATCAGGTCGAGCAGAGTAGGATGCCGCATGGTTGCGCCAGCCCGCGCCAGCCGACCGGCTCTGAGCGATGCGAATCGCGGGCCGGCTTCTCCTCTCTGGAATCGCGGGAAGCAGGCCATGAGACGCCCGAGGACGCCCGGACGACGTCGACCCGTCCCGCTCCACCAGTTGGACGTTCTCGACCCGCGACCGCTGTCTCAGGCGGCCGCATCCCTCGACGGCACCGCGAACAACGGGCAGCGGTTGCGGATCCAGCGCACCCCGCGACGCCCAGCCGCGGCGGCGCGCGACGCCGCATGGCCGATCGCCGAGGTGAAGGCGAACATCCGCCAGCCCAGCATAGTCGTCAACCAGGCCTCGACGCTGAGATCGAGGCGGGCCAGGATCGGCGCCAGTTCCGGCGGGATGTGGCCACGCTTGCCTGCCTTCAGCAGGCGGCCGGTGGCGTCGAGCAGGGTGAGGTAGTCGTCGATGCTGAAACAGCGGTTGCCGAGCCGCTCGCCCACCTGGCAGGTGCCGAGTGCGCACAGCCACAGGCCGTCTTCGGCG
>Ga0163144_10024712_pt1 | contig 11770 bp, 6 predicted proteins | sample OliLak19BULKMAT1_FD_123175 | JGI IMG/M metagenome (GOLD analysis project Ga0163144, IMG submission 123175) | Freshwater microbial mat bacterial communities from Lake Vanda, McMurdo Dry Valleys, Antarctica - Oligotrophic Lake LV.19.BULKMAT1 | ecosystem: Environmental > Aquatic > Freshwater > Lake... | reverse complement strand
GGCGATTAATATCGTCGACCTGATAAGTACCTACGCGGAGCTTCGGCGTCAAGGTCGTGGTTTCGTTGCAGTCTGCCCATTCCATGACGATCAACGTCCCAGCATGCAGATCAATCCGGATCGGCAGACATGGAAATGCTGGGTTTGCGACATCGGCGGTGACGTTTTCAGCTTTATCATGAAAAAGGAAAACGTCTCTTTTCCCGAAGCGCTCCGCATGCTGGCTGAGAAAGCCGGAATCCAAATCGAGGAGCCGAAGAACCGCAAAGGTCGCGGTTCCAACGACGACAAAAAATCGCTTCTCGAAGCCATGAAGTGGGCGGTTGGAGAATTCCATCAGTGCTTGGTGCATGACCCAGTTGCTCAAGACGCTCGCAAGTATATTTTAGATAGAGGCATTTCCGAGGAAAGCATTTCGAAATTTCAACTGGGCTACGCTCCAGACTCATGGTCTTGGTTGCTGGACCGCGGTGTAGCCAAGTCATGGAAGCCCGATGATCTCGAGGCCGTCGGATTGGTGGCACGCGGAGAACGCGGCTCTCGCTACGATCGATTTCGAGGCCGGGCCATTTTTCCAATTTCTGATGCACAGGCCAGACCGATCGCTGTCGGTGGTCGTGTTCTGCCCGGTGCCGCTCCAGACTCTGCCAAATACGTCAACTGCAACGAAACTCGCTTATATCAAAAGAGCCACCAGCTCTACGGCCTTGATTTGGCGCGCGATTCCATCCATAAAACGCGACAAGCGGTTGTGATGGAGGGATACACGGATGTGATCATGGCCGTCCAGCACGGAATTCATAATGCAGTTGCATGCTGCGGAACCGCCCTCGGTGAGAGTCAAATCAAGCTGCTTAAGCGATACTGCGACACGGTGGTCTTGCTTCTCGATGGTGACGACGCCGGTCAAAAAAGAGCCAGTCAAATCCTAGAGCTATTCGTCTCAGCCCAAATGGATTTGCGCATCCTGACGCTTCCCGATGGTCTTGATCCCTGCGATTACTTGCTCAAGTACAACGGCGAACAGCTGAAGGTGCAGATCGGCGGAGCCCTCGATGCACTTGAGCACAAACTGCGTCAGGTTTGTCAAGGATTTGATCCGCTGCTTGACACGCACCGTGCCAATACCGCCTTGGAAGACGTGCTCTCGACCATGTCGCATGTGTCGCATAGCTCGCTCCTGTCGAACGAGGCCATGCGGTTGCGGCAGGACCAACTCATCGCGAGACTTGCACGCCAATTTGGAATCGAGCAACCTGAGATTCGTATCCGGCTAGAGTCCATTCGCAAGCAAACGGTCGAAAGAGAAAAACAACGCCAGGAGCTTCGGCGCACTCAAGTCTTGCCAACAGCGACCGGTCCCGCCATCATTCCAACAAGCGGAACAACCGGCCAGCAGCGAAACGAACAAGTAGCTGCACCGGTCGCTGCGTCGTACAAGTATGCGGAATTGACGCCGACGGAATGCGAGCTATTCGAGATCATGGCGATGCATCCAGAGCTAGCACCCATGGCCATCGAAAGGTTTCCTGTTTCGAACTTGAGTACGAGTACAGCAAAAAGACTTTTTCAGTTGGTTTTGGACTTGGAACTTGAGGGACATGCGTTAGACTTTGACAGTCTGATGTCGGCGACAGAAGATGCGGGCCTAAAGAGTGTCCTTGTGAGTATCGAGGATCACGCGGCACGCAAGACACCTTTGTCGCTGATGACAGCAGACGAGAGATTGCATTCCCTTTGTGAACGATTGAGCGGTCAAGATGACAGGGCTCAAAGGCGTTCGCAAATCCAGTCGCTCGAAAAGAAACAAATGGATGAGGAGACTTCCCTGAACTTGCTGCACGACATCGTACAGCAAGCTCGAATAAGGCATGGGTTGTTTCCTCCTCAAGGATAAAATGTTGAACCGGCGAAGCCGAGTGAACTGAGATGGCCAAAACACTCGGTACGCACGCTTCGCGGGTTAAACATAGACGACAACGTCGAGGCAACTCGACTACAAAAGCATTCATGTTGTTGACCCAAACGACTGTTCATCGGATGAACGGCAGTAACAACAGAGTACCACTGTCAAAAGGAGTTGATCTCGTGGAAATTCAATCTAATGATCTGGAACAATTGGTTTTGGTCGGTCGCCAACAAGGCTATCTTACCTACGATCAAGTCAACGAGTATTTGCCTGATGAAGCCAATACTGCTGAAAAGTTAGACCATCTCTTGGTCGCTTTGGAGCGAGCAGGAGTGAATATCGTTGATGAAACCGAAGTTGAGATCAACGCTCGAAACAGCTTGCGCGTTTTCAATGGTGAGGAGGAGTCTCTGTCGACGACCCCAACCGAAATGCCAAAACTGACGAACGACCCGATTCGATTGTACTTAAGCCAAATGTGCGAAATCCCCTTGCTTACCCGCGAGCAAGAAATCGCATTGGCCAAGAAGATCGAGATCACCCGTCGAAAATTCCGACGCGCTGTTCTCGGTAACGATTTCGCCCTGCGACAAACGGTTGAAATCCTTCGTAAGGTGGCTGCTGGTATTCTGCCTTTCGACCGAACGATTAAGGTGTCTTTGACGGAACGGCTGACTAAGGAGCAAGTGAGCGCCCGCATGCCGCACAACTTGAAAACGCTCGATGCATTGATCGAAGAGAACCGTCGCGAGTTTCAGCGGGTCGTGCGGAAGAGCACTTCCGAGAGCGAAAAATCTCGCACTCGTCAAAACTACCAGCGACGACGCCTCAAATCGTTGGTGCTCGTCGAGGAACTATCGCTTCGCTCGCGTCGCGTTATTCCGCTCATGAAACAACTGGAACAGTTTTCGCAACGTATGGACTATCTGCAAAACCGCATTGCATATCTTCGCGAGAACATGGGTTCCACAGCCGAACTCAATCGTTGTGTCACAGAGTTGCGACATTTGATCATGACCACGCAGGAGAGCCCTCGCTCTCTGCAAGGCCGAGTCGAAGAGTTCAAGAAGAATTTCAAAGAGTACGAAGCGGTCAAGCGACAACTATCGAGCGGAAATCTTCGACTCGTCGTTTCCATTGCAAAGAAGTACCGCAATCGCGGTTTAAGTTTCTTGGACCTCATCCAAGAAGGCAATACGGGCCTCATGCGAGCTGTTGACAAGTACGAATACCGACGCGGATTCAAGTTCTCGACGTACGCGACCTGGTGGATTCGGCAAGCGATCACGCGAGCCATCGCGGACCAAGCGAGAACGATTCGCATCCCTGTTCACATGATCGACGTCCTGAGCAAGTTGCGCAACATTCAGAAGAACTTGACTCAGGACTTCAAACGGGAGCCGAGCATGTACGAGATTGCGGAAGTTGCCGAGATGACCATTGAGGAAGTGCAACGCGTCCTCGATATCGGTCGCAGCCCGATCAGTTTGGATCGTCCTGTCGGCGAAGGGGAGGACAACGCGTTCGGTGAATTCATAGAGGATCCATCGAGCGACAGTCCAGTGCGAAATGCCAGCAACGGCGTGCTACGCGATCGAATCGATTCTCTATTGCAAACGCTGACTTACCGCGAACGAGAAATCATTCGACTGCGATACGGCTTGACCGACGGGTTTTCTTACACGCTCGAAGAGGTGGGTCGTATCTTCAAGGTGACTCGAGAAAGGGTACGACAGATAGAAGCCAAAGCGGTTGCCAAGTTGCAAAATCCAGTGCGAGCGAAGATGCTCGAAGGATTTCTAAAGCAAGTTGCTTAGAGGCTTTTGACGAAGCAGATTGCCCGGTCTTCGATTCGAAAAAACCGCTGGCTTTAACCCTATTTTCGGAGCTTTGTTTTCACTGGCCCCCGACGAGCTTGTCTCGTCGGAGCCTAAGGTTCACAGCTAGGAAGCGTCTCCCCAGGAACGACCGCATCCCACCTCTCAGGCCAACGCCTCCGGCGTTGGCCTGAGAGGTGGGATGCGGAAACTCTTTGACGGGCAATGGGGGTCGAACAGCAATCTGCGGTGTTTGAAACCTGCGGGAACTTCTGGTTTCAAGCACTAGGGCGACGGCGTATTGCCCGCCTGCTATAAATGTAATAGTCTTTCCTCACTTCGAGTAAGGATCGCTCGATCAATTAGTGGGATAGGCTTCCAGCCTGTCGCTTTGGAAATGACAGGCTGGAGGCCTATTCCACGGCAGAAATCGGACATTTATTGATCGACCGCCCCTAACCCCCCAAATTTGATCCATGTCAGATTCAATCACCACGCGACCAACGACCCTGGCAGCCTTGCAGGCCACTGGCTGGAAAAGCCGCCCTGTCAAGGAAGAAATTCGCTCGAACTTCATTCGGATGCTAGCGGCTGGCGAGACCCTTTACCCAGGCATTGTGGGCTTCGAGGATACCGTTATCCCAGAGTTGAACATCGCGTTGCTCGCTGGCCACGACATGCTCTTTCTTGGCGAAAAGGGACAAGCCAAAAGCCGACTGATGCGAACACTGGTCCGTTTCCTCGATGAGTACGTACCGTTTTTGGATATTCCAGATGTTCCTGTTCACGAGGACCCTTATCATCCAATTACCAAAACAGCAAAGGACTTTTTAAAACACAACACCGCCGACCAAGTGCCCATCGGATGGTGGCATCGGTCCGAACGTTATGTCGAACGACTGGCACCTGGCACAAAGTTCGCCGACGTTATCGGTGAAATCGACCCGTCCAAGCTAACCGGTGGCGTCAGCATGGGCTCTGAGTCGGCATTGCACTTTGGGTTGATTCCTCGCATGCATCGCGGCATCTTTGCAATGAACGAATTGCCAGAACTGGATGAGCTCGTTCAAGTTGGGTTGTTTAACATTCTCGAGGAACGGGACGTCCAAATACGAGGCTATCCAATCCGGTTCGACTTGGACATTTTCATTCTGTTCTCTGCCAACCCGAGCACTTACAACCGTAGTGGGAAAGTCATTCCACAACTCAAGGATCGAATCGGTTCCCTGATTCAAACGCACTATCCAATCGATCGTGACCAGGGAATTCAAATCCTACAACAGGAATCCGGCCTCGATTTGGGAGGTGAATACCCAGTGCAAATTCCGTATTTCATGACAGAGATCATTGAGGAAATCACTGCGCAAGCCAGAAAGAGCAAGTACGTCGATCAAGCGTCCGGCGTGTCTGCGAGATTCTCCCTTTCGAACTTTAGAACCATGATCGCTTCGGCTCGGCAACGGGCCGTGCTGCTCGGCGAGAAACTGGCCGTCCCACGCATCAGCGACCTGGGGCATCTCTACACCTCATCGCTCGGAAAACTCGAAGTCGACTTGATGGGCAGTCATCAAATGACGGAAAAAAAGATTCTCGATTCGCTCGTTTCGAACGCGATCAAGACGGTCTTTGAACAGTACGCGACCGAACATGGCGTCGGCCAAATCGCGGAGATCTTTAACAAAGGTGTTCGTATCGAAGTCGGTGACTTGCTGCCGAGTTCCGCTTACGCAGAGCGACTCAAGCATGTGCCACCCGTTTGGGAAACAGCCTTCGAAGTAAACGCAACCGACAATCCCGCAGTTCGAGCCTCTTGTGTCGAGTTTGTCTTGGCAGGACTATATAGCCTGGACAAAATCAGTCGTGCAAGTAAACATGGGAAAGTTAGTTACGACTTATGATCGATGCCGTATTTTGGAAAACTTAAAGCATGAGACGAACGTATCTCAACCCAAGTGAACGGGACGTCATAGACACTCACCAGAAGGCGCTAGACGTCAATTTGGACCCTCGGCGATACGGAACTTTCGCCGAAATCGGTGCGGGACAGGAAGTGGTGCGATGGTTCTTTCGGGTTGGCGGTGGCGCCGGCACGATTGCTAAGAGCATTTCGGCTTACGACATGAAGGTGAGCGACGCAATTTACGGACGTGCAAATCGATATGTCTGTCGAGAACGTCTGCAAGCCATGCTCGATTATGAACATCGCTTAAACCTCGATCGGTTACGAGAAGTGCGAGGTGATACGACTGCTTTCTTTGCATTCGCGGACACGGTCTCAGCCCGTAATTTCCAAGGGACGAACGAATGCCACGGCTGGATGGGGATCAAGTTTCAAGCGTATCCTCGGGACGAAGATAGCCAGATCATTATTCACGTTCGCATGCTGGACGTCGAAGCGGCACTGCAGCAAGAAGCTCTCGGAATCGTTGGCGTCAATCTGGTATACGGTGCAACTGCGCTAAGCCATGAACCCGATCAGCTTGTGAACTCGTTGCTCGATGGACTTTCTACCGCTCGCATCGAAATCGATATGATTGAGTTCTCGGGGATTGCCTTTAGGCATGTCGACAATCGCCTGATGAGTCTCAAACTAGTCGAGCTAGGGTTGAGTGGTGCTGCGATGTTTGCCGCGGATGGCGAGGTGCTTCAGCCCTCCGAGTTCCTTTATCGCAAACCGATCTTGGTAGAGCGGGGAAGTTTCAGGCCCGTTTCCAACGTCAACTTGGACATGCTTCGGTGCGCCTACGAAAAATTTTCGCAGCTGCCAAGCGTTCAGGGCAAGGAGGTGATTCAGGTGATGGAAATAACCATGAGCAATCTTAAGTCGGCAGGCGAAATCGACTTGCGAGATTTCCTATCGCGTGCGGATGTCATGTCGGCTTGTGGAATGCCCGTGTTGATTTCGGACTATTCTGAATACTATCGTTTGGCCCGTTACCTATCTCGCTACACGAAAGAGAGTATTGCCATAACGATGGGCGCTGGCAGTCTTCAAGATCTATTCGATGAAAAGTACTACACGGAACTTGAAGGAGGCGTTCTAGAATCGTTTGGCCGGCTCTTCAAAAATGATCTGAAAATCTACTGTTACCCATTATTGGACCAAACCACGGGCGAGCTGATGACTTGCGAGAATCTGCGCATTGCTCCTGATCTCGAAAAGTTGTACGGCTATCTTTTGGATCGTGGAGGAATCAACGCGCTAGATAATTACAATCATGACTGCCTGAAAATTTTCTCGCGCGAGATCCTAAAGAAGATCAAGGATGGTGATTCCAGTTGGGAGAACATGGTTCCTGAAGCGGTTGCAACCATCATCAAGAAGCGCAACTTCTTTGGATTCCAACCCAAGTAGCTTTTACAAGGCCAAACGTCTCAAGTCCCCCTCAGTTTCGCGGATCTTGATTTGCAGTTGGCGGGCCGTGCAATGGCACTAACCATAGGCCGGCTCACTTTCGGACCAATCCGGGTGGCATGCCCTGAGGCACGAAGGGCGTGTGAGTCGCTAGTTCCATTTGCCAAGCTTCCCCACGCCCATCGCTAACGCTCTGAGCGTGCCACCCTGCCGCTTTGCATGATTACCACCAATCGAACGGAACCAAAATCTCACACGGGGGGAGAAATCGCATTGGTTAGCTTAGGCTTTGATTCAAATAAAGTTCTTCGATCGCTTGCGTTGTATCCGCTTCGTTTGCCGTCTTGTCCGCTCGAATCATAGCGATTTTTGGGTCGCGTAGACTGAGTTTACCAGTCCCGTTTTCGCGAATGATTCCTTCGAACTTGACGGTTACAACGATTTGCGGCGAGAACTCCCAACCCGGTCGCGTGCCACTGGCGCTCAGCCTCTCAAACTTCCGCCCAGTCAGCAGTCCACGTTGCATGACGTCATGCTGAATCTGTCGATCTCGAACTACATCCAAGCCTGCGACGTCGCCGACGATTTCGAAAGCGGCACCGCCAGTTGTGGCACTTCTGGCTGAGAGGACGTACGAGCCGAACATGCCAGCTGATTCTTTGGTGGTGACTGCCATCGTGCCACCGGTAATAACGAGGTCCAAGGTGATCTCTGGCTTACGTTTGATCCAGCTTGGGTCGCGCATTGCGAGATGGTAGGAACCGAGCAAGTCCTTTGCGATGATTCCCTCGTAACCCTGCGCGCGAAAATGATGGAAGTAGCGATTGACGTCTTCTCTGTTGTTGGCCAATTGCCCGTCAGCCAGCAGCATTGGCAACGGAGTCGGCTGGAGCATCAAGGGACTCATCAAAGCGGATAGCGCGGCGCGGCGTTGATGCAAAGGCTGAGTGGTTAGATCAACATTGTTCAAGTAGAGCAAATCAAAGGCAGCAAACTTCAGCCTCACTGGCCGAACAGGTTCCCCCTGCAACATGGCAAACACTTCGTAGACCGAAGCTGGACGCGGGCCCTCCATATCCAAGATGGTTCCAAACAACTCCCCGTCGACAATAGCGTTCGCTGCCGGAAACATTGCGATGGTCCGATCCATGCCGGGGATCAATTCCAGCCAGTCCTTGCGATTGCGGGTGTAGGCACCGCAAAGCGTTGCACCTGTTACGTCGGACGCTTTATGCAGGAGCAATCGTATGCCATCGTACTTTCGTTCGACCCATACGGGAAACTTGGTAATGGTTTCGCCACCCACGCAGGCCAACGCGGGGCGAACGGGCGATAGAGGTTTGAGTTGGATCGCTCTCAAGCCCGCTGGTCCGTGTTCGCTTAGAACGTTTGCAACGTTGATTGGGTCGGTCAACGCAATTGCGTGCTCGACAGACTCGGTCGAGACATGGAATTGCTTTGCTATGGCTGCGGCCAACATTTGGCCTTGATATTCAAATCCAAAACCAGCTGCTCGAAGCACGAGTTTTACGAGATAGTAAGCTTCAATCCGCCCACATCGCTCAAGCAGCGAGCGCAGCAGATCGAACCGATTGGTCGCAGACAGATCCGGCATCGGTCGCAAAGACGCGAGCACTTCGGACGCAGTCAGTGGATTCTCCCGTTTTACGACATTTGCATGCTTCGCAAAAGCGATTGCAATATCACCTACCTTGGTTAACTCATCGAGAACATCCGCACGTGCCTGCAATGAAACCGACTGCAGCAATCGCAGCAGCGAATCGCGACGAAATAGACTTCGTCGTCCTTCGAATGGGTCACCCAAAAGACAACTGATCTTCTGACAAAAACTCAATCCAACTTCGGTATTCAAAAAGGTCTCGACGAGTTGCGTTGAAGCTTGGACGGACGCAATCGATTTGGATTGACAGAAGAAGCCGAAAATCTCCGTCGCGCGTTGGTCCGCCAACCCGCTCAGCGGTAGAAACAAACCTTTGCATAGCGAGAAGAACGAAATGGACGAGAATTGCTCAACTGGAATTTCTTCTGATGGAGCCTCCTTGGCAATGGAGGAAATGGCGACCTGCAGGTGATATGGCATGTCTGGCAACAGAATCTCGTCGCTTTGCAAGCCGATCGACTTGAGGCTGGAGGCAAGATCGGTGGCACCGGCATACCATTCTTGAACGTCATATTGATCGATGATTTTCATGATGCTCCATTGTACCAATCAGGAGGGTGCGAAGGACGTTCGCCACCGCAGTTCGTCATCGGACGGCAATTTTTCGGTCCCCCATGAGCTTGCTCATGGGAACCAAAGTTTCTCAGCTAGGTCCGAGCTTAGCCACTAACCTTTGGCTCCCACGAGTGAATTCGTAGGGGGCGGTGAGCTAGTCTCACCCGCAGACGGGCCGGAAGCTATACTGAACAAATCACACTAACTAATGATTTTTTGACAATCCGTTTTTTTGGAGCCTCTCTATGTTCAAAATCCTGCTAGTCGATGATTCCGCTACCGATCGGCGATTGATCGAAGGTTTATTGAAAAAAGGGCTACATTTCGAAGTGGAAACCGCTTCGGATGGATTGATGGCGCTCGACAAGATTCAAGCCAAAGCTCCCGATGTTGTTGTAACGGATATACAAATGCCGAACATGGACGGGATGCAGTTGGTCGAAAAAGTCCGACAACTCTATCCGCTCGTACCGGTCGTATTGATCACTGCGGCGGGGAGTGAAGAACTTGCCTCACAAGCCTTGCAGCGAGGAGCTGCTGGGTATGTCCCAAAGGCTCGTTGCGAAGAACTTTTAATCGAGACTCTAGATCACGTCCTCGAATTGACTCGAACGGAATCGAGCTTCGAACGCATCCTTGAGTGCGCAACGCTCACACAATTTGAGTTCTCGTTTGAAAACGACTTCGCATTGATCGCGCCCTTGATTGAGTTAGCACGGCGCATGACGGTAGGACTAGGGATATGTGATGAACCTGCAGCCGTTCAAGTTGGAGTGGCGCTGGAGCATGCAGTTCTCAATGCGATCTATCACGGAAATTTGGAGCTAGGAGGACCGCTCAATGGCGATCGGACGTTGATGGACCAGCGACTGACTCAAGCCCCTTACAAAGACCGACGGGTCCAAATCGAGATTCGCGTTTCCAGCGAGGAAGCTAGGTTCATGGTGCGCGACGAAGGGCCTGGATTCCAATACAAAGAACTGACTGCGACGGGGCGAAAAACGGCGTTGCTCGGCGAAGGCGGTCGCGGTCTCTTTTTGATGTGTGCCTTTATGGATAACGTTACTTTTGACGCAAAGGGGAACGCAGTCGTTATGATCAAGAGGCGAGTTGAGCTGGTGCCTGTAGTAGAATCGAGCACCGTCAAGGCGGAATCGAAAAAGCCGAAGTTGCCGGACGTCCTCGGAACTCTCAGGCCGCGCGACGGCAGCTTGCCAATCGAACTTCATAAACCAAAGATGACCGTTGGCCGTGATCCAAGTTGCGACATTGTGATCCGTTCGTCCTCGATCTCATTGCACCATTGTTTGCTCTATACGTTTGAGGGTTGGTGGTACATTCGTGACTTGAAAAGCACGAACGGCGTTAAAATCAATCATGTTCCCTTCCGCGAACATCTGCTTCGCCCTGGTGTTCAACTTTCCATTGGAAAATATGAATACATAATCGACTATGAACCGATTGCACTTGGTGCTTTCGGCATCGACCCGCCTGCCGACCCTTTCTAAAACAAGTCACTCAAGGCAATCTCAATGGTTTTGTCGCGAATTTCGGTTCGGATAGTGCCATTTCTCTCGAAAATTTGTGGCAAATCCGATGTTGCATTCAGATAGCGTTCGAGGCGTTTGTCTTCGAGATTTACGATCCAGTACTCTTCGACGTCGGCAGAAAAATAGATTGCCCCCTTGGCTCGATCCTTTTGTAAGGATGAATCTGCAACTTCGACGAGCAAGCGACAGTCGAAACCGGTTGGATGACGATCGCGAAAGTCTGTGATGCTCCCCCGAACAACTGCCAAGTCCGGCTCCGGTTCACTTCGAGGAGTTGAGATGGGAAGTTGACACTGACAAATCCAACCTTTTGGTACTTGGCTCTGCAGGCTATTGCTCAAGAACCTAACCGCAAATCCATGAGCGGGTCCATGATTCATCTTTTTTACAATCCACCCTTCAAGAAGCTCGACTCGATCGTCCGGTGTTAGGACACCCAACTCGCCCAATTGATGATACTGGGCGACCGTAAACTTGCGGATCGGCAGGGGAGGAGCGAACTCCGAATCCAGAATGATTGCCGATGACATTGAATCGCCCCCAAAAATTGGTTTCAGCTTTGGACATATTTACAGGTATGATGATACCGATTTCCATTCCGACACGCCATTGCATGCCTCTCCAGAGCAAAAGCCTGACACTATTCCGACCTTTCTCCAAGCGTCTCTGCGAGGGCCGAGCTTAGCCACTAAGCTTGCGCTCCCACGAGTGAACTCACAGGGGGCGGCAAGACTGCGCCCCCCCGTGAACTTGTTCGTGGGAACCAAAGTTTCGCAGCTGCGGCTATGCGAGCCATTGCTTCATGACTTTACCACCCACGTCTGTCAATCGAAAATCCCTACCTTGGTTTCGATGAGTCAATTTTAAGTGATCCAATCCAAACAGATGCAACATGGTCGCGTG
>Ga0163144_10024709_pt1 | contig 11771 bp, 14 predicted proteins | sample OliLak19BULKMAT1_FD_123175 | JGI IMG/M metagenome (GOLD analysis project Ga0163144, IMG submission 123175) | Freshwater microbial mat bacterial communities from Lake Vanda, McMurdo Dry Valleys, Antarctica - Oligotrophic Lake LV.19.BULKMAT1 | ecosystem: Environmental > Aquatic > Freshwater >... | reverse complement strand
CTGATGTCCCCTTTTCGTTCTCCCTTTTCATCCTCGTAGAGGCGGTTTGGACCGCATCACGCGGGTGGAGAACATCGCTCCCTGGGCCTCCTTCGGCAACAATGGCAATGACTTCAACAGCGGCGCGCTGTCGGTCGGCGCGCACCGGCTGACCGCGATCGCCTTTACCGCCGACAACGCCGCCGGGCTGTCCGGTGCGCTGCAAAGCGTGAACTTCTCGGTCATCGACCAACCGCCGACGCCCGCGCCGTTCGTGCTCGGCGATTTCGTCACGCTCATGCAGGTCGACTGGGGTAATGCACCGGTTCTGGCAACCGTCACCCCATTTTCAACTGTCTATCCGCTTGGCCTCCGCGTCGGCGTTCTCGGGGTGCCGGGCCAGTACTCCATCTTGCTCTCGTCGGGAACAGCGACGCTCAACTATCTGCCCAATTCGGGTGTGCCTGCGGTATTGACCCAGAGCTACGTTGATCCGAACTTCCGTCCGGGGGGCGTGTTCGGAGGGGAGCTGACTGGCTTGCACCTCAATATCGATTTCGCCGACGCGGGCCTCATGGGCGGGACGCTCGGCATCCCCTTCGGCGATCTCACGCTCACCGGCATCTCCGGAAGCCCGGGCCTGGAGGGCATGAGGGTGCGCGACTTCGCGTCGCTGGCAAACCGCGCCATCGGCGGTGAAGCCACCGGCTACTGCCTCGACGACCTCACGCTGATCAGCGCCGAGCTGAACGCCGCCTTCCGCAACGGAGTTCCCACCGCCTGGGCACAGGAGCACCTCCGCCGGCCCGCCTGAACGGCTGGCGGATGAACCGCCGGGCGAGGGGCCGCTCGAACTTGCGGACTGAAGAGGTTTATCTCATTTCTAACCGGAGCGGCGATTAACCCACATGCGCATTAGAGGTATACTCATATAGCCGCGCCGCGGCCTGACAAATAGCCCGTCGCCCAGGCCCACTGAAAATTGAATCCACCAATTCGGCCGTCCACGTCGAGCAGTTCGCCGGCGAGATAAAGTCCCGGCACGCGGCGCGACGCCATCGTGCGATAGTCGATCTCGTTCAGTGGCACACCCCCGGCGGTCACCTCGGCGTAGTTCCAGCCGCGCGGTTGGGTGACGGGCAGGACCAGGTCCGTAAACGTCGTCGCGATCGATCGACGGACGTCCTTTGACAGGTGGCTCAGTGACACGCCCCGATCGACCCGCGCGTGCGACAACAGAACGTCGACCACCCGCGACGGTAACCAGTCCGACATCACCGCTGACGCGTTGCTGCGCGGCCGCTGGGTGCTCTGGGCGATCAACCACGCCTCAAGAGCCTGTGGTGTGAACTGCGGCAGGAAGTTGATCTTCATCTGCACTTCCCTACCGGCGTCCTGCGCGACGGTGAAATGCCGACTCGCATCCATCGCCAACGGGCCACTGATGCCGAAGTGTGTCCAAAGCAGGCTGCCTTCGCGGCTGTCGGCCTCTTTGCCATCGACGAACGTGCGCAGGGTTGCCTCGTGCGACAGGCCACTCAGCTCGCCATGAAAAAATTCGCCGGCGCAGACGAGCGAGACGAGCGACATGTGCGTGGACGTGATCGTGTGGCCGAGGCGCTTCAGGATCGCCCAGCCAGCACCGTCGGACCCGGTGCGCGGTAGTGAGCGTCCCCCCGTCGCCATGACGACCCGCGATGCACGGTAGAGGCCGTCCTGCGTCGTGACTTCAAACCCACCGTCATCGACGGGTTTCACGTCGTGCACGCGCTGGTCAGCGACGACCTCGACACCCAGCGTGCGACAGCGGTCGAGCAGCGCGTCGAGAACCGTGCGGGCCTTGTCGGTCGTTGGGAAGAGCTTGCCGGTCGACTCGCGTTTCAGTTCGACGCCCAGCGACGCGAACCACTCGACCGTCCGCAGTTCGTCGAACGCTGCCAGGACGTTTTTAACGATATTCTTCGAGCCGTTGTAATCGACCGGCCGAACCTCGACGTTGGTGACGTTACACCGCCCACCCCCCGCAACGAGGATCTTCGCGCCGATCGTCTTAGCTCCATCAAGAATTACGATGCGCAGCGACCGCCCCACCGCCGCCTCGCCCGCAAAAATGCCGGTGGTGAGCCCCGCGGCACCGGCTCCGATGATCGCAATGTCGCACGTCTGGTTCATTCGTCCGCGGCAGTCTACCCGCCAACGCGAGAGAGCGGGCGTTCCGGACCTCGCGGGCGCACTATGCAACAAGCTAAAAATGAACTTGCACCCGTGGCGAACGCACGGCCGGCCATCAGGTTACGCCTTCAACTGGGACAGGAAGTCGTTGGCTTCGTTGATAGAAGCTTCCATATCCTTGATGAGGTTCTGCACGTCCCCCTCGATGGTCGTCGCGGTGGTTTGCAGCGACGCGATCGCCTGGGCGTTGAGATTGTGCTTCAGGTAGAGCACCTGGTCGTGAAAGGCCTTAACGACCGGTGGCATCTTCGACTCGCTGGCACGCATGACGCTCAGCAGCTGCGCATAGCGCGTCTTGGTAGACGCGAGCTTCTCAGCGCTGGATTTCTTCAGCTCGGCGTTGTCGTACTGTTCGAGCTCGGCTTCCCATTCCTTGAACAGGTCGGTCGCGACGGTGTCGACCTTGTTGATCTGCGTCGTGACGGCCTCGGCGCGCTTCACACAATCTTCGTAGGCACTGTTGAGCTTTTTGTACTTGGATTCCAGCTCGCCACCACTGCTGCCGGTGATCTCCTGGAATTTCTCAAGCGTGGTCTTGAACTGCTCCTTGGCGGCGTTTTGTTCATCGCGGGCGTCTTCGACTCGGTCGACGAGAATGTCGCGTTTGGCCCAGCCGAGTTTACTCCACACCCCGTAGTAAGCGCTCTTGCGCGTCTGGGCGCACCCACTAGCGACGAACGAAACAAGCAACACCGACGCGATCAACAGGCGTGCCATAAACAGCTCCGTGAACAACCAACCGCGACCCGCGGTGAAATGAAATGTGCCCGATAGGGGTCGAACCTATAACCTTCGGCTTCGGAGGCCAACGCTCTATCCAATTGAGCTACGGGCACGCGATCGTGCAAGGGAAAATGCTACGACAGGACCACCGAAATGTCTATCGACGAACGAGGCAGGTAAGGGATCGCATTTGCCGTCGTTGTGCCGCTGGGCCAATTCGGTCGCGGAACCCATCATGGTGTGGGAATATCGACCCTGTCGACTGCGATGACTCGAAAGCACAACGCCGGCGATCACGCTGTCGCCCGTACTGAGTATTCCCAATACCGCGACCGGTGAGGAAGAATGGAGCATACGAGGCTCGAACTCGTAACCTCCGCGTTGCAAACGCGGCGCTCTCCCAATTGAGCTAATGCCCCGATGGATCGGGAGGGCCAGTATATTCATCTCGCCCACCGGACACAAACGTCCCGCATGGCCCTGCCGGTGATTCGTGTTTGGTTCAGGATATTTACGGACGTCACGGCTATATTGCTCGAGCGGACATCGCGGCAGTTTCAACTCGATCGGAGAGGAACCATGACCCAAACAACGATCATTTCCACGCCGGTCGGCCCGATGCGTGCTGAAGTGGATGACACGGGCCTGATCGTGCTGGATTTTCTACAACGTGCAATGCCGTCCGAATTGGCCGAGTGCCATGTGACCGAAGAGGGACCGCTCGATCACCCCATCCTGTCGCAGACCGTTCGCGAGCTGGTGGAATATTTCGCAGGTGAACGACAACGCTTTACGATTCCGCTGTCCCCGCGGGGCACGGACTTTGAAAAACGAACCTGGGCTGCGCTGCTTGAGATTCCCTTCGGGCAGACGCGCTCCTATGGCCAGCAGGCCACCGCGCTCGGCATGCCGACGGCGAGTCGGGCGGTCGGTGGTGCCAATGGTCGCAACCACGTCGCGATCGTCATCCCCTGCCACCGCGTCATCGGCGCCAACGGCAGCCTTACGGGTTACGGCGGTGGCATGGACCGCAAAAAGTGGTTGCTGGATTTCGAGGCGCGCGCCTTGGGAACCCCGTCAACGGTATCGCGTCAACAAAGGCTCCTGGCGTTTGCCGAATGACGTTTAGCCGCGTCGCTTGCGGCGTGCTTCTTCTTCTTTGTCCGTTCCAAACGTTACTCAATCGCGTTCAGGAAGGCCTCACCACCTCATTACGCAAGCCATTTGTCACGATGTTCCGCGACAAACGCGTCATCATTCAGATGCGGATACGCATTGTACACGCGCTCGATTTCTTCATGTTGCCCCGGCCCGAAGGTCTCGTGTTCGTTGAGGCACCAGATGCCTTCGAGCAGGCCTTGCCGTCGCAGGACCTCGTGAAGTCCCGCGATGCAGCCGGCAAACCCGTTGGCGGCGTCGAAGAACGCGGCGTTGGAGTCGGTCACCTCGATGGCCAACCGCAACATCTCCACCGGCACGCTGCCACCATCACGGACGAGCTTGTGGCATGCTTCGAGCAATTCGACCGCGCGCTTCGTCCAGACCGACCAGTGACCCAGCAACCCCCCGACGATCCGCCGCTCGACAATTTTTTCATTCACACGGAAGCGGAACGGCGTCAGCAGGTCCATGACGATGTTGTCGTCATTGCCGGTATAAAGCGCCACATCGTCTCGCTGTGCGTCGACCACGGCGCGGATCACATCCAGCGTCTGATATCGATTGAACGGCGCCATCTTGATCGCGACGAGCGTGGGAAGGTCCGCCAACCGCCGCCAGAACGAATAAGGTAGCACTCGGCCACCGACCGCGGGCTGCAGGTAAAAGCCGACGATCGGAATGACCTCACCCACTGCGCGGCAATGGTCGATCAACTGGTCTTCCGACACATCGCGCATCGCTGCGACGCTCAGCAACCCCGCGTGGTAACCCAGATCGCTCAGCAACGCCGCCTCAGCGACCGCTTGCGAGGTGTTCCCACACACACCACCGATGCGCACCAGCGGCCGCGCTCGCGCAACGTCCGAGCGGTCCATCTCTTCTTTGGCCAACTGCAACACGGGCTTGAATAGCCCCACCGCAGCATCGCGAATCTGAAACTGCGTCGTGTGAACCCCCACCGCCAGCCCACCAGCGCCCGCAGCGATGTAATACCGCGCCAACGCGCGCTGGTGGTGCTCGTCGAGCTTCCGCTGCGCCGTTAGCGCCAGTGGATGAGCAGGAATGGCGACGCCTTGGTGGAGGATCGAACGAATCGTCGGATTCATCAAATGGGGCCTCTAGTATTTCCCGTCGCGCGCGTCGAAATGGGTCGGCTTGGCCAAGCTCTCACCACCGCGCGCAACCCAGTCGGCGACCCAGTCGGTCAACTGGTCGATCCCGACCTGTGGGTAGCCGAACAGGCGATGAGACCGCTGGCCGTTGGACAGCAGTGCATCCGCTGCTTCAGTGCCAGTAAAACGGACCAACCGGTTCATTTGTTTCGCCATCCGCTCGCACACCCTGCGGACGCTGACGAGTTCCGGGCCGGCCAGATTTAGTGTCAACGCCGGTGTGCCCGCGTGTGCCAGGCTGGCCAGCGCCATCGCGTTGGCGTCACCCTGCCAGATAACGTTGAAGCAACCCATCGTCACATCGATCGGCACAGCGGTCAGCACTTTCCGCGCGAGGTCGACAAGTACGCCATAGCGTAGTTCACACGCTCGTGGATTAACTGTCCCAGCATCTCAAACTGCGAAGCCCCCGTCGCGACGATCACGTTCGCAAACCCTTTTTCCGCGATTGCGTCCCGAATCAACTGTGCCCCCGCGACCGCAGCCGCCTTGCCGTTTGCGTTTCGATCCGATTCGACGAGGAGTTTCATAAGGCCTTTCATGACTTGCAATGATTGACAAGGTTAATGCGATATCGCAATATGTCAAGCATGTCGCAAGTGACTGATCCACGAGCGGTGGTTGCCGAGCTGGGCGGGTTGCTCAGCAGCACGACCGGGGTGCCCTACTACAAGCAGTTCGGGGCGCTGGTTCGTGGCGCGATCACGCAAGGCCGGCTCAAGCCAGGTGAGGCGCTTCCACCTCAACGTGAGATGAGCCAGATCGTCGGCATTAGTGAGGTCACGATCCGCAGGGCTCTGCAGGAGCTGGCTGAAAGCGGTCTGCTCGACGCGCGAGCGGGCAGTGGCACGATCGTGCTCGACCCCGCATCCCCGCGGGCGGTCAAACTGGCCCAGTCCGCATTCGACAATGGTCTGGCACAAGTTGAGAGCAAGCCCAACGCCCCACTGTCGCTCGGAATTGCGTTCGCGAGTCTGACGGATGGCTATCCGTTCTTCCGCCCAATGCTCGAGGGCTTGCGCAGTGGTGCGGGCCGGCCGGTCGCGGTGCGTTTATTCGACATCGCTGCGACAGAGGCAAATGGGTCGCTCGACCATGCGCCCGATTTGCGCGGGCTTGATGGGTTGGTGATGATGTCGCCGGTGAACCTGCAACTCGTCGCGCTCTGCCAACAGCGGGCACTGCCGTGCGTGTTGCTCTACACGGACATCGCCGACGGCTTCAGTCGATGCGTCGTGGTTGACTACGCCGCGGGTATTCTAAAAGCCGCCCGCCATCTGAATGAAACCGGTCGTAAGCGTCTGGCGTTGGTGACAGCGGGCAACGAGCGGTTCAGCACCGGGCAGATCACGGACGCCTACCACACCGCGCAGGACATGTTCGGCTTCGCGCAGCGGGACGAGTACATCATTCACGCCGGCTATGAAGAGCAGGATGGTCACCGCGCGATGCAGCAGTTGCTCAAGCTCTCACCGCGACCCGATTCGGTGCTTTTCGCATCCGACTATCAGGCCCGCGGTGCGTTGCTTGCGCTGCATGGGGCTAAGCTGCGCGTGTCAAAGGATATAGCGATCGTCGGTGCGGGCAACGTGCTGGGGGGCACCGGCTGGCCGGTTCCACTGACGACAATCGACCTGCGGTTCCAGGAGGTTGGCGCAGCGGCGTGCCGCATCATCGAAGCACAGCTTGCGGGCCAGGCAACGACACTGCCTTACCGTACGTCAGTTCGATCGTCACTGATCATCGGTAGAACGACCTGAACCGTGGGAACCAGCCGGCCTCGGGGACCAGTGAAACGTTCGCCAAAAAGTTCAGCAGGGCTGGCGTATGCTTGTTCTTTTTGGGATTCAGCGAGTCGGCGGGCGTCGGCGTTAGTAGAGAAAGGGGAAGAAAAGCCGACTCCGAGGGTCGAACTCGGGACCTATGCTTTACGAAAGCATCGCTCTGCCACTGAGCTAAGTCGGCGTGCCGGCCGCGTTGCCGCGCCTGCGAGGGGGAGTGATTATGCGCGGACGACTGAGTATTTCAAGGGCTGGCAAATTGGGATTTGACGGTTGCACAGATTGCCGCTGTCGTGGCACGACCGCCGAGGTGGCGACGGTCGCTCGATACGACCGTAGAGAATACAAAAGCACCGAGGGAAGGGGCTGAGTATTTGACCCTCGCGCTCCACTCAGTGATCTCGGTGTTCTCTCTATCCTCTGTACCCTCGGTGGTCGATCCTAAACGGCAGTCGAAAAACCCTACCGATATTTGCGGGCAAGCCGCGCTCCCGGCGATTAATAGGACATTTCACCGTCATCTGTCCAATGCGCAAAAGCAAAGCTGGCCGGCGAATGTTCGCCGGCCAGCTTTGCTTGTGAATCGGATGGTTGCTTTAGTGAACCGTTACCACGCGAAGTGCGCGAAGGCCTTGTTGGCGTCGGCCATGCGGTGGGTCTGTTCGCGGCTGTTGATAGCCTTGCCTTCCTTCTTGAAGGCGGCCAGCAGTTCGTCGGCCAGGCGGTCGCTCATCGGGCGGCCACCCTGCTCGCGGCAGGCGCCGATGATCCAGCGGAATGCCAGTGACTGCTGGCGACGCTTGTTCACCTGCATCGGAACCTGATAGTTCGCTCCACCGACGCGCTTGGAGCGCACTTCGACGTACGGCTTGACGTTGTTGATCGCGCCTTCAAAAATTTCGAGTGGCGGAACGTCCTTCAGCTTCTTCGTGACCACGTCCATCGCATCGTAAAAGATCTTCTGCGCGACGGTCTTCTTGCCGTCCCACATGATGCAGTTGATGAACTTGCTGACCAGTTTGCTGTTAAAGCGACCATCCGGCTTGAGGATGTCTTCGCTTGCAGTGAATTTCTTGTAAGCCATTTCTTTTCTACCTTTGCAACCACCAGATACCGACAGCCATCGCGCCCAGAATGAATACTCCCATGAATATCATCCCACCCCAGCCCGACTTCATTCCGTCCATATCCTCCGCCAAGAGGATCAAAGACGTCAGCATAGACCCCTGTCCCTTTACGGCCCTTACTTGCCGCGCTTCGCGCCGTACTTGCTACGGCTCCGCTTGCGACCGTCAACGCCCAGTGCGTCGAGCGTGCCACGAACGATGTGATACCGAACGCCCGGCAGGTCGCGCACACGACCGCCACGGACCAGCACGATGCTGTGTTCCTGCAGGTTGTGCTCTTCACCGGGGATGTAAGCCGTGACTTCCTTACCGTTGGAAAGCCGGACTCGGGCGATCTTGCGGAGCGCCGAGTTGGGCTTCTTGGGCGTCATGGTCTTGACCTGAAGGCACACGCCACGCTTCTGCGGCGATGCTTCGAGATCCTTAACCTTATTGATGCGAGCCAGTGCCCGCCGCGGCTTCTTAATGAGCTGGTTGATCGTCGGCATTTCGTTCCTTCTGCGTTGGACTTAGCCAAAGGGCATGGTCCGGAAATTCGAGTCGAGCAGTATAAGGACGGGCCTCGCGACCTGCAAGGGGAACGGCATTTATTGATGCCCAATCGACGATTTTCCGCACTTAGCACAGTGGAAGGTGTTCAACAGTAACCCAGAGCTTTGTCACCTCTTAAGCGTAAAGCCGGCACCCGTTCAGGGCAGCCCAAAGCTTGCTAAAATCCTGTTCTTAAACGCGTTACAGCGGCTGGTCCGACATTTCATGCCTCGCGCATGTGAAAACTGCGGATCGTGTTCTGCTGGAAATCCGGATACGCCGACACATCGTGTTCGGCGAGGTCCAGGCCGTCGAACTCGTCGGCTTCCTTGGCGCGAAGGCGGGCCACTCGCTTAATCAGTGTGAAAACCAGAAAGCCGATGCCGGCGGTCCAAAGGGCAATGACGGTGTACGCCAGCAGAAGCTTGCCGGTCAGCAAGGCGCGGTCTGCGAGCGTGCCGCTGTGAAGGAGCCCGGTCATGATAAGGCCCCAGGCGCCACCTACGCCGAAGATCGACACCCCACCGATCGGGTCGTCGGTCTTGAAACGGGTATCCAGTTCAAACGCGAAGTGCGGAACGAGCAACCCGGCCCCTGCGCCGACAAGAGTGGGCGCCCAACTGGGCATCTGGCCAGCAGCCGTTGAAGCGACGGCAGCGCCGAGCACACCGGTGAGGATCAACCCAATATCCGGCTTCCCAAACTTCACCTGCGTAACGATGGCCGCCGCGACTCCACCGGCAGCGATGGTGATGATGGCTTGGTCGGGTCGCGCCAACGCACCGAGGTTCAACGCGATCAGTCCGACGACGGCGACCATCGCGCCGACCACGGCCAAGGGCAGGTTGTGTCCGGGGATCAGTCCTGTTGAACCATCCCGATGATATTTGTTCGCCCGTGGGCCGATCATGCGAATGCCGACCCAGGCAAACACCGCCCCTGCAACCGGGTAGACAACCCCAAGCCCACCCGCGCCCCACTTGGCGAACAGGCCGCTGGAAAACATCGTCCAATACAACGGTAACGGCAGCACCACCGCGCCCAGCGCCACCGCAGCGAGCATGCTGGCCCAGAATCCACACCGTTCAGCCAACGCGCCCGACAGGATCGAGCCAGCCAAAACGAGCGCGACGAGTTCAGCACCGTTCGCAATCCCACCAATGCCGAGCAACTCGTGGGCGTTGAACGCGAAGAACGCATTGCCACTCGACGAGCTCGCGAACGCGGTGCCCACGAGTGCAAATGCGAGCACTGAAAAACAAAGATCAAGCAACGATCGCGCCACGGTGCCAGCGGCATGTCGTGAGCGAACCAGGCCGACCGTATACAGCGCGAACCCAACACGCACAATCAGCGCGACGACAAACAGTGGACCGAGATAAGAAGGATGGTCAAGCGGCACGGGGGCAGACTTTACCGCGCGAAGGAAGCCATCGCGAGCGGCGCGCCGTGTGGCCACGTGTCGCGTATACTGCCCCCCATGATCCGCCGTGAAGATAAGGACGACTTCCTCCTCATTCTACAGCACGATCACGCCCTGCTGTCCGGTGAACTGGCGCGCCATCTTGGTGGGCGCGGTTTTCGGCCACTGGCGGGCGGATCGTCGGCGATTCTGGGCGTCGCGTTGCACGATTGTGGTTGGCCGTTGCATGACGATCACGAGCCGACGCTGAATGCGGAGGGTTTGCCTCTGGATGTGTTCGAGTCCCCACCGGAGGTGGCGCTGCGCGTCTGGTCGGCCAGCGCGGCACGCGCTGCCGATCGCGATCCGTATGCGGGGCTGCTGGTCAGTTTGCACGTGATGGCGTTGTCGTTTCTCGCCGTCACGCATCATGCGGATCTGTTCACCGATCCACATCGAAAGTTCGAGATGAACAAATTCCAGCACCGCGAGATCGAACGGCAGGAATCGCTGCGAAAATCGCTCGGTTTGGCAACCAACCGCCCCCTGCGACATGGGCTAGCGGATGAAGGCGCAGACCCTGCCGAGGATGCGTTGCGTTTCGACTTTCGATGGCTGCAGGCGTGCGACCAGATGAGCCTGGCGGCTTGTTGCAACAATCCACCGGTGGGTAAAACGTTTGAGGTGCATCCCCAACCGGCCAAGCCACTGATTACGCTGACAACGCGTTGTTTAAGTTCAACCGAATTGACCATCGAGCCATGGCCGTTCGTTTCCCGGAAGATCGAGACAAGCGTGCCGGCCCGGCGGTTGCCGCGACGCCGATTTGCGAACACCGAAACGTTTCGCGCCTCGTTTCTCGCGGCCGCGGTCGAACCATTGACGCTTACGTTCATTCAAAAGTGACGGGATATTTGTTATGCAGATTCGCCCTGCCACGACCAACGATGTGCTCTTTATCAACGATATCGACGCGACCGTCGAATCCGCCGACTACCTGCACGTCGACCGCGGTGGTGAAGGCCTCGACCGCAGTTGGCGGTTGGCGCGGCGACCGTTGCGAGAACGTGTGGTGCTTAACGCACTCCTGTCCGAAGAGCTGACGTTTACCTTGCGTCAAATTACAAGTGGCGCCGACGAGGGCCTTGCGCTGCTCGCAGAGCATGACGATGTGCCCGTTGCGCTGATGTTGGCCCAGGCCGACCCGGTTCGCAAAACGCTTCGGTTGCTTGATCTTCGCGTCGACTCGGAACACCGGCGACAAGGATTGGCGACCGCGCTGGTGTTCGCAGCGGTCAATTTCGCCCGTGAGCAGCAGCTTCGCGCGGTGTTCGCCGAGTCGTCGACGGACAACTTCCCGGCCGCCGCCCTTCTGACCAAAAGCGGGTTTGAGCTCTCAGGCGTGGACGATCATCGCAATTCAAATCACGACCTTGTGAAAGAGGCAGTCACGTTGTTCTGGTATGCGCCGTTGGATTGAAAGGCAGTAGGCAGTAGGCAGTATGCAGTAGGCAGTAGGCAGTATGCAGTAGGCAGTAGGCAGTAGGCAGTAGGCAGTAGGCAGTATGCAGTCAAAGATGACGCGAGAGGTCGAGTCAGCAAACATTCTGACGCCTGCGTACTTGTCCCGATAAAACTCTGTAGAAGGCACTGACGATGGCTG
>Ga0163144_10024707_pt1 | contig 11772 bp, 10 predicted proteins | sample OliLak19BULKMAT1_FD_123175 | JGI IMG/M metagenome (GOLD analysis project Ga0163144, IMG submission 123175) | Freshwater microbial mat bacterial communities from Lake Vanda, McMurdo Dry Valleys, Antarctica - Oligotrophic Lake LV.19.BULKMAT1 | ecosystem: Environmental > Aquatic > Freshwater >... | reverse complement strand
TTGGCCGCGATCTGGCCGAGCGGGCTCACCTTGGTGGTCGTGTCCGTCAGGTCCCGGTCGAAGGATGCGGCGTGCTGCGGCCCAAGATCGAAGCCGACGGTCGGGCCCTCGACCACAGGCGGGATAAGAATGAGGTTCGGGATCCAGGCACCGATCTCGATGGCCGGACCATTGCTCGAATCGATTTGGGTCGCGAATGCGTAGTTGGCATCGCTGAGCGCGAGGGTATTGCCCACGCCGACCGTACAAGGGATCTCGACGAGCTGCGAGCCAGGTTCAGGCTGGGCGCTGGGCCCACCGATGGCCGTGGCTCCCGCGAGCTCCGTGGACGTGACGGTCGCCGATGTCGGCGTGACGGTCACGGACGCTTGAAGGACCATGTCGACGAACGGCGTAAACGGCACCGGCACCTGGCCGAAGATGCGCACGCCGTCCGACGTCGCGCCGCACGGGACCGGGACGGTGAGCGATATCGGGCAACTGACCGTCTTGCTGAACGTGCCCGAGAAGATTGTCCCACCAACGGTCCAGGTCACCTTGACGGTGGCCAACCCGTTGGACGCCACGGTCCTGTCGACCGAGAGATCCCCACCCTGCCGTAGACTGCCGTCATCGAATGCGAACGTCTCCCTGACGGGGAGCGTCACGGTTGCCACGGCGCCCACGATGATCGTGCCGGTGATGAGGCCGCTGACGTTGTACGTGGTCCCGCCGAGGTCCATCTCGCCAGACGACAACACGCGGTCGACGGTGACGGACTGGGGCGCGGCGCTGACGGGCGCCGCGATAGCGAGCGCAAGGAGCGCCGCCGACATCAATGCTGGTGCCAGCCGTCTCCGCACGGCATGGCGAGAATCGTGACGAACCCGACCCATGGGCATATACCTCCTCCGCACGCCAACCCCGGCGAACGCGTGCGGGTGGACCGGCCCCAAATCAGCGACTTGAGGCCGCCGGTCTGGAGAGTTTGCACGAACGGGCACCCGTCCGATGTCATCGCTGTGTCAACGAAGGCCCGTTGTGGTGCACCGGCGCACCGCCGCATCAGGGCGGGGTCGCGGCCGGATCCTGTGCTAGCCTGACGGCCGAATCCGGACCCCACCACCCACGGAAGGCCACTCCCCGATGCCCCCCCCTTCGCACCCGCGGACGATCGTCGACAAGATCTGGGCCGATCACGTCGTCAGCCAGGACCCGGGCGCGCCGGCGGTCCTCGCCGTTGATCTGCACCTCATCCACGAGGTCACCTCGCCACAGGCCTTCACCGGTCTTCGCGAGCGCGGGCTGCGCGTTCGCCACCCGGAGCAGACCGTCGCGACGGCCGACCACTCCGTCCCGACCACCCCGCGCGGCCTGCCCATGCTGGACCTCCAGGCCGCGGCCCAGATCAGCCAGCTGGAGCGCAATTGCGCCGAGTTCGGCATCCCCCTCCACGGCATCGGCTCGCCGAGCCAGGGCATCGTCCACGTCATCGGCCCGGAGCTGGGACTGACCCAGCCCGGGATGACCATCGTGTGCGGCGACTCCCACACCAGCACGCACGGGGCGTTCGGGGCGCTCGCCTTCGGGATCGGGACCAGCGAGGTGGAGATGGTCCTGGCGACCCAGACCCTCCTCCAGCGCGACCCCGCGACATATGAGGTCCGGGTGGACGGGCGGCTCGCCCCTGGCGTCAGCAGCAAGGACATCATCCTGGCCCTGATCGCCCGCATCGGCATCGGTGGCGGGACCGGCCACGTCTTCGAGTACCGCGGCGAGGCGATCCGCGCCCTGACCATGGAACAGCGCATGACCATCTGCAACATGAGCATCGAGGGTGGCGCCCGCGCGGGCCTGATCGCACCGGACGACACGACCTTCGACTACGTCCACGGCCGACCGCACGCCCCGCAGGACGCCGATTGGGATGCAGCCGTCGCACGTTGGCGAACCCTGCCGACGGACGACGGCGCGACGTTCGACAAGTCGATCACGATCGACGCGGACACCCTGGAGCCCATGATCACCTACGGCACGAACCCGGGCATGGGCATCCCGATCACGTCCCGCGTCCCCTCTCCGGACGACGAGAGCGACCCGGCGGCCCGACGCGCCCTGGAGCGCGCCCTCGAGTACATGGACCTCCGGCCCGGTCAGCCGATCCTCGGCCAGAAGGTCGATGTCGTCTTCGTCGGCTCGTGCACGAACGGCCGGATCAGCGACCTGCGCCTGGCTGCCGCGGCGCTCAAGGGCCGCAAGGTGGCCGACGGTGTCAGCCTCATGGTCACGCCCGGCAGCGACGAGGTGAAGCGTGAAGCGGAGCGCGAGGGCCTGGCCGACATCTTCAAGGCGGCGGGCGGCGACTGGCGCGAGGCGGGTTGCTCCATGTGCATCGCGATGAACGGCGACCAGCTGACGCCCGGCCAGTACGCGGTCAGCACCAGCAACCGCAACTTCGAAGGGCGGCAGGGCAAGGGCGGTCGGACGTTCCTGGCCTCGCCGCTGACCGCCGCCGCAACCGCCATCGCCGGCGTCGTCACGGACCCGCGGACGCTGCCCGGGATCGACTCGATGGCTGCCATCGGGGGGCGCTGACCATGGCCCAGCGCTACACGATGTTCACCAGCAAGGTCGTCCCGCTCGACGCGGAAAATGTCGATACGGACCAGATCGTCCCGGCGCGGTACCTCAAGGTGACGGACAAGAACGGCCTGGCTGAGGCGCTCTTCCGGGACTGGCGGTTCAACGAGGACGGAACGCTCAAGGACCCCCTGTTCATCCTGGACCAGCCGGGCATGGCCGGCCGCCAGATCATGCTCGTCGGCGACAATTTCGGGGCGGGTTCCTCGCGTGAGCACGCGCCCTGGGCGCTCGCGGCATGGGGCGTCCGCGCCATCCTCTCGACCGGGTTCGCCGACATCTTCCGGAGCAACAGCCTGAAGAACGGCGTGTTGCCCATCGTCGTCCCGCCGGCCGTCCATCGCCGACTCTGGGAGATCGTTCGGGCCGATCCGGACGCCGAATTGACGATCGATCTCGCCGAAGAGGGCGTGCTCCTGCCGGATGGCACGACCATCGACTTCACCATCGACCCGTTTGCGAAGCGGATGCTCCTGGCCGGCACGGACGAACTCGGCTATCTCCTGTCCAAGGAGGCCGACATCGCCGCCTGGGAGTCGGCCCACCCGGCGCGGGTCGATACGGTGGTTGCCTCCCGCTGACGGGAACCTTGGTGTGCGCTCGTCCGTCTCACGGGGCATGAACGACCTGCGAATCGACCGGCGCCTTGGTGCCGCCATCCTGTCCCTGGCCTTCGTCATCGGCGCGTGCTCGAGCGCAGCCGCTCCTTCGATCTCCCAGACCACCCCGACCACCCCGACCACCCCGCCTGACGTCGTCGTCACGCCGCCGCCACCCAGCGACGGCGGCAACTCCGGCGGCCCGTCCATGGATCCCGGCCCGGGCAACGGCGGCGCAGACGGCAAGCTCGTCGTCCCGAGACCCGGACAACTGGGCGTCCGTGCCGTCCCAGCGGAGACCATATCGGCCACGGTCAACGGATCGACCATCGTCGTGACGGCCACCTGGACCAGCGGCGTCGAGCCCTGCAACGTCCTGGACACCATCGTCGTCGACCGCAGCGAGGGCACCTTCTCCATCACCCTGCGGGAGGGTCATGGGCCGGAGGGGATCGCGTGCATCGCCATCGCGGTGCAGCATCGGACCAGGTTTGAGATCCCGGATGTCGCGCCGGGCACGTACACGATCCGAGATACCGAGGGCGGCGCCCCGGCGATCGAGGTCGTCGTCGGCTGACCTGGGCCTCAGAACCGTGGCGCGACCGCCCTGACGACCCCGCGCCCGGACGTGTGCGACGATCGGGCCGTGAACGCGTTCGACCTGATCGCCATCCTGCTCGTCGTCCTGGCGATCCTGCTCGGGTTCCGGTCGGGCGCGCTGCCCCAGATCGGTGGCCTGGCCGGCGCCGTGGGCGGCGGTGCGCTCATCGTGGTCGCCCTGCCCCTGTTGGTCGATCCACTCGGCGACATCGACCCGACGTTCCGGCCATTCGTCGTGCTGGCCGGCCTCCTCGCCGCGGTCGGTATCGGAGAATCGGTCGGCTCGGCCGTCGGGCGCCAGGTGGCGCGGACCCTCGGGAGCGGGGTGCTCGGAGCAGCCGACCGGGTCGCGGGCGCCGGTGTGGGTGCGGCCCAGGCCGTCCTCGTCGTGTGGCTGGCCGGCGGCCTCCTGGCGGTCGGTCCGGTCCCCCGCCTGACGGAGGCGGCCCAGACCTCCACCGTGGTCCGCGGCCTCAACACCATCCTGCCGCCACCCACGGAGATCGCAGCGGAACTCGGCGACCTCCTGGACGCGACGGGGCTGCCGGAGGTCTTCGTCGGGTTCGAGCCGCTCCCGCGGCCGCCCGTGGGCCTGCCGGAGGACGCCACGGCCCGGGCCATCGCCGCGCTCGCGGAGGCGAGCACCTTGCGCGTCGTGGCCGCGACCTGCGGTTTCGCGTCGTCGGGCAGCGGCGTCGTCGTGGCGGCCGAGTACGTGGTCACTAATGCACACGTCGTGGCCGGTGCTCAGGCCGATTCGATCCAGGTCATCAGCGCCCAGGGCACGCGTCGCGACGCACGAGTGGTGCTCTTTGATCCAGTGCTTGATGTCGCCGTCCTCCACGCCGACGGTCTGACAGCACCAGCCCTGCGCTTCGCACCAAGCGATCCGCGCCGGGGTGCCCTTGGCGCAGCCCTCGGCTACCCGGGCGGTGGCTCGTTGACCGTGGTTGCGGCCGCTGTGACGGGCGCCTACCAGGCGACCGGTCGGGACATCTACGGAACGACCACGGTTCGTCGCCAGATCCTGGAACTCCACGCCCAGATCGAGCGCGGCGACAGCGGCGGCCCGTTCGTGCTCATGGATGGCACGATCGGCGGGCTCGTATTCGCGGAGGCACGGACGGACGACGAGGTGGGCTACGCCCTCTCACCGACGGCAGTTGCAGCCCGCATCGCGCCCGCATTGGGGAGAACCGGCTCCGTCGATACGGGCGATTGCGCGCGCTGACCGCCCCCGGGCGCGGCTAGTGGGCTCCGTGAGGCTCCAGGCCCGCCACCCGCTGTGCAACGGCGTGCAGGACCGCCGCCTGGATCGACGGGTGATCCGAGATCAGACTGTTGAACTCGCGCGTGCCGAGGACCAGGAAGCGGCACGCCGAAGTACAGCTGACCGTGGCCGTGCGAGGGATCTTGGCGAGCAGGGCGAGTTCGCCGAAGAAATCGCCTGGACCCAGGTCGCGCAGATGCTGTCCGTCTCTGGTCACCGCGACCTGGCCGTCGACGATCACGAAGAATTCGCTTGCGTACTCGCCCTCTCTGGCGACGACTCGCCCTGCCGGGATATCCACTTCATCGCAGATCCGTCCGACCTGCTCAAGATCCTTGCGGTGTAGGCCGGCCAGCAGCGGCACCTTGGCCAGCAACTCGAGCTTCTGGTCCATCGTTGGGATCATCCCTTCTGGCAGTCACGCGCGTGGGGCACCCGTCTCGCGTCGCGGCAGCATATCCGCTGAAGGACCCGGCGGGAAGGCCTCATCCCACGCGTGGCCAGCACTCATGAGCACCATCCGCACGCGCCCGCCCTGTACGTGTCCAGGCGGATCCGGCACTGCCTGGCCGTCCGCGGTGGATATGCTCACCCGATGCGCCGTGTCTCCGACTCATTGCGCCCCGCGGCCGCTGCCCTCCGGCTGACGGTCGTCGAGGGCGATCTTCGCGGGCTGATGCTGGCGTGGTTCGCGGTCAACGCCGGCAAGTGGGCATTCCTCGTCACCAGCCTCGTCATGGCCTATGCGGCCGGTGGCGCCGAAGGCGTTGGCCTGCTCAGCGTCGCCCGATTCCTGGCACCGACCATCGTCGCTCCGTTCGTCGGCCTGCCGACCGTCCGGTGGCGACCCGAGGCCGTCCTGCGCACCGTCAACGCCGTTCGCGCCGTCGCGATCGCGGTCGCCATCGTGGTCGTGGGAGCGAACCTGCCGATCGAGCTGCTGTACGTCGTCGCCGCCCTTGAGGCGGGGATCGGAGCGTTCAGTCGCCCCCTCCACATGGCCCTGCTCCCCGCCGTCGCCCGCACGCCCGGCCAGCTGGTGGCCGCCAATGTCGGCTCGAGCGCGGCGGAGGGACTTGGCACGTTCGTGGGCCCGGCACTCGCCAGTGTCCTCCTCGTCGTGAGCGGTCCCATCGCCGCGACCGTGGCGGTGCTGGCCATCTACGTGGGCGGCGTCGCCGCGATCGCCCGTCTGGAGATTCCCGCCGTCGGTCGATCCAATGGATCCGCTCGCGCCGCGCTTGGCCAGATGTCCGCCGGCGTCCGGGCATTGGCCCGATTCCCGGGACCACGCTGGGTGATCCTGGACTTCGGTTTCCAGACGATCGTCCGGGGGCTGCTGACCGTGCTGGTCGTCCTCGCGTCGATCGAGTTGCTGCGAATGGGTGAGGCGGGCGTGGGAACCCTGAATGCCGCGTTGGGCCTCGGCGGGATCGTCGGGGCGCTCGCCGCAGTCGCCCTCGCGGGTCGCGAGCGGTTGACCCCCGCCTTCATCCTCGCGCTGGCCGGTTGGGGAGCGCCGATCGCGCTGATCGGGTTGGTCGTGCACCCGGTTGCCGCATTGGCGGCCATGTTCGCCGTGGGCATCAGCAACTCGCTCCTGGATGTGGCCGGCTTGACGCTCATCCAGCGGCTGACCCCGAACGAGAGCCGGGTTTCCGTACTCGGGCTCTTCGACAGCGTGGCGAACGGTGGTGTCGCCATCGGCGGCATCGTGGCGGCCGTGCTCGTGGCGGCTCTTGGCACCCAGGGCGCCCTGATCGCGACGGGCGCGATCCTCCCGACCGTGGCCCTCGTGACCTGGCCGCTGCTGCGACAGGTGGACGAGGGTGGCCCGGCCGGCGCTCGGCGCGTGGAGTTGCTCCGCGGTGAGGCGCTGTTCGCGCCGTTGTCGTTGGCCACGGTGGAACACCTGGCGGCCCGCCTGGTGCCCGCCACCTTCGACGATGGTGCGTGGCTGATCAGAGAAGGCGACCGGGGCGTGGAGTATCTGTTGATCGACACTGGGACGGTCCATGTCTCGCGCGGCGGCCAGAACCTCCGGACGCTGGGCCCGGGAGCCGGGATCGGTGAGATCGCCCTTCTCCATGACGTACCGCGAACGGCGTCCGTCCTGGCGGTAGGGCCGGTGACGGCGTTCAGCCTGGACCGCGACGCGTTCCTGGAGGCGGTCACGGGTCATGCCGGCAGTCATGCAGCCGCGACGACGCGCGCCCGCGAGCGACTGGAGGCGGACCGAGAGGGCACCGATCTACACTGACGGGCAGCGAACCGAGCTGACCCCCGACCGAACCGAGCCGACCCACGGAGACTGAAGCCCCGATGCCCGACCCGTCAGCGACCCACCCCTACGACCGCGCCACAGATCCGGCCAAGCGCCACTCCGCCGCCCTGACCGACGGTCCCGACCGGGCCGCAGCTCGAGCCATGCTCAAGGCCGTTGGATTCACGGATGAGGACCTGGCCAAGCCGCTCGTCGGGGTCGCCACGACATGGATCGAGACGATGCCCTGCAACTACAACCAGCGGCGGCTTGCGGAGCATGTCAAGGACGGCATCCGGGCCGCCGGCGGGACCCCGATGGAGTTCAACACGATCGCGGTGAGCGACGGCGTCTCGATGGGCACGGAAGGGATGAAAGCCTCGCTGGTCAGCCGCGAGGTCATCGCCGACTCCATCGAGCTCGTCGTGCGCGGCCACCTGCTGGACGGCGTCGTCTGCCTGGTCGGCTGCGACAAGACGCTCCCGGGCGCCGCCATGGCCCTCGGCCGCCTGGACGTGCCCGGGCTCGTGCTCTACAACGGGACCATCTACCCGGGCACCTACAAAGGTGTGCGCAACGCCACCATCGTGACCGTGTTCGAGGCGATCGGCGCGTATCGGGCCGGCAAGATCACCCTGGATGAGCTGTACGAGGTGGAGAACGTGGCCTGCCCGGGCCCGGGTGCCTGCGGCGGCCAGTTCACCGCCAATACGATGTCCACGGTCCTGGAGTTCATGGGGCTCTCGCCGGCCGGGCTCAACGGCATCCCCGCGGAGGATCCCAAGAAGGACGCGGCGGCGCGGCAGGCCGGCGAGCTGGTCATGGATCTCGTGCACCGTGACGTCCGCCCATCGACGTTCGCGACCCGGGCGGCCCTGGAGAATGGCATCGCCAGCGTGGCAGCCACGGGCGGCTCCACGAACGCCGTCCTCCACCTGCTGGCCATCGCCCACGAGTTCGGCGTGCCGCTCGACATCGACGAGTTCGGGGCCATCGCCGAGCGCACCCCGATCGTCGCCGACATGATGCCGGGCGGACGCTACACCGCCTCCGACATGTACGACGCCGGGGGCATCGGCCTGGTCATGCGCGAACTGCTGAAGCGCCCAGGGCTCCTCCACGGCGACGCGCCGACCGTCGACGGCCGGACGATCGCCCAGATCGCCGCCCAGGTCGTGGAAACACCCGATCAGAAGGTCGTCGTGTCCATCGACGCGCCGCTCAAGGCGACCGGTGGACTGGCCATCCTCCACGGTTCGCTGGCGCCGGAAGGATGCGTCGTCAAACTGGCCGGCCATGAGCGCCGCCAGCACCGCGGTCCGGCGCGCGTCTTCGACTCGGAACAGGCCTGCTACCAGGCGGTCAAGGAGCGCCGGATCGTGGCCGGCGACGTCGTCGTGATCCGCTGGGAGGGTCCGGTCGGCGGACCAGGGATGCAGGAGATGCTCAGCGTCACGGGGGCCCTCGTCGGCGAGGGGCTGGGCGATACCGTCGCACTCATCACGGACGGGCGATTCAGCGGCGGCACCCACGGGCTGATGATCGGGCACGTCGCCCCGGAGGCCGCCCTGGGCGGGCCCATCGCCATCGTCGAGGAGGGTGACGAGATCATCATCGATGTCGATCGCAAGGCGCTCGACCTGTCGGTCTCGACGGAGGAGGTCGCGGCGCGCCTCGCGAGCTGGACGCCGCGTGAGCCAAATTACCGGGGCGGCGTGATGGCCAAGTACGCGGCGCTGGTCGGCTCGGCGTCGCAGGGCGCGGTGACGACCGGCGCTCGAATGGCGGCGAACCTGCGTGGCCGCTGAGCGGATCGCGCCGGTGGACCTGCCGCGCCTCGGCATCAAGACCTCGCCGCAGGCTGTCGACTGGCAGACGATGGACGCGACGGGTGTCGAGGCCATAGCCCGCGAGGTGGCCGCGCCCCTGCGTGAGACCCTGGCGGCGTGACGATGGCTGTCACCATCCGGCCGGCGACCTCGGATGCGGACCTCGCGGCCCTCGTCGAGATCACGGAGGCGGTGACTCCGGACGATCCGACCTCGCTCGACGAGATGCGCTGGACGGACGCCACCTACCCGGGCGTCGCCCGCTTCGTCGCAGCGCACGGCGACCGGGTCGTCGGAGCGGCCACGGTCGGCCGAATCTTCGTCTACCCGCCGGATCATCCGGATCTGTGGGCAACGCTCGTCGTCGCTCCTGAGGAGCGGCGGCGCGGGCTCGGCGGGGCCTTGCTGCACGCTGTGTCGACGCGCGCCCGGGACGCCGGCAAGACCGGGCTCCAGTTCCGGACCTGGGAGCATCGCCCGGAGGGGACCGACTTCCTGGCCCATCGTGGGTTCAGTGAACTCGAACGGGCGCGGGTGGTCCGCCTGCCATTGGCCGGCGTCGCCGCGCCGCCGGTCGTGATGCCCGCTGGCATCGGGCTCACGGACCTCGCCGCCCGCCCGGACCTGGTATGCGGCGTCCACGCCGTCGCGGTCGAGACATTCGACGACATCCCGGGCGGTGACACGCCGATGGCCGCCGGTGACGTGGCGGAATTCCGGGCCCGCGACGTGGACCGGCCGGGCATCCCCCCGGGCGCCTTCATGATCGCGCTGGACCAGGTCACCGGCGACGTCGTCGGGTATGCCAGCCTGATCATGATCCCGGGCTCCTCCACGGTGGCCTGGCACGACATGACCGCGGTGCGCCGCGCCTGGCGCGGCCGGGGGATCGCGGTCGCCCTCAAGCGCGCGACCATCGCCTGGGCGATCGAGCACGGGCTGACCGCGCTCGAAACCGACAACGACGAGGGCAACAGGGCGATGCGCGCCGTCAATGTCCGCCTGGGTTATGCACCCTTGCCCGACGAGATCACGATGCGCGGACCGCTCTTTCTGGCGCCCGTCGGCACGGTCGCGGGCACGACCGCAGACGACGGGGCATGATGACCGACGTGAACGACGTGACCGACGTGACCGACGTGACCGACATGGACCCGACACCCGGCCCGAAACCTGGCCCGCTCCCGCCCGATCCGATCGCCTATGACTCGCCGCGCGCCGTGCGGGCCCGGGCCAAGGGCCTGGAAGCGCCGTACATCGCCGGCGGTGACGACCCGGACCCAGCCGCAGGCCGGGCCGAAGAGCGCCGCTACTGGCGGATCCTGGTCGCGATGGTCGTGATCATCGTGGCCTCGGGGTTCGTCATCGGGACGATCCTCGCCCTCGTGGGTCCGGCCGGCGGTCGTTGACGTGGTCGTCATGGTGCGTCCATCCGCGGCCGTCGCTCCCGCCGCGTGGGAGTCGGCCCACCTCCGGCTCGTCGAGACGCTCCGAGACCTGATCCGGATCCCGTCGGTCAACCCGCCGCCGATGCCAGGTGCCGACGGCGAAACGCGAGTCGCGCACTACCTGTCGGCCCGTCTGCGCGCGATCGGGCTGGAACCGGAGATGCTGGAGTCGGAGCCTGGACGTGCGTCCGTGCACGCGCGACTCCGTGGCGACGGCACGGGCGGTGACCCATTCCTGTTGCTCTCCCACCTGGACGTCGTGCCGGCCGCGCCAGAGCGCTGGACCCACGATCCCTTCGCTGCCGTGATCGCCGATGGCTACGTCTACGGCCGCGGCGCGGTCGATATGAAGGACATGATCGCCATGGAACTGGCGGTCGTGGAGCAGCTCGTGGCCGAAGCCCGCGCCGCAGGGCTCGACCCGGCCCGCGACGCCATCCCAGGCTTGCGCCGCGATGTCCTGTTCACCTGCACGTCAGACGAGGAGGCGGGCGGGGCCGCGGGGATCAAGGCGGTGGCGGCGCACCGACCGGACTGGCTGCGGGCGGCTGGGGCGGTCAACGAGTGCGGGGGCGTGTCCGTCACGGTCCTGGGCCGCCGGCTCTATCCGATCCAGGTCGCCGAGAAGGGCTTCGCGCCATATCGAATCCACGTGACGGGGACATGGGGGCACGGCTCCATGCCCAGAGACGACAACGCCGCTGTCCTCGCCGCCCGCATCGTGGAACGCCTGGCGGCACCTGGTCCGATCAGGGTCACCCCGGTCATGGCCCGGTTCCTCCATGCGGCCGCCGACGCGCTGCCCGGCGAGGCGGGCGCGGTGCTCCGCCGGATCGCGAGCGGCGACCCCGAGGCTGACCGCCTCATCGACGCGGTCTGCGACCCGATGTATGCCCGCGCCCTGCGCGCCCTCATCCGCGACACCATCTCGCCCGACGTCATCCACACCGGCGTGAAGTACAACGTCATCCCGGGCGATGCTGTCATCGAGATCGACTGCCGCGTGCTCCCCGGCATGACCGAGCCGGAGATGCGAGCCATCGTCGAGGAGCGTATCGGGGCCGACCTGCTCCCCGCCTGCACGATCGAGCTGATGATCTGGGGCGCCCCGGTGGCGTCACCCGCCGAGGGTCCGCTCTGGGAC
>Ga0163144_10024706_pt1 | contig 11772 bp, 8 predicted proteins | sample OliLak19BULKMAT1_FD_123175 | JGI IMG/M metagenome (GOLD analysis project Ga0163144, IMG submission 123175) | Freshwater microbial mat bacterial communities from Lake Vanda, McMurdo Dry Valleys, Antarctica - Oligotrophic Lake LV.19.BULKMAT1 | ecosystem: Environmental > Aquatic > Freshwater > Lake... | reverse complement strand
GAGGGCGAGCACGCCTATGCGTGGGGGCGGCTCGACCACGCGGGGATCGCGTATTACCCGCGCGCTTGGTTCAAGAGCGAGCAGTGCTTTCAGGACCAGCGCATTACCCCTCCAGAGGATCAGAAGGATTATGTCCCCAAGCTGGGAAAGTTCGCCCGCTACCCCCTGACGAAGCTCCCCGAGATGCTGGCAAACTGGTTGGCAAGCAATGCCACATACGTGCGTCCTGTGCCTGCCATCAATCCCGCGACGGTCCCGGCGGCCTTCGTCGCGCCGCCCGCACCGCCAGCACCTCCGGCCGCTTCGGTAGTCGCCACGTTCGATCCGGCGCTCCCCTACTTCTCCGTTCCATATCGAGCCAAGGGCGGCCAGGTCATCGGGCGGGCCGATGCGCTGCTCGAGGTGCGGGCGCAGCTCGAAAAAGGGCGGCCCACCGCCATTGGACAGACGGCGGCATTCGTCGGGCTCGGCGGGCTGGGGAAGACGCAGCTCGCGGTCGAATATGCCCACACGTACAGGGATCAATATCCGGGCGGCGTCTATTGGTTCAACGCGGACGGGGACCTGGACGCGCAGCTCACGCGCCTTGCGGTCGATGCCCGGTGGGTGAGCCCGATGTCCGAGCCGCGTTACATGCTAGAGATCGCCCGGCACCAGATCCGGACACGGTCGGGCTGCTTGCTCGTGTTCGACAACGTGGAAGAAAGGGAGGCCATCGAGTCTCTGTTGCCCGAGCCGCCCGCGAGTCCGCACCTGCTGATCACCAGCCGCAAACCGTTGGCGGACTTTGATCATGTGCCCATCGACCGGCTGCCGGACGAGCAATCGCTGGAGCTGCTCTGCTCCGAGTCGCGACGCAACCTGGAGACCGCGGCCGACCGCGATGCCGCGCTGCGGATTGCGAGGCAGCTCGAGGGGCTACCGCTCGCGCTGGAGCTGGCAGGCGCGTACCTGAATCGGTCGCGGGCCGTCTCGTGGGCAGCCTATGCGGCGCTCTTGGAGGCCGAAGGCGCAAAGGCGCGCGGGGACGCTGTCGAGCTTCACGAAGCACGATGCCGATCTATTCGCGACGCTGCATATCGACGAGGAGCTCTTCGCGGACTCGCCCTTGCTCCGAGAAGCGCTCGATCTGCTGGCGTGGAGCGGGTCGGCGCCAATGGGCAGGGGCGTCATTGCGAGCCTGCTCGGGGCGAGCAACGCTGCGGTCGAGGTAGCCCTCGGGGAGGCAGAAACGCTGCGAATCCTCAAGCAGGAGCAGGGGGCGAGCGAGAAGGGAGAGCCGCGATTCCTCATGCATCGGCTGGTGCGGGAGGTTCGGCGGGCGGATGTTCCCCTCGAACGGGAGCCGGCGCGATGGGTGGCGGTGATGCAGCGGCTGGGGGACTGGTTTGAACAGCGCAGGGACGATTTTGCCAATCTCCCGTCGTACGAAGCGGAGATCGACCACCTTGAAGGATGGCAAGGACAGGCAGGTCGGCTTGGACAGACACGACAGGCTGTAAGGCTGCTGTGGTTGCTCGCCTATCCGCCCTATCATCGGGGACAGTATCAACGAGCTCACGACCTGGTTGAGAGCGCGCTCGCCCGGTTCGAGAAGACCGTTCTTCTAGATCCAACGCTGGAAGCACACCTGCGCAACGATCTTGGGGGCACGCTGAGCAAACTTGGGAACCATCGCGCGTCACTCAACCATGAGCAGAACGCCTTGGCCATTCGTCGCGCGGTCCTCGGTGAGAAGCACGCCGATACCGCCAGATCGCTCAATAACGTAGGACAGACTCTCGGTGAACTCGGCGACCATCGCAAGGCACTCGAACACAAGCAGAAGGCTGTCGAAATTCAATGTGAGCTTCTCGGCGAGAAGCATCCTGATACCGCTATCTCGCTCAACAATGTGGGAATTTCGCTCGGCGAGCTTGGCGACGATCGCAAAGCGCTCGAATATTACCAGAAGGCCCTCTCCATTCAACGGGAGGTCCTCGGTGAGAGGCACCCCGATACCGCCAACTCACTCAACAACGTAGGGGCCACTTTCAATTATCTCGGGGATCCTCAAGAGGCCCTGCAGCACGGGCAGAGAGCCCTCGACATTCGTCGCGAATCGTTGGGCGAAAGTCACCCCGACACCGCCGCGTCCTTCAATAATGTAGGGAGTTGCCACCGCGAGCTGGGACAACTTACCAAGGCCATCCGTCACTGGAAGAAGGCCCTCACCGTTCGCCTCACGGTGCTCGGCGATCGACACCCGGACACGATGGGGTCATGGGAGGACATCGTTCGCCTCCTCCTGAGCCAGCGCACCCCGATTGCCAAGATGGAGGCGCTGCGCCTGGTCGAGACGGACTCCAAGAAGTTTCCCAACAACCCCACCCTCAAGCGCCTCAAGAACGAGATCCTCGGCAAGCGCTCCGCCAAGCCCGCCAACAAGAAGCCCAAGCCCAAGAAGCACTGAGCTATCCCAGGTGGGGGGCTTTCGCGTGGATCTGGGGTTCTATCGCGCCACCGCTCCGCGCTCCTGACGTGGCGGTTGGCCGTCGCCGCAACAAATCGCACGCGATCGTTTAACGTAACACGTTAACGAACCACCGTATTGATTACGGATCGCATTCGTTGTACGTTACACCTGGCATGGTACGTCCCAAGAAAGACCCCGCTCGTGTCGCGTCGCTTGCCGTGACGGCGCGGCTCACGGTTGCTGAGCACGCGGCGCTGGCGGCCCTGATCGAGCGCCGGGCGGCCGACATGGAAGCGCGCTCCGAGCCGGGGGACGCGTCGTTCGCCGGGTGGCTTCGTTCGGTCATCCGACGCGAGGCAAAGGCGGCCGGTATCGCGCTCGCGATGCCTGCGGCGCTCGCGGTCGCGAAGAAAGGAGCGAAGCGCACGGCCCGCAAGCCGTAGAGCAATTCCTGAAAAGAAAGCGGGACCCGCAGGTGCGATCAACACCCGCGGATCCCTAGCCGAACCACCGCACTACCGGAGTTCCGACCATGTTGGATCATAGTCGTTTTGCGTCCATTTTGCGCGTTGCCTTCCTTCTCGCGTTGCCCCTCGCGTTCCTGCGAGGCGACGCGCCCGCCGCGTCCGCGCCGCGCCCCATCTCGCACGCCTTCGAGGCGCGCTCCCCGGCGAGCTGGCCCGCACCCCTCACCGCGCTCACGCCCACCCCGCTCACGCCCACCGCGCCCACCCCGCTCACGCCCACCGCGCCCGCGCCTCGCCGCCCTTCGCGTTCGGGCATGCGAGCGCCGAGCACGCGCGGCCGAACGTCACGTCCCGCGCTGCGCGCCGTGCGACGCATCCCGCACCGCGTACCGCTACGGTGGGCTGCGACATCGCGGCGGAGCGGTGCCCCGCCCCTGCCCCCGACCCCGCGTCCGCCGAGCGGACCGACCGCACCGCCGAGCGGAGGCCACGCAGGCGGCGACGCCCCGCCGCCGCTTCCGGCCGAGGTGCAAGCGTGGCTCGCCCACGTGCGCCCCTGGGTCGCGATCATGGCGAACCGCTTCCGCGTGCCCAGCACCGACATCGAAGACGCGGTGCAGGACACGCTCAGCGCCGCGGCGTGCGGCTGGATCGCGATGGTGCTGCCGCCGCACATTGCCGAGGACACGGCGCGCCGCCGCTGGGTCCTCGGTATCCTCGCCCACAAGGCGAGCCACTACCGGCGGGCCGCGCAGCGAGCAGCGAGAGGCACGCCCGTCAAGATCGCGCACGACGACGCGCGGCCTTCGGCGGAGGGTCCCGTAGCGGCTCGCGCGACCCTGCGCACCCTGGAAGCTGCGACGACGCCGGAGCGGTGGCGCGCGTGGCTGGCCCGCGAGGTCGACCACACCCCCGTGAGCGAGATTGCCCGCACCGAAGGGATCCCGCCCGCCACCGTTCACACCCGTTTGCGTCTCGCGCGCGAAGACTTCCGCGCCGCGCTCGCCCGCGAGGAAGCGGCCGCGGTGGGCCCGCTGGTAAAACGGCACGAACCCAGGAAAGGCCGCGCGTAGCCCGACGGCGCGCGCGCGCGGCTCGATCAAACCGCACGGCGATCCCTTCGACCCACCGGCTCGCCCGGGCTCCGCGATCGCTTCGAGGCTTTCCTCGCGGCCCTCATTTCCGCTCACCCCAATGTCGATCTCGAAATAAAAAATCGCTCGGCGGCCCTCATACAAATGAGGGTCTCCATGCGAAGCCGCTTTGATCAATTCATCAAACAACTGACCAGCGCCGCTTATCGTCCGGGTGGCGCTGTCGAGACTGACGCCGAGGTGAGCCCGGACGCGCGCCGCATCGATCTCTGGTTCACGCCGCGGCCGGGCGATTCGGAGCGGGTGCTGTTGCCGCTCGGCTTGCTCGGTCGTTTCGGACACACGGCCTGCACCCTGAAGTCGTTTCACCAGACGCCAGGCGGCCTGGAGGTCATCGATTGCCTCTTCAAACACCATCTCTTCCGCCGTCTCCTGGCCGCGCGCGATCCGCCGCCGCCCCTACCCATCCGGTGGATATTGTCCGCGGGCCGGCCTGAAGAGGCGCTCGCCGGGCTGCTCTTCCGGCCCTCCACCGAGTGGGGCCGGGGCATCTACGACGCGCCGCCGCTGATGCACACGCGGCTCGTCGTCGTGGCCGAGATCCCCGCCACGCGCGACACATTGCTGGTGCGGCTGATGGGCGCCGGCCGCACGCTCGCCCGGGCCATCGCCGAGCTGCGCGCGTTGCCTCCCGAAGCGCCCGAGCGCAAACTGGCGCTGCCCATCTTGCTACGCCTGCGCTTGGAGGGCCCCCTTCATCCCACCGAGAAAACCAAGGACGACCAGGAGTTTTTCATGAGCACGCAAGACATCGTCGAGATCTTCCTCGAGCAACACTGTCGCGAAGCCCGCGACGAGGGCCGCAACGAAGGCCGCAACGAAGGCCGCATTGAGGCGCGGAACGAAGCCCGCAACGAAGGCCTGGAAGCAGGGCTCGCAGAGGCTGTCCTCGAAGTCTATGCCGAGCGCTTCGGGTCGCCGCCTGCGGAGGTCTCGACCATCGTCCAGCAGACGCACGATCCGTCCGTGCTTCGCGCGTGGGTGAAGCTGGTGGCCACGGCCACGGCCGACGACATGCTCCGCGCCATGCGGGGATGAGCCGCCGAGGCGCCCCACCCGTCCCCGGTGCACGCTCCAAAATTCCACGCCGCCGCGAAACCGTCCCGGAAAGCCCGCGCGCCACTCCACCCACCCGTTGAGCCGTGCCGCCGGCACACTGCGCCATTCTGGATCGATCCTGAGCCATCCCGACGGCTCCACCGCCCGTCCCGACCGGCGGATGCGCCATCCCGGGTTCTAGTGTGTCACGTCCCACCCCCTCTAACCACGCCTCCCACGGCCGCGCCGGCGCACCGCGCTCAACCGTCCACCGTCCGCGCACCACTAAACCCACTGCACCGACCGGCCCACCCATCCACGCCCGCTCCGCACCCCCGTCCCCTCGCACGATCCCCCGCCCTCTCACCCTCTCCATTCCTATTGTGGGCTCCGAAGTGTGCAGATACTTTCGCACCATGCCCAACGCTCCCCCCAAAAAGTCGAAATCCGACGGCGCCGTCAAGCCTACGGATCATCAGGCTCCCCAGCCATCCACCCGCTTCCCCGTCCTGCCCGACGGGCGCCATGATCTCGCCGGCCTTTGCGGCCTGCTGGGCAAACCGGACGAACCCTTCCGGCGGCTGCTCTTTCGCAACCATACCGACGCTGAATTCTATAGCTGGGGCGTGGAGGCAATGTCCGAGGACATCGTCGCGGACGCGCCGCGGTTCATCTCCTCGTCGCTGCGCATTCTGGCAGCCCTGAGCCCGACGCAGCAGGCGCAAGTGAAGCTCCCACCGGCCATCTTCGCGCTCCTTTCGGACGAAGCGGCGACCGACGCCACGCTGGCCCAGAGCCACGCGACCGTTTCCGATTCGGAGTCGGAGGCGCTCAAGGAGCACGAAGCCAAGCTCAAGAAGGTGATGGGGCTCGCCGTCGCCGTGCGGGACGGCGCCGTCGCCAGCCTCAAGCACGCGCTCGGTGACCTGCGGGTTGGACCGGTGCGCGGCACCGCGAGCGATGCGTCGTCGCCGGCCGCGCTCGCGAAGGGGCTCCGCGCCGTGAGCGCCTTCATCGTGAGGCACCTCGCGGAAGGGTCGGACGACGATCGGACCGCGCTCCGGTTCTTCGGTGCGGGCGAGGCGGGCGCCGCCGAGCTGGAAGCCCACGCCAAGGCCGTCGAGGCCGCCGCGCCGGCCACCGCGGGGACCGGCAAACGCGTCTCGCAGCGCATGCTCGACATCCAGGACGGCCGCGTGCTCGTCCTCACCGACATCGTGCTGCGCGCGTTCCGGCTGGCCCGGCGGAAGGACAAATCGATCTTGTTGCCCGAGCTGAACCGCCTCGCGGCGCTGTTCGACACCCGCTCGCGAACCACCGCCGCCCCGGAGGGCAGCGACGCCCCGGCCGATCCCACCGCGAAGCCCGGCAGCAGCGGCGACAAACCTGGCTGAGCTCCGTCGGGCACAACGCCGCCAGCCCTCGCCGCCTGGACACGGCTACTGCACGACGCAGGGGAGGCGATCGGGCCGGCCGCCCGCGCATGCCCCGCCCGACACTTCGACCGGCGATCCCTGGCCTCGCGCCGGCGCAGCCCTTATGACCGTTCCCCCATGAGCGACGAAGGTTTCAAGCGCGACGCCGCCCCGCGCCACCAGGGCCCGCAGCAAGCCTCGCCCTACCCCATCTCCCGCCTCGCCCCCGTTCACGATCTCGTCGACGTGGCGCGCGAGATCCAGGAGGCCGACCGCATGCTCGGCACCGTCGCCTCCGGCAAGCTGCAGCTCCTCGCCAAGCAGATCCGCGCCCTCCAGGAAGAGGCGCGCAACCTGCTCGAAGCCGCCCGCCGCGACGCGGAGCTCCACCGTGCCTCCTGCCAGTTCAAGCGCCGCCCCGGCCACGTCTATCACCTCTATCGCCGGCCCGACGGCGCGTTCTATTTCTCGATGCTCTCCCCCGACGACTGGCACGGCGCGCCGCCGCACCCCTTCGAAGGCTCGTACCGCCTGGAGCACGACATGTCCTGGACCAGAGCCGAGGACATCGACGACATCGACGCCGAGCGCTCGCAACTTCCGCCCCTCCTCGGCAAGGGTCGCTAAGCCCCCTCACAAAATCACCGCCCCGGCCAACAAAACGGGTGAGGTCATGTAGGCAAGTCGGATATACATCGACCCATGCTGACCAACCTCCGTTCACGGTCCTTTGCAAGCCGAACCGCGATCGGCGTTGCCGTCGGTGCAAGCCTGGTGCTCGCCACCGGCGCCGCCTCCGCCGTCGACCCCATCCTTCGCCACCAGGAAGACACCCTGGGCGACGTCGTCGTCTTCGGCAGCACCCTCGCCTACGACTGCGGTTCAGGCATCGCCGCTCCACCCGGGGCCACGGCCTCGTGCGCAGGTCAGCTCAACGTCTCCGACACGGCGCCCGACATCTACTTTCGCGACAACACCGCGAACGCCTCGATCCTCCCCGCCGACGCCCGCACCTCGGCAACTCTGAGCCTGCCACCAGGCGCCATCATCACGTACGCGCGCCTCTACTGGTCCGCGCTCAACGTCGGTGATCAGGCCGACACCGAGGCGACGCTCGACTGGCTCGGCGGCCCGCAACAGACCATCACCGCGGACGACTCGTGGGTCGTCTCGTACGGTTTCCCCTCGCACCCCGACTGGTACTATTACCAGGCCACGGGCGACGCGACCGACTTCGTCTCCACCTGGGGCGCAGGCGATTTCCGCGTCAGCGGCGTCGACGCGCTGCCGCTCGCCAACATCGTCGTCGACCGCGCGTTCTCGGCCTGGACGCTCGTCGTCTTCTACGAAGACCCCGGCGAGGAGCTGCGCAACCTCGCCCTGTTCGACGGCTTCACGCCGATCGATCCCGGCCTCCCCGGTCTCGGCAGCGCCGAGGTCACGCTCGACGGCTTCGTGGTGCCGCAGGGCTTCACCGCCAAGATGTCGGCCTTCACGTACGAGGGTGACAAGAGCTACACCGGCGATCACTTCACCTTCAACGGCGGCCAGCTCACCGACGCGCTCAACCCGTTCGACGACTTCTTCAACTCGTCGCGCTCCAACCTCGGCAGCGCCATGTCGGGCTCGCAGGACGTGCCCAAGCTCAGCGGCGCGCCGGGCACCATGGCCGGCTACGACCTCGACACCGTCGACGTCACCGAGCTGCTCAACCCCAACGACACCTCGGCCACCGTCGGCGCCGACTCGACCCTCGACATCTTCTTCCTCGGCGGCTTCGTCACGTCGGTCACCAACCTCGCGCCCTCGTTCAGCGTCACCAAGACCATGAAGGACCTGAACGGCGGCGCGGTGCTCCCGGGCGATGATCTGGAGCTCACGATCTCCGGCACCAACATCGGCAACGACACCGCGCAGGACGTCAACATCCTCGACGTGGTCGGCGCCGGCATGCACTACGTCCCCGGCACCCTCGAGATCACGGAGGGTGGCGACACCGGCCCCAAGACCGACACCATCGGCGACGACGAGGCCGAGTGGTCCGCGAACCTCAAGCGCGTGACGTTCTTCGTCGGCGAAGGGGCGACCTCCTCGAAGGGCGGCACGGTCGCACCAGGCGCGTCCGTCACCGTGACCTTCCAGGTGAAGGTCGTCGCGTCGAGCGGCCAGAGCGTCACCAACCAGGCCAAGCTCGGCGCCGAGGGCCAGGCCGGCGCGCCCTACAAGGAATACCTGTCGGACAGCGATGCCACGAAGGTGGGCGCGCAGCCCCTCGTGGTGCCGGTCGACGAGTGCACCGCCGACAGCCAGTGCTCGGGCGAGACGCCGCACTGCGATCTGCCGACCCACACCTGTGTCGGCTGCGAGTCCGACGCCGACTGCGACGATCCCGCGGCCCCCGCCTGTCAGCCCAACGGCTCCTGCGGCGAGTGCTCCAGCTCGAACGACAAGCTCTGCATCGACGACAAGCCGACCTGCGACACGATGGCCGGCGTCTGCGTGGTCTGCACCAGCAGCGATGCCTCGGCGTGCATCGGTGTCCCCGATGGCCCGCAGTGCGTCGGCGGGATGAGCGGCTCGCACTGCGGCTGCTTCGAGGACGGCGACTGCGGCGAGGTGAACAGCGGCCTGGTGTGCGATCCGCAGGCCGAGGTCTGCGTCGAAGGCTGCAAGGGCGAAGGCGGCAACGGCTGCCCCGAAGGCCAGGAGTGCACCTCGACCGACTCGACGATCGGCACGTGCATCGACATCAACGCCACCACCGGCGCCGGCGGCGGCAAGGGTGGCAGCGGCGGCAGCGACGACCCGGGCGAGCAGGCCCCGTGCGCGTGCTCGACGCCCGGAAGCCATACCCGCGACTTCGGCGCGGCCATCGCCTTCCTCGGTCTCGCGGCGCTCGGCGCCCGGCGGCGTCGTCGCGGCGCCTGAGGCTCTCGTGGTGGAGTCCGGGCGCCCGCAGCCGGACTCCACCTCCACCACAAATTTCATGCAGGTTCATATCATTGACATGTAAACGATCGGCCGTAGACGAGGCTCCGCGCTTCCGCTTATATTTGGCCGTTTAAAGCGCCGCCTCGAAGGGTGGAGCGGCCACTCACGCGCATCACCGTGCCGGTGAAGCGCCGAGCGTTCCGCGATTCAAATTTTCGCTTCAGGGAGTACCCGTATGCACCGCTCACAACTGGCATTTTTCTTCGGGACGGTCGGCCTGGTGGTGATTGGAGTGAGCTGCGCCGAAGGGACGAACACCACCCTGTTCGGCAACACCACCACCACCGGCGCGGGCGCGAACAGCCAGGGCGGCGGCGGGAGCGCGGGCAGCGGCGCGAGCAACCAGGGCGGCAGCGGTGGTCAGGGCGGCGCGACCACGACGACGACCACTACCTCGTCCTCATCGAGCAGCTCGTCGGCGTCGAGCAGTCAGTCGTCAAGCAGCCAGTCCTCCAGCAGCGGCGGCTCCTGCGACATGATCCAGTGCACGCTGATGTGCTTTCAACAGGCGGACCCGCAGTGTGGCCAGTGCGCGGGCAGCCAGTGCAACTGCGTGCCGATCGACCAGTGTTTCCCGTCGGGCGGCATCGGCGGTGGCCTCCCGTCGACGAGCGGCGTCGGCGCAGGCTTTCCCTCGACGAGCGGCGTCGGCGCGGGTTTCCCGTCGAGCAGCAGCGTCGGCGGGGCCGGCGGCGACTCGTCCACCTCGAGTGTCGGCGGCGGCCCCGCGTCGTCGTCGAGTGTCGGCGGCGGCTCCGCGTCGTCGTCGAGCGCCGGCGGCGCAGGCGGCGCCGATCTCGACGCCGGCAGCGCGGAACCCGCCGACGGTCTTTAGAACAGAGGCGGGTCGCCATTGACACGCTGGAGCGCCGGGCCTTCCCGGCGGACGTTCGTGCCCGTGCGCGGCCGCGTCGCGAGGTTGAAGAAAGTCAGCAAACTCCTTGGCCCGGCGGCCGGGCCCGGATAATCCTTGCGAGGGTTGCAAGGACGGAACACTGAGCGTGCGCCGCGAAGAGCTGATCGGCCGAACGATCGCGAACCGCTTCCGCATCAAGCGCGTCCTCGGCGAAGGGGGCATGGCGACGGTGTTCGTCGCCGAGCAGGACGCCGAGCCGCGTGAGGTAGCGCTCAAGATCCTGCGCCCCGAGATGCACGCGGACAGGACGTTCGCGAAGCGCTTCGAGCGCGAGGCCAAGGCCGCGGCCCGCGTGCTGCACCCCAACTCCGTCGCCATCCTCGACGCGGGCGTCGAGGGCAACATCAGCTACATCGCGATGGAGCTGCTGCGCGGCGACGATCTCTACACGCTGCTCGAGCGGCACGGCGCGCTCGATCCGCGGGCCGCCGCCACCATCGTCGCCGAGGTCTGCGACGCGCTCACCGTGGCGCACGGGCTGGGCATCGTGCACCGCGATCTCAAGCCCGAGAACATCATGATCGTGCGCGATCCCGCCGCCGACGAGGCCGGCGGACCGAGCAGCGTGCCGCTGCCGCCGGGGGCGCGCGTCAAGGTGCTCGACTTCGGCATCGCCAAGCTGCTCGACCGGCAGAACGACATGCCACGCGCCGCGCCGTCCGACGCCGATCGCCTCGATCCACCGTCCAATCTCACCGCGGTCACCCGCGCCGGCACGCTCATCGGCACGCCCGCGTACATGTCGCCGGAGCAGTGCGCGCTGTTCCCCGTCGACACGCGCTCCGACATCTACACGTGCGGCGTCCTGCTCTTCCAGATGGTCGCGGGGCGCTTGCCGTTCGAGGGCCCGACGCCGCTCCACATCGCCACCAAACACATCCATCAAGAGCCCCCGGCCCTCCGCACGTTGCTGCCGGGCGCCGACCCCGAGCTCGAGGCCATCCTCCTCAAGGCGCTCGCCAAACGCCCGGCCGACCGCCACCCCACCGCGCGAAACCTCGGCGGCGCGCTGCGAAAGCTGCTTCCGCGGCTGCAAGACGCGCCGTACCCCGGGGCGCGACGGGCCGCCGACGGGGCCACGCCCACGGGTGAGATCGACCTCGATGCCCTGGCGGTCGACGTCGCCATGGACTCGACCACCGAGCCCGGCGCCCTGGCGTCCGCAAAGACCATGGTCGCCGAGGGCCTCGGCGGACCGCCGCCGTCGGTGCTGGTCCGCGGCGGTGAGCCCCCGCGCAAGGCGCTCGCGATCCTCGCGCGCCATCCAGTCTCGAAGGCGCCCCACGCGCCGCCGCCCACCCCCGTGGTGGCGCCGCACCCCGCCGTCGAGCCCGAG
>Ga0163144_10024701_pt1 | contig 11774 bp, 9 predicted proteins | sample OliLak19BULKMAT1_FD_123175 | JGI IMG/M metagenome (GOLD analysis project Ga0163144, IMG submission 123175) | Freshwater microbial mat bacterial communities from Lake Vanda, McMurdo Dry Valleys, Antarctica - Oligotrophic Lake LV.19.BULKMAT1 | ecosystem: Environmental > Aquatic > Freshwater > Lake... | reverse complement strand
GAGCACCGACGATCCATATAAGGAAAGCCCGACCGACCGCTATCTGCGGAAGATCATGGAGGCCCGCGTTGAAGCCGTTGAGATACGTATCACCAAAGCCGAAGAGCGGGTGAAGGAAACGGAGTTCAACTTAAACGCTGGGCTTGTGGTTTTCGCCGGGATCCAGAAGGACCTCATTGCGCTCAAGGTATCTCTGGAAGAAGTCCGGTCTGTTCTCGCCCGCGTCAATTGGATTGTGTTGTCGGCTGTCATCCTCGCCGCGCTGGCGCTTCTCTTTGGTAACGGAAGGCACGCCGGATGAAAGAGCCCATTACACCAGAAAAGGAATCCGTGCGCAAGGCCTATGGGGCGATGTGCAAGGAGAACTGGACGGCGTGCATCGCCGCCACCGAGAACTGGAAGAAGACCGGCGATGAACTCTATCGCTACGGCTACGATCCCAACGAACTGTTCGGCTATCAGAACTTGCCATCATCCTCGTCCTATAAGGCGAAGGTCGCCAAGACGGCTGAGGCCATGCAGCAGCTTGGCTCGCGTCTCGCCCCGCTGTCGGCCATCACCCGCTTGCTGCGCCCGCGCACGGCTGATCCGATGCTTCAAGCGCGGACCCAGGCACGCAGCGAGTTTCTGAGCTACACGCCAACGCAGACCAGCTATCTGCAACAGCGGCGTCAGGCGGTCAACGATGCGCTGTGTTGGGGCGGTGGCGTGCTATGGACCGGGCTGGATGAGCGGACCATGCTGCCGACTTCCATCTGGGATCCGCGTGTGCGGACCATGGTGGATGCCAACGCTAAGATGTATGAGGACGTCCGCGTCATCCATCGCAAGCGGGTGCGCTCCAAGTCTGAGACGATGCGGGCTTACCCGGCAGCCGCCAAGATCCTGTTCCGCCAGAAGCCGTATGACGCCAAGGGCGAATACGACGAGATGAAAAATGCGTCCACCGATAAGGATCGCATCTGCTATTACGAGACATGGTACAACCGTGGCATCAGCCAGTACAGCGGTGGATCGGAAGCGTATGCGCTGGCCATGGGCGGCGGCAGCAACACTGAGGAAGACCAGCGCAAGTTGATCATGGAGGGCAAGAATGAGCCCTTGCTCTGCCTGACCACCGAGGATGGCGAGTTGTTCTGGGTCGGACCGTGGCCCATCCCCTTCTATGATCTGCCGCGTGATGGCTGGCCCTGCACCTTCTTCGACTTGTACACCGGCACCGTGCCGACCCGTCCGCACTCGCCACTGGAGGCTGGGCTTGGCATTCAACGGGCGATCAACCATCTGACCACGCTGATGATGGCCAACGCCAAGGCGTCATTCCGCGCCACGTTCGTCAAGCGCAAGCAGAACGGCAAGTCACTGAGCATTCAGGCTGCTGATCGCGTGTTCAATGGCGCAGATATCACCGTGATTGAAGTGGACGTTGGCGCGGTGACGGATGGCAAGTTGCTCGCCAAGGATCTGGTTGAGAAGATCGAATGGAACAAGGACTTCATTGCGCCTGGTATCCAGTGGCTGGAATACCTCGATGCGCTCTATGAGCGCCTGACGCCGCTTTCGCGCTTCTTGAATACGGGCGCTGGCGCTACGCAGGATCGCAGTGCGGCTGCTACGCAAGTGCGCGACCGTAACACGCTGACCCGCGTGGAAGACATGCGCGACATGATCAGCGAGGCGGACAACACCGTCTCGCGCAAGGAAGCGTTCACCGCCGCGCTTAAACTGACTAGTGATGATGTGCGCAAGACCGTGCCCAGCGCGGCTGATGCGTGGGGCTTCTTGGCGTCCACTCCCGAGGAAAAGACGCCTGAGCATTGGATTCAGCAGATGAGCCAGGGCCAGGCATGGATCGCGCAAGATCCTCGCGTGATTGAAATGGCCCAGCAGCAGGCGGCAGCGGCCTTTACCAAGGACGAGATCATCTACGGCACGGACTTTGAGATCGAAGTGTCCTCCAGTCGCCGGAAGGATGTCGATCAACAGGTCGAATCGCTGAACGTTGACGCGAACTCCATCTGGCCATTGCAGCTTCAATCGGGCGACCCACGGCAGATGGCGCTGGCCTACGACAGCATGGCGCTGCGGGCCAAGCTCCAGGGCATGGACCCGTCCATTGTGTCAGGCATGCAACAGATGGCAGGTCAGTTACGCCAGCAGGCGATGGCCCCGCCTCCGTTACCCGCCCCGCAGCAACCAATCTAGGAGACTTCATGGCGACGTACGTCTACGATAAGAAAACCGGCAAAGTCGTTCCTGAGCAGGACCGCACCGATCTGCCGAAGCAGAAGTCGGCTTACATCACCAAGAATTTCCAAACCGTGTACAGTAAGCAGCTCGCCGCTAATCCGCAAGCCTATAAAAACAGAGATCCGGCCTGCGGCTACAGCAACTACCGCGAGCTGGAGCAGAAGGCCAAGGCCACTGGCCAGGCCGTGAACGTCCACCGGGACGATTGAACCAATCACCTAGAGCTTGGTTACGCCCACACTCGTGGGTTCCCTGGCTCTGGAATACGGGCAGGAAACTCTTGCCTATTAGAAAAGGATAGTTATGTCTGTAACTGAAGTTACTGAACTCGTCGAGCCTACATTCGATAACAGCCCCGCTGATGAAGCGGATACCTCTATCGAAACCGCTCCCAGTGATGTGACCACCGACGCGGGAACCGAACAGGCAACCCCGGACGCCAGTGAGCAGGATCCCCAACGCTCTCTGACAACCGATCAACCGACGACCCCTAAAGAACCGCTCAAGGACCCTTTTGAGAAGGCGATCACTGATAGTCCGGCTAGGAACGTGGCCCCGGCCCCGTACCAAGCCGAACTGGAAGCGATCACCAAAGACCCGGCCCGGCTGCAACGCTTCATCAACCTGGAAAAGCTCAATGGACAACAGTCCAATGAACTCGGACAGTTGCGTAAAGTTGCCGCCCAATGGGAAGGACTGGACCGTCAGCAGGTGGACACCGTACTGCAAGCGCAGCAACGTGCCGTCGCTGAATCCAAGCTCCAGCCCTGGAACCGCGATCATCCCCAGAACCGGGACTTCTCCCAGCTCCGCGAACGCCGCCGCGTAGACGATAACCGTCTCGGGCGCGTGGCCCCCGAACAGCGCGAAGCCGTGAGACAGGCCCTGGAAGCCGACTACACCCCCGAGGAACTTGACCAGCTCAAGTCCCATGAGGGCTGGAGGCGCAAGGAAGACTCGCTGAGTCCGGAAGACCGAGAGGACCGTATGCGCGAAACAGCGCGTGCGGAGGCAAGGGCTGAGATCCAACAGCTTTTGCAGTACCAGCAGCAGACCCAGGCCACCCAGGCGTTCATTGCCCAGCACCCAGACCTCCTGACTAAGAACCAGGAACTGCTCAGCCGTGCGATGGATCCCCGGACACCCCGGAGTCAGCTTGCCGCCGAGATTGCCGCGAAAGACCAGCAGATCGCGGAGTTACTTGGACAGAAGTCCAAGGATGGACGGGTCGTCTCAACCGCGAGGGCGCAGATCGCCTCGGGACAGCAAGCCGCTGTAGTTGGTCGTGATGGAGCGAGGCCCAGACAAAAGGGTGATCCTGTAGCCGAAGCATTACGCCGTGCCGCCCATGAAGGCCACGATTTCGATGCCTTCGACATGCTCGTCCAGGCCAGTGAAGAACCCGCTGATCCAACCGAATAAACCCAGACCGGACCTATCCTCTCTCTCCCACTTTGGCACATAACTAGTGCCCTTTTCTAGGAACCTCCCATGGCTTCAGGCGTCGCCCCCACCCCCCTTAACTATTCCAACCTCGTTGATACGGCAGTCCTGCCGGATTTCGCGCAGTACCGTTGGGAACTCACCAAGCGCAAGCGCGTCCTTCTCGACTCGCTGACCCAGAACGGTTCAATCAAACCGGCTGAGGGTGGCGGCGGTAAGTATATGGACTGGATCGCCTGCGTCGGCGACTTCGGCCTGGACGATCACGCCGACATGGGCGCTCGTACCTTCACCCGCGTCAATACCGACATCACCTACACCGCTCCGTACGCCTTCCTGGAGACGACCGACGCGATCAGTGAGAACGACTGGGGATTCCTCCAGACCAAGCAGGCTCGTAACGCTTCCGTCAAGGAACGCGCTGAGAAGATCGTTGAAGATCAGGTCAAGAAGCTGAACCGCAAGCTGCTCCAGCAGAACTGCGATAGCGCCTCGGCCTCGGTCTTCGGTATCGCCGCTTACACCGGAACGCAGAAGCTCTTTGGCCTGCCGACCCTGTTCGCCTACGGCGCGACCGCGCAGAAGTATGACTACACCGTCTCCACGACCGTGACGACCACTGTCACTGCCATTGATAAGGAAGTCCTGCCGTCCGCGACCTACTGTGGTCAGATCACCCACCCGACTAACACCCTTGCGGGCGTGCCTGACGCCATGCGCGTGCAGGAAGCCACCAGCCCCGTGCTGGCCAACTGGTCGTCCACCCAGTGGCAGACCAACACCGCCACGAACACCACATGGGCCGGTAACTGCCTGCATGTGTTCGATCACTTGATCAGCCGCGTTCAGCGCGATGCTGACATGGACAGCATGCCTGATCTGGGCCTTATGACCCAGGACATGTACCTCAAGTCTAAGGCTGCCATTCGCGGCACCTCGTTGCAGCACGTCGTCCTCTCTGAGGAACCGTCTGCGCCCGATGTCGGCATGTACAAGCGTCCGTTCTTCAAGTACATGGGCGTCACCATGAGCTGGGATATCGACCAGGCCGCCAACGTATTCTACCTGTTGAACACCAAGAAGGCGAAGTTCCGTTACCTGGATGCCCAGGTTGCAGGCTTCACCGAGGCTGGACCGTACACCACCGGTAAGAAGCGGTTCATGACCATGAGGGGCTTCCCTGACGCGAACGTCGGGGCCTTCAAGTTCATCAGCAAATTGGGTGCGCAGATTGTCTGGATGCCCAGCTACCAGGCCGCCGCGTACAACTTCGCTTGAACCATCTAACCAACCAAACCCCTACCTAGGAATCATCTCATGTGGCTTAAAGAAAATCCTCCCATCGCTGTCGGCCAGTCCGACACTAACGGCGCGCTGGCCCAAGTTCTGGGCCAGTCGTATATCTTCCGAGGTGGCGTTTCGTCCACCTCGGCGGTGGTATGCGTCCGTGGCTATAAGCTGGTCTATAACAACAGCGGCACCACTCTCGCCGCTGGTGCGACCCTCATCGAGGAACGCACCCTGGGCGTCCGTAACGGCAACGTGAATACCACGGTCGTCGCGGCTCACCCTGACGCTGCTGGTATCGTGCCCGCTGACTTCGGTAGCAATACCGTGGCGGCTGGATCGTACTTCCTGATGCAGACCTCGGGTCCTGGCAAGACGCGTTTCGCGTCCACCGCCGCGACCTACATCGCCGCCCTGACCTCGACGGCCAGTCTGGCGCTGGGCACCGCGACCACCGCTGGCTATGCCCAGTTGTTGTCGGTTGCCACCACGGCTGCCACCCTGGCCGATCTCGGCCTGTACCTGGGCGCAACCATGGCGGTGATGACCAATTCGGCTGCCGTGACTGCCGCTGGGCAGCTTGGCGACGTTGACCTGCGCATTGCCAGGCTGTAAGCCCTTGGACTTGCCCGTAAACCGTCGCCGTCTCTTTCCTCAAGAGACGGCGGCGTCTTTGCCATTGCAGGCACGGATGTTCGCCCGGACCAATTGCGGGCGTCTTTCTGATGACGATCTCAGGCATTACATAAACGCTGGCGTTATGCCGGAGAAGGATGACCCCGATGCCGTCAATTCCCTATACGCGCAAGGCTGGTGACGGAGGCGCGTGTGCGGTCTTGATCGGCGGCGGCGACGGCAGTCTACTCCGGGACGTGATCCCGGTGTACGACCGCGTTGTTGTGATCTTCCTGCCCGGTGAGTCGCCATTCCCTGACGTTCCCAAGACGGTGGACCAATATGTGGTGCGTGGCCAGCAGGATGCCCATGAGGTGGTATCGCATGGCTTCGCCCATCAGCACCGCGTCATTGAATTAGAAGCGACCGATTTCTATAGCCAACACCCCTGCGTTGCCGACCCACAAGTGCGGGCTGACTTCGCGGCGATGTTCTTCTCTCTCCTTGCTCTGCGTCCATTCACCATGGGTGATTGCATTATCGATGGCCTCCAGGGTGCGTACCATATCGCCTTGTCAGCGCATCATGTCATTGGCGCACCAACTCCCGATGAGCTTCCCAAGCTCTCATGCCCAGCGATCTCCATCGCGTCTGGCCCATCACTCGCCAAGCATCTGGACGCCCTGCGCGTCCTCCAGCATAAGTGCCTGCTCATCTGCGCTGACACGGCCCTGGAAGGGCTGCTCAAGGCAGGGATAACCCCGCATATCGTCACGCCGCTGGAACGGGTGACGGCGGTTGCCGAGGAATCATTCCCGGCTGCGCATTACCCTGGCGTGATCTTCGGTGGCGTGCCGGTCGTCCATCAGACCATCGCGCCCAAGTTCGACAAACATCTGCTGGTCCCTGGATCGGATGTGGTGTTCCTGTGGATGGGGGCCAAGACAGAGCAGCTATTCTTTTACGGCCAGTCTACCGGCGTGCTCTCAGCGACCGTGGCCGCCCAACTGACCACCGGGCCGGTCTACTTGGTAGGCCACGATCTGGCGTTCAATGATAAGTCGTCGCACTGGGGCGAGGTCCACGCTGGTGTGCAGCTTGGCGATGATGTGATCCGCGTTGGCATCCCTGGCAACAATGGCGGCACGGTGCAGTCGCAGGCGTGGTGGCAGATGTTCCTGGGGGAACTCTCCGACCTCTCCAAGCTCACTGGTCGCATCGTCAACGTGAATGGCCATACCGGCGATGGCGCGGTGATCCCCCATACCATCAGTGCGGCCCTGCCTGACCCTGACTCACTGGAGCCGTTTAGCCTGCCGCAGTGGCCTGAGCCGAATGCGGCCAGAATCACAAGATTTGCCGCCTTGCTCAAGCAACTGCCCGGCGATGCGCGGGGCGTCTTGGACAAGCTGTGCAACAGCAAGTTTACTCTGGGATACATCGACTTTCGCAAGCTCTGCGCCAGCGACAACCGCCTGATGCTGGGCTATGTCTTCCGGTCGGTCATCGGCCAATTCGGCATGCAGCACATGAACGGGGTCAGCGCAGAGGAAACCACGCTGGACTGCGCGAACGCGATGCGCAACGCACTGCGGCAACTGCTGCCGATCTTTGAGGAAATGGCGTCTGCGCAGATATGTGAGCCAGAGAAGCACGCGGATACCAGGGTGTTTACCAGGCCAGCCTTGCAGGGAGCCAGCGCATGAACGGCTATGTTACCATCCCCGAGGTGCAGCAGGAAATGCACGACATCCACGCTGTCCATGCGTCTTGTCTGTTCTGGCGCATGCGCTGCCTCGCGCACCGGCTGATCTGCTTCGGCTGGGAGAACTCAGTTAAGCATCTGAACGCTGTGGAGGCCATCTGTCTGGCGTCCATCGTTCCTCCGAACATGCACGATGAACTGGTGCGGGCTGCCCGCTTGATTGCCGATGAGCGGTGGACCGCCTTCATCGACCGGGTGGCACCGCGTTTCGCCATGACTGAGGAAGCGATAACAGTATGAGCGACACCTATCTTAAAGTTGGCGTCACGGGCACGCGCTACTTTTATGACCAGAACCCGATCACGGGGCTGCCGGTCACTGGCAACACGTCCGCCAGCTACACCGTCCAACTGGTCAAGACCGGCACGGGCGGCCAGGCGACCACGGGCATCACTGGACCCACGGAAGTATCCGCTGGCAGCAACGCTGGCGTCTACAGCCTGTCAATCAGCGGCACGACTGGATTCCTTGCCGCTACGGGCGTCTATGAACTCAAGATATTCCGCGTTGCCGACCTGACGCTGGTATGGAACGAGACGATCATCGTGACCTCAGACGGCACGGGCGCTGGCACCTACGGCATTGCCAGCTTCACAGCGGCGGCCAGCAATGGTCGCGTCGTTGTTGGCGGCGTGCCGCTCGCGGGGGCAACGGTGCTCATTCAGACAGCGGCTGGCGTCATCTACAGCATGACCACCTCCAGCGCGACCGGGCTATGGGGGCCAGTCTTCTTCGACACGGCTGGCACCTATACCGTGTATGCCTACAAGACCGGCTACACCACGACCAGCGGCACGATTGTCGTTGCTGGCGCAGTGGCGACCGGCCCCGGCGCTGACCTGACCATCGTCGGCGCATCGTCTGGATCCACCGTGCTGGTGAGCACGCTGCAAAGCTATGTGCGCCGGGTCATGCTGGACGCGACCGGCAGTAAGTCCGACACGCTGACGCTGGAGGTCATCAATGAAGCGGCGGAAATGGTATTCATGGAAGCCCAGTCTCCGTACTGGCAGAAGATCGGCGTCATTGAACTGCTGGCACCCTATGAAACCGGCACGCTGACGCTGACCGCTGGCTCTGCCGTCGTAACCTTTAGTGGATCCGCGATCCCGTCCTGGGTGGGCGCTGGCAGCGATCTTTTCATCCCTTCGCTAGGCAACTGGTATCGCATTAGCACCAACGACTCATCGAGTCAGGTGACAGTGACCGATGCATATAATGGCACGACGACTGCCAGCCTAGCCTTTATGATCGCCAAGGTACGCTACACGCTGCCCACTGGCTGTGCCCGGACGAATGATCTGCTCTTTGGCACGCTGTGGCCCTACGCCACGCGCATGACCAGCGCGGCACGCCTGGAAATGCTCAAGGATGCCTGGCAGACTTCGGACGCTATCACCTCGTCCTGGGCCATCGAGAAGGATTACCTCTGCGTCTGGCCGCCTCCCAAGCAGTATCGCCGCGTTAATTTCCTTTACTTCGGCAAACCGGCCCAGGTCACCTCTGGCAGCGATACGCTGGACTGGCCTGCTGAGCAGGTGCTGTTGCTGCGCCGTGCCATTGATCTGTGCGCGGCCCTGCGTGGATCCACCGTCAGCGGTGGCATTGAGGCCGCCCGTAAGACCTACAACGAAGCCAAGGCTATCGCCCTGGCATGGGACAAGACCACGGCCCAGGTCGAACCTGAGAGCGTTATGAACGGCTTCGGCAGCGATGGCTTCAATAGCCTTGGCTGGGGCGGGGCGGTGACGACCGTATGAAAGATCGCTGGCTGGGCATTAAGGATGGCGACAGCGTGGTTGGAGGCGATGGAGCCTTCGACGCGAATGGCGTCTCATTTGAAGTCGAGGGCGAACTCCGCCGCCGCCCCGGCTTACTCAAGCTGTTCGCGCTGGGCGGTCGGGCGCTGGGCACCTTCCGCTCCGCTATCGCGGGAACGTGGGTCGTGCTGGCTGATGCCAACGGCACGCTCAAGGCCGTCAATCTCGCCACGCCCACCACGTCTACCACGCTCAAGTCTGGCTATAACACTGGTGTGGTCCCCTGTTTCAGCTACGCCAACGGCAGGCTGTACGTTACCAACAACTTCGACCGCGTTCAGGTATGGAACGGCATTGCCGCGACCATCGCTGACGCTGGCATTGCCGCCCCGGCTGCCGCTCCTGGTGCGCCCACCGCTACCACCGGCAGCGCCACGGTAGGCACGCATCTGATCCGCTATCGCTACTTGGATAACACCAGCCCCGCCAGCACCTACCGGAGCAATGTCAGCGGCCTGCTGTCGCAGTCCGTCACCACGGCGGCTAATGCGCGATTGACCTTTAGCATCGGGTCAAGCGCGACCAACATCATCCGCTCAACCGACAGTAAGGCGACCACCATCCAGTTGGAAGCAACCGCTGCCGCTGGGTCAGTGTTCTATGTCGTGACCTCCGTCAACAACGCCACCGTGACCAGCGTGGTGATGAATATTGCCGATGCCACCTTGGTCCTGGGCCAATTGGGCGGGGCCTATGACAGCGGCAACAGCTTGACCACCGATGACCTTGGCACCGGCAATGAGCAGCCGCCGCTGGGCGCAGTCATCGCGCAATGCCGGGATTACGTCTTCTTGGGCGTGGATGAACCCTACGCGCTCTCGTCCCTCGGCGTCACCAATGGGCTGGCCACTATTAGCGGCACCGGATTCAGCACGCTCTGGAACGAGCGCAAGGTGATCCGTATCGGCACGGACGCCACCGCGTATCAGATCGCCAGCGCCACGGCGACCGTTATTACCCTGGTCAACATCTATGCGGGATCAACGGATGCAGCCGCCACTGGCAGCGTATTCAACCAAGATCCCAACGCCGTCTATTGGTCAGCCTTCATCGGTAATCGTGGAGCCGTGCTGCCGGAATCCTTCCGCGCTGGCGTGCGCTCGCGCAGCGTCTTGAACGGAACTGGCGATCAGTTGCGCGGCTTCTGTGAGTTCAATGGCGACCTGATGATCTTCGGTCGCTTCACCACGCAACGCCTGGTCTTTGTGGATGACCCCGGATCGGGTGAGATAGACAATCTCTCCGGTCAGTTTGGGCTATGGAATCAACGCTGTTTGATCAAGGTCGAAGGCGTCCTGTACGGCTGGGGGCCTAACGGCGTATGGACGGCGCAGGGCGGCATGCCTCGCTGGATCAGCCGCGACATTGAATCAACTTACGAAGCGATCTTTGATCCAGCCAATGCCCGCGACTTCCATGGATCGTATGATCCGCAGACCAAGAGCATTCGCTGGCATTATGTCAACATCGATGAGGGCGAGATCCGCGAAACCATCGCCTATGACATACTGGGACAGCGGTGGGTCCGCGAGAAATACCGGCAGGGCATCAGCGCCTCGATCACCGGCACCGATACTGATGGCCAGTTGCAGTGCATCCTGTCGGACAATAGCAACGCGATGACCTACGTCCGCAAGGGCGTGACCGATGGCGTCCCATCATCCAGTACGGGCGCGTACACCGTGGCCAGCAGCAGCACTACGACCGTGACCAATGTCACCGACAGCTTGCCCACCGGCACGCTGACCGACTTGGCCAAGCTGATCATCTACGATCCGGTCAGCGGTGAGGAAAAGGTGATTGCGTCCAATACCGCCAGCGCCATCACGCATGCGGCATTTACGGCAGCCCTGACGCAGGGCGCGAATGTCTATGTCGGTGCCATCCCATGGAGCTATGAAACCAACTGGTGGATGGGCGACGGGCTGGAAGAAGCCAAGCGCCCCTGCCTATTCGTCGAGGTTTTTCCTGGCACCGTGACGGGCATAGCTCGCGTCACGCTGTATGCGGACTGGACCGCTACCGCTGTGACCTTCACGGGTGAATCGACCTATCAGCCGCCGCTGGGCGTGAGCGCCTTCACCAGTGGACAGGCGTATCTGGAGATTAACTTCGGTAACGTATCCTTCACGGACGGGCTGATCAAACTACCGATGCCCATGGATTGGCGGCGTGCTGTGCGGGCCAAGCTGGAAGTCATCAGCCCTGCTGGCACCGTGCGCATTCGTGATATGTACTTCGCCTTGCAGGCCAAGCGCGACAGCATGCCCAAGACGGTGCAGGCATGAGCTACGTCCGCTCGGCTGGCTATCGCATGAAAGATCCCGACGACGATGCCGCCCTACAGGTGGTCATTGGCGATCTGGAGCGGCTGGCGCTGAATCTGAATCGTGGGTCGGTGAACTCCGCGTATGTGCTGAACGCTACCGCCGCCAAAGACTTGGGCGTGAGCACAGGCGTGCCTGCTGCCGTCCAACCCGTGGGCGTCGGTCAAGGTGGAACTGGCGGGAATACGTCCATAACTGCACTGTACCTGCTCTCCGGCATGCCTGTCGGAGGGACGCTACTGGCGACAACGACGTATAATACCGGTT
>Ga0163144_10024700_pt1 | contig 11774 bp, 12 predicted proteins | sample OliLak19BULKMAT1_FD_123175 | JGI IMG/M metagenome (GOLD analysis project Ga0163144, IMG submission 123175) | Freshwater microbial mat bacterial communities from Lake Vanda, McMurdo Dry Valleys, Antarctica - Oligotrophic Lake LV.19.BULKMAT1 | ecosystem: Environmental > Aquatic > Freshwater >... | reverse complement strand
TCAAAGACAACATCGACAGCGCGGGTATGGTGAACTCCGCCGGATCGCTGGCACTCGCGGACAACCGCCCCAGGCAGGACGCGTTCATCGTGGCCCGCCTTCGCGACGCCGGTGCGGTGATTCTCGGGAAAACCAACCTCAGCGAGTGGGCGAATTTCCGCTCGACGCGCTCGACCTCGGGCTGGAGCTCGCGCGGCGGGCAAACGAAGAGCCCCTACGTGCTCGATCGGAACCCGTGCGGATCGAGCAGCGGGACCGGGGCCGCCATCGCCGCGAGCCTGGCCACGATCGGCGTGGGCACCGAGACCGATGGCAGCATCATCTGCCCGGCTGCGGTCAACGGCCTCGTGGGACTGAAACCGACGGTCGGTCTCGTCAGCCGCCGCGGCATCATTCCGATTTCCGCGTCGCAGGACACCGCCGGGCCGATGGGTCGCACCGTGGCCGATGCCGCGCTGCTGATGAACGCGCTCGCGGCGGTCGACGAGCGCGACCCGGCCGGCGGTGCGGCGAAGGACCACATTCCGGCCGACTACACGGTGTTTCTGAAGGCCGATGCCCTCAAAGGAACACGCTTTGGCGTGCTGCGGCAGGCCATGGGATTTCATCCGGATGCCGAGCGCGCCGTGCACACGGCGATCGAGGCGATGAAGGCCCAGGGCGCAGCGGTCGTCGATGTAAAGATCGACACCTACGACAAATGGAACGAGAGCGAGCTCGAGGTGCTCCTCTACGAGTTCAAGGACGGTCTCAATCAGTACTTGAAGGCCAGCGGCTCGCCCCACGCCTCTCTCGAAGCGCTGATCGCGTTCAACAAGGCCAACGCCGGCAGGGTGATGCCGTTTTTCGGCCAGGAGATCTTCGAACGCGCGCAGGCCAAGGGGCCGCTGACCGAACCGGGGTATCGCACGGCGCGCGATGGCTCGCGGCGGATGGCGGGCAGCGCCGGCCTGGTGGCCGCGCTCGACCGCGGCACGCTCGACGGCATACTCGCGCCCAGCATGTCCCCCGCATGGCCGACCGATCACCTACTCGGCGATCATTTCGTCGGAGCGGGGTACGGCATGGCCGCGGTCGCGGGAACGCCGAGCATCACTGTGCCGATTGGCGACGCACAGGGACTCCCGCTCGGCATGACCATCATGGGGCGCGCCTACAGCGAACCGGCGCTCATCGGCTTCGCCTACGCCATCGAGCAGGCGACAAAGGCGCGCAGGGCGCCAACCTACAAGGTGACACTGCCATAATGGAGTCAATGATGCTGACATTCGCGATCGTAATTTTGCTTCCGGTGATGGCCATGGCTCAGAACACCGTCCCGACAGCCTCATCGCTGTACGATCTGAAGACCGAAACGCTGCAGGGGCAGCCTGCCGATCTCGCCGCCTATCGAGGCAAGGTCACGCTCGTCGTGAACACCGCGAGCGAGTGCGGGTACACGCCTCAATATGAAGGTCTCGAACAACTTCACCGCGAGTGGTCGGGAAAGGGATTCGCGGTGCTGGGATTCCCCAGCAACGACTTCGGCGGACAGGAGCCGGGGACCGCGCAGCAGATCGCCGACTTCTGCCGCAAGAATTACGGCGTCACGTTTCCGATGTTTGCGAAGCTGTCGACCAAGCCCGGCCCCGCGCAATCTCCCATCTACAGATATCTCGGGACGATCGGTCATCTGCCTGCCTGGAACTTCAGCAAATACGTCGTCGGTAAGAACGGCAAAGTAGTGGCGTTCTTCCCGAGCGGCGTCACCCCTGAGGCCGCCGAATTGCGCAGTGCGATTACGAAGGCCCTGGCGGCGAATTGAACACCGTTCACATACCCTTTTCCTTCGCCGTTCCCGCGAAGCCTTGCTAAACTGTTTACAGGGTTCGGCTTCCCCACCCCCGTTGCTCCCAACATATGAAACCGACTCGCCTTGCGTTGTTCGTGCTGACCGCTATGTGCGCGGTGTCGGCAGGCGCCTGCCGAGGCCCGGAGACGGCTGATATTCCCTACAGCACGCTGAAGCAGCACATTGCCAAAGGCGACGTCCGCGAGATTCGGATGTCGGCGACACAGGTGCAGGCGACGCCGACCGATGCAGCCCGCCAGGCCGGCGCGCCTGAAATGTGGCTGTCCACCCCGGTGCCCAACGATGACCTGGTGCCGCTGCTGGAGTCGAAACAGATTACCTATCAGGGCATCAAGCCGGACGACTCACACGTGTCGCTCATTCTCGGGCTGACCGCGGGCCTGGCGTTCGTGCTGGTCATCTTCATGTCGTACACGCGCATGAACCCGGTGAAGTCGATGACCGCGCTCACTCGCGGCCGGCGCGCGCGCGACAGGAAGGCGGGCGCGAAAGCGGGTTTCGACATGGTCGCCGGCGTGGACGAGGCCAAGGAAGAGCTCGAAGAGATCGTCAAGTTCCTGCGCCATCCCGGGACGTTCGCGTCGCTCGGCGCGCGCGTCCCGAAAGGCGCGCTCCTCGTCGGACCCCCGGGAACCGGCAAGACCTTGCTTGCCCGGGCGGTCGCCGGCGAGGCGGGCGTCCCGTTTTTCTCGGCGAGCGGCTCGGAGTTCGTCGAGGTCTTCGTCGGCGTCGGCGCCTCGCGCGTCCGCAAGCTGTTCGAGCAGGCCAAGGGGAAGGCGCCCGCCATCATCTTCATCGACGAGCTCGACGCCATCGGCAAGAGCCGGTCTGGCTCCCACGGCGGAGGCGGCAGCGACGAGCGCGAACAGACGCTCAACCAGCTGCTCGTCGAAATGGACGGCTTCGACTCGCGCGACGGCATCATCGTGATTGGCGCGACCAACCGCCCGGAAATTCTCGACGGCGCGCTGCTCCGTCCCGGCCGCTTCGATCGGCAAATCCTCGTCGATCGGCCCGACGGCACCGGCCGTCATGCCATCCTCCAGGTGCACGCGCGCAACGTGAAGCTCGCGGGCGACGTGGACCTCGAATACGTCGCGCGCCGAACGCCCGGCATGGTCGGCGCGGACCTCGAGAACGTGCTGAACGAGGCCGCCCTGCTCGCCGCACGCGGCGAGAAGAGCGAGGTCGGCATGATCGAGCTGCACGCCGCCATCGATCGCGTCGTGGTCGGACTCGAGCGGAAGAATCGGCTGACGAACACAAAGGAGCGGCGCATCGTGGCGTTCCACGAGGCCGGGCACGCGATTGTGGCCGAGCTGGCCGCCAGCGCCGAGCCCGTCCACAAGGTGTCCATCGTGCCCCGCGGCCTCGCCGCTCTCGGCTACATGCAGCAGACGCCGGAAGATCGGAATCTGCTGCAGGAAGATGAGTTGCTGGATCGGCTCGCCGTGCTGCTCGGCGGCAGAGCGGCCGAGCACGTGGCCTTTGGAAAGTTTTCGACCGGCGCGGCAAACGACCTCGAGCGCGCGACCAGCATCGCGAGACGCATGGTGTGCGAATTCGGGATGTCGGCGTCAATCGGCCCGGTTACGTTCCAGCCGAACGACGGACGCAATCGCCGGGCGGGCGATGCCGGCGGCGGCGAGTGGAGCGAAGATGCAACAGAAAAAATCGAAGCCGCTGTTCAGGCTCTGACGCAGCGCGCCTTCGAGAGCGCGTGCGCGACGTTGAGCCTCCGCCGTGCCGTCCTGGACGGCATGGCGGAGGCCCTGTTGGCGCAAGGCAGCCTGGAACGCGAAGAGTTCCTGACGCTGCTCGGAGACGCCGCCTAAATTTCTTCGCTCGCTTTCGGACTGGGACGATCCGACGCGATTTGCGGGCCGTTGCCACCACCGCCCATGTCGATGCCGGTCGCGCCGTCGCTCTGCGGCATCTCCTCGTTCCCCCAATGCCGCTTCGGCTCACCCCGCACTTCAATGCCCTGAGGCGTGCTGCCATCTGATGGCGGATGCGGCAGCTTTGGTCCGGCTGGATTGCTAATCCCGAGCACATCTCCAGGCTGTTCTTTCTTGTCGTTTTCGTTTTTCACAGCAGTCTCCTTCGCGGAACAGAGTGGCAAGGGTTGTACCAGGCATGGCCCATGCATCGGTCCCCGGCATGAGACGGATGATCGTTGTTCTATCCCTGACACTTTTTCCGCACCTTGCCCTGGCGCAGAGCGCTCCCGACACGAAAGACGGCTTGTCTAATCTCCCTATCCCCTCCTGGGCAAAGGGGATCGCCGATTCGTTCGGCAAGCCCCTGCATCCCGTCGTGGGTGGCGTCGCCTCCGGCGGCGGACTCGGGGCCGGTATCGGGTACGACTCACCGGACGACAAGCTCTGGTACCAAAGTGCCGAGGCCATGGTCACGATGCGGCGGTACTGGTCGCTCGAAGGCGAAGTCGGCCGGCGCTCGCTGGGCAAACGCTCTCAGCTCGGCGTGTTCGGCGGCGTGCGTGACATGAATCGGATCGACTATTTCGGGCTCGGGCCAAATACGTCGTTCGACGACCGCTCCGCGTTTCGACTGAGGGAAACCACGTTCGGCGCCCGAGGATGGCACCGGGTTGCCCCGGCCGTTCGACTCGGAGGAAGCGCCGCGATGTACATGCCGGATCTCGGCCCCGGCAAGAGCACCCGGGTTCGGTCGATCGAACACGTGTTCGCCGCGACGTCAATCCCCGGCTTCAACGCCGAACCCACGTTTGGCCGGTATCGTGGCTTTGCGGAACTGATGTATCCGGTGATGGCCGATCCCGAGCCCGCCGGCGCGTCTGAGGGATATGGGGCCACCTATCAGATCGCCCTCGAAGCCATCCGCGATCAGGATTCAGGGCGATATAACTTTCATCGCTGGGAGACCGAAGTTCAGCAGCGTATTCCCGGGATCAGGCCCGGCCAGAAGCTCACGTTGCACGGGTTCCTGGCCACCACCAACAACGATGCCGAGGTTCCCTTCTACATGCTCTACACGCTGGGCGGCGCCGGTGGCTTGAAAGCGTTCCGCCCCGATCTGCTGGGCACCGACGGCACACGCGCAACGCTGCGCAGTTTTCGTAACTACCGCTTCCGCGATCGCGCTCTGGTGTTGATGCAGGCCGAATACCGGATTCCCATCTTCGAGAAAGTGCACGCCACCGTGTTCGTTGACGCGGGCCAGGTCGCGCCGCGCGCCTCACAACTCTTCAAGGATGTGAGGACGGGCACAGGCTTCAGCCTCGGCTACATGGTGAAAGGCAAGTCGGTCGCTCGGGTCGATGTGGGGCTCGGCAGCGGCGAAGGCATGCAGATCTTCTGGAGCTTCGGAACCTTCCAGAATTAGGTCCGTCTGAAGCCGGACCCTCCGTACTCTACGAGGCGGCCGCGGCCGCCTCGTTCTTGCCTTCCTTCTCCTTCGGCTTGTCTTTCTCGGCTTTCTTTCCGCTGTCGGTTTTCGCCCAGTCCTTCTCGAACAGCTCCCGGAACTGCTTGGCCGCGGCCCGCTCCTTGACGATGATCCCCACCTCGCGGCGCTTGTCCAGCTCGAGCGCGCGAAGGCTCATGCTGCCAAGGAACAGTTCCTGACCGTCGCGGAGCATGGCGCGCACGTGCAGCCGCATGTCCGGCATCTTCTCGACGGTCAGTCCCACGCCTTTCTTGCTGACCTTACCCATGATGCGGACAGCGACCCCCGCCTTGATGCGGTCCTGCAGCAGCTTGATCATCTGGCGATCGCTGATCTTCATGTCGTAGATCAGCAGCTCCTTCTTGGCGCTCCTGATGAATTTGGCCAGTCCCGTCCGGGCGTTCTCCGGGCTCACGAGGAAGCAGTCGCAGGTGGCCGTGTAGGCTTTTCTCGTCGAATCGCATTCGAACAGATTGATGGCCTCGGCGACGACCTTCTTATTCTTCGTCGCGACCCCCAGGCTTCTGCTCTTCTCGATGTCGAGCCGCGTGAAATTGAATGCGAGCGCATAGAGCGTCTCGCGATCGATGAGCACCATCTTGTTGTGATACCGGATGAGGTCGTCGTCGGTGCGCGACACGGTGACGCCGGCCGCCAGGAGATCGAGCTCGAGCTTCCTGAGCCGCTTGACGCCGCCGCCCGACAGGTGCGCGATGAGGGCATGCACTTTTACGCCCCGCGTGACTGCGCTCTCCAGTGCCTTCTGCAGCTCTTTCAGATCGAAGCGGAAAATCGTGACGTCAATTTCCTTGGTCGCCTTCTTGATGGCGGCGATGACGGGCGTCAGCCCGTCTTCGGGTTCGACGATGAGTTCCATGCGGGTCTCAGGCTCCCTTTTTCTTTTCAGCTTTCCACTGCACTTCGGTCCCCGGATCGGGGTCGATCTTCATGATCTCGGCCGAGACGCTATCGGTCTTGACGTCCATCGGCATTTTGACCATGTAGGAAAATTCTTCAGGCTTGGCTTCGCGGAGCTCGTACTTCACGCGGTGGCGCCGGAGCAGCGCTTCGACTTTCTGCTGCAGTTTGCCGGCCTCCTTGGTTTTGACCTCGAGGAGGAACTCATGGCGCGCGCTCGGCTCGAGCGACTCGATGGCCCAGAGGACGCCCGTCACGAATACTGCCGCGAACATCGCGAGACCATACATGCCGATGCCGCACGCGAGTCCGACCGCGAGGGTCGTCAGCATGACGCTCGCGTCCTTCGGGTCCTCGATCTTGGCGCGATAGCGTACGAGCCCTGCCACGCCGACGACGCCGAAGGCGCGCGCCAGGCTCGACCCAACCACGATCATCACCAGCGCTCCGATGATGGCCAGGATGATCTGGGTCTGAATGACCTGGGACGATCGTTTTGGGGACCCCCGCCGTCGCGGCCGCAACGCGAGGCCGGCACCCAACAGTGTCGCCAGCGGCAAGGCGAAGATGGTGTGCAGGTCGATCTCGAGGGTGCCAAGCGATTGCTTGCCGATCTCCTCGGTCATCCCGAACGGCCGGTTGGCATCGCCGGTCGGCCGCGCCGGCTGTGCGGCAGGCGCCTGCCGAGCGGCCTCGGCCTCCAACGGCGATCGCGGCTGAGTCGCCTGCGCGACAAGCGGCGCGACGGCAAGGTGAATGGCGACGACAAACCAGGCGAATACGAACCACTGAGAATTTTTATGCATACGGGGCCATCCGTTCGGTAGCAAGAGCCTCGCCAGAGCTCGTCGCCGTAATTCCTAAGAAAATCGACCGGTGATGTATTCGATCGCGACACCGGCTTGCATGGCACGGTACGCTAACGGGGATGCTGCAGTTCCTTCGGGAATTTTCATCGCTCACCTCCAGCCAGAAGCGGGCGTTCTACGCCGCATTCGGCGGCTGGATGCTCGACGGCTTCGATTTCACGATCCTCACCTTTGTGCTTGCCGATATTCAGCGCAGCTTTGCCGTGGACAGCGCCCTGGCCGGGGCGCTTGGGACCGTGACGCTGATGTTCAGGCTCGTCGGCGGTGCGGCTGCAGGCACGGCGGCCGATCGCTTTGGCCGCAAGCTGCCGCTTATTCTGTCGATTGTCTGGTTCTCGCTGTTCACGGTCCTGAGCGGATTTTCGACCTCGTACGCGATGCTGTTCGCCTGCCGCGCGCTGTTCGGCATCGGCATGGGCGGCGAATGGGCCGCAGGCATGCCGCTGGCGCTCGAGCACCTGCCCGATCGCATGAGGGGAGCCGCCGCCGGGATCCTCCAGGGGGCGTGGGCGTGGGGCTTCGTGTCGTCGGCGCTCGTGTTTCAGACGCTCTATCCCTTTTTGCGCGAGCGCTCCGACGAGGCGTGGCGCGCGATGTTCTGGGTGGGCGCCGTGCCCGCCGTCTTCGTCCTCTGGATCCGGTCCAATGTCTCGGAGAGCCCCGTCTGGATCGCGCGACAGCACGATCGCAGCGCTGCGCCGAAGGTGTCGCTGGCGCGCATTTTCGCTCCCGACCTGCTTGGCACGACGATCCATTGCTCGCTGCTCTCGGCGGGTTTCATGATCTCGTACTATTCGGTGACCTATTGGTACGCCACGTTTCTGCAGGGTCGCGGCCTGCACACCCTGGGGTATGTTCTGGCGCTGAATGCCGGGGGCATCCTGGGCTCCGCATTCTGGGGCGGCATCTCGGAAGGGCGGCTTGGCCGGCGCGGCTCCGTCACGTGCGCCGCCGCGCTGGGTGTCGCGGTGTCTCCTCTCTATCTCATGAGCGCCGATCCCGCCGTGCTGGCGCTCGGCGCGCTGCTCGTCGGCTTCGGCGCGCACGGCATGTGGGGCGCATTCCCCTCCTACATCACGGAGCGATTTCCGAGCGACGTTCGCGGCGCAGGCGCCGGATTCTGCTACCACGCGGGGGCGCTGATCGGCTCGTTCACCTCATTCGGCATCGGACACCTCGTCGATACCGGCTGGAGCCTCGCGAGCGCGATGACGACCGCCATCGCGCTGTCGGGCGTGACAGTGTCGCTGCTGATCTGGCTCGGGCCCGAAACCCGCGGCCGCAAATTCAGCCCTTAGCCTTCATTTTCGACACATCCGGGGTGTCCTCACCGAGGGCCGTCGCCAGGTCCATCTGATGTTCCTGCTCCTGCTTGAGGATATCCCGCAGGTGTTCCGCCATGGCGTATTCGCCCAGCGACTCGCACTGCCGAACGCGCTCGCGATAGTTCCTGATGGTTTCGTTCTCGTTGTCGAGATCGAACCGCAGCATGTCCTTCGCCTTCTCCGAGGTCTTCACCGGCTTCGGCGTCACCGCCGGCTCTCCGCCGAGGTAGTCGATTAACTTGGCAACGGTGAGCGCGTGATCGAGCTCTTCGCCCGCGTGCACCTCGAGCTCCTTCGCAATCGCCATGTATTCGGCCCCTTTCAGCATCTGCGAATACACCACGTAGGCGATGATCGCCTGGTATTCCCGCGCCAGGTCCTCGTTCAGCAGGTCGATGAGTTGCTTCCGTGTGATCACGCCATCGCTCTTCTTGTTGTCGGCCATTGTGTCCTCCAGTTAGTAGTGACCCTCGCCTTGCAATTGTCCGGCCTGTTCTTTGCTTCCGGTACACTGCGACGCGCGATGATTTCGTTCCTCTTTTTGCTGCTGATCGTCCTCGTCATCGGGGCCATGCCCGCCTGGCCCTACAGCCGGCGCTGGGGCTACTACCCCAGCGGCATGATCGCGGTCATCATGAGCGTGCTGATTCTACTGGCCATCAGTGGCCGTCTCTAGACCAAACTGCCCAGATTACGGACACGTGCCTGATGGCGGCTGAGCCGTTCCGCCCCCAGACCGCGCATACAGGGTCAGGGAGGCCGACATGGCAAACGTATTTATCGAAGCGACGCGCAATTCCACAGGATTACTGACCGCGGTCGAGCGCCGCGTGCTCATCTGGCTCGCCACACGGATGCCGGCGCGCGTCAATTCCGATCACCTCACGTCGCTCGGGGTGGTGTCCATGTTTCTGGTGGGTGCGAGCTTTGCCGCGTCGAGCCGGTTTCCGCTCCTGCTCTGGGGCGTCGTCGTGTTTCTCGCCCTGAACTGGTTCGGCGACAGCCTCGATGGGACGCTCGCACGCGTGCGCGGGCATCAGCGCCCGCGATACGGCTTCTACGTCGACCATATCCTCGATACCTTCGGCGCGCTCGTCGTCCTGGGCGGGCTGGCCATCTCCGGCCACATGACGCCACTCATCGCCGCCGGATTCCTGATTGCCTACTACATGCTGTCCATCGAGGTGTATCTGGCGACGTACTGTGTCGGGACGTTTCAGATGTCGTTCTGGGGGTGGGGGCCGACCGAGCTGCGCATCCTGCTCGCCATCGGCGCGCTGATGCTGTTCGTGAAGCCGATCGTGTCCATAGCCGGGGTGCCGATGCCGCTCTTCGACGTCGGGGGGATGGTGGCGATCATCGGTTTGATTGTCACCGCAATTATCTCCAGCATCGGGAATACGCGACGGCTCTACGCCGCAGAACCCCTGCCGCGCGCCGGGTCTCAAGAACAAGACCCGGCCTACGTACTGCCGGCACGCAGTACGTAGGGCGGGTCCTATGGACCCGCCGTCAGTGACCTGATTGCCCGCTGAGGTTCTTGACGACTTCGCCGATGACCCCCTTCGCATCGCCGAACAGCATCAGGGTGTTGTCGGCGAAGTACAGCTCGTTCTCGATGCCGGCGAAGCCGGGGTTCATCGAGCGCTTGATCGCCAGCACCACTTTCGCCTTGTCGGCGTCGATGATCGGCATGCCGAAAATCGGGCTGTTCTTGTCGAGCCTGGCCGCCGGATTGACGACATCGTTGGCGCCGATGACGAGCGCCACATCGCAGCGCGGCATCTCCGGGTTGATGTCGTCCATTTCCACGAGCCGGTCGTAGGGAATCTCCGCCTCGGCGAGCAGCACGTTCATGTGACCGGGCATGCGCCCTGCGACAGGATGGATGGCGAACTTCACGTCGATGCCGCGCTTCGCCAACTGCTCGTACAGATCGTGGACGCGATGCTGCGCCTGCGACACCGCCATGCCGTAGCCGGGGATGATGACGACGGTCGAGGCGTTTTCCAGCAGCTGCGCCGCGTCTTCCGGGGTCGCGCTCTTCGCCGTCCGCTGCTCGATCTGCGCCGCGCCCGTCTTCACCTGGCCGAACGCGCCGAACAGCACGTTGGCGAACGAGCGGTTCATCGCCCTGCACATCACGATCGACAGAATCAGACCCGACGCGCCATCGAGCGCGCCGGCCGTGATGAGCAGCTTGTTCTCCATCACAAAGCCCATGGCCACCGCGGCAAGGCCGGCATACGCATTGAGCAGCGAGATGACGGTCGGCATGTCCGCGCCGCCGATCGGCAGGACGAACAGCACGCCAAAAATCAGCGCGAGTGCGATCAACGCCGGGAACAGGTACGTGCGGGTGGGATCCATCATCAGCATGGCCGCGACCACGATGGCCGCCACGAGCAGCGCCAGGTTGATGAGGTTCTGGCCGCGATACATGATCGGCCGGGTCGGGATCACTTCCTGCAGCTTGCCCGCGGCGATCAGGCTGCCCGTACACGTCAGATAGCCCAGAATCACTTCCAGCGCGATCGCGCCCATCCGGAACGTCGTCAGATCGCCGTGCTCGGCCCAGAGGTAGTACTTCGCCGTGCCGACGAGCCCGGCCGCGAGGCCGCCGAACGCGTGCGACAGCGCCGTCCGTTGCGGTACGGCCGTGAGGGGCACCCACGACAGCGGGATTCCCACGAGCGCGCCGAGCACGAACGGGATGGCGATCCAGGTGTACCCGATGATGAGCGGGTGCATCATCGTGCCGATGATCGCGAGCGCCATGCCGCCGACGCCCGCGAACACGCCGCGCCTGGCGGTCAACGGATCGCTCATCCACTTCAGCGAGAAGATGAACAGCGCGGTCGCGACCAGGTAGACCAGCTGGATGAGCTGATCGATCATGTGGCGCCCTGCCCCGAGCGTGTCGCAGGCTCCCGGCGCTTGAACATCTTCAACATGCGATCGGTGATCAGGAAGCCGCTGACGATGTTGGTGGTGGAGGCGAAGACCGCAATGGCCCCGAGCACCGTGCTGAGCTGCGATTCCTGCTCACCCGCCAGCAGAATGGCGCCGACGACGGCGATGGCCGAGATCGCGTTCGTCAGCGACATCAGCGGGGTATGCAGCAGCCGTGAGACGCGCCGGATCACGTCGAGCCCGATGAACGTCGCCAGCATCAGCACGAACAGGCCGTCGAGCAAATCAAACTGCATAGGGCGGAAATCTTACATCATAAAATCCTGGAACCCGTGGCCTCCAACCCGCCGTCGCCCTTCGTCGCGCTCCAGCATCGGAACTTCCGCCTGCTCTGGACCGGACAGCTGATCTCGTTCTGCGGATCGCACATGCAGACGGCCGCGATTCTCTGGCACGTCTCGCTGCTGG
>Ga0163144_10024699_pt1 | contig 11775 bp, 8 predicted proteins | sample OliLak19BULKMAT1_FD_123175 | JGI IMG/M metagenome (GOLD analysis project Ga0163144, IMG submission 123175) | Freshwater microbial mat bacterial communities from Lake Vanda, McMurdo Dry Valleys, Antarctica - Oligotrophic Lake LV.19.BULKMAT1 | ecosystem: Environmental > Aquatic > Freshwater > Lake... | reverse complement strand
ATGTTTTTGAAGCCACTCCGATGATGATGCGCGCCGACCTTCACGTGCACACGTGCCATTCGAGGCGCGCGGGCACCATGCAGTTTCTCGGGAGCCGCGATTGCTACTCGAATCCGATCGACGTCTATCACCGCGCCAGGGCGCGCGGGATGGATCTCGTCGCCATTACCGATCACGACAGCATCGAGGGGGCGCTCGAGCTGGTGGGACGCCTGCCGAATCCACGTGACGTCATCGTCGGCGAAGAGGTCTCGTGCTGGCATGGCGCGATCGAAGTGCACCTCGGCGTGTACGGCATGACGGAGGCGCTCCATCGCGAGATTCAGCCCTTGCGCCGGGATGCGTTCGAGGTGATCGCGCGCCTGCGCGAGGCGGGCCTGTTCTTTTCTCTGAATCATCTGCTCCATTTCTATCGCGGTCAGGCGCCGCTCGAGGACTACCTGCGATTGCTGGCCGAGGTGCCGGCGCTGGAGGCCCGCAACGGCGCCATGCTGCCGGCTCACAATTTGTTGATCGAACAGATTGCGTCCCGGTGGAGGGTGGGAGACGGCGCGTCCCGCATGGGCACGATCGGCGGAAGCGACGCGCATACACTGCGCCGCGTCGGACGGACGTGGACGCAGGCGCCCGGCCGCAACCGGGAGGAGTTTCTGGAGAGTCTCACGCGCGGTCTTGGCAGGCCCGGAGGCGACCATGGCGGCGTCCTCACGGTCGCCGGCGACACATACGGCGTGATCCGCTCGTACATGGGCAGCCTCGCCGGTCTCGGCCCGCGCGATCATGCAGGACTGTATCGCGCCGCCTGCCTCGCGTTCGCCGGCCTCTCGCTGCCATTTCAGTTTCTCCCCATGGCGATCGCGATGGCCGGCAAGCGCCGGGAGAACAGAACCGTGCGTCACGTGACACCGCAGGTCGGCTCGCTGCTGCCTGACACCGCGGGCTCCTCGCTGCGCGTCGAAGAGGCCCCGCTGTGAATCAGCGGGTCGTGATTACGGGAATCGGCATGGTGACCGCGCTCGGCAACACGCGTGAGCGCACGTGGGAGCGCATGCTGGCCGGCGAGTGCGGCATCCGGATGACCGACGTGTTCGACACGGACGGGTATCGGAGCCGTCTGTCCGGCCAGGTCCGCGTCAACGAATTGAACGACGGGCTGACGCCGCTCGAGCGCCGCCGCTGGTCCCGCAGCGATCACATGGGCGTCGCGGCGGCGACCGAGGCCCTCGAGGACGCCGGCCTGCTCGACGGGTCGCTCGATCGGCGGCGCGTCGGCGTCGTGCTGGGGGCCGGCACGGCCGATCTCTTTCGCAACGAAACGTTCTACGAGAAGTGGATGACGTCGGGGATCGAGCGCGCGCGCAAGTCGGATGTGTGGAATCACTTCTCGAGCACTCCGGCCGACGTGATCGCGCACCGGTTTGGCTTCGAGGGCCTGCGCTCCTGCGTCGTCGCCGCCTGCTCGTCGAGCACGATCGCGATTGGCCAGGGAGCCGACGCCATCCGCCGCGGCCGCGCCGATGCGGTCCTTGCCGGCGGCACCGACGCGCTGGCGCGCCTGACCTTCAGCGGCTTCAACGCCCTGCGCCTGATGGACCCGAGCCCCTGCCGGCCGTTCGATCGCGGCCGCGCCGGGATGAGCATCGGCGAGGGGGCCGCGATTCTCGTGCTCGAGTCGCTCGACCGGGCCCGGCAGCGAGGCGCGACGATCTACGGAGAGCTCGCGGGGTACAGCTTCGTCTGCGAAGCGTTTCATCCCACGGCTCCGGAGCCTGAAGGCCGACCGGTCGCCTCGGTCATTGCGGCTGCGCTGCGCCACGCGCAGGTTGACGCAGGGGAGATCGGCCACATCAACGCGCATGGAACGGCGACGCCTCAGAATGACGCCGCCGAAGCGAAAGGATTCCGCCGCGTGTTCGGCGACCGCACCGACCGGTTGCCCGTGACGTCGATCAAATCGATGATCGGCCACTGCCTGGGCGCCGCCGGCGCCATCGAGGCCGCGACGCTGGCGTTGTCGATCGCCCGCGGCGTCATTCCTCCCACCATCAATCACGACGGCGGTGACTGCGGCGTGGACGTCGTCGCCAATCACGCCCGCGAGCAGCCGCTGCGGGCCGGCGTGTCCACGTCCCTGGGGTTTGGCGGAAACGACGCGGCCCTGGTGATTCGCGCGTGCTAGAGCGCTTTCCGATTGTACGTAGTGTCCGCCTTTAGGCGGACCGCGTGAAGTCGGCTTTAGCCGGACACTACGTACTCTAGACATTCACAGAAGATCAGGAGATCAGGATCAGGCCGTGACCTCCGTCGGCGTCAGCCGCACAGGACCCAGGTCCAGCCTGGCCGTGTCGCCGCGGCCCGCCACGAAACGCGCAAGCTGGGGATAGTCCTTCGACGCAATCGCCTGCCAGCTCTGGGCGAACGCCTCCAGCAACGCATAGTTCTCCTCGAGCCGCGCCCGCAGGGCGGCGTCATCCATCATCGGATCGCTGAGGGCGCTCATCAGGCGTCGCAGAAAATCGACGTCGAGCACGTTGCTCGCGGCATCCGCGTAGCTGCGGTGGTCGGCGCGATCCCAGGCCTGGAAGAAGGACTGCATGCGCGCGTGCAGCACGAAGAACCGGCGCATCAGCGGCTCGATCGAGGCGATGAATTCCGGGCGACGATAGCGCCGCTGAAAGTACAGGAGCGCCGTGATGCCCCAGTAGCACCCGTTGTCCCAACTGACCTTCGCGGTCATGACCTGCGCGTTCCCCATGATCGGGTACTGGCCTTCGTAGAGACGGATGAAGGCGTCGAAGAGCCGGAGATAGGTCTGATTGAAGGATTCGGCGCGGCCGGCAATGTCTTCACCAGCCACGTCGCGCGCGATGAGATCGGCGATGCATTCGTTGCCCATCGCGATGAAATCCGATCCGGGTGAATAGAAGGGGTCGGTGAAGACGCCCGCCTCTCCGGTGAGTGCCCACCGGTCGCCGGAGAACACCCGGGCGCAGCCGTGCGCGAAATGCTGGAGCGCGAGAAAGTCCTCGAGGTCGCCGGTATGGGCCTCGACCACCTGCGCGGCCTGCGGCTCGAATTCACGCAGCCACTCGACCGCTCGCTCGAAGCGATTGATGCGATTGAACGGATGCAGCGCCGAGTCGGCGACGATGCCGACGCTGGTGCTGCCGGAGCCGAGCGGGATGAACCAGACCCAATAGCCCTTGCCCATCAAGTGATTCGTGCTGAGCCAGCGGCGCTCGGTCGGCACACGCGCCTTCCAGGCGGGGTCGTCCGACCAGTCGTCGACACGCAGCCGGGTCCTGAACCGGAACCACGACGCGTTCGCGGCGTGACCCGACGGGCGCGCCAGGCCGAGTTGCCGTTTGAGCAGGCCCGCGCGTCCGCTCGCGTCAACGACCCACCGGGCCGTCACCGTGCGCTCGACGCCAGCCGACAGAATCGTGACGGTGTGGCTCGCTCCGCCCAGCGCGATCGTCTTCACGCTGCACCCGTCGAGCACCTCCGCGCCCGACGACCGCACCAGCTGCAGCAGCATGTTCTCGAACCGGCCGCGGTCGAGCTGGAAGGACGGCACGTTCGAGTATTCCGGTGCGCCGAGCTCGACGCGCCGTTTCAGATCGCGATTGTCGCCGTGCGGAAAGAAATAGCGAAGGCCGAGCTTCTCGAGCTGCTGGCTGCGCAGATGGGGCTCGAGATCGAGCACCTTCTGAAAATAGTGCGCCCCGATCTCGACGCTCGATTCACCGACCTTGAAGGCGGCTTCGCGCACGGGATGCTGCCGCTTTTCGGCAACCAGCGTTCGAACAGAGGGCGCCTCCAGCTGCAGCTGTCGAGCCAGGCTCAAACCGGCGAGACCTCCGCCAAGAATTACGACGTCATGGTCTGGTTCCGTCACTCGTGGCATGAGGCACGCATTCTAGAACGGCCAGGGCGATTTTTCCCATGTGCTGTTGTGGACACCAGGCCGGAGCAGGGAGCGCTATCGTTGAGGCGCGATGCCGGATGCTCTCGAACCATTGACGGCGGATTCACACAGCCAGGCGCTCCTGCGCATGGCCTGCCGGCTCGGCCGGATCGGTGCCTGGCGGGTGGAACTGCCGGCCTTCACGCTGACGCTGTCTGATGAGGTGCGGGCGATTCACGAGATGCCGCCCGATCGCGTCCCCACGATCGAGGAGGGCCTGGACTCCTGCGCTCCGGAATTCCGCGAAGCGGTGGCCAGCGCCTTCGAGGCGTGTGCGCGGGATGGCACGCCGTACGACATCGACCTGGACATTATCACCGGCGGCGGCCGCCGCGTACGGATCCGTCTCCTGGGTGAGGCCCAGCGGGATGACGCCGGAATCATCCGGCGCGTCCAGGGGGTCATTCAGGACATGACGGACGTGCGGCCGGCGGACGAAGGCCTCAAGGAGCGCAACGAGCAATTCCGGCTGCTGGTCAACAACATCACCGATGCGTTCTGGATCCGCTCGCCTGACATGCGAAAGGTCTACTACGTGAGTCCGGCGTTCGAGCAGATCTGGGGACGGCCGACGGCCGCCCTGTATGCCGATCCGGAACGCTGGAGCGACTTCGTGGTGGAGGAGGATCGCGAGCCCGTTCGTCGAGCCTTCGCGACCCTTGCTGGAGATGTGCCGACGGTGGACATCGAGTACCGCATCCGCAGGCCCGACGGCGCCGTACGCTGGGTGCGCGCGCGCGGTTTCCAGGTCCGGGATGCGACAGATCAGTTAATCCGTCTCACCGGGATCGTTACCGACATTACCGAGCAGAAACGGATTGGCGAGGTCCTGCGGCAGGAGCAGGCGACGCTACGCGAAAGCGAGGAGCGTTTCTCCGGCGCATTCGAGCATGCGCCCATCGGGGTGGCGCTGGTCTCGCCCGATGGCCGGTGGCTGAGGGTCAACCGTGCGCTCTGCGAGATGGTCGGCTACTCCGCGGCGGAGCTCCTCACCCTCTCCTTTCAGGACATCACACTTCCCGACGATCTCCAGGGCGACATGGAGCAGGTGCGGCGGCTGCTCGCGGGAGACATCCGCTTCTACCAGATCGAGAAGCGCTATATCCACAAGCGCGGGCACCTCATCACCGTCATGCTGAGCGTGTCGCTCGTCCGCGACGAGCAGGGCCACCCGCGGTACTTCATTTCCCAGATCGAGGACGTCACCGAGCGCAAACGCCTCGAGGCGCAGCTCTTTCAGTCGCAGAAGATGGAGACCGTTGGCCGGTTGGCGGGCGGGGTGGCCCACGAATTCAACAGTCTGCTGACGATCATCCTCGGCTACAGCGATTTTCTGCGCGCGGATCTGCCGGCAGGAAGCCCGTTGTCGGAGAGCGTCGAAGAAATCAGCCGGGCCGCCGGCCGGGCCGCCGCGCTGACGCGGCAACTGCTGGCCTATGGGCGCAAGCAGATTCTCCAGCATTCCACCTTCGATTTGAACCAGGCGATCGTCAATCTGAGCGATGTATTCGGCACCCTCCTGGGCGGACAGACGCAACGACATTTCAGTCCTGGTGCCGGTTCGCCAGCCGTCACGGCGGACGCCGGACAAATCGAACAGGTGATTGTGAACATGGTGATCAACGCGCGCGACGCCATGCCCAATGGCGGGACGCTGACCCTGGCGACCGAGAACGTGACGCTCGAGGAGCAGAACGATGCGGGTGAGCCGGGCGTGCGATCGAACAACTACGTGATGCTGGCCATCACCGATACGGGCGTAGGCATGAGCGATGACGTGAAGGCCCGCATCTTCGAGCCGTTTTTTACCACCAAGTCAGTGGGGAAGGGCGCCGGGTTGGGCCTGTCGACCTCCTACGGCATCGTCAAACAGAGCGGCGGGCATATCACCGTCCACAGCGAACCCGGCCGTGGCACCACCTTCAGAATCTATCTGCCGCAAGCCTAGTGACTTCCAGGGGACTTCCCGTTCGCATTCCTCCGATCATATACTCCGACCCATGAGATATTCATGGCTGCTCGCTCTTCTCACCGTGCCGAGTCTGCTGGCCCAGTCTCCGGTCGCTCCCGTCGCGCCCACCAACGACGCGCCGAATCCCTATCGGACCGTGCCGAACGCATTCATGCTGCCCGACGGCCGCACGTGGGGATCGATCAGCACCGTCGAGCCCGACATTGACGGCCGTTCAATCTGGATCGCCGATCGCTGCGGCGCCAACAGCTGCGTCGGCTCGAACCTGCCGGTCGTGATGAAATTCGACGCGTCCGGCAAGCTTGTCAGGAGCTTCGGCAGCGGCATGTTCATTTTCCCGCACGGGATTCACGTGGACGCGCAGGGCAACGTCTGGGTGGTTGACGGCGTGCCGCCGGGCGCGGGACGCGGTGGAGCGGCCGCGCCGGCCGGCGGCCATTACATCGTCAAGTTCAGCCCCGAAGGCAACGTACTGCTCACGCTCGGCATGCCCGGCATGGCCGGAGGCGGCGCGATGCATTTCAATCAGCCGTCCGATGTCATCACGGCCCCGAACGGCGATATCTTCGTGGCCGACGGGCATGGCGGCGAGAGTAACGCGCGGATCGTCAAGTACGCGCGCGACGGCAAGTTCATCAAGGAATGGGGCACGCGGGGATCGGCGCCGGGCCAGCTCGACGCGCCCCATGCGCTGGCGATGGATTCGCGCGGTCGCCTGTTTGTGGCCGATCGGGCCAATAACCGGATTCAGATCTTTGACCAGGACGGCACGTTCCTCGACCAGTGGCATCAATTCAGCCGGCCCAGCGGGGTGTACATCGACAAGAACGACGTGATCTACGTCGCCGACTCCGAGTCCAATAAATCGCGCAAGCACGGCGAGTGGAAGCGCGGCATTCGCATTGGCAGCGCGCGCGACGGCAAGGTCACGGCGTTCATCCCCGACGACAATCCGAGCGCCGATGAAGGCCCGCTATCCGGCACGAGCGGCCCCGAGGGCGTCGCTGCCGACGCGCAGGGAAATGTGTACGGCGCGGAAGTCGGGCAGAAGGGCGTGAAGAAGTATGTCCGCAAGTAAAAAGTAAGAAGTAAAAAATAAGAAGTAAGAAGTAAAAAGTACAAGACAGGGAGACAAGTCACATGAAGCGTTTGATGCTTGGGCTGCTGATTACGGGCGTTGTCGCCGGTGGTTCCGCCACGTTGCTCGGCCAGCGCGGTCTGCCGTCGTGCGATGCCGACAACGGCGGGCTCACGCTGCCGGCCGGTTTTTGCGCGCTCGTCGTGCACGAAGGCGTCGGTGAAGGCCGGCACCTCGTCGTCACCGACAGCGGCGACATCTACGTCATTCTCCGGCGCGGGCCCGTCCCGGCCCCCGGGCAGCCGCGGCAGCCGGGCGGCATCGTCGGCCTGCGCGACACCAACGGCGACGGCAAGGCCGACATGGTCACCGAAAAATTCGGCGACATGGGAGGGACGGGACTCGAACTCCGTAACGGCTACCTCTACTTCGCGAGCCCGACGGCCATCGGCCGCTTCAAGCTGACGCCGGGTGAGCTCAAGCCGGCCGGCGCTGCCGAGATCATCGTCGACGGTCTGCCTGCCGGCGGCGGCCACGCGGAGAAAGACATCGCCTTCGACAACGCGGGCAACGTCTACATCAATATCGGCCTGCCGTCGAATGCCTGCCAGATTCCTGACCGGCGTCCGGGTGCGCCCGGCATCGATCCCTGTCCGCAACTCGACGAGCGCGGCGGCATCTGGCGCTTCAAAGCCGATGTGGTCGGTCAGAAATACGCCAAGGAAGCCCGCTTTGCCTCCGGCATGCGCCAGCCGGTCGCGCTCGCATGGCACGACGGTCATTTGTACACGGCGATGAACAGCCGCGATGGCCTCGACACGCTGTTTCCGGAGAAGGGCTACACGGCCGAGGACAACGCCGTCGGGCCGACCGAGCCGATGATGCAGGTCGCGCAGGGAGATGTGTACGGCTGGCCGTATTGCTACTACGACAGCCGCGTCCGCTCGATGATTCTGGCCCCCGAATACGGCGGCGACGGAAAGACAATCGGGCGCTGCTCGCAGTTCAAGGCGCCGTTCGCGAATTTCCCGGCGCACTACGCGCCCGTGGATCTGATGTTCTACAACCACACGCACTTTCCGGCGAAGTACCGCGGCGGCGCGTTCATGACGTCGCACGGCTCGTGGAACCGCGCGCTGTTCCCCATGGCGGGCTACAACATCCTGTTTCAGCCGGTGGTCAAGGGCAAGAACACGGGAGCCCACGAAGTCTTCGCCGACGGGTTCAAAGGCAAGGAGCCGATGATGACCCCGGCAGAAGCCGTCGCGCGCCCCAACGGCACGTACGTCGGCCCGGACGGGACGCTGTACATCACGGAGAGCGTGAAGGGAAAGATCTGGCGCGTGGTTTACAGAGGTAAGTGAATGGATAGGGGCAAGGGGTAAAGGGTGAGGGGCAATTACCCCTTGCCCCTTACCCCTGTCACCGCCAGCCACCCCGTGCCCAGGCTCCGCCACGGTCAACCCCTCTGGCTCGATCAGCCCTCCCTCCCCACGCGCAAGTACCCGCGCCACACGGGCCACCTCACCGTGGACGTCGTCATCATCGGCGGCGGTATGACCGGGGCTATTTGTGCGTACCTCTTCAGTGACGCGGGCGTCCGCGTCGCGCTGCTCGAATCGAAGGACGTCGCGCGCGGCAGCACCGCCGTGAGCACGGCGCTGCTGATGCAGGAGCCGGACCGCGACTTCACCGATCTGGCGCGCCGGTTCGGCGCGCGCGACACGCGCGAGATCTGGATGTCGCTCTCACGCGCCACGCGCGGTTTGGTGCGCACCATTCGAAAATTGACGCTGCGTTGCGATCTGCGCGAGTGCGAGTCGGTGTATTTCACGCTCGATCCCAGGAAGGTGGCGAAGCTTCGCACCGAGTACGACACGCGAAAGGCGGCGGGCCTTCCTGGACGCTGGCTGTCGGCGGCCGCGCTCCGTCGCAAAACGGGCATCACGGCTCAGGCGGCGATTGCCACACCCGGCAATGCACACGTCAGCCCGATGCGCGCCTGTCACGGGTTTCTGGCGGCGGCGGTCGCGCGCGGCGCGAAGGTATTCGAGCGCTCGGCTGCGCGGCGCATCGAGGTGTTGCGCGACGGCGTCGTGGTGCGGACGGCAGGGGGCACGATCACCGCCAAGGTCGTCGTCATCGCGACGGGCTACGCGCGGCCGGGGTTCGAGCCGCTCGTTGGCCGGTTCGCGCTGAAAGACACCTACGTCATCGCGACGCGCCGGTTGCCGGGACGACTGAGACGGCAGATTCCGCAATCGAGCACGATGGCCTGGGACACCGAGCGGCCCTATCACTACCTCCGATGGACAGAAGACGGGAGGCTCCTGGTCGGCGGGGAAGATACGACGCATCGGGCGGTGAAGGGCTCTCGAGCGCGCATTGCGCGCGCGCGCGCCCGCCTTCTCACGTATCTTGCGCAGATTGTCCCGGCCCTTGCCGTCGAACGCCCGGCGTACTCGTGGGAAGGGCTGTTTGCCGAGTCACCCGACGGTCTGCCCTACATCGGGACGCACTCGCGCCATCCAAAGCACCTGTTCGCTTTGGGTTACGGCGGAAACGGGATGACCGCGTCGTTCCTGGCGGCCACGCTGTTGCTGAAGCAGTATCGGCAGATGGCGCGGGCGGGGAGGATTACCGGGCGTACGCGTGATTTGTTTGCCTTTAACCGCGGTCGCAGTTAATCTAGCGTCACAATTTCACTCGCAGTCATAGGTTTCGCAGGAGGCCCCATGCCAAGAACGCTGAACACGCGCCACTTCTACGTCGGCGTCACCATCGCGGCGGTCGTCGCCGTCCTGGCGATCGCGCAGTACACATTACAGACCGTTGCCAGCGCGCAGGAGAACGGCAGCGCCAATCGCGCCGGCATTTACGAAGTCGACCGGATGTGGCCGAAGCCGCTTCCCAACAACTGGGTGCTCGGGTCAACGGTCGGTCTCGCGATCGACGCCCGCGATCACGTCTTCATCGTCCATCGCGGCCAGTCCTCGCTGGATCAGAAGTTCGCCAGCCAGATGTCCTTCACGCCCCCGGCGCCACGCGGCGGCGGCGCGGCGGCGGCGCCCGCGGCAGGTGGCTTCGCTGGGGCCGGCGCCGGCAATACGGTGGCTGGCTATGCCGCGTCTGACATGACGAAGGCGATCTCGGAGCTGTGCTGCGCGGCGGCGCCTCCGGTGCTCGAGTTCGACGCGGAGGGCAACCTCGTGAATCACTGGGGCGCGCCGGGCGCGGGGTACGAGTGGCCGCCGTCGATGCACGGCATCACCATCGATGGAAAAGACAACGTCTGGCTCGCCGGAAACGGCGGCCACACCATCCTGAAATTCTCGAAGGACGGCAAGTTCCTGCTGCAGATCGGCAAGAACGGCGCGAGCAAGGGCAACAAGGACACCGCGAACGTGAATCGTCCGGCCGAAGTGGAAGTCGACATGGCCGCCAACGAAGTGTATGTGGCCGACGGGTACGGCAACCGCCGCGTGATCGTGTATGACGCCGACAAAGGCACGTTCAAACGGATGTGGGGCGCCTACGGCAAGCCCCCGACCGACGATGCCAACGTGACGTACGACCCGACGCGGCCGCTGGCCACCAACTGGCAGACGGTCCACTGCGCGTCGCTCGCCAACGACGGTCTCGTGTATGTGTGCGACCGCGTCAACAACCGCATTCAGGTGTTCCGCAAGGACGGCACGTTCGTCAAGGAAGCACAGATCGCCAAGCGGACCCTCGGCGATGGCGTGACCTTCGACATCGCGTTCTCGAAGGATCCCCAGCAGCGCCTGATGTATGTCGCAGACGGCGCGAACCACCGCGTCTGGCAACTCCTTCGCGAGCCGATGCAGGTGCTGAACCACATCGGCAACGGCGGCCGCTACCCGGGCCAGTTCTACGCGACCCACAACGTGTCCCTCGACTCGAAGGGCAATATGTATACGGTGGAGACCTACACGGGCGCGCGCCTCCAGAAGTTCACCTACAAGGGGCTCGGCGCGGTGGCGAAACCGGAAGGCAACCACAACTAGTCGATGGTCAATAGGCCATAGTCGCTGGTCGATAGTCGTAGGGCGGGTCCTGTTCTCTGGACCCGCCCTGTTTTTTGTACCGTATATAATTCGCCGTGCTCATTGCGCGCCGGTACGTCGTGAAGGGCCGCGTGCAGCGGGTGGGCTTTCGACTGTATGTCGAGGACGCGGCGCGGCGAGAGCACGTGCAAGGGTACGTGCGGAACGAGCATGATGGCAGCGTCGAGGTCGTCGCGGAAGGCGACGCCGATGCCATGCACCGCTTCGAGATGGCGATTCGCCGCGGACCGAACGGCGCCCGCGTCGAGGACGTCCACACGACCGGGTTGGATCCCTCCGGCCGGTTCACCAGTTTCCGAGTGACGGGATAATCAAGCATGGACTCATTGAAGTCGAAGATTCGCAGCGTCCCCGATTTTCCGAAGGCCGGCATTCTCTTCTACGACATCACGACGCTGCTGAGCAACAAAGAGGGCTTTCGGCAATGCATCGACGAGCTCGCCAGGCCCTTCGCGACCATGTCGATTGATCTCGTCGTGGGGGTGGAGAGCCGGGGCTTCATCATCGGCGGCGCGGTGGCCGACCGCCTGGGCGCGGGGTTCGTGCCGGTGCGGAAGAAAGGCAAGCTGCCGTTCACGACGGTGCGGGAGACCTACGACCTGGAGTACGGCACCGATTGCCTCGAGATTCATGCCGACGCGGTGCAGCCGGGCCAGCGGGTGCTGATCAT
>Ga0163144_10024698_pt1 | contig 11775 bp, 10 predicted proteins | sample OliLak19BULKMAT1_FD_123175 | JGI IMG/M metagenome (GOLD analysis project Ga0163144, IMG submission 123175) | Freshwater microbial mat bacterial communities from Lake Vanda, McMurdo Dry Valleys, Antarctica - Oligotrophic Lake LV.19.BULKMAT1 | ecosystem: Environmental > Aquatic > Freshwater >... | reverse complement strand
GAGACCCCCGTGAGCATGCAACGACCAATGGCCAGGCAGGAATTCTCGCAACGCACCAGCACGGGGTCGTGTCCGGAAAGCATCTCAACCATCGCTCCCTCGCGGAACCCCAACCGCCGCAGGGCCCGGGTGTGCTCATGGGAATCGTCCATCGCGCAAATCCGGGCGGAATCGCCCACGGCAACGGTATCGAGTCGGGAAATCTGCATGGTGTGCTTACTGAGATTTGATCTCAATAGGCCTAGATTCCACCGTGAACCGTCCGGTGTCAATCGAGATTCCGCGACAGCGAGCGGCGGGGTCAGTCAGCAGGGATCGTTGCCCGTTCATCCGCCGTCCACCAGATCCGCATCCCCCGCTCCCGCATCGGGCGCTGTCGGCAACGATGAAACGTTGCCCTCCAGCCTTGCCCGGCCCGGTGACTTTGCCTACACTGGAAATATGGCTGGACGACATCCTCCCTCCGCACTCGGCAGTTCCACCGCAGTGGAGGATTATCTCGAGCAGATCCTCGAGTTGATCAATACGAAGGGGTATGCGCGCGTGGCCGACATCGCGGCCGGGCTTGGCATTTCGCAGGCGAGCGTTTCCCACATGGTGCAGCGCCTGGATGCCGAGGGGTTGCTCAATTACGAAAAATACCGCGGCCTGCTGCTGACCACGGCCGGTGAAACGCTGGCCCGCAACATCGCCCGTCGCCATGAGATCCTCACCGATTTTCTCCATGCCCTCGGCGTGGATGGCGAGACGGCGCACCACGACGTCGAGGGAATGGAACACCATATCAGCCCGCAGACGCTCCGGGCGATCGAGGGGCTTTTGGAGGTTCTGCGCGCGAATCCCGAGCTGGCCCGACGCGCGACCCTCGGGCCGGGCGCCGGAGGGAAGTGACTTCGGGAACGGCACCGAATCCGGCTCGGGCGCGCTTTCGACTTCCCTGGGGAGGGGAACCCGCGTTTTCTGTTGCCACCCATCCCCGCCATGAGCATCCGGACCATTGACTACCACGGCTGGAAAAACAGCCTGCTGCTTGCAAACCCCGCTTTGGAACTCGTCCTGACCACCGACGTCGGGCCGCGCCTCATTTCGCTGCGGGCACCGGGCGGGACCAACGTGTTCAAGAATTTCCCTGAACAACTGGGCGGCTCGGGTGAACAGGAATGGCTGATCCGAGGCGGGCACCGTCCGTGGATCGCGCCCGAGGAGGAGGCCTTGACTTACGTCCTGGACAACTCGCCGGTCCCATTTCAACTCGAGGGCGACCACGGTGTCCGCCTCACAAATCCCGGGGTTGCGCCGTGGGGGCTGCGCAAGGAGTTGGTGGTCACGCTCGACCCGGCGCGACCAACGGTCTCGGTCACGCATGTCGTTCACAACGACGGGGCGCGTCCGCAAACGGTGGCTTCCTGGGGTCCGTCGGTCATGGCGCCGGGCGGGGTCGGGATTTTTCCACTCCCGCCGTTGGGCGAGCATCCGCGCGATCTGCTGCCCAACCGCGTGATGATCGCATGGCCTTACACCGACCTGAGTGATCCGCGCTGGACGATTGGCCGCCGTTTCATTCTGCTCCGTCACTCGACCGATCTCGGACCGACCAAGCTCGGGCTTGCCCATACTGAGGGATGGGCGGCGTATCTGCTCGGGGACACCCTGTTTCTCAAGACCGTCCCGCATGATCCCCGGGCGACCTACACCGATCTCGGCTGCAACTTTGAAACGTTCACCAACTGCGACATGCTCGAAATCGAGGTGCTCGGTCCGTGCGTCGAACTCGCCCCGGGTGCCTCCACCTCGCACACCGAGCAATGGTTTCTCAAGACCGGCCTGAACCCGCCGACGAACCTGCGGGACGAAGACGGCCTCGCTGCATGGATCGCCCCGATTCTGGCTGAATCGGGCTTCTGAGCGGGGATCGGGCAAATCCTTGCAAGGCAGGCCCGGGGGCATGGGAACCCGCGCTGCGGGACAGCGGCATGTGCAGGGATCGCCGTGCAATGGTGAGTGTTACAAGATCTTCACACGGATCCTGTTGTCGCTTTCAGGCGTGGGCACGTAGGAATCGCCCCATGATTCCCATGAAGCGCATCCGCCATTCGCTCAGCATCGCCGCCGTCATCGCCACCTTGGGCGGGCCCTTGTCCGCACACGGCCAGTTCCTCACGAAACTGAGCAATTTCTCCGCGAACCTCGGCAACGGAGCGAGCGGGGGCGAGATCCCGGCGTTCGATCCCTTCACCGACCGGTTGTTCGTCACCAGTTCCAACACAACCCGACATCAGATCAATGTGTTCGATCTGTCGATCCCCTCCGCGCCCAGTGGAATCACGACGATCAATTTCACCAACGCCACCGGCAGCGGAAATCTCTTCGGCCTGAGCAGCGTTGCGATTGACCCGACGGGCCGCGGCTTCGGCGTGGCGGCGTTGATCCCCACCAACCGGACGACCACCGTCGGGCTACTGGGGTTTTTCAATACCGCGACGGGTGCCATTATCGGCAATCTCAGCATCAGCGCCGGGTTTCATCCCGACAGCCTGACGTTCAGCGCCGACGGCACCCGGCTGGTCGTGGTGAATGAGGGTGAATTTGTCGCCGGCCTTACGAACACGGCCGGGTCGATCTCGATCCTCGACATTTCGTCCATCAACTCTGGAAACCTGGGCAATCTTACCGGGCTCAGCGCTTCGACCTTTGACTTCAGCAGCGGGAATCGTGCCGCCGGGGTGACCCTCGACGGTCTGCGCAATCCCAGCGTTGGCGCCCTTGGCACTTCGGGCAACTTCATCCAGACGGTCCCCAACTTCACAGCCCTGGCCGGATCCGACCCCGATTTCTTCAAGGGCATGGAGCCGGAATACGCTTCCATCTCAGGCAACAAGATCACCGTAACGCTCCAGGAAGCCAACGCCCTTGCCATCTTCGACCTCAACACCAACAAGTGGGAAGAGATCCACAACCTCGGCACCATCAACCAGATCGTGGATGGCGGCGACTTCGACCTGCCGCCGGGCGGGAACGGTTCTGCCAAACTCATCGACGACACCGTCGCCGGACTCCCGATGCCCGACACCGTGGCCACGTTCACGATCGGCAACAAGACCTATGCGGTCACGGCGAATGAGGGCGACGTCCGCACCGACGATCGTGACGGCAGCCGGCTTGGTGACACCGCCGGCAACGACACCATGAACGGCACGATCCTCGACCCCTCGATCCAGAACAACGCGGCGCTGCGCGGCAACCTGACCATCGGCCGGTTGAACGTCTCGCGCATTGACGGCGACACGGACGGCGACGGCGACATCGACGTTCCCACCATGTTCGGTACGCGCAGCCTTTCGATCTGGGACATTGAGACCGGGGCGCTCGTCAGCGATACCGGCAGCCTCTTCGAGCAAACCATCCTCTCGCTCGATACCGCGGGGTATGCAGATGGCCGCTCGGACGACAAGGGTCCCGAGCCCGAAGGTCTCACGCTCGGCACCATCGATGGGCGTCGTTACGCATTCGTCGGAATGGAGCGGAACAACGCGATCATGATGATCGACATCACAGACCCCGAGGACATTTTCCTGGTTGATTACAACCGTGTCACCGATGTGGGAGCCGTGCCGCTTCGCCCCGAGGGCATGCAGTTCGTCTCCGCCGCAGACAGCCCCAACGGTCAAAACCTCTTGATTGTAGGATTTGAGGGGGACGGCGCAGTGGTAGGCGAGCGGATCGTGGTGTTCAGCGTCATCCCTGAGCCCTCGACGGCCCTGCTGATTCTCATCGGCGGCGGCGTCGCGGCGCTGCGCCGTCGTCGGCAGCCCTGATCGCCCGGGGAGCGCACGCTTCCAACGTGCACCGGATCGGCATCCTGCCGACCCGCGGGCTTCCCGCGGGACCCCCCCCCCGCCACTCCTCACACCGCGCCCAGGGCGTTCGATCCACCACCTCGGTTCGTGCTCCCTGCGGAATAGGTTCTCCCAACCCGCACCCCATCCGCTCTCAACCCGCGTTCAATCCGCTTGGCGCTGCGGGCTCGGCAGGCTACGATCCCCGGGCATGAGACTGCCCGACCCTCCGAAGGATCCGACCCCGGTGTCGGGTGGCTGGACGGATGTCACCCCTCTCACCCACGCGGGCCCGACCCCGGCCCATGAACGGACGGCTGCGGAAGATCGGGACCTCGTGGATTGGGAGGGCGTGGCCGCATCCCCCGCGTTCCGTGAGTTGCTGCGGCGAAAGGCGGCGCTGGTCGTGCCGGCCACGATTTTCTTCACCCTGTATTACTTTGCGCTGCCGGTTCTGGTGGGTTGGTTTCCGGAGCTGATGAACCGGCGGGTGCTCGGCCCGTTGAATCTCGCGTATCTCTTCGCGCTGTCGCAGTTCTTCATGGCCTGGACCCTGGCCGCCATCTATCTGCGGGTGGCGGGGCGATGGGATGTCGTTTCCGACCGGATCGCGGCGGATGCGCTGGCTGGCAAGGAGCGGCGGTCATGAGCGTGGCGCTCGGGATGTTTCTGGCGTTCGTGGCGGCGACGCTCGGGATCACCTGGTGGTCCGCCCGCCGCTCTCAGGGTGCGAACGCCTACTTTGCCGCAGGCCGACGCATCACCGGGTGGCAGAACGGGCTCGCGGTGGCCGGCGACTACATGAGCGCCGCCAGCTTCCTCGGCATTGCGGGAATGATCGCGTTCAACGGATACGACGGCTTCATGTATTCCGTCGGCTGGCTCGTTGCGTATCTCACGGTGCTCTTCGTCGTGGCGGAACCGCTCCGGAACGCGGGCAAGTACACGATGGCGGATCTGCTGGCCTACCGGCTCAGCGCCCGCCCGGTGCGCGCCATGGCCTCGCTGAGCACCCTCACGGTCTCCACGTTCTACATGATCGCACAGATGGTGGGGGCGGGCGCCCTGGTGAAGCTTCTGCTGCCGGGCGTGAGCTATGAGTTGGCCGTGACCGGGGTCGGTGTGCTCATGATCGTTTACGTCGTGTTCGGCGGCATGCTGGCCACCACCTGGGTGCAGATCATCAAGGCCGTGCTGCTCATGAGCGGTTCGATCCTGCTGAGCGTGCTCGTCCTCGCCCGGTTCGGGTTCGATCTCGGTCGCTTTTTCGAGGCGGTCCGGTCGGTGACCTGGACCGGCCCTGACGGCGCGCAGATCACGCGCGATTTTCTCACGCCCGGCCTGTTGTTCAAGCCGCCCTGGGGCGCGCTTGACCTGATCTCGCTCGGCATGGCCCTGCTCTTCGGCACGGCCGGCCTGCCTCACATCCTGGTTCGATTTTACACGGTGCCCGATGCCAAAACCGCCCGCATTTCGGTGGTGTGGGCCATGGCGATCATCGGTCTGTTCTACATCCTCACCACCTTCCTCGGGTTCGGTGCCGCAACCCTGCTGACACCCGCCCGCATTGCCGTGGAGAACATGGCCGCGCCGCTGCTCGCCCGCGAACTGGGCGGGGAGTTCTTCTTCGCATTCATCAGCGCTGTGGCATTCGCAACCATCCTCGCCGTGGTCGCGGGGTTGACCATCAGCGCCAGCACCAGTTTCGCACATGATTTCTTCACCAATGTGATCCATCACGGACGCGAACGCCGCGAGGGCGAGGAGGTGCGGGTCGCCCGCATCACGGCGTTTGTGGTCGGGGCGGTGGCCATCTTCCTGGCGATCCGATTGCGCGAGGTGAATGTCGCGTTCCTGGTCGGTCTCGCGTTTGCGGTGGCAGCGAGCGCGAATCTTCCGGGGATCGTGCTCACGCTGTTCTGGAAGCGGTTCAACACCGCGGGCGCCGTCGCCGGTCTCGCGGTCGGCCTGCTCAGCTCCATCGTCCTGATTCTGTTGAGCCCGTCAGTGATGGGCCTGGGCGAGAAGGCGCTGATTCAGGGCACCCCGCTTTTCCCGCTTAAGAACCCGGGTATCGTGAGCATTCCGCTCGGGTTCCTGGCCGCGGTGGTGGCCACGCTTTGCACCCGTGAACCGGAAGCCGAAGCCCTGTATGCGGAATTGAAAGTCCGCTCCCACACCGGGCTCGGGTCCGAAAAGGGCGAGGGGCATTGAGCCGCCAGGCTCCCGCTCCTACTCCAGCCGTTACATCAGCCGCGCGCCGAGCTCGGCGAGCGGGCTGCGCTCGCCTTTCGAGAGGCTGACGTGGGCGGTGATGTTGTTGTCCTTGAGCCGGTTGCGGGTGAACACCAGTCCGTTTGAGCGGCTGTCCACGTAGGGATTGTCGATCTGGCCGGGATCGCCAACCAGCACAAGCTTCGAACCCCGGGACATGCGGGTCACCAGCGTCTTCGCCTCAAGCGGCGTCAACTGCTGCGCCTCATCCAACACAAAGAATCGGCGGGGAATGGAACGTCCGCGGATGTAACAGAGCGCCTCGATCTCGACCACCCCCTGCTCGATGAGATGTTCCCAGGGTTTTCGGGCCAGGCCGCCGCCGGGGTTTATCCCGCCGTTCTGAGCGGGGGCATGCGGCTCGGAGGAGTGGTGCTTCTGACGCTTCTGCTGCTTGCGTGCAGTGCGCGGTGCGGCGCCGCCGGTCGTGTCCGGACCGTGCCCGAGGCCGGGCATCGGCATCAACAGATCAAAGGCGTCGTAGATCGGCTGCAACCACGGCCGCATTTTCTCGTCGAGCGTTCCGGGCAGGAACCCGAGCGTGTCACCCATGGCGACGACCGGGCGGCTTACGGTCACACCGTTGTAATGGCGGGCGAACACGGCGTGCAATCCGGCCGCCACGGCGACCAGGGTCTTGCCGGTGCCGGCCTGGCCGTAGCAGGTGACGAGGGTGATCTCCGGGTCGAGCAGCGCATCCAGCAGGCATTGCTGGCCGAGGTTGACCGGACGGAGGTTCGCCCCGCGCGGGATGTGGAGTCCTTCGGGCGGGAGATGGAGCGGGCGAAAGCTGCGTTCGCGGCACCACCGGGCGGGGATCGTCTTGCGTTCGCCGGCGGTGAGCAGCACGTACTCGTTGGTCACCAGCCCGGAGGTTCGGGGGCCATCGAGTTCCAAAGCGCCGGTGCTCGCGAATCGTTGCAGTTCGTGCGGATGAACCTCGACGGCCCGGAGGTCGTAGCTCTCGACATCGGCGGCCTCGACTTTGTCGTTGAGATAATCCTCACAACGCAGTCCCGCGGCACGCGCCTTGAGCTGGAGATTGATGTCCTTGGAGACCAGCACCGCGGGGATTTCCGACTCGGCCTCGCCGACCAGCAGCGCGGTCGCGAGAATCCGGTGGTCCATGCGCTCCATGTCCGGAAAAATCCGGAGAAACCGCCGCAAGCTGGCGGTGGCCCGGGCATCGCCCGTGAGATCGAACACCGCGAGCCGCAATGTCCCCCCCCCGGGAGTCGGCACTCCCTCGCGCAAATCGCCCGCCTGTTCGCCGAACAGGCTCGAAAGCGTCCGGTGCACCGCCCGCGCACTTGCCCCACGATCCGATTGCTCGTTCTTGAACCGGTCGAGCTCGGAGAGCACATCGACCGGAACCCAGACATGATTGTCCGCAAATCGATGGAGCGAATACGGGTCGTGCAGCAGGACGTTCGTGTCGAGAATGTAATTCTTCGCACCCGCCCGTGACCCACCCCGGCGTGCCCGCTTGCGGCCCGGTCGCGCAGCCTCCACGCCGCCGAACAAGGTCGTCTGTTGCAGCGCATTCCCTGCGTCCGCAAAACCCTCAAGATGATTCATTCGGCAGGGGTGGGATGTTCCGGATCGGGAGACACGCCCTCCCAAGGGATCGGCGGCTCGGACCAACCCGGAGAAGGGAGAAACCTGAGTCTCAAGGCGTGATGACTTGTAAACGAATCCGACGGGCCCTGCAACAGAAAACCGACTCGCCCGGGCGGATAAACCAAACGTTCACCGCAATGAGGCTTGCGGAAAGCGCCATATCCGGGTTGAGATTCCATTTCATCCCCGGCACGCGGAACGTTCCCCCGAGCGCGTTCCCCGCCTGCACGAAGGGTGGCTACGAATGGATCAGGTCCTCTACATCGGCCGCTCAGCCGGCACCGAAAAAGGTCTGGAACGACTGCTGAACCGATACTTTCCGGGGCTGCAGGCCTCCCATCTGCGCGGCTTGGAGGAGGTCAATCGGTTCGAGCCCACGGGCCCCGTGCGCGGCATCGTTGCGGAGGTCGAAGAGACGGACCGGATCGAACCGTTGCTGGATCTTCGCACCGTGTTCCCATTCAGTGGGTTGGTGCTGCTTGGACGGGCCGATTCGCCGCGAATGATCGACCTTTCCCGCCGGGTACGGGCGGATGCCGTGCAGAGTGTTCGCGGGGCGATGGAAGACCGGGTCCGCGCGGCGGCCGGGGCGGTGAATGGCAAGGCCCAGGTCGAACGGTCGTTCTCGGGGACCCTGGCCGACATCACCATCGCCGATCTGGTCCAACTGCGCTGTCTGACTCGAAAATCGTCCCTGCTCGAAGTGTCGCGAGGCTCCGAGACCGGCTGGATCTGTTTTGACCGGGGCGAGGTGGTGGATGCCGCGGCGCCGGGCCTGGGGGGGGTCGAGGCGTTCCATTGTCTCATCGCCTGGGAACACGGACATTTCCGCGAGCTACCCCTCGAACTGCCAAAGGAACGGACCGTCAATGTGTCGTGGGAAATTCTGCTGCTTGATTCCGTGCGCTTGATGGATGAGTCGCGGGCCGGGGGGCGGACGGGTTAACCGATGGCTCCGCGCCCGGCCATTCTCGTCGTGAATGACAAGCCATTGCTGGCTCGTCACCTTGTGGATCTGATCTCCGGCGTGTGGGGCTGGCGGGTCGAGGTTGCCCACACCGCCGGGGAAGCGCTGGCCATGCGCCACGTGGGCGGATTTACGGCGGCGCTTGTGGACGTTTCCACGCTGGGACCCAACCTCGACAGCTTTCTCGAGGCACTGGGTGATCCGCCTCCATTGCCCACGCTCGCGATGGTGGGGTCCGAATCCAACGCCGGACAGGCTCTGGATCGGCATCGTTTTCCCAACGGCCCACTGCGGGCCATCCTCGAAAAACCGTTTGCCCAGGAGGATCTGCGCTTGAACCTGCACGAACTGCTCCACACATCGACCCCGCCGACCACGCCCCCCCTCGCCCGCCCCACGGCGACCCCGTTGCCGGCTGCGCCCCCCTCACCGTCCCCCGCGCCCCCGGTCAGCGCTTCCGGAGGCGGGGAGCCCGCCGGACCCGCCCTCACGTTTTACGACCGGCTTCGTCAGATCCCGGAGGTCGACGGTTTCGCCCTCTACGAGCAGAACGGCTCCCTCTCCTCCTCCCAGGGCAGCGTGCCCACCGAGACCGTCCGTCTGGTGAATTTCGCCGCAGATGTCGCCGATGGCCACGGCCGCGAGTCCGCCGATCTCCTGCTCGAAATCCGCCTCCACACGCGCTCAGGCAGCTGGCTCTGCCTCGTCGGCGAGGATCGACGCCTCGTGCTCGCAGCGCAACCGGGAGCCGATCTCGCCGCCATCAGCCACCAGGTCCACGCCCAGTCATGAACACCCCTCAACCCCTCCTCTCCGCACTCGGCTCGACACTCGGCGTGCGCGGGGCCGGCGCCTTCGATGGGATGGGCGAAATTCTGTCGAGTCAAACTGCCGAACAGGCCGCCAACCCGTTCACGCCCGCACTCGCCGCACGCCTCGCCCTTATCGCCGAAGCCTTCGAAAGTCACGGGGAAGCCTGCGAGGAATTGCAGGCGATCCACGAGAACAGCCGACTGCTCGTCCGGTTCGGAACCGACCGCCATCTCGCCATTCTCGGCACCGCCGAATCCTCGTTCGACAACCTGCGCATCGTCGCCAAACTGCTCGAACGCCGCGGATTCGGCACCGCCAAACCCTGAGCGAAATCTCGGGCACCTCCAGATACCTTCCGGCACCGCCTCGGGCAGCACCACCGCCACCGCCCGGTCAGACCTCGACTTCCGGAAACTCGACCCCCTGCGCGCCGAGGGCCTCGAAGATGTGCGCAAGCATCTCGCGATAGTGCTGGCGCAGCACGACGTCGTCGGGCTCTTCACGCAACGCCTGGAACTCCGCATACTGCCGGGCCACCTTGATGCCGATCAATGCGCGCAATTGACGCACCGCATCGGCTTCCGGCTCCCCGGCATGAGCCCGCATGCTCGCGGCCAGATCCTCGTCGTTCGCGGCCAGATCCTCGAGCCGGCCCCGAAGCTCCGCAACCACCTCCTCGAGCTGCACGTTCCGCCGTTGCAACGTCTCAAGATCCTCCCCTGCCAAACCCCCATCGACCGGGCGATCCCCGCGGCCCCGTCGCGCACGATCCTCACGCTGCGCCAACTGGGTCCGCATGCGATCCATCTCGCGTTGCATGGAAATCAGGTGATCCGTCACCCGCCGCAGCGCCGACACGGGGTCGAACCGGCCCGGTTCCGGGCGATCTCCCTGGGGCGGCCGCCGGTCGCGCGCATCGCGACCGCTCTCCTCGCGGGCCGGGCGGGACGGGCGCATCGGTGGCGTGGGCGTCGGCTCCGGGGATTCCTCGGCGGTTGCCGGGTCGGAACCCTCCGCTCCGGGGGCCGGAGGCCCTTGGGGGTATGGGTTCGCCCGGTCCGGATCGGGCCCGGGTCCCGGGGCGGGTTTCGAGGCGAGCGCCTCGGCGAGGGCAGGGTGAATGGTTTCGCCCAGTTCCTGGCGGGCTTGGGCCTGCACCCGGTGACTCCAGCGACGCGCGGTCTCCAGCACCGGTCCGAGCGCTTCCGCATCCAGCTCGGCGAGCAACCCTGCGGAGGCAAGCCACTTGAGCAGATTGACATGTGTTTGAGGGGGAAACCCTCCGGGGAACGCACAGGCCAGCACCGCACCTGCCACGGACCGGGCCTCGGCCGGCTTCAGCTCCGCCAGCAGGAACGCCAGGATCCAGGGACGCCCACGACCGATCATCACGCCTGCGAAGACGCCGCGGGCGACGGGGTCGGGCTTGTCACCGACCTCCTTGCAAGCCGCCACCACAAGTTTGGTGGCGGTCTCGGGATCGATGGGGTGCAACCCACGGCTCAGGCTGAGCCGGAACCGCAGATCGGCGGCCCCCTCGATCAGCGCCTTGATCAACGACCTGCGCGCCGTCACCTTCAGCTCCGGCCATGCCGCCACGACCCCTTTGACCCCGGGAGCCCACGGCAGCCGGAGGATCCGATCCACGGCCTGGTCGAGCCCGGCTTTTCCCCCATCGACAAGCAGAGCGCGCAACCATCCCGCCGCCAGATCCTCGTCTGCCGGGGACAATCGCTCGGTTACCTTGCCGGAGCCTGCGGAGGCGCGCTCGATCAATGCGTCCAACTCAGCCACCGGATCCCTCGTTTCCATTTCCGTCATGGGCTCATATCTATCCGTCGTCGGGAGCAGGGCGCCAGCCCGCATTTGTCATCCGCCGGGAGAATTGCGGGCTGCCGATCCGCTCGCCCCACGCGACTCCACCCGGATTCGACCGGCCCGACGGGCGGCAAGTTGTCCCTTGGGCAACTGCGCACGGGCAGGTCCCCCCGAAGCCAGCAGACCACGCACTGCTTCGACCACCTCAAACCCAATGTTCGCAACCCCTCGTGCCTGCAACCAGGCGGCAATCTGACGCCGCTGCGCCGCCACCGGCATTTCGCGAAGGCCTGCGACTCCCAACTCCCTGCCCGGGGCCGGAAAAAGCCCGTTCATCCAGTCCTCCTCCGCCTCGAGGATTTCCGCGGTGCGCCAGACCGATTCCCGCACCGAACGACCCAGCGCACGCTCGATGGACGGAATCAGGTCGTGTCGGATGCGGTTGCG
>Ga0163144_10024697_pt1 | contig 11775 bp, 11 predicted proteins | sample OliLak19BULKMAT1_FD_123175 | JGI IMG/M metagenome (GOLD analysis project Ga0163144, IMG submission 123175) | Freshwater microbial mat bacterial communities from Lake Vanda, McMurdo Dry Valleys, Antarctica - Oligotrophic Lake LV.19.BULKMAT1 | ecosystem: Environmental > Aquatic > Freshwater >... | reverse complement strand
TGATCGACCATAGATTGCCAGAAAAAAGACGCTATTTTTTGATCCCGAATCTGTCCGGTCAATTCATATTGTCTGGCGCTGCCAATAGCTTTGGGTACATTGGTGTTCGAGTGTTTACCCGGCATGGGGTCGATCCCATTAGCCAGTTTACCCATTACAAACTCATCTTTAAATTTATAGGAAAGATCGAGGTATTTTTTATTGCCGGTTAATGAGTAGACATTGGCCAGTACTTCATTCATGCCACCGTATTCACAGTTGAGCATGACCAGTCTCGTCGAATCGGGCAAGTGGTCAATGGTTTGATACACCCAGTCCGCCATTCTGGAAACCAGATACAAAGCCCGCCGGTTAGCAGTATAATAATAGACATCACACAGACCGGACATGATTTTGTGTACAGTATACCAAGGGCTCCATCCTCCGTTGAGGTCAAACGAGGAGGCCTTGATCCGCCCGGAAGCTACTTTTTTAAATATAGAATCTTCACCGGGAATAGCACCCAGATAACCCGTTTTTCTGGCATCTTGTATAATGGTCAATTGGTCAATGGTGTAATCGATATTGTGCTTAAGCAGCGGATCTCTGGTGGAGGCATACATCATGGCGGCAGCTGAAAGGTAATGGCCCAACGTATGACCGGACAGCCCCTCGCTTTCCCAACCACCATAGATGGAATCCTTTGGGGTCAAGCCGGCATGTTTATAAAAACGGTACAACAAGCGGTCCGGACGGAGCAGTCTCAGGTAAGCACTGTCCAATGATCTGGCTTTATAAAAAGGGCTTCCGGGTAAAAGTTTTACTTCGTGGATAGGGAAGGCGTAGGCCCGGATGGGTATGGTGTGACTGGCTTTTATTTTATTGTTGTTCCATTCCGGGACTATCGATTGTGCTTTTAAACAAAGGATAGATACAACAACATGAAAACTTAATAATAAACATGATTTACGGAGACTCAGCATATAAACGAGGATACCAGATGCAAGTTAATAAAACGCTCAACCCTCAACGCATCCACACCTACACCGCCAGACTCATCTTGATCTTTTTCTCCAGTTCAGACACCGTATTTCTGAAATTATCATCGGTATCCAGCAGGTCTTTTATAGTTTTGACGGAATAAATCACCGTGCTGTGATCTCTTCCCCCAAAGGTCCCGCCAATCTTGGCCAGGGAATTATTGGTGAGATTTTTTGCCAGGTACATAGACAGTTGACGGGCTATGACCACACTGCGTTTCCGGGTTTTACCCTGGAGGTTTTCTTCTTTGAGGTTAAAATGCGCAGCTACCAGCTTTTGGATCTGATCCAGGGTGATTTCTTTCGAATAATTTTTGACAAATTTTTCAATCACTTCTTTGGCTAAAAACAAATCAATCTGACGTTGATTCAGCGAAGCTTGTGCAGCCAGGGATATCAATACACCCTCCAGTTCCCTGACACTTTCTTTAATATTGTGACAAATCAATTCCTGCACGGGGTAGGGGATCTGGATTTCTTCCAGTTGAGATTTAGCATCCAGAATAGCCATGCGGGTTTCAAAATCCGGTGCCTGAAGATCTGCACTGAGGCCCCACTTAAATCGAGATACCAATCGTTCTTCAATGTCCTGAAGGTCTTTTGGCGGGCGGTCGGCACTGATGATGATTTGTTTACCGATCTGGTGCATCTGATTAAAAATATGAAAAAAGATTTCCTGCGTTTTTGCGCGATTGGCTAAAAACTGGATATCATCTATGATCAAGACGTCGAGGTTATTGAAAAACACCATAAAATCATCGATGGCATTATTTTTAATCGATTGGATAACTTGCTGGGTAAACTTATCGGAACTCAGGTAAAGGACTGACTTTCCCGGGTTAATGGCCAGGATTTCATTTCCTATGGCCTGAATCAAATGGGTCTTACCCAAACCAACAGAACCATAAACAAACAATGGATTAAAGGCAGTACCCCCTGGTTTTTTGGCAATGGCAATGCCTGCCGCTCTGGCCAGTTTGTTACAATCTCCTTCTACATAATTGCTTATCCGGTAATCCGGGTGCAGGTTGGAGTCCACTTTCACTTTTCGTATTCCCGGGATGACAAAAGGATTGACGATATGGCTGGTGTCTACGGATTTAGGAAAAGAAGCTTCACCGGCAGAACTCCGGGTCTGATTCTCCATCGGTATAAAATATTCCAGCCGGCCTTGTTTGCCGATCTCATGGCGAATGGATTTACGTAATATCCCAAGATAATGTTCTTCGATCCACTCATAAAAAAATTTATTGGGAACCTGGATGGTGAGTACATCATCTTCCAGTTTGATAGCCTTTACCGGTTCAAACCAGGTTTTGAAACTTTGCTCCGGAATCGCATCGCGAATAGCTTTCAGGCAATTGTCCCAGACGAGTTGATGCATAAGGAGCATAAAAGATACTATAATTGAGATAGATTAAAGAAAATTAAGGTGGTTTTTGACCGGAATGTGCAGAATCAATTAATGATTTATTTCCCTTTCCATTCCGTTCAACTACTCACAAACCTTTAAAAACCAGGATGACAAATGTCAAAAAAAATCAGGACAATAAACTCAAATACTCTGGTCCTCTAAACATATTTTCTTCAACCATTCGTAATCCATTCATTATTACAAGTCTGGCAACGGTGCCTGGAACGGTTGCGTTCAAACTCAATGTCCAATCTGCCCAGCATTACTCCTCCCCAGCCGACTTGATTGATCACCAGGGGTTTGCCTTCTTTGTTTTTAGTGATCACGGCTTTGTCCAGAAAGGTATGGGTATGGCCTCCAATGATAAGGTCTACGTGATGAAGTAGAGGAGCAATGCGGACATCCGATATTTTTTCATGTTTATACTCATATCCCAGATGGGACAAACAGATGATGTAATCGCAGTTAAATTTTTTCTTTAATAAGGCCGCTGTGGTATTGCCCCGGGTTATCGGATCGAGGTATTTTGTATTGCCGATCAGGTTGTCAGGGACAAGCCCTTTTATTTCGATACCCAAACCAAAGATCCCGATTTTTAAACCATCAATGTTTTTTACCAGATAGTTGCTCACACCATCCTGCATAGGCGTGTCCGTGAAGTCATAGTTGGAGTTTATCAATGGAAAACGGGCATGGGTAAGTTGTTTTTTAAGCAGATCCAGACCACCGTCAAAATCATGGTTGCCTATCGTCGATGCGTCATAACCCAATGCCGTCATTGCTTTGATTTCAATCTCTCCATGGTAGAGGTTAAAATAAGGGGTACCTTGAAATATATCACCCGCGTCAAGTAATAAAACATTTTTCTCCGCCTGGCGGATGGCCTTTATTTTAGCTGACCGGACTGCAACCCCTCCGAGCCCCTGCAGGTTACTGCCATCCATTGGAAAGGGGTCTATCCGGCTATGCACATCGTTGGTATGCAAGATGGTCAATTTTATTTTTTCTTCGGCCTCCAGACCCCGAAAAGGAATTCCCTGACCGAGTAACCATCCAGAACCCAGGCCGGAATGAATCAAAAAATCACGTCTTTTCATACCTTAATTTTTTAGAGTTACCCGCTGATCCAATGCGCTTTTTACCATTCCTTTATCCTTTGACTCTTTGATCAATAAGTCCCTGACTAATACGTTTTTATCAAGCCTTGGCTTATCTTTTAAATAGACCAGATTGTCTCCTCCGTTTGCTATATAATCAGTCATGGCCACATAATAGCTGCCCGTAAGATCGAGGGCTTTGCCGTGAATAGTTATCCGGACGGGTTTGCCTGCTTCAATGACATAACGGGCCGAAGCTGAGACGGGAGATCCACCGCCAGCAGCCATATAATCAAAAAACTGTTGCATCTCGCTCCCGCTTAGTTTTACAATAACCAGCGTATTATCAAAGGGCATGATTTCGTAAATTTTAATTAGCGTCACCGGACCTTTGCCCAGATTATTGATTCGGATCCCACCATAGTTTTGATAAGCAAAAGCTATAGGCTCAGTATATACCTTTATGGCCTGGTTGTACAAGGCATCGGCAACCCAATTGGTCAGGGTCGATTCCGGTCTTGCTTTCGTAAGGTTTTCAGGACAGGAAGCCAGTACTTCATTCATTTTGGCGTCCAGCGCGGATTTGTAAGGGTAGATCAATTGGGTAACCAGGCTGTCCGGTGGTGCAGGCGTCAGTCGCATGGAGGAGGCACTTACTTTGGCCAGGTGATCATAGGTTTTGCACGACCCAATCACGAGGGCAAGAAGGATCGGAATAAGGATGATTTTAAATCTTGACATATTGATGGGCTTCTTTGCGAATGGCTTTAAGGGCTTGGTTTATTGGGCTTTGCTGTTTTTGTTCCAGAAGTTTTTGAGTTAAAGTCCTCCCTTCACTTTCCGGAGGTAATTCGGTTGTTGTTTGAATAATCTCAAATATAACTTCATCCTTGGTCAGACAGATAATATTCCACAAGTTCTCTGAAATATAGATCTGCTGGGTGACGTTGTGTTCAAATTCCTGATGTACGGCAACGATCATAGCCTGGCTCAACTCCCGGGCAGTGAGGTTGGGCGATTGGAATCGGATGGCAAGCTTATCTGGTTGGATTCGTTCACATAACAATATCAAACGCTCATAGGCATTGATGACCACTTTATGATTATCGTTAAACTCTTCGTTATTGGCAGAAGGGAAAAAGTGTTGTGCATTTTTTTTAAACCAGCGAAAGGCCAAATAAAACGTAATGGCAATCAATGAAATGGCCAGGGCAATGACAAGAAAGATAATTGGATTAAACACAGGTCGGTATTGAAAAAGCGAAGCCAAAATTAATCATTCCTGCCCAGGGCCGGGTAGTTAACCTTAATCTGTGCTTAATGGCCTCATAAATTTTCCAAGTCCAGTGAACTATGGCGGTGGACTTGATGTTTAAAAAACACTACTTTTGTGCAATTAAAATCTTAATCAACATGTCCGAAACCATTACAGAAACCTCCCCGCTTTCCCTGACCGAAAGTGCTGTCAGACAGCTCAAAAGAATAAAGGATGAACAACATATTTCCACAGAGCACGGGCTTAGGGTAGGAGTTAAAGGTGGTGGTTGTTCCGGTTTTTCTTATATTCTTGGATTTGATCAGCCAAAAGAAGATGATATCCGTTTTGATGCGGACGGGATCGAAGTAATGATGAATAAAGCACATGCGCTCTATCTCCTGGGAATACAAATCGATTGGGTTGAGGGTCTTGAAAACCGCGGATTTACTTTTAACAATCCCAATGCCAAAACAACCTGCGGTTGCGGCACTTCATTTTCCGCGTAATGGGGACTAGATGGAGTGGTTTAAGAAAGTTTATAAAGAATATTTTCTTTTGAGTCTTATATTTAATATTCATTTTTATATTTTTACTTTCCTATGTATTATGGCTAAAAATTGGTGCTTCTGCTATTAATTTTATAGGAATCGTTGGATCAATAGCTACATTCTGTGCTTTTTTCTTAACACTTGTTCAAATTAATGAATTAAAAAGTGCCGCTGAGGTGACAAATGAAATATTAAAACAAGTAGAAAAAGATAATTTTCTTCGAGAAATTGAAAAGCAGCTAGTAGGTTTTTTAGATGAATTGAAAAAAGTTGATAGAAACATTCTGACTACATCAACTTTTGATCGAGAATTTTTAAAACAAAATATTCTAATCTTACATTCGATTCAAACTGATTTAGTTGAGATTAATTCAAATCAAGATGCTTCGATGTTTAAGAATAGTTTTGATTGCGGAGATTGTTTAAAAACTTTAGATTTCAGATTAAGGAGTTAACTGATGACAACAACTCATTAAACGTGCACCAGCTTCCTAAACGAACTTCTTACCACGAAAATTTGCACAGTTTGATCATTAATTTCAATAAATTAAAAAGCTCAATTTCAAGTAAATATGCAAAAAAGTATGCTTAATTTTATTAGGGAACTAAAAGAAAAAAACCGAAAATACACAAATCGTTTGGGTAAAGCATCCTGTGATACCAAAAGCGTTTTATTTTCAGTCTTTTAGCGAATTGGATCAGTTGCAGTATATTATTGACACATATGATTCTATGTACAACGATGAATTGCGCGTGTTTTAACGTATCAATTATCAGTAGTTTAACAGGTAAAGTATATCGAGAATTTGTAAGATGTGTAAGTGCCAATCCAAATTTTCTAGCAGAATTCAGTGAATTAAAGGAATTTTATAGGGTTTGTGAAAATAATTTTGAATTAAGAAATAAATCACTAGCTAAAATTGGAATACCACAACCATCTTCTCACATTGCTTTATGATTACGTTTTTTTTATTTTAAGTCGTTTAACAGCAACCTCCTCTATCAGATTTATTTTATAATTTATGATTTTTTTTAAAAGGGATTTTTGGCTTACCGCCAACATCTGAGCCGCCAATATCCCGGCATTTTTAGCCCCATTCAACGCAACCGTTGCCACGGGTACTCCATTCGGCATTTGCAGGATGGAGAGGATAGAATCCCACCCGTCAATAGAATTAGTTGACTTTATAGGCACCCCAATGACCGGTAAAGGCGATAAGGAGGCCACCATGCCCGGCAAATGGGCGGCTCCACCTGCTCCTGCAATAATTACTTTAATGCCTCTGGCGTGAGCGGAGGTGGCAAATTCATAAAGGTATTTGGGGGTGCGATGTGCAGAAACAATATCTACCTCATGGCCAATTCCAAAATAATCCAGCATGGTCGCCGCCTCTGTCATGACCTGCAAGTCAGAATCCGATCCCATTATGATACTTACCAGAGTTTTCTTCATTTTTAACCTGCTTAAAATGTATAGTAAAGATAATCAGGGGTCAAGAGATGACTTTGAGTTTGTTTTTAACCTCTTCCGCAAGTTCCCGTAGCAGGTCAGGGTCCTGCCCCAATAAGGTGATATGCCCCATTTTACGGAAAGGTTTAGTCTCTTTTTTTCCGTACAAATGAATAAATACCCCGGTCAGGGACAGACAGGCGGCCATTCCTTCGTATCGCGCAGGTCCCATAAAACCGGGCTCACCCAGGAGGTTTAATAATATGGAACGATCCCTGGTCTCCGTTGACCCCAGAGGGAGACCCAGAATACATCTCCAATGTTGTTGAAACTGCGACGTCATACTTGCCTCAATGGTGTGATGCCCACTGTTGTGCGGCCTTGGAGCAACTTCATTGATTAATAACCTTCCGGAGTGATCTATAAAAAATTCAACAGCTAACAAACCAACCACACCCATAGAACTTATCAAATTTTCAGCTAATTGCCTGGCTTGGTCCGACAAGGTGGTTGAAATATTGGCCGGACATTCCTGGTACAAAAGGAGGTTGGCCACCGGGTGAAATACCATTTCGACCGGGTCGTAGGACGAGACTTCCCCTTGTTTGTTTCTGGCTACCAGGACTGCAATTTCTTTATCAATATTTATTTTTTCTTCGATAATACTGGGATGTTCGAACCAATTTTTTCGGTCTGCACTGCTTTTTAGAATCTGTACCCCTCTGCCATCATAGCCGGTTTTTCTCAGTTTTTGAACAAAAGGGTAATTCCAGGTTTGTCCCAGAAGTAACTCATCTAAGGCCTCGCCGGTATCCACCAAGGCAAAATCGGAAGTGGGAAAACCATGTTCTTTATAAAATGATTTTTGTTTTCCCTTGTCCTGTATTATTTCGAGTGATGAAGGGGAAGGATAAATTTCAACGCCCTGGCTGGCCAATAGCCGCAGAGCTTGAAGATTCACATCTTCTATTTCAATGGTGATGAGTTGTTTATCGCGGCCAAACGCAACTACGGATTCATAATCCCTGAAATCTCCTTTTATCTGCTGAGCACAACAACTTGCCGGGCATTCATCAGTTGGATCCAGCACCTGCAAATTCAGGTTCCAGTCTGCACCGGCCTGGGCGAGCATTTTTCCCAATTGGCCACCACCCAGGATCCCTATAGCAGAATAAATGACCGGAAAACTCATCAGATGTGGTCAAAAGTAGATAATTTTCGATTCAATAGGAATATATGACAAAAGCTGTTTTAATACACCAGGTCCGAATAGTCAATGAAGGTAAAATTGAGGAAAAAGATCTGTTGATAGAGGGGGATAGAATTACCCATATCGGTTCCTACCGCCCTGCATTTAACTATGAAGAAATTGACGGTAAAGGCCACTTCCTGATACCGGGTATCATTGATGACCAAGTGCATTTCAGGCAGCCCGGGCTGACCTACAAAGCGGATATCGGATCTGAATCCAGGGCTGGTGTAGCCGGTGGGGTTACCAGTTTTATGGAAATGCCGAATACGATTCCGGCTGCAACCACGCTTGATCTGGTGGAACAAAAATTTGACCTGGCGGCCAATGAATCGTTCTGTAATTATTCCTTTTATCTCGGTGCCAGCGACCACAACCTGGATGAAATAAAAAAAGTGGATCCCGCTATTTATGCCGGGGTCAAGATTTTTATGGGTTCGAGTACCGGGGATTTATTTGTTCAGGATGAACGGGCCCTGGAGAGGATTTTCCAGGAATCACCAACTCTTATTGCAACGCATTGTGAAGATGAAATGATGTACCGTCAAAAGCTGGAAGAATATAAAATAAAATACGGTGATGGTATCCCTGCCCATTGCCATGAATACATCCGAAGCACCGAAGGTTGCCTTACTTCCAGCACTAAAGCGGTGGGATTGGCCCGTCGGTTTGGCAGCAGGTTGCACATACTCCATATTTCTACAGAGGAAGAACTGGTTTTGTTTTCTAATTTAATTCCATTGGATCAAAAAAAGATAACTTCCGAAGTGTGTGTCCACCATCTGTATTTTGACCAGGAAGATTATAAAGAACTTCACAACAAAATAAAGTGTAACCCTTCTATAAAAGCCAGTCGTCACCGCAAAGCATTATGGAAGGCATTGATGGACAATAGACTGGACATTGTCGCCACAGACCACGCACCCCATACCCTGGAGGAAAAAACAGGAGGATACCTCCAGTCCGCCAGCGGATTGCCTCTCATCCAGCACAGTCTGCAGATCATGCTGGACTTTTATCATCAGGGAGTGATCAGCCTGGAAAATATCGTTGAAAAAATGTGTCATAGTCCGGCGATTTGTTTTCAGGTAAAAGACCGGGGGTTTATACGGGAAGGATATTATGCCGATTTATGCTTGTTGGATGCTGATGATCTTCAACTGGTGTTGAAAGAAAATCTATATTATAAATGCGGGTGGTCACCGCTCGAAAACAGGCAATTCAGGGGAAAAGTAAAAGCTACCTGGGTCAACGGTGAACTGATATACCAGGAAGGGAAATTTAAGGGTCCGGGATTTGGACGCCGATTAATTTTCGACCGATAAGGTCGGATGGCCGGTTTTTGTTTCTAAGACAGAAATACTCATCAGCGTGGATTTATCTATTCCGGGTTTTACCGTTTCGCTGATTCTTCCGTGAGGCCAGACCCAGATAATTTCTTCTTTGGACACCAGGACTAAAGCCTGTTTTTTTTGAAAACCGGAAACTTTTGAATCGGTCAAATAGTCCTGTATTTTTTTACTGCTGCCCTGCATTCCCACAGGAGTAAATCGGTCTCCGGGCAACCACGTACGCAAGGTCAGCGGTAAAGAATACTGACGGAGATCCAGTTGCCAGGTGGTCGGCCCAGACTGTTCATCAGTGCTCCATTTAAAAGTGAATTCTTTTTCTATAAGCTTTGCCCGGAAGGGTAGCTGTTCAATCCGAATGTGAATAGGTAGATTAACGGTAGTTGTAGGCCGGATTTCGACAAAGTTGCCAGTATAAAATAATTGATAGGCCCCGGATATGAAAAGCTTACCCACGGCTTTGCTTTGAATAGACTGATGTAAATGACTGACCTGATCTTCATTAAATCCAAATTCCTCCAATATAACATACCAAATTCCCGCCTCGATCACTTCGGGGAATCTGATGATATACCCATCGTGGTTCCGGGTAAGGTATTTTTCGGTTTGTGTCTTTTTCCAGGCCAGATAAGCAGGGAGGACCGATTGTAACCTGAGTCCAAATTGGGCCACATTGGCAGCTGCTTTGGGATTTATAGTGTTTAAAAGGGGGAGTACTTCATGTCTGATTTTATTCCGTGAGTAGTCTGATTTCAGGTTGGACTGGTCTTGCCGGTAGGGGATCTTATGCTCCGTGACGTAATTTAGAATCTTGATTTTGGGAACAGTGATCAGGGGTCGGATAATTTTTCCAAGCTGTATCGATATCCCTTTGGCACCGTTCAAACCCGATCCGCGGATCAGGTTAAACAGAACGGTTTCAGCCTGATCATCAAGGTGATGGGCAACTGCAATTTTATTGTATTTAAATTCAATGGATAATTGTTCAAACCAGTCGTATCTTAGAATCCGCGCCGTTTCCTGTATCCCTTTTTTTAATTTCTGCGCTTCCGCCTGGGTATCAAATGAGGCCACATGGAAGGGCACCCCGGTGTTCAGACACCATTCTTTGACCAGGGCTTCATCCAGGTCGGACTCCGGTCCTCTCAATCTGAAGTTGACATGAGCGACCGCCACCTGGAATTGCAGTTTGTGCAAAAGGAAAGCCAGACACATCGAATCCGCTCCACCACTTACGGCGATTAATACGGAATTCCCGGGTTGGATCAGCCCCTTTTGTCGAATAATGGAATTTATTATATTCTCAAAATGGAATGCCATATTTTTGCGTTTTCAAAAACGATCATATGATGAACTTCAACAAATTTGGTTATTTTATTTTAATCCTGACTTTTGCGTTTGCTTTCTGTAAATCGGATTCCAAAACATCGGAGGATATGTTTTCCAAAAAAGATACCTCAGGTGTCAATGCTGTAATTCCGGAGTCAGCTAATGCTACCAAACCTATAGTCCCGGTACCTTCCAGCTTTAATAACCCCGATGCCATGGCCAGGAATAAATACAGCCGTTTTGATACCATACTGATCAAAGACCTCAGCAATAAATTTTGGAAATTTGACGGTGGGATTGAGGGGTCAAAAAACATCACTCCGGAGGAAATGGCAGGATTTTGGATTCAATTTTATGACAATGGAAAATACGAAAAGGGCACCTACAGCAAGGTCACTTCCAGGGGTAACTATACCGTTGATAATCTGGGGTTTATTGAACTGATGCCGAGAGAGGCCAGCGAAAAGAAAAGTGAGTGGCAATCCAAATTCAACAACGATATGCTCATTTTAGTAGGAACCCCAAAGTATAATGACAACCACATTCAAATGAGGCTTTCCAGGATCATGTCCAAACCACAGCAAGTCAATTAAATAGGATGCTTAAGATAGGGCTTTGGCTTTAATAGTTATTTTTTTAGTAGGGCCAGCTTTTTTCGCAGTCCCTGTTTTTTTTGTGGCAGCGGATTTTGGTTTTTTTGCGGCTTTTGATTTTTTCTGAAAAGCCTGAGGATCTGCGGCCTCGATTAATGCTTTTACCTGTGCCAGGGTATAGTTAGCGGCTTCTTCAATAGTAATCCTTTTGCCATCTTTATCCTTGGGAAAATTGTAATATTTTTTTCCAAAGTGCATGGTCGGTCCCCAGCGTCCGTTCTGGACACTGATTTTCTCTTCCTCCCAATTGTGAATAAACCGTTTTGCTTCTTTTTCTTCTTTGATTTTTACGAGTTCTATGGCAGCTCTGGGTTCCAGGTTTTCGAAGTCTATTTTGGCCGGAACATTGACAAATAAATCATTCCATTTTACAAAAGGCCCAAACCGGCCCTTGCCTTTGGTGATCGGT
>Ga0163144_10024696_pt1 | contig 11775 bp, 11 predicted proteins | sample OliLak19BULKMAT1_FD_123175 | JGI IMG/M metagenome (GOLD analysis project Ga0163144, IMG submission 123175) | Freshwater microbial mat bacterial communities from Lake Vanda, McMurdo Dry Valleys, Antarctica - Oligotrophic Lake LV.19.BULKMAT1 | ecosystem: Environmental > Aquatic > Freshwater >... | reverse complement strand
GGGAAGACATCGACGATATGGGCAGCTGCATCCTGCCCATCGATCAGGCACTTACGCACATCGCAAACAACAGCATCTTCTGGACCTGGACCTGACCTGATAAACGTACAAAGTCGAGCTAAGAGATTCAAATCGCATCCACGCTGGAGAGCGGAGGATTACTCTGCCAGTGAGTGAGACTTTGCTTCTTCTATTTCGCAGGTCCACTCTCAGTGAAAATAGCCTCCGGTATATACGGCGCGGTTCAGTTCATTCGGCGTACGCCTGCACCAGACAAGACAAAAAAACAGCCATTGCGCAACCAGACCCAATTACCGGGAAACTTTACAATATCATAAGTGCCTGACCCAATATCCTGATCTCGGCGTCGCTCGTGCTCCCTCATTTGCCGGATCTGACCTGGTGTGCGGTCAGCCGGTGCTGCCCAGTCTCCGAATTTCGCCGCGCACGTGCGATCGTAGCGAGAAGGTCCGGGCTCATATTTCCTTGCGAAGCTGTGCATAGGTCAGCGCAGCAAAGATCCCCGTACCGCCCAGCACGTTTCCTGCCAGGGCGGGCAATATGCCTTGCAGAACCGCTGCTCCAAGACCAAGTTCGCCGCGGGCGACGAGGATGAACAGTTCGGTCGAGCCGGCAACGACATGTGACATGCCTCCTAGCCCGATCACGTAAGTCAGGATGACAATCATCAAGACCTCACCGGCGCTTTCCATGCGGGGCAGGATCCAGACGAGTGCGGCAATCAGGAAACCCGCAGGGATCCCGCGAGCAAAGTGCTCGAAGGCCGTGGGTTCAGCGTAATGGCGCGCGACGGAGACGACGCCCTCCAGTCTGGCGTCGGGAAGAATATGTCCGAATACCAATACGACTGCCGCAGCTGCACAGCCCAGCAGGTTGGCGGTGAAGACGGTGCTCCAGAGCCGTGCGATCTGATAGAAATTGCTCCGGGTCGGCGCGAGGAACAGGGTCAGGATCGGGGTGATCGTGTTCTCCGTGAACAGCTGCATTCGCCCCAGGATCACGATCAGGAACCCGACCGTGTAGCCAAGGTTCGATACGCCTGCGGCCCACTCCGTGTCCGGCAGGATCGATACGAGAAACCCTTTGCAGAGGACCGATGTGCTAATAGCCAGACCAGCCGCGACACCTGACCACCACAGCGCGTAGAAGGGCCGCGATAGCTCATGCTCGCCTTCGCGGCGGATAGCCTCGTAGATGACGGCCGAGGAAACGTTCTCGTATTCGTCCGCTTTCAGTTCTTCGTCGCGATTTAAATCTGCTTTTTCCGACACGCCCCCTAAACCTCCCATCCCAGCACACGATGTGTGCAAATTCGACAATTTCGACGAACAAGTTTCTTGCAACCTTCATCCATGCAGACATAACGGACCACGCCAAGCGTGTGCCCCAAATCGTTGGCCAGATCTTTGCTAATCGGAAAACAGACATGAACGAAGCGATTTTCCGGCTCGCTTAATTATGGGACATATTGGGCATCACGAAGCGGAAACGGGGAAATCCGTCATAAACCATCACGCCGAGCCGTATGATCTCTGGCGTGGTACAGCGGCCGGACGATCAACGGACACACCCGGTAAATTCCCACCAGCAGGCGATGCAAAACTTTCCGTGCGAGTTGAACCTTTCTGGCTCTGGCGCATTCAGACAAGGAGTTGGTGACGCGAGGGGTAATTGGATGGACGCCGCAATCAGAGACGAACGGTCCTCGGCTGCGCTCGGGCTGTCTGCAGTGTTCTTGAACACGAGCCTCAATCGCGATCCCGGATTGTCCCATACGCGAAGGCTCATGGAGATGTCCGAAACGATTCTGGCCAAGGCGGGTGCAGCGATCACCCATATTCACGTTGCCGGGCACGACGTCCCCGCCGGAATTTTTCCCGATATGACGGAACATGGTTTTGATACCGATGAGTGGCCGGAGATCTGGGCTAAGATTTCTTCAGCTGAAATTATCGTGGTTGGAACACCGATATGGCTTGGACAGGAAAGCTCGCTTTGCAGGAAGTTGATCGAGCGCCTTTATGCTATGTCTGGTCAGTTGAACAACAAGGGTCAAAGCATCTTCTACGGCAAGGTCGGAGGCGCAATGATCACCGGCAATGAGGACGGATTGAAACATTGCGCCGCAAATGTCCTTTATGCCTTGCAGCATCTCGGATGCCTTATACCTCCCCAGGCCGATTGCGGATGGATTGGCGACGTCGGCCCGGGACCTTCCTTCGGCGACCAACAGGATTCTGCGTCTCCTGTCGGCTTTGACAGCGACTTCACCCAGAAAAACACGACAATAATGACGTGGAATCTGATCCATGCGGCGCGCATGTTGAAAGATGCCGGAGGACTGCCTTCCTATGGCAATGACCGCAATGCCTGGAAAAACGGCCATCGTTTCGGTTTCGAACTACCGCAACGCTTAGCCAACTAAACTTTTTCACGGATCGTCTCCGCGCAATCCAGCCATTACGGAAACAGCCGCATGCAAAACCGAATGCAGACTGTCGAGACGACAGAACCATCAGCAATGGAACCCGTCTCGGGAAAGGCATTCCGGCGCATTCGGGATTTTTCGTGCGAACTCGTGAAGGACATCTCGGACGCCGATGCGACCGCCCAGTCCATGGAGGATGCAAGCCCTGCAAAGTGGCATCTGGCTCATACGACATGGTTCTTTGAGCAATTCATGGTCTTGCCCGCACGAGGCTCCGGCGCTTTGTACGATCCTCACTTCAGCTACCTTTTCAATTCCTATTACGACAGTGTTGGCGCTCGCCATCCGCGGCCGCAGCGGGGCCTGTTGACGCGCCCCTCTCTCGATACCGTGCTGGACTATCGCCGCCACGTCGACCAGCATGTGGTGCAGCTTCTGGCCGACGACAGGCAGCTTGATCCCGCGCTGGTCGATCTCGGCCTCTCCCATGAGCAGCAACATCAGGAGCTTTTGCTCACCGATATTCTCCACTTATTTGCTCAAAATCCGCTTCGTCCGTCATTTGCCAAAGGCAATTCGCGCGGGCCCGGCGCAGCGACACCAGCGGCGCTTACCTGGTCATCGTTTGAGGGTGGCATCGTTCCAATCGGACATGATGGCGGAGGTTTCGCATTTGATTGCGAGCGACCTGCGCACAATGTCATCATGGGCCCCTTCGAACTGGCGGATCGATGTGTGACGAACGCTGAATGGTTGATGTTCATGGAGGAGGATGGCTACGCCGATCCATCTATCTGGCTATCCGACGGGTTCGCGACAGCGCGCGCTGAGAACTGGACGTCGCCCGAGTACTGGTTTCGCCACGAAAGTAACTGGTGGACAATGACCCTTCGCGGACCTCAGCCGGTGAAGGAAGCGTGTCCAGTCTGCCATATCAGTTTCTATGAAGCCGATGCATTTGCACGCTGGGCTTCGGCGCGCCTGCCTACGGAAGAGGAATGGGAGCACAGCGCCACATCCTGCCCTCTTGGCGGCAACTTTCTCGACCTTGATTGCCTTGAACCGAGGCCACAGGGCCAAGGGGCCGGGGCGTCTCCTGGCAATCTGTTCGGGAATGTCTGGGAATGGACGTCAAGTCCGTTCACTGCCTACCCCGGCTACAAGCCGGCGAAGGGTGCGGTCGGCGAGTACAATGGGAAGTTTATGAGCGGGCAGATGGTGCTTCGCGGTGGCTCATGCGTCACGCCGAGAGGCCATTTGCGCCCCACTTACAGGAACTTCTTTCCTCCGTCCAAACGCTGGCAATTTTCCGGCCTGCGACTGGCGAGAGACCAATGACCGTATCCTATGCAGGGTCGAGAGAACAAGACATCGGCAACTACGCCTTTCGGGCCGATGTGCTTCACGGACTTTTCCAAGCCCAAAAATCCCTACCCAGTCGCTGGCTTTACGACGACCGCGGTTCTGAACTGTTCGAGGAGATAACGCGGCTTCCGGAATACTATCCCACCCGCACCGAAACTGCGATTCTTCGCCAGTATGCCGAATGCGTGGCAAGCGAAGTCGGCCCGGGTACAGCACTGGTCGAATATGGCGCGGGCGCGTCCGTCAAGACACGGATCCTGCTGAATGCCCTGGACGACCCGAACTTCTACGTCCCGATCGATATATCCGGGCCGTTCCTGGTCGGTGCAGCACAAAAGATACAGCGTGACTATCCCGACCTGCAGGTTCTGCCTCGTGTTGCCGACTTTCTAAGGCCCCTGAGTTTACCCGAACAGATACAAACTGTTTCCCGACTGGGGTTCTTTCCCGGATCCACGATCGGTAACCTCAACGATCTTGAAATCCTGAATTTCCTGACGCGGTGCAAGGCGAGCCTGGGAGCTGATGCCAAATTTCTGCTGGGATACGATCTCAGGAAATCGCAGCACATTCTCGTACCCGCCTATGACGACGCCCAAGGCGTCACTGCTGCATTCAATCTCAATATTCTGACCCGTATCAATCGGGAGGTCTCAGCCAATTTCGAAATCGCGCAATTCGGGCATGTTGCGATCTGGAACGAGGAATTATCGCGCATCGAAATGCATCTCGAGAGCCGGATCGACCAATCGGTAGACATTGGCCCGGTAACTGTTTGTTTCAAACGTGGAGAAACCATTCACACCGAGAACTCGCGCAAGTTCAGTGCGTCAGACATGCAAGCTATGTGCGCCGCTACAGGCTGGGGAACGAGGCGTGTTTTTACGGATCCGGACTGCTTATTCGCCGTTGCCCTCCTTGTCAGCGAAGATTGAGAACTGCAGGTTCGCTGCCTGACACACATGAGCCGAAGGCGTCGGCGGTCAAAGGTCTTCATTGATGCAAAAGTTACCTGTCAGACCGATTGTATTTGGGCTGCCTCTCGCGCTTTTCCTGATCATGGTTGCCGCCTGCTTGAACGACTTCGAGGCGACGCGTGATGTAACGACCCGGATCAATGACTGGATCCTGCGCACTTTCTCGGACGCCTTTGCTTTCAGCGCGTTCGCCTTCGTCGTGACGTGCATCTGGGCCTTTATCTCGCCTCTCGGCCGGATCCGTATCGGCGGTAAAGATGCCGTGCCAATATTATCGCGCTGGAACTGGTTCGGCATCACCCTTACTACCACGATCGCCATAGGAATCCTGTTTTGGTCCACAGCCGAGCCAATGTATCACCTGTACAATCCAGGCGGACTGAAAATCGAGCCAGGTTCCGAGCGCGCTGCGCGTTTTGCGCTCACATCCCTATTTATGCACTGGTCGATTACTCCCTATGCAATTTACACTGTGCCCGCTCTCACCTTCGCGCTCGTTTTTCACAATTTTGGTGCGCGCTTTTCAATTGGCTCTCCGATCAGTCTCCTGGTTGGTCGTCGCCTGCCCGACGCGGCCAGTCAGTTCATTGACGCGATATGCGTTCTCTCCCTGCTTTTTGGCCTGTCTGCGACCCTCGGCGCTGGCATATTGTCCATAACGGGCGGCATCGACCGCTTAGTCGGTCTCGGGACAGGCCCGCTAATGACTGCCACTGTAGGCTCGGCAATTGTGGGCGCCTTCTTTCTGTCATCGGCGAGCGGTCTGCAGCGCGGCATACGCGTTTTATCGGACATCAACACGCGGGGATTTTTGATCCTTGCACTGTTCGTTTTACTGATCGGCCCGACACGCGATGTGCTGGCGATAAGCGGTCAGGCATTGATCAGCTTCACGACGGAATTTATTCCACGCTCCTTGCTGATCGCGCCGTTCAATGACCGGGAATGGATTAACGACTGGACCGTATTCAACTGGGCAGCATGGCTTGCCTGGGCACCCTTGTCTGCAATGTTTCTCGGCAGGATTGCCAAAGGTTACACAGTTCGGGAGTTTATTCTCGTGAATTTTTTGGCGCCTGCGATTTTCTCAATTGTCTGGATGTCCATCTTTGGCGGAATGGCATTGCAAACTGAACTTCGCACACCGGGACTCTTGAAGGATGCGCTTGACCTGTTTGGTCCGGAATCCGTTCTCTACACGATGTTAGGTGTGCTGCCTTTCAGCCTTCTGCTGGCAGCTTCGCTGGTGATCCTTTCCTTTCTTTCCTATGTCACAGCAGCAGACTCCAACACCGATGTTCTGGCCGGCATTACCCTGAATGGCCAACCCGAAGACATCCCGCGCGGATATGGGGTAGCGGTGAAATTCATCTGGGCGAGTGTTGTTGGCGTATCCGCCTGGGTCATGATCACGTTTTCCGGAATCGACGGCATTCGCATTTTGTCCAACCTCGGAGGCTTTCCCGCCCTATTTATTGTGTTGGCTTTCAACCTGACACTAGTGGCGCTCGGGACATATAAGCTTGACCAATTGAAGAGGGGCGCGGCAGATTTTCCGTCAACGGCGCCTCTGTGAATAGATTCATTTTTTTTGCTGGCTACCGGCAAATGCGCACCGACCAGCAGGGTCGCGGATAAGAATGTGCTAGACCTTGATCGTTCCGCGCGAGGACGAACTTCCCTGCCAAAGCCTTGCTCTACTCACGGAAAAAATAATTCACTTCGCAGGCGGGCTGTGTCTAGTCTGGTGAGTGCACCGGTAATTACCAAACCACGAAATTCTGATGACTTTCAAACTCGTTTCACCGATTTAACTGGGCGAGATGAGCCTGCCTAACCGAAACATTATGGCGCGGTTCTTCAAACGGCAGAACCAGCTATGGCGCGAGACGAGTTAGCAGTGATCTGAGAAGCGAGATGCATTTCCTATTTCTGATCTACCTGAAACCGGATGATAAAAGGTCTGCGCATGGCCAGCCGCCACCCGGTTGACTGAAGGTCTCTGCATCGTGACGTCGAATGAGACCTGTTCCCGGATATAACACGATCTCAGGGCGCTCGTGCATCCTGATCAGCTACAGGTCCCACCGCTCGCCGCGACCCTGAAATTCAAAGGCATCGGCTTCGATGCGAGGAAAGATCTGAAAAACCTTCTAACGCCTCGAAGAGAAACTTAGCCGCTCGCCTTTAGGGCCGCAGATCAACTCTCTCAGGTCAGCTGCATTTCGCCTCGACATCCCACCAACTAGCCGGCGCAATTCGCCTGCTCCAACGACAGCTGATGGGGCACTGGCGCCTCAAGTGTTGCCAGGGTTTCGGCTATGATTACCCAAACGTCTGCATTTATACCCAATCCGAAATGTGTACTCTTTACACAGATGTTCCGGGCGTGGCGGTTGTATAGGTCAACTGCTGCAGTCCACCCCACAACGCCGTCGGTTTTGGTGTATATAACGGTCAGAGGTTGTTTCAATCCTGCTGAGTTGCGTTCATGCACTTCAAGCTCGAAGCCTTCGATATCAATTCCGTGATCACTGGCAAACTTCGCGGCGCCAGAGGTATACTTGGGCCCACCAATCAAAGGCGTTCCCATCGTGATTACTTCTCGTACAGACGATGGCCGCAGGCGAGCAATTTCCCGCGCAATCGCTCCGCCGAGGCTCCAGCCTATGAGCGTTATCGGTTCGCCCAATTCCTCTGAAAGTGCATCAACGCGCTCGCCAACAGTCTGAATGTATACGTCGAAATGACCCTCATTCCTTCCTATACCCCAATCATACATATCATAGCCCTTGTAGCGCAGGAAACGTTTCAACGGAGTCATGGAAAAATGACCATGGGAATATCCAGGGAGAAGCATGATCGGGCGTTGCTTACCCGACCTCACCTGCTTCAGGCGGATAAACTGAGTTAGTGTTCTCAGCCAATCCAGCGGCGCCCACAGCTCCCGAAATATGGCTCCGGCGGGCGGAGGCTCGCATATGTAGGGCACCGGCACAGACATTTGGGACCCACTCAGATTTCAAAACACGCATTTCTTGAATTTCAACGTGAGCGGAGGGAACAAGTTCCCTGAACCTGCATTTTTCGCGCAAGTATGTATTCCGTTTACTGAGCGTATCGGGGGCTGCCAGTGAACATATAAGGGGCGCCATACTTCTTCCAAAGCAGTTTTGCTTTCGGAATTGCCGCCGCCGTACTGCAGACGCCAGACGGCTCAATGCTGAGAGGAAGAAGGAGTCGTATTGTTTCCACCGCTGCGATAGTGGCTGTCGGAGCCAATGCCGAAGGCAGGCGGGAGGTTTCAGGCCTTGCCACCGGCGAGCCCGAAGCAGAACCGTTCTGGAAGGATTTGCCTCACGGTCGCTGAAGACCCGCGGCCTGCGGGGCGTCAAATTCGTTCGGCGGGAAACCGGTCCCCGATCGATTTCCGATCCGCCTCACCCCCGATGATCACAAGGGCCTGCGCGCGGCTACTACGAAAGTGCTGAGCACCAGCCAGCAAAGATGCCGTGTGCACTGGATGCGCAATATCCTTGGAAGGGTCGGCAAGACGCACCGGGCCGCTGTCGCCGCGCTGGTCAAGACGGTGTTCGTGCAAGAGACTCAGGAGGCGGCTCAAGAGCAGTGGCGCACAGTCGCTGACAATCTGCGCGAACGGTTCCCGGCCGTTGCCGACCTGATGGATACCAGCGAGGAAGACGATGAGGCGGTACGCGCCATCGGTCCGAGCGTTCCGCCGAATGCCTGCATGGCCTTCCCGAAAGAGCACTGGACCCAGATCCACTCGACCAATCCACTTGAACGCCTCAACAAGGAAATCAAGCGGCGCAAAAATGTTGTCGGTATCTTTCCCAATGATGCCGCTATCATCCGTCTCGTTGGCGCACTGCTACCTGAAGAGAACGACGAACGGGCAATTGCCCAGCGATACATGTCACTGGAAAGTCTCGCCAAAATAGTCGATAACCCTGTTCTCAGCCTGCCCGGCATGGGCGGCTGAAACCGTGATCGCAGCGAAAGACGGCGTGCACGAATTACACCACGCGATGGGACCCTACCTGAGCTCGCGGAACAATGCTTGGTTCCGGCGTCCCAGGCCAATCCCCGGCGGCTTCAAAACCGGCCAAGGTGGGTGTCGCGCGCAGACAAGGTGGCTGACGTTCTACAGTGGCTGCACGCCATATTTTCGTGTGCGCTTGCGGCTCACTCCTACGTTCAGGATTTTCGGAAATTCTAGCAGTTGCTGGTAATCCGGTGTCATACACCGCGATGGCCAAGGCATGCCGGCAAAGATGGCTTCACCCCGAGGCCTGGCCGGATGCGTGACCGAAGCGCAGCCGATATTCGGTTAGAGCGCAGCAGCGCAGATACAGTGGCGGTCCCGGAGGGAGGCGCCAATTCCTTCGGCCCAACTTGTTTTTGCCCGCCATTTCGATTATATTTTAATCATACTGATAGAAGGTTATAAGCATGTCTACCGAAACGAAAGTGTTGACCACGCATGTCCCCCTCGGGCTCGCAGAAAAGGTCGAAGCGATGGCGGCGCGGCTCGAACGCTCGCGCGGCTGGGTGATGAAACAGGCACTCATCGCCTGGGTCGATCTGGAGGAAGAACGCCACCGGATGACGCTCGAAGCCCTCACAGATGTGGATGCGGGGCGCGTGATCGACCATCAAGCCGTTCAGGCATGGGCTGACAGTCTCGGAACCGACAAGCCACTGCCTCCGCCGGCCAAATGAAAATCCAGTGGACCAGCAAGGCGTCGTCGGATCTTGTACGTCTGCACGAGCACCTGGGGCCGGTTGCGCCCGAAGCCGCGGCGCGCGTGATCCAGCACCTCGCCCATGCGCCCAATCGGCTGCTCGACTATCCACGGATTGGCGAGAAGCTGGAAGCCTATGACCCGCGGGAGGTCCGGCGGATCATCGTCGGCGACTATGAGATGCGTTACGAGATCGCGTCTGCGACCATTTTCATTCTGCGTCTCTGGCATTGCCGCGAGAACCGTAGCTACGGTTCGGACGCATAGCGATGGGCCGGTAATGTCATGTATGGACATCGGGTAATCGCAGCGCGGCTCTGAGAGGCCGGTATAGTGCTTCAACTCCGGTCAGTGAAGTGGGTGGTTTTAGCCATCGCAGGTCATCATAAGCGATTTTGCTGGTCTGCACCTGTCGCAGAAGACAACCGTAATCTGCGTCGCTGACCCAGTGGGAAGAGGATCTGGCGCGGCCAGTGCGCCACGGTGCCGGACGAGATTGCAAGGACCTTGCGCCGGATCCCAACAAGTATGAGGAGGAAACAGGCCGCCACGAGGATCGCGAGGGCAGTGTCTCTGTCCTTGCCCTCAGAGTCGCGCCTGAGCCGTCCGGCGAGCGCGGCGGTGAATGGCAGGCACATGAGCAGGAAACTTGCCTGGTGGTTGACGTTTGAAAAGAAGCCGGCCGGCAGCCCGCGGCTGGTAAAGTCGTACAGGTAGAGCGGCGACTGGTCCCCGGTAAAGACCTGGGCCAGGCCGAGCAACGCGCTGGCTGCGCCAAGCAGCGGGATCGTCCAGGCCATCAGGGCGGCTCCGCGCCGCCAGGACAGGCCCGAAATCAGCAGGAAGGCCGCAAGTGGCGCAAGGAAGGCGAGGCCGGCCGCAATCCGTTGCTTTGGGAAACACGCTGATGGCGGGGCTTATGACGCGGTCTGACAGGAGCGCCGCGCCCTACCGGGCAATCTCCCGGTCTGTCTGGGTGAGGGGCCACCAGGCAGGCGCCGGCAGGGCCTGAACCACAATCAGGAGTGTTAGAAACGCCAGAAAGAATAGGCCTGACCGAACGGCGCCGGTCAGCCATTTGAGGTCCGTAAGGCCGAGCACAGCCATGGCCATGGCGCCCGAGGCGGCAAAAAGGAGCGCTTTGGCCCCCTGCCCCTCAAGGCTTGCGCCTCCGACGAGCAGCGCGGGCGCGAGCGCCGCGGATGCCAGATTGGGAGCATCAAGTGTTTCGGGCCCATGTGGTCTCGTCTCTGGCAGGCATCGTTTAGACCTCGGCTACCATTTGGGCAGACACGCGTCTGACCCGGGCAATGACGCATGAGCCGCGCCAGCATGTCCGGCGGCGTCTCTTTGGGGATCTTTTTTGAGCGTCAGGCGCACATCAATGCCCTTGGCTTTTGACCGGCTCGTACCCGGGATTGCACCTTGTTCGCCTTCAAGTGGTTCCGCCCGCCGCTATCCATCCAACCCGGGTTATGACGATGGCAATCTTCCACGACTGTTGATAAAATGGCTGCGCGACGTCGTGGGTAGGTTTCCAGCTGTCCATCACCTCGAAATCGATCGGCTTGAACACGAAATTTTTTGACTGCCCGGCAGAGCAGCTCGTCAATCCGATCACCAGATCCGTTTTCGCGTGAAAGACAATGGACTGGCCGGGTCTGCTTAATGGCGGCAAGACTTTCAAGGCGCCGGTCCGCTGATCAATATCAACATTCACGGTAACTCCCAAGCCCCCCTGAGGTCCAGCAGAACTGCGGATATGGAGTGAGTCAGATTTACCACGGTTTGCGATGGAATTTTCGGTCGCGCCGGAAATGTGTGGCGCTGGCATGGGGATTCTGAATCCATGATGGGGTGGACCGGACAGGCAAACTCGAACAGCAACTGATCAGAGCTCTGCGGATGATCGCAGAGTTGCGGGTTGAGCTTGTGGCTGCGCGGGCTGAGATCGCGATTCTGGCGGAAGAGAATGCGGACCTGCGCCGACAGTTGGCCAAAAACAGCGGCAACAGCGGCAAGCCGCCATCGAGTGATGGGCTGATGAAGAAGCCGCCGGCACCGCGCAGCCTGCGCGGCAAGTCGGGGAAGAGAAGTGGCGGTCAGGTTGGCCATCGGGGCGACACCCTTCGTCAAACCCCGGCACCGGACATTGTCGTGAGGCACGAAGCCGAGCGCTGCTGCGACTGTGACAGGGACCTGACTGCGGTGATGGCGG
>Ga0163144_10024694_pt1 | contig 11777 bp, 5 predicted proteins | sample OliLak19BULKMAT1_FD_123175 | JGI IMG/M metagenome (GOLD analysis project Ga0163144, IMG submission 123175) | Freshwater microbial mat bacterial communities from Lake Vanda, McMurdo Dry Valleys, Antarctica - Oligotrophic Lake LV.19.BULKMAT1 | ecosystem: Environmental > Aquatic > Freshwater > Lake... | reverse complement strand
AGCGATTGCGAGACGCTTTGAGCGAATTGAATTTCAACTGTTTGACCTGCACTCACTTCTCCTCGCCACTTGATCCCCTCGATGAATCCACGGCTGGCGTCGGTGGGCGGAGCGATCAGCTCATGCACAAATCGATTATAAGGTTTGTTTGTGAGCAAAGAATCGTACAACCAGCCGCTGATTTGTTTGCGTCCACCTGTAATGAAACCTGTTCCACCGTAATCATTGCGCAATAGATCGTTCCAAAACGTGAGCCAATGTTCCGCGTACGCTTCATCGTCCGCAAGAAGCGAGTCGATGAAAGAAGCCCGTCGATTGGGCGAGTTCTCGTTGAGAAAGCTCTGCAGATTTTCTGCTTCGGGTAAGAGGCCTGTTAGATCCAACGCAGCTCGCCGAGCAAAAGCCTCATCGGAAATGGAGCCAGGAACTGGAGCTTCAAATGTTGCGATATGGTGATCGATGACCCTGTCGATTGGGTGCGTCCTGCCGTTTCGAGCCGCCGGCAATTCTGGATTCCGGGGTTTGAGTGGTGGCTCGTAGGCTGGAGCTTTGAATGCAAATCCATCCTCCCAGGGGACCCCTGCATCAATCCATCGCTTGAGCAACTCCACTTCCCTGGGAGACACTCGAGCTCCCTCGGGCGGCATACGTTCCCCCTCGATATCCGACGTCAATAGATCCATTACTCGACTTGCTGCGGACTTACCAAGCTCGATGACCAGCCCGTTTTCGCTACCCTTGAGAATGTCCGATCTCGTATTGATCGAGAAGCTCCCTTTGCGATTGTCTCCGGAATGGCATTCTGAGCAATGTTTTCGAAGAACGGGCACAATCTCATGAGCGAAATCGATTGGTTTTTGGGCGAACACCGGCTCTGCCCCGATAGGAATCAAAGCGAGTACGGAAATGACAAGTTTGGTTAGCTGCAGGACGCGAAAATTTCTATTAGTCATGGAATTGCCTACAGTACTCATACACGGCCATGGTGGTTGCTGTGGCAACATTGTAACTGTACGGTTGCCCGTACACTGGGATTTCGACGACATAATCTACACGGTCTAGTTCCGCTTGGTCGAGCCCCTCGCGTTCTGCTCCGACAATGAGGGCGGTTTTGCCCGGAAATACAAAATCGTATAGACAAACGGAGTTTGTTGTTTGCTCCAATCCGACTCGGCTATACCCGTCTTCGTGCAGTTGCTCGAGCACTGGCAATAAGGATCTGCGCTGAGTGATTTCGACAACGTCGACCGCATCCCGAGCGATTTCCCGGTCCACCTTGCCCTGGCCACATTGGATAACGCGAGTCACACCGGCACAACCCGCAAGCCTAACAATGCGGCTCAAATTCACGTTGCTGCGCATGGGTGCCAGAACGATTATCAGCTCTCTCGGTGACGCGAGTTGGAAAGGCGGTTTGTGGCGGATGTGCTCAAATTTGCTCATTACATCTTGTCGCCTAAGGCGGAATAGGGAGTCAATTAATCTACAGTATGCTGCGGGCAGGTCAAAGCGCTGGGCAAAGAAACCAACTCGAACCCCCCGTTGGCCAAACCAATTGTGCCGCGGATTCCAAACAAGGCAATGATTGGGGTTGTCAGCTGCCTGACTTGTGTGGCTCGTGCGTCTCGCCCGTGATTTTTATGGCCGAGACGCCCATACCACATTCAATTGCACCCCAAAATTAGGGTGTCACAAAGCAGGAAATGTCGATCAAAGAAGCCCGTTTGTTGCCTAACCAATGTTTGCGATGCACAGGCAAGGCTGAGTCGCGATAAAATGATTTGTACTGCTTACTTAAAGTTGTCCCGAAACTTTATCCGCTGTTAGCGATATCTGCGATTCGTTTTCCACAACCTCAATAACGATGATGAACCGACGAAACTCCATCCAAGCTATCGGCCACACGGTTTTCCTGATGGTCTCGTTCCTCAGCACGCAGGTGAGTGCAGAGGAAGAGCTGCCGGGGCATCGTGAGTTCTTTCGGCAGCATTGTGAGACATGCCACTCCGGCGAGAAACCGAAGGGCGATCTGGATTTGAAAACTCTCGCGGGAAATTTTGCGGACAAAAAAGTGCGAGGGCATTGGCTGACCGTGCTGGATCAACTTCAATCGGGGGAGATGCCTCCCGAGGACAAACCGCGACCGACGAGTGATCAGGTGAAGTCGGTGATCGACTGGATCAGCCGGAGCGCGACGAAGGCGGAAGCGGAGCAGCGAGCGACGCAGGGACGAGTGGTGATGCGGCGACTGAACCGTGCGGAGTACGCGAATACGGTCCGTGATTTACTCGGTGTCGAGGTGGATCTAACGGACTTGCTACCGCATGACACCTCCATCAGCGGCTTCGACAACAGCGCAGAAGCTCAGCACACATCCTCCTACTTGATGCGCAGCTACCTGGATGCCGCTGATCGCGTGCTGGATGAGGCCATCGCGAATGAATCGGAGCCTTGGCAGATCAAAAAACGCTTCGACATTAAACAAGAGGGCACCGTAAAGGCCACCGGCAGTGTCTATCGCCACATCGATGATGGTGTGGCGATCTTTGCTTCTTGGGAGTCGGCAAACATACGCGTGACGATGTGGAATTTCCGCAGCCATTTCCGTGGCAAGTATCGCTTCCGCATCTCCGCTTATGCCTACCAAAGTCAAGGGAAGCCAGTGAACTTTCATGTCACCGCAGGCACGCTGAAGGAGGTCACAGAGGAGCGCATCCTCGACTACTATGCTGTGCCGGCGGATACGCCCACGGTCATCGAATTCACGGAGCAGTTGGAGCCTGAGAACCGCATTCGCATCATCGCTGATGATCTGCCTGCCACACCGCCCACGGTGGAGAAAGTGGGCGCGGACAAATACACGGGACCAGGTCTGGTCGTGCAATGGGTGGAGGCCGAGGGCCCCTTGCTTGAGTCTTGGCCACCGCCGAGTCACAAGGCTATCTTTGGCGAGCTGAAACAAGAAAAAATGCCCACGGGGAAAAAACCAGACCGGCGTGAAGTCGTCTCAAATCAACCACTCGTGGATGCCGAACTTATCTTGCGTCGTTTTGCAGGCAGGGCCTTTCGCCGTCCGATCACCGATGCAGAGGTGCAGCCCTTTCTAACTCGTGTGAAGACACGCATGGGCAGTGGTTATACGTTTGAGCAAGCAGTGCGTGTCGGGCTCAAGGCAGTGCTCGTATCACCGAGCTTCCTTTTCCTCCAAGAGAAAGGTTCAATGCCTCGCCTCGATGACTTCGCAATCGCCAGTCGGCTGTCTTACTTCCTCTGGAGTTCGATGCCGGATGCGGCGTTGTATCAGTTGGCTAGTGAAAATAAGCTGCGCGAGCCCGAGGTGCTGAGTCAGCAAGTGGAGCGACTTTTGCAAGACCCCAAGGCGAAGGCCTTCAACACGCAGTTCACGGGCCAATGGCTGAGCCTGCGAGCCATTGATGCCACGCTGCCAGATCGAACGCTTTATCCTGAGTATGACGACAGCCTGAAAATGGCGATGTTAAAGGAGACTTCAATGTTCTTCGATGAAGTTCTAAAGCAGAACCTGCCGCTAACACAGTTCGTCTCATCCGACTTCACCTTTCTCAATGAACGACTGGCGCGGCATTATGGCATTCCGGGCGTGCAAGGCACCGAGATGCGACGTGTTCCGCTACCCGCGGGGAGTCATCGTAGCGGTGTGCTCACGATGGGTAGCGTGCTAAAGGTCACTGCGAATGGCACCACCACCTCACCTGTGATCCGCGGTGCCTGGGTGCTGGAGCGCATTCTCGGCACACCTCCACCCAGGCCACCACCCGACATTGCTGCCATTGAGCCTGACATCCGTGGTGCTACGACGATCCGCGAGCAACTGGCCAAACATCGCCAAGTCGAGAGTTGCGCCAGCTGCCACCGTGAGATTGACCCTCCCGGCTTCGCTCTAGAGAGCTTCGATGTCATAGGTGGCTGGCGTGAGAACTACCGCAGCCTAGCAAACAATGGAGAGAGAGACAGCCAGGGGCGTCGCGTCCGTCCTGGTCCCGCTGTCGATCCGGCTGATGTGTTGCAGGATGGCCGGCAGTTTCAAAACATCGACGACTACAAGAAGCTGATCCTTGAAGACAAAGATCAGCTGACCCGCAATCTTACCGAGAAGCTCCTCGCTTATGCTACCGGAGCCGCAGCGACTCCGCTCGATCGTCCACAGATTGACGCGATTGTTCATCGCGTGAGTGAACAAGGTCACGGCTTCCGCTCTTTGATCCACGAGATCGTCCAGAGCACTTTATTTCAGACCAAGTAACCCACTGATCCCGCTATGACTCTACTACGACTATGACTCTACTACGCCGAACTTTTCTTCGTTCAGCAGGTGTCTCGCTTGCGCTGCCCTGGCTCGAAGCCCTCGCAGTCGACCCAGGGCAACCCGCTTCAGGAGCCAAACAGCCGCCACGGCGCATGGTCTGTATCTGCACACCTCTTGGGTTGCACCCTGACCATTTCTTTCCGAAAGAGACCGGTAAAGATTATGCGCTCTCGCCCTACCTGGAGATGCTCAAAGACTACCGGGATGACATGACGGTGATCTCTGGGCTGGAGCACGCAGGCATGGGTTCCAGCTTTGCGCATCAGGCATCTGCGAGTTTCCTCACCGGAGTTCCTGGCGCAGGCAGGCCGGGCTTTCGCAATGCCATCTCGCTCGATCAGCTCGCTGCAGAGCACCTCGGCACGCAGACACGTTTCCCCAGCCTTGTGCTCAGTGGTGAGGGAGCTGGCGGCCTCTCGTGGACGCGCACAGGAGCGCTGATTCCAGCCGACAATTCACCCTCGAAGGTCTTCTCGCAACTATTCCTCGAGGGCGAAACCATTGCGGTGCAGGACCAGATGCGCCGGCTCGAAGATGGCCGCAGCATCCTCGATGACGTCTCGGCGCAGGCCAAGACTCTGCGCACGAATCTCGGCAGCGAAGACCGCGACAAGCTCGATGAATACCTCACCAGCGTCCGCGAACTTGAAGTGCGAATGGTCAATGATCAAAGCTGGGCACGAATGCCCAAGCCCAAGGTGACCGTGCCGCAGCCCAAAGACATCGCAAATACGGCCGACCTGATCGGGCGTACGAACTTGCTCTTTGACCTTACCCATCTCGCGCTTCAGACAGACTCGACTCGCCTCATCACCATCATGCTCGCAGGCTCAACCTACGCACCCCCGATTCCCGGTGTCAGCCTCGGGCATCACGATCTGTCCCATCATGGCAAAGATCCCTCCAAACTCGAACAGCTCAAAATCGTTGAGATCGAGACCATGAAGACGGTGAGTAGTCTGCTGGGAAAGTTGAAGCAATCCCAAGAAGATGGCCAGTCACTGCTCGACCGCACCACCGTGTTCCTCGGCAGCAATTTAGGAGATGGCAGCAGCCACTCCACTCGCAATCTGCCTGTGCTGCTAGCAGGTGGTGGTTTCCGTCACGGGCGACACTTACCGTTCGATCCCAATAGCCCGCCGCCGCTATGCAATCTCTTCGTCAGCATGCTCCAACGGCTCGGCCTGGAAATGGACCAATTCGGCACAAGCACTGGGACACTCACCGGACTCGAGACCATTTGATAATGTCGTCAGCGGAGCACCCGATGATCGCTGGATTCATGACGAGCTCACACCCATCCGCAAAGTCAAGGACGCGAGTTTGAAGTCGTGAAGATGGGACCGGTCACCACTCGCTAAACATCGCTTCAAGCTATGCGCTAAGCGGCTTACCCGAACGAGATAGTTCATCATCGCACGAGGATTAACCATGCTGCTGCGAGACTCGGCTGGTACTAACCGAGACCAACTTAGCGAAGACTACCGCCACCGAGTTGCTATAGCAACTAAATCTGGCTTGGCGTGGCCGTTTGTCTCGGCAAAGTAGAATTTTTCCAAGGTCTCAATGTCCTCTCTTAGCCGATCCTTTTTGTCAGGTGCAAGCGTTTCTTTCGCCGCAACGCTCTGTAAATACGACAACACCGAGATAGGAGTAGTCGCTTGAACCGGTGTAACAACCGTTGCCTTCGAAAGGAGTCTAATTTTTCGAATCAATACCAACAGCGCTACCAATATCACAACACCAATCAGACCTAATACACTTCCCACGATCCAAGCGCGTTGGTTTGTGCCGTACTTTTCAACCAAAGCGACAGTCGATTTCACTTCTAGTAGATCAGCGTCCACGTAGCGTTGATAACTTAGATCGGTTGTCTCAACGATTGGCAACGGAAAAGAAAACGACTCAGGGGCTGGAGCTGCCGGATCCTTTGCCGAGTATTTCAAAGTCCACGTTCGTTCTGAGAGCACCACTGGTTTTGTGGACTCTTTATCGAACTCGATCACGCTGACGCCGGAGTCCTTGACGTCCGACAATTCGAAACCCTTTACAGACGTATCCAGCAAGGACTTGACCGGAGGTAGGAGTCCGCGCGAAGTGACCTTGGTTTCGACGATGAGATTCCCTTTGGCAGATTGACGTTCGTCCAACAACTGAACCATTTTGACATTGCTGATTCCGCTACCGTCTTTCTTTGCAGTCGCATCAATGGGAATCGGGGACGAACTGATGGGAAGATTTACGTGTCCGGAAGTATCGAGAAAATCCAAATCCATCTTTAAGGCCGGTAGCTTATCCACTTCAGCTCCTCGGGCCTTCAACAACAAATACGCATACGGCGTTACACGCCAACCATTTGCATCGTCGGCGATGCTTTTGGTTTCGCTGTGATTGAAGGTGACCGAGAGCACCTCAAATTGCTCCTGCAACGTTTGCTTGGCAGCCTCCTGGAATTTATCTCGATAGTTTTCTGTCGGACGTCCATAGTTGTATGCGAACATGGAATTGTTTTGATTCTGAAGGTACTTATTAAAACCCCCAGATTCCCGTTCGATTTGGGAGGAGTGACGCAAGTCAATGTAGACGCCAAACGGTTCTTCATTCCCGACTCGAGCATCGCCGTCCAATCTCGCAACTAATTGGAGTTCTGTGATAAGGTCCTTGTAGTAGTTGTAAACCTTTCGCGCTTCTTCCGCTTGTGGATTGTCACCAACAACCTTGAATCCAGCTTCCACATATCGAAACTTGCATGACGGGCTGACGGCGCTCATGCGTGTGAACAGAGCGTTCGCAAAGCGATCTCGGTGACGCTTTCCAATTTCGCCGGTGAGCGAATTCATTGATTTTGTAATCGCTTCGACTTGGTCTTCGGCGGGACGATTTTTTTCACTGATACCTTTTAGGTCCGTTGCCCCGAGCGAAGCGTAAAACCAATTCTCGAAAGCATCATTCTTTTGCTTTCGTTCAGGCAAATTGGGGGCTTCCTTTACGTAGGCTTCGGCTGCTTCTGCAAAGACACCGAAGGCGGCTTTGCGTCGGGTGCTAAACTCAGACGTGGGCGCTACTTCCTGTAGGTAGTCGTTTTCGTCATGCATGACACTTGCTCTGGCTAGCAGCAATTGCCAATCGCCCGGGTTTTGAATCAGCGCCTTATCCAATACACTCTTCGCGACTTCATATCCTCGCAGGACCTCTGCTTGGATGTCGACTTTCTTCCGCTTTGTCTTTGCGTCCCTTTGCACGGCCGGGTCTCGCCAGATGCCAATTAAGTTGGTCCGCATTTTTTGTATCAAGCTGGCCATCGTGCCCGTATCAATTCCCTTCCAAGCACCGAACACCTTTTCGATGTCTTCGATGTCAAAAACTTCCGCAACACTGTGGCAGGTCATGAAGGCCTTTACCAACAATTCCTCGTCGAGCTCCCCTTTGAGCGGTAGCGATTGCAACCGATTGACCCATTCCGATAGCTCTTTTAGATTGCGATCTTGTTTGGAACGGGTTAACGGGATCTTGTCTGCCTTTTGCTCGTAGCCGAACATGAACATGTAGTAGTTGGTCCGCTGACGGGTTTCGTTTGGATTGTGGTTGCTCGTCCAAACACGTAGGAACTCATTCGACAAGTCGCGTGCGGTGTCAGGATGTGTGGATGCAAGCTTTTCGATGTAAGGGAACGCCTTTGCATCTTCATTCACCTTGAGCCAAAGACGGCAAAGGGACATGTAAAATTGTGGGAGAATACTCTTGTCAACAGTCTCGAGCCACTTGCCGGATGGAGCGGTATCCAAAACTTTATTGACCTTGATAGCTTTGATTGAGCCCATTCTAAGATTGTTGTTTCCTCCGAACTCGTCATCCTCGTCAAAGTAGTTTCCGTAATAGATGTTGCCAAAGGGGTCCCGACGCATGCTTTGGCCATATTGGCTGTCTCGCGAATAGTCCTTTGAAACCTGGGCCTCCTGAAGCCAGTTCGTCGCCAGCAAATTAAGAGTACCTTTCCAATTCGAATCCAGTTTAGGGTCCGTTGAAAAGAAGCGTGAAACGGCGGTGTGTTGCAGTTCTAAATTTCGCGTGCGATTGTCTTCGTCCTGCGGCGTTTGTGCGATCAATTGAGCAGTGGCAGTACCGATCTTGGCCATGATCTCCTGACCACGTTCTGGAAATCTGGTAAAGCTTTCGTCCAACCAAGTCTTTCCAAGTTCTTCTCGCAGTTGCGGTGCAAGCGACACCGCTCGAGTCAAGGCCTGAACTCGGTCCTGCTCGTCGGCTTTTTGTATTGCTATAGCTTCCTTCAAAAGTTCTTTTGCATCGAGCTCTTCGTTAGTCAACGTCTTCAAGTCTTTCGGTGGTTCTGTTGTATCCTCCTCTTGCTGAGGCATGGGCGGAATTTCGAGGGCAGCCACTGTGGCGGCCCAGGCATCCTCTCGCACCGACTCCTTGGAGTCTTTCTTGAACAACGCCATGTAGTGACGTGCCAGCAAGTTCAACGCTTGACGATTCTTGCCCTCGATCGCTTCTTGCTTCGTGGGCAGAAAATCGACGGTGAACTCGTCCTGAGCGGCCGAACTTAAGAGCAGTGCTACTTTTTGCTTGGGAAGCAATTTGTCTCCCTCGGACTTTAGGGTCGCAACGAAATCTTGAAGCTGATTCCCAATGGTCAAGGTCATCCTTAGCAGGTTCGCAAGTTTGACCACCTGTTCATCCTTGAGCTCTGCGGGCGCACTTCGAATGATTGAAATCATATCTGCAAAATTGAGACTGTGTTTTTCTGAAAAGCGGAGACCTGGGTTATTGCGTTGATCACCCATCATCGATTGCATAAACTGCTGCATCTCTTTCGACAGCCCTTCCGCCTGCGAGAAATCCATGCTCACCTGGGAGCCCAATTGCTCAAGCATTCGGTTGTAGATTGCTTGCGACTCTTCTTTGCTCAACTTGTCGCCCGTAGCAATCATCTCACGAAATCGGTCCCATTCCCCCAACGTTACCGATTCGCAGATTTGCTTGAGCATCTCTTCAAACAACTTCTTTGCTTTGGCAGCAGCGGCGGCTTTCGCCTTGGCCTCCGCATCCGATTTCGCCTTGGCCTCAGCATCCGCTTTGATCTTTGCCTCGGCCTCTGCTTTGGTTTTGGTCTCAGCCTCTAGCTTTGCCTTAGCCTCGGGGTCATCTGTTTGTTTTTCCTTTCCCTCCGTTGATGCGTCGGTTGGAGGCGGAGTAGTCGTAGTGGTATAAGCATCTTCGGCAGGAGGAGTAGCCGGCGAAGACTCCTTCGAAGCCGGTTGCTCCGTTGCGGTCTCCGTTGCTGCTTCTTTAGCTACCGACTCATTCGACTTTTTCTCGCTTCCTGGCTTCTCGGTAACCACCTTCTTAACAGGATTCTTCGCTTTGTTTGCCCTTTCGGACCATAGCCTCAAAATTACGGATGGGCGACGATCGAACGTCAGCTTATTGATCAGATCCAACCTTTCTTTTTTTAGCTTGTCTGCTTCGGAGATCGCCCCATCACCTGATCCAGAATCAGAGCTCGCGTTCACGCTTGATTCGTTTGGACTAGAGCCATCAAAGGGATCATCCCCTTCGACAAAGATCTCCTCACCATTTCCCAAGAAAATCTGAGATTGCAGATTCAGACCCAGGAAGTTCACAAGCAAAAGAGCGGATATGAGTTGTGCTGTCTTCATTGAACGTTGCTTTCTCTAATCAATCTTGGGCGAGTCGATGTTTTACGAACGAGTACAATAAGCTCACAGCCTCGGAGCGTCGTGCAACTAAGTTTTCAGGATGGGCGAATCACTAGGATCCGCTTCCGTCTGGCAAGGGGCCCTCGTTGGCTCCACCATTTTTCTTCTCTGATTTGCGAGTGGTTGGCTTGCCGATTTTTTTGCATTGGCCACTGCAACATCCTTTGCATTGCGATGGAATCTTGAGCGCCTGCAATTCGGACAATTCCATCCTTGCCAAGCGAATCGCGGCTTCTAAATCTTGCTTACGTGTTTCAGCAGACTTTGCGTCTCCCGAATCCTCGGCTTTCTCTGCCAACAATCGATAGTGTTGGCGAGACGATTCGATTTCTGGTTCCCAATCCTCTGTTGGCTTGCCCTCCAATCGCATAAGCCAAGTCATGTAATATTGAGCGTTGGCCAGAGTTTCCCGTGCGCCATCAACCACTTGTGGTTCCGCTTTTGGATCTTTTTCGATTTCACTGAGCAATGTCTCCAAAGCGGCCCGCGCTTCTGGGAGTTGATCGGAGTCCAGCTGGCTTTTTGCTAATGCCAATCGAATCGAATAGCTCTCCGATTTCTGTTCTTCGGGTAACTTCGAAAGCGCTTGCGAGTAAAGCGCATTTGCGGAAACGAAGTCTTCGCTCGTGGCAGCCGCTTTGGCTTGGGTCAGCAACTGGCTCGCTTCATCCAATTTCAGCCTCTCTTGTCCAGGGCCGACATGGTACGCCCAGGCTAGAAACGGAACCGTCAGCCAGCACAAAATCAGAAATGCACGCATGTTAAATCTCCATTCATAAAGGGCGTTGACTCAAAAAAGGAAATGACAAAAGTCATGTTGCGTATCTATGTTTGTTTCGGTGGGACTCACTCACATCGCGCTTCCAATTCGAAATCGACCGAGTTCGAATTCCAGGCAAGTGAACTGTTCCAAATTGTTCTAACAGAAAGGGTAGCAAACTCAAACAGAATCCGCCAAGACCTATCGCCAAAAGCGCGTATTCTCGCCTGGACCACGGTTCCTTAAGATTGTTTGAGCCGCGCGTCGTGACTTCGGCTACCAATTCGGATGGCAAATGATTCTGATTTCCATCGTGATAATGCCCGCGAAGTCGGGTTGCAATTTGTCGCAATGCAAAGACATCTTGTTTCGAATGACGACCGTCAATAAAGGACCCTTGTGTCGGATCCCCCACTCCCACGATCAGAACATTTCCCACCGAAGCTGGCATTTCAGGCATTCCTTGTGGAGGTACTGTGTCGCCATCCGAAAGCAAAATGACGGTGGTACTTGCTGGGTTCCATGGCTTTGCGATCTTGGCTCCCTCTTTCAAGCCATCGAGCAGGCGAGTTTCACCCGACTCAAACGCTTGATGAAGTGGCAAATCGGACAGAATCCCGTCCACTACGTCGGCGTCTTTGGAATCCACAACGACCGGCTTGGCTCCGTTATAAACCGCGATAACGGAAATCAAATACTGTTCGGCAGGAATGCGTTCCAAAATCGAACGCATGAGGTCGCGAGCCCGATTTTTCCGAGATTGTTTCTTGGTGGGACCGGCATCCTCCAATCGCATGCTTGGCGATACGTCCAGCAAAACCATCAAATGCTGTTCCTTGCCGGGTTGCACACTTCCCTCCGGGCGAAACGCTTTCGGCTTGCCAATCAATAGCGTCGTCAATCCCCAAGCCAAAGCCACTATCGCGATCGT
>Ga0163144_10024693_pt1 | contig 11777 bp, 16 predicted proteins | sample OliLak19BULKMAT1_FD_123175 | JGI IMG/M metagenome (GOLD analysis project Ga0163144, IMG submission 123175) | Freshwater microbial mat bacterial communities from Lake Vanda, McMurdo Dry Valleys, Antarctica - Oligotrophic Lake LV.19.BULKMAT1 | ecosystem: Environmental > Aquatic > Freshwater >... | reverse complement strand
CCTCGATGGAGGACCCAATTTATGGCCGACAATCTCATCACCTGCCCCGAATGTAAAGCGTCGATTCGCCTGAGCGACGCGCTGTCCCAGCCGATCCTCGAGCAGGCCAAGCGCGACGCGGAAAAAGAATCCGCAAAGGCGCTGGCCGACATCGCCGAGAAGAAAAAGGCGCTGGAAGGCGAGCGCGAGCGCATCGAAAAGGACGCGGTCCGCAAGGCGGAGGAAAAAAACGCCGTCGAAAAGCGCGATCTCCAGCTCCGATTACAGGAGCAGAGCAAGAAAATCGAAGAGGCGCAGCGCACGGAACTCGACATGCGAAAACGCCAGCGCGAGCTGGAGGACAAGGAACGGGAAATGGCGATCCGCGTCCAGCGGGAAATGGATCAGCAGCGCAAGCAGATCGAAGAGCAGCTTCTCGCGCGCGTCGCGCAGGAGAACCACCAGAAAGAGCTCGAGGCCGCCAAGCGCGACGCCGACTATAAGAAGACCATCGACGAACTGAAGCGAAAAATGGAACAGGGTTCCCAACAGGCGCAGGGAGAAGTGGTTGAACTTGAGATCGAGAACCTTTTGCGCGCGCTGTTTCAGGCTGACCAGATCGAACCGGTGGCCAAGGGGATCCGAGGGGCCGACGTGGTCCAGCGCGTGTTCCGCAACGGCAAGCCCTGCGGCACCATCATCTGGGAGCTCAAGCAGACCAAGGCCTGGAGCGACGGCTGGATCGACAAGCTCAAGGACGATCAGCGCCAGGCGAAGGCCGATGTCGCGGTGCTCGTCAGCGCGGTCCGCCCCAAGGGCGTCGGAACGTTTACCCAGCAGAACGGCGTGTGGATCACCAGCCAGGCCTGCCTGCCGAGCCTGGCATCCACGCTTCGCTGGGCGCTGGTGCAACACGCCATGGCCCGCAGCCTCGCGGAAGGGACGCAGGGGAAAATGAAGGCGCTTTACGAATACCTGTCCGGGCCGGAGTTCAAACAGCGGGTGGAAGCAATTTTCGACGCATCGGACGCGATGCGCGAGCAGCTCGATCGTGAACGGCGCCTGTATCTGAAGAATTGGAGTGAGCGTGAAAAGCTGATCGGGCGGGTGGGGGAGAGCCTGCTTGGCATGCACGGAGACCTTCAGGGCCTTGGCGCCTCCCTTGAGCATATCGGGGCGATCGACGGCGAGGTGGAAACGCTGGACGCGCCTGTGGAGGCCCCGCAGGCCCGGCTGTCCCGGTCCTCGCCCGCCGCCACGGAGCGCCCAGGCCGCGCCTCAGTCGATTTTACGGACGAGGACGACTCTCTTTTCTGACCGCTTAAACTCCCCAAAACCATTGATTTTTCGGTGGGAAGCCTTACCCTTTGGTCATTCGTGGCTGAGGCCACCGAACGACCATGGCCCTGTTCGACAAAATCACTCAATTCTTTAAAAAAACCGCTTTTGAGGCGTCTCCGGCGCCCGAAAACACCGCTATTTCCGTTTCCGCGGCCACCACCAACGACCGCCGCCCTTCCGACCAAGGGCACCCCGCGACCCCGGTCGCCGACACCGTTTCCCTGAAAGAGCAGTTTCTGGATGAGCTCCGCTCGATTCCCGTCCGACATTCTTCCATGGAAGTCGCGCGCGAGGACCTGATGAAGGAACTCAAGCGCATCTCGCCCGTCGACCAGGTCCCGAACCCATGACGAATCCGTCGCAGGAATCGTCGTTCGACGCGGAGAAGGGGAAGGACCGCCGCAAGTCGCAGCGCTTCGATACGAGCCTGGAAGTCGCCGTCCGATTTCTTCCCGATGGGGAACCGCTGACCGGCTGGGCCAAGGAAGTGGGCCCGAACGGCATGCGCCTCGTCACCACCATTCCGCTCGTTGAAGCCTCTTACGTTCACATTCAGTTCGAAGGCGCCTCGAACAACACCCGCTGCGAAGGCCGCGTGGTGTGGACCGAGCGCAACCAGAACGGATCGCGTTATGAAAGCGGCATCGACATCCAGCGATGGGGAGGGGAAAACCCGGCGCCGGAATTCATGAAGAAAGTGCCGAACGTCGCCCCAAAGAAAGACCGCCGCCAGTTCCGCCGCTAGCCAGCCGTCATTCCCGAATGTCTCTATCGGGAATCCAAGTTCGTCAGTCACAGACTGGATTCCCGCCTACGCGGGAATGACGACCGCCCGCCTTACTGAAGTTTGACCACCACCTGTCTCACTCCCCGGTCCGAACCGCCTACCATCTGGCTCCCTTAATTTAAAAACAGGAGCCTCAACATGAAAAAGTACCTCGCCGCATTCTTCGCCATTGCCGTGCTCGCGGGCGGCGCCTTCGCGGAGAAATCCGCAGAGCCGAAAACCCGTTTCTATGGGAAGATCGTTTCGGTCGACCAGGCGCGCCACAGCGTGATCGTCCACAACGCGAAACAGAAAGCCGATGCCACGTTCCGCTGGGACGAGAAGACCGGCATGATGTTCGACGACAAGGCGATCGCGCCGGCCGACCTCAAGGTTGGGCAGTCGCTCATCGTGTCCTATGTCACCCAGGACGACATCAACCGCGCCACGAAGATCACCGTGCGCACGCCGTTCAAGAAAAAGACGCCCGCTCAGTAGTTCGCCGCTTCGCGCCGGAGCGCTCCATTCACTGGTGCGCTCCGGCGCTTTTTTTCCCGCCCCCGACGGCTTTGGTACGATCCCCGCATGCCCGCCCCCATTCCCGTCATCCTCGGCCCGACCGCGTCGGGGAAAACGTCCGTCGGCGTCCTCCTCGCGCGCGAGCTCGATGCGGAAATTGTCTCCATTGACTCCCGCAAGGTTTACCGCGGCCTGCCGGTGGGCACGGCGACGCCGGCCGGGAAGTGGAGCGCGGGCGCCTACATCGTGGAAGGCGTGGCTCACCACCTGATCGCGCACCTGGCGCCCGATGTTCCCTACACGGCGGGAGATTTTGCTCACGACGGAGAGCGCCTGATCACTGAGATTCGCAAGCGAGGAAAGACGCCGCTGTTCGTGGGCGGGACGGGATTTTACTTCAAGGCCCTTCAGCTCGGCCTGCCGCCTCTGCCCACGCGCGACCCGCAAATCCGCGCGGAGCTCGAGGCGCGGATGGCGAAGGAGGGCGGCGTCGCGCTCCATGCCGAGCTTCTATCGAAAGATCCGGGCGCCGGCGCGAGCATCGACCCAGCCGACCGGCACAAGATCATCCGGGCGCTGGAAGTCATCCGCCTGACCGGACGGCCGTTCTCGTCCGCGCTGGAGAGCGTTCCCGTCGTGTCACCTCACCGCTTCATCGTCATGGGTCTCGACTTTCCCAAGCCGCTGCTCGACCAGCGCATCGAAACGCGCGCCGAGCGCATGCTGGAAGGCGGCATGATCGACGAGGCGGCCAAACTTCTCGACCAGGGCTACAGTCCCTTCTGTCCCGCCCTGGCCAGTTTCGGCTACCGGGAGGCCGTGGCGGTCGCGCGGGGAAAAATGCCCCGCGAAGAGTTCCTCCCGGCCCTGGTCCGGGGCACCAAAGCCTACGCCAAGCGGCAGCGCACCTGGTTTCGCACACAGGTCAAACCGTCCTGGTTCATGTGCGATGCGGCCAGCCGCAAAGAGGAAATATCAATGAGGATGAAGGCTTTCTTTCAGGCCGCGGCGACCTAATTGTTATACTTCGCCCACCAATGGAACAGGTAGTTACGGTCGGGATTCGGGAGCCTCGCCAGGCGGCGTCACGCTTCGCCTCCCTCATGGAAGAGCTGCGGCGGCTGGTCGAAACGGCCGGCGGAAACGTGGTTCAGGAATTTTCACAGCAACGGGACCGAAAGGACCCGGGCACGCTCATCGGCAAGGGAAAGCTCGCCGAGGTCGGCGCCGCCATCGCCGAGATCGGCGTGAAGACCGTGGTGTTCGACGACGACCTCACCGCCGCCCAGCAAAAGAATATTGAGAAGATTCTGAAAGCCAAGGTCATCGACCGCACCCGCCTGATCCTCGACATCTTCGCCCGGCGCGCGCAAACGCGCGAAGGCCAGCTCCAGATCGAGCTCGCCCAGTTGAACTACCTCGTGCCCCGCCTCACGGGCGCCTGGCGCGGGTTCTCCCAGCAGGTCGGCGGCATCGGCATGCGCGGTCCCGGCGAGCGAAAAATCGAAATTGAGCGCCGCTACGTCCGGGAACGCATCAAGCACCTGAAGGCGGAGATCGAAGATATCCGCGAGCATCGCGGCCGCGCCCGCGGAAGCCGCACCCGCGTTCCGCTCCCCCAGATCGCGCTCGTCGGCTACACCAACGTCGGGAAATCGACGCTTTTGAATTCTCTCGTGGGCAAACCCGACGAGGTTTACGCGGACGACAAGCTTTTCGCCACACTCGACCCCACCACGCGCCGCGTGAAGCTGCCGGCCGGGCGCACGGTGCTCTTCACCGACACGGTGGGATTCATTCAGAAATTACCGCACGACCTGGTCGCGGCCTTTCAAGCCACGCTCGAAGAGGCGAAGGAAGCGACGATCCTGATTCACGTGGTGGACTCGATCGCGGAGGACCGCGAAGACCAGCAGAAGACCGTTCTCGATGTCATCAAGACCCTGGAGGCCGACAAGATTCCCATGATCACCGTCCACAACAAGGCCGATGGTCTCACGCGCTCCCAGCGTGACGTTCTCAGCCGCCGAGGCGAGATCCTGATTTCGGGGCGCACGGGGGAAGGACTCAAGGCGTTGCTCGCTACCATCGAGAGCCAGCTCGACGACAAGCTCATTGAAGTCGACGTCGATCTGCCCCACGCGCAGCGCGCCCTTCTCTCCGACCTTTACCGCACCGCCCACGTCCTCGGTGAAACCACCACGGAGACCGGCACCCGCATGCGCGTGCGCATCGACCGCGGCAACTGGGAGCGCATTGAACGCGCGCTCAGCAACGGCCGGAAGCACGCGTCATGACCAAGACGAAGAGCAATTTCAAGAGCGTCATGACGCTCGCCAACAAGATCACCGTCGTGCGGATCCTTCTGATCCCCGTGATCGTGATCGGCCTTCTGGAGCAGCACAACAACTGGGTCTACCTGCTGCTGGCCATCTCCATGGCCACCGACCTCCTCGACGGCCTGGCGGCGCGCCGGCTCGGCGAGCGCACGCGCCTGGGCGCGTTCCTCGATCCCATGGCCGACAAGCTTCTGCTCACCGCGGTGTTCCTGACCCTCACTTTCCTCAAGCGTATCGACATGTGGGTGTTCGTGGTGGTCTTTTCGCGCGACCTGATGATCGTTCTTGGCTGGACCGTCATCTTCATTCTGACGGGGTCGTCCACCGTTCAGCCCCGGCCCCTCGGCAAATCGACCACGGCCGCGCAGATGGTGATGGCCCTGGCCATCATGCTGCCGATGCCGGCGCCCGTCGTAAACGGCCTGCTGTGGCTCACGATCGGCCTCACGGTGGCCTCAGCGATCGACTATCTCCGCGTCGGCGAGCGACGCCTGGGAGATTGGGGATGAGGCTGCTTCTCGCTCTCATCAGCGGCTACCTTCTCGGCGCCATTCCCTTTGGTGTGCTGATCGCGCGCCACTTCTATCACGTCGACATTCGCGATCACGGCTCGAAGAACCCCGGCGCCACCAACGTGTGGCGCGTGCTGGGTGCCAGGCCCGGCGCCGCCACGCTCGCCCTGGACGGCCTCAAAGGGGCGCTGGCGGTTCTGTTCGCCATGGGGCTCGTGCCCGGCGAGATCGGTTCTCAGGTCGGGGCGGGCATGCTGGCCATCGTGGGGCACAACTGGAGCGTATTCCTCAAGGGGCGGGGGGGAAAGGGCGTCGCCACCTCGGCGGGCGTTTTCCTCGCTCTCATGCCGCTGCACACGTTGATCGCGCTCGCCGTGTTCCTCGCGTTTTTCCTGACCACCCGGCACGTCTCCGTCGGCTCCATGGCCGCCGCCGTCGCCCTCTTCATCACGACCTTTCTTCTCCGCACCAACGGCATGCTGCGCGCCCTCGTGGCCGTCGCGGCCCTCATGGTTCTCGTCAAGCACGTGCCCAACATGAAGCGCCTGGCTCACGGCGAAGAGCCAAAAGTGAAATTTCCATGACGCCCGAACGTATTGCCGTCCTTGGCGGGGGTAGCTGGGGCGCGACCCTGGCCGCCCAGCTCGCCCTGAATAAGCACGACGTGATGATCTGGGAGTTCGACCCGAAGGTGGCCGAGCGTCTGAGTACGGACCGCTCGCTGGCGACGCTGCCCGAGCTCAAGATCCCGGAGTCCATCCAGATCACCAACACGCTGGCCGACGCACTCAAGGGGCGCCGGCTGGTTCTTTCTGTTACTCCGTCTCAGACGGTACGCGCCACGTTCCAGGCGGCGGTCAAAACCGGCACTTTCGAACCGGGCAGTCTGGTCATCAGCGCCTCAAAAGGGCTTGAAGATGGGACGTTTGCCACCATGAGTCAGATAATTCGTGAAACATTTCCCGCGGTTGGTGATATTGTTATCCTCTCCGGGCCCAGTCACGCGGAGGAAGTCGCGACCCGGAAACCGGTGGCCCTGGTCTCGGCGAGCTCATCTCAAAAAGCGGCGGAACGTGTTCAGGATGTTTTCGTTTCGGATCTTTTTCGGGTATACACGAGCGACGACGCCCTGGGGGTCGAGCTGGGCGGGTCGCTGAAGAACATTTATGCGGTCGCCTGCGGCGTGGTGGATGGCCTCGACCTCGGTGACAACACGAAGGCGGCGCTTCTCACCCGAGGCCTGGCCGAGATGACGCGGCTGGGGAACGCCATGGGGGCGAAAACGCCGACGTTTTATGGATTATCAGGGCTGGGCGATCTGATCGTCACCTGCGGTTCGCGGCACTCCCGCAACCGGCTGCTGGGCGAGAAGGTGGGATCGGGCAAAACGCTGGCCCAGGCGCTGGGGGAAATGACGATGGTGGCCGAGGGCGTGGTGACGTGCCGCGCCGCACAGCAACTCGCGCAGGACCGGGGCGTGAACATGCCCATCGTCAACGAGATGTACCAGATTTTGTTTGCAGGTAAGCCGGCGCGGGACTCGATCAAAGATTTGATGACCCGCCAAACGCGGGCCGAAATGGAGGGTATCGTCGTATGAATAAAGCGGACATGGTGGAAGGCGTTTCAAAACTGACCGGGTCTCGCGTGGAGGCCCAAAGGATCGTCGACTTCCTTTTCAAGGCCATGCGCGACGCCCTGCGGGGCAACGAAAAGGTGGTGGTGCAGGGATTCGGCAGCTTCCACGTGGTGATGCGCAAGCCTAAGAAGGGCCGCAACATCAAGACAGGCGAAGAAGTGCTGATTCCGGCGCGGCCAGCCATCAAGTTCCGGAAGGGCAAAGACTTTCTCCTCAGCTAGCTCCCGACGGAAGAATGCAGATACCCGAGAAGTTATTTTATACGATCGGTGACGTCAGTCGTCTGACGGCGACCAAACCGCACGTTCTGCGGTACTGGGAGTCGAAATTCAAGGTCCTTCGCCCCGCCCGACGGTATTCCGGTCACCGGAAGTATTCGCAGAAGGACGTCGACCTCATCAACCGCATCCGGTTTTTGATCGTCGAGAAAAAGTTCACGCTCAACGGCGCGCGGCGCGAGATTTTGAGACAGCTCTCCGCCCGACCGGACAGCGGGGGGCCGGCTCCCCTGGCCTCGGTGGCGCTCCTGCAGGACCTCAAGCGGGAGATCGAAGCGTGCCTCGACGTACTCGGCCCGCCCAGCGCCCTCAGCGCTGACTAAAATTTTTCGGAGCGTAGCGTAGTGGTAGCGCGCACCCTTGGGGTGGGTGAGGTCGCGGGTTCAATTCCCGCCGCTCCGATACCCTTTCCGTCGACGAGCCTTAAGCCGGTGTAAGTCCGAAAGAGCCATTTTGAGCTGCTGAGTGGACACTTTTTGGACACTTTCCTGAATCGTCTTTTTGAGAGTAGCGAAGGGGCTCCTGGGCGTACCAGGGGCCCTTTTCTGTTTTCTGTAGGATCGTTTGCCAAATGCAAACGTTAAACCCCTTGCTGAGCGTCCCAGACCTCGCAGAATGGCTAAATATTAACCAGTCAAGGATAAGGATGTGGTGAAAGCCGTTATAGAGATTTTCTTTCAACGGCCATTTTCGATTTGACACCTGGATTAAGGCCCGCAGGGAGAAGCACGTTGTTTTTCATGTTTGAGTAGAATCACCGGCGATGGATCTGACCCCTCAACACTCGAAGTACTTCGCCCACGTCCTGACCAGGCGTTGCTCCTCAGATAGCATAGAGAAGCTGGCCGGTGCCGTGGCAGGGGCCCAGGTCGACCTAAATCCGCATCAGGTTGATGCGGCCCTGTTTGCGTTCAATTCGCCCCTTTCAAAGGGTGCCTTGCTGGCGAACGAGGTGGGCCTCGGCAAGACCATCGAGGCGGGGCTCGTCCTTTCTCAGAAATGGGCCGAGCGAAAGCGGCGCATTCTCGTTATCACGCCTGCCAATCTCCGCAAACAATGGCATCAGGAATTGAGCGAGAAGTTTTTCCTGCCTTGCCAGATTTTGGAATCGAAGTCTTACAACGCCGCCGTCAAACTTGGCAATTTCCGTCCGTTTGAAACGAAAGATTTCATCGTTATCTGTTCCTATGACCGTGCCTCCCGACTTTCGAAGGAGCAGCGCCATTCCCAAAATTCTGGTGCTTCATCGACTCAATCTCTCGCCGACCGATCTCACCGCCATGGCCGGCTTTCGGGTAACGCGAGCTCTGCGGACTATAGCGGACGTTATTCAGGCCGGCTCTCTGTCGCATGACCTTGTGGGTCAAGCGCTCAGGGAAGGCCTCAAACGAGGACTCATCACACGAAGTGAACTTAAGAAGGTGAAAGGTCAGTCACCGACCGCTCGGGAGACGTTCGACGAAATGATCCATCGCGCTCTACTTTAGTCCAGCGGCCCGAGAGACGATGGAAAAATGACCTTAAATTTATCGGCAATTTATCGGCATTGATTCGTCCTATACCCTTTTAGGTATATTTTTTAAATCCCAACCAGCTTGACATTTCGCTTGTTTTTATACCTAATACGGTATAAATTAATTGAAATACCCCATGGATTAACGTAAAGGGTCGAAGGCACGAAGCGGATATCTATACCTTCAGAGGTATAACGAGAGGAATGGATGAAATTAGAAGATTACATTCGTGAAAAAAGAAAGGGTGTCAGTTTAACGCAAATCCAACTGGCGAAAAAAGCCGGCGTTGGATTGCGACTGATCCGTGACCTTGAGCAAGGCACGGAACGGTCCATCCGGATGGATGCCGTCAATAAAATTTTACGCCTCTTTGGAAAATGTCTGGGGCCGATCGATCTGCCAAGAGCCAACGATGAGAAAAAACAAAAATAAACAAGCCGCCCTCGTATTTTACGGAAAGGATCTGGCGGGACGGATTTGCAAAGACCCGGAGGGGCCCCGCAGCGGTTATGAATTTGAGTACGACGCAGCCTATCTCCAAAAATCAGGAGCAAGACCGATCAGCCTCGCTATGCCTCTACAGAAGGAAAAATACCATTCCAAGGTGCTTTTCCCTTTTTTTGAAGGGCTCTTGCCTGAAGGCTGGCTGCTTGAATTGACATCGCAGACGCTTAAGATCGATCCGGATGACAAGTTCAACCTGCTGATCCACACGGGGAGTGATACCGTCGGCGCCGTTACGGTTCTCCCCGAGGACTGACATCATGAAATCAAAAACATCCGCGGCCGCGCCGGAAGAATTCAACCAAAGAATTCGAAAACTCTTTAATGTGCCGTGGGTTCCTCAAATCCCTTTCGGGATGGAAGACCTTCCCGAACAAGTTCGCCGTGCCGCTGGAAAAATGTCTCTTTCGGGAGTCCAAAAGAAAGCCTCCGTCATTTTAAATAAGAAAACAAAGCAAATAGAAATTGCCCTGGGGAAGGGAACTCATATTTTAAAACCGGACATCGTGGATTACCCCCAAATTGCCTTGGTTGAAAACCTCTGCATGGATATGGCAGAAAAGATGGAAATGGATGTGCCTCCCCACGCTGTTCTTCCCATGGCGGACGGTACGCCAGCTTATCTCATAAAGCGATTCGACAATTTGCCTAAGGGGGAGAGACTCCATAAAGAAGATATGGCTCAACTCTTGCAAGTTCCGACGGACGAAAAATATAACGGTTCGCTGGAAAAGGTGGGGAGAGCGATACGAACGCATACCACGAACGTCTTTTTGGAACTCACCAACTTCTACGAGCGGGTTGTTTTTAACTTTCTCATTGGAAACGGGGACATGCATCTAAAAAATTGGGCTCTTGTGGAGAAGGGAAGCGAAATAAAGCTGGCCCCCTGCTACGACTTTGTCTCCTCAAAACTATTCATTCCACGGGAGTACGAATCGGCTCTCACAATCAATGGAAAGAAAAATAAGCTAAGCCGTCTCGATTTCGACAAGCTGGCTCAAAATCTTGAATTAGAAGAGAAAAGCGTGGGAAATATTTTTGAAAAAATTAAAGAAATAAGGCCAACACTAATCTCGATGATCCAAGATTCCGCCCTCGGCGCTTTCAGGAAGAACGATTGGATCAAGTTGATTAAAGCTCGATATGAGCGAATAATCAGGTGAATTTAGCGGCGCGATTATTGGAGATCGAACGAGAGATTGCCCTTCTCTGTCATGAAAGCGTGCAAAAGATTCTGAATGGGGATCGGATTAGAAATAGGGGATACCGACTGAATTCAATCCAAATTCAAAGCCGATGTCCTCGGGGCATTGACCCAGAGGATATTCGAACTCTCTGGGAAGTGGATTATTTGAACGATTCAAGTTCAGCACACGAAATCAGTAAAAGTATCATCCCCACATAAAACATCACGACGTTGTCCAGAAATTCCAAATAGTTGCTTGCCAACCATTTGCGGAACGCTTTGCGAATCGCATAACAATTTGCCCGTTTGTCCAGCCTCCTCTGATTCGGCCAGAGTTGACCTATCAGGACTGGGACCGTGGAGGATCTTCGCGGAACAATCAAGGTCTTCTAGAGGTTAAGATCGTCTAGAAATGCCGGGAGATTTCGAGATTCAATTCAAAACTTGACAAAAAAGTATGGTTTCGTAAAATTATCAGTAGTTTAAATGCGATTTGTTGAATAGCCGATTTGAGAAACCTCAACATCCTATAGGAAAAAAGGGGGGGGCATCATTGAAGATCTCAGCTCAGGAAGAATACGGTTTTCGGTGCATTTTGCAGATCGCCGCTTACAAGGGAGAGAAACCCCTTGCCGCCGCTGAGATTGCAGAGGCGGAGGGGCTTTCGGTCCCCTATGTGAACAAACTCTTGAATATTTTAAAGCGGGCAGGCTTGGTCATGAGTGTTCGTGGGGTTAACGGTGGCTATAAACTCAGCCGTAGTCTCGACAAAATCACGTCGGCCGATGTGCTCAAGGCTTTGAACGGTCTCTTGTTTAGTCCGGATTTCTGTAAATGTTTTACCGGCCGGAGGGTCCAATGTGTGCATTATTCCAAATCCTGTACCATCCGATCCGTCTGGTCCGTCTTGAGTGAGCACATTGAGGGCGTCTTGAGTGAGATGACCTTGGAAGATTTGGTTGAAAAAAAAGAACCGTTTGTAGTTAATCTGATGCGCCTCAAATTCGGAGAACAGGCTTTGCGTTCTGGAAATCGCATTTTAAAAGAGAGAATGGTGGGAGCTTGATATGCCGTCCGAGATCGAAGTGGGGGCGGCGTAGCCTATTTTGATTTAACTGCAAGAGTGGTTTTTTATGCAAAAACCATACCCTTTAGTAAGGGATAGAATTTTTAAATAAGAGCAAGTCATTTTTTTGT
>Ga0163144_10024692_pt1 | contig 11777 bp, 9 predicted proteins | sample OliLak19BULKMAT1_FD_123175 | JGI IMG/M metagenome (GOLD analysis project Ga0163144, IMG submission 123175) | Freshwater microbial mat bacterial communities from Lake Vanda, McMurdo Dry Valleys, Antarctica - Oligotrophic Lake LV.19.BULKMAT1 | ecosystem: Environmental > Aquatic > Freshwater > Lake... | reverse complement strand
TTCTGTGCGTCACTCGATGAAGCCGAATTGCGCCGGCTTCTCGCTTTCGATATGCAGCTCAATGCGCAGGGTTTACGGGTGTGGCAGCAGCGCGAGACAAGTGCATGAACGGTTGTCCTGTGGAGGAGCGACGGCCATCCGAATTTATCTGCTGGTGGTTTTTTTTGCGACAAGCCTGTGAATATGCTTTACTCTTAGCCTCGAACGGCCTCCTGATCATCTTTGCAAACAACTCACTGCCGGTGATACCGTGTTCGCGGATAAGTATGAGGCGCGGTTTAATACGAATCACCCCAGGAGAACACTATGCTCAAGCAACACTTTCGAAGTCTTATGATGGCCGTGCCTCTGGTGGTGCTGGCGGCCTGTAGCAGTTCCCCCACCTATACGCCGGTCGCGACCAAGGCCGAGCCTCTTGATCCCGCCGGCTATACCAAGAAGGTAGATTCATTTGTCGTACTGCTGGACACTTCCGGCTCCATGACCAATGAAGATGAAGGGCGGCCGAGAATTTACAACGCCCAGGACCTGGTGGCCAGCTTCAACAGCCTGGTGCCGCCGCTGGATTTCAAGGCGGGCATGGTGACGTTTGGCAAGGGTACCACCGGTTTCTGCACAGGCTACGGTGTCGCCAACACCATTTACGGCCTGGCACCCTACAACTCGGCGGGTTTCGCGGAGGCTCTGGGTTCCATAGGTTGCGCCGCCAGCACCACGCCGTATGCATCGGCGGTCGAGTCAGCGACGGGCATGCTGGTTGAGGAGACCGGCTCTACCGCAGTATTCATTGTCAGCGACTTCAACTATAACTGGCACGATCCCGCTGCGGTGGAGTCCGCTCTGGCGGAACTGAAAGCACAGCACCCGGGCAAGGTCTGCGTGCACATCATCAAGATCGGTGAGAGCGACGCCAATATCGCCGGCCTCACCGATACTGCGGGTTGCGACAGCGTGGTGAAAGGCGCAGATCTGGCTACCGGTGCCGCCATGTCCTCTTACGTTGTCGATACCTTGCTGACCCCGGGAGATCTGCCCCTGCAGTATGAAAAGCACACAGTCTCCGCGCAGGCGCTGTTTGACTTTGACAAGGCAGTGCTCAAACCGCAGGGCATTGCTGAGCTGCGCAGTCTTGGCGCCAGTATCAGGAGTCAGGGTTTGAAAGTACGTGATATCGATGTCATCGGCCACACCGACAGTGTTGGCTCTGATGCATACAACATGCAGCTTTCACAGCGGCGTGCGCTGGCGGTCAGGAATTTCCTGGTCAGCGAAGGTGTTAACGGCAGCATCATTGATGTCAGCGGCATGGGGAAACGCGATCCTGTGGCCAGCAACGATACCGCTGAGGGCCGTGCATTGAACCGCCGTGTAGAGGTCAATGTAGGCACCGCTCGTCCCGCAAAGTAAGCGGCTGCAACGGATAGACTGATAGACCGATCTACTGCCTGGTCACGCAGGCAGTAGATCACCGGATGCGATCATATCTGCAGTTAACATTGCGCTGCGGTTGCGGATTACGGGCCATGCTTCGAGCGCCTCCGCAAGTGCGATAGCCGCCTCCTGCGCCGCAGTTATCCAGTGAGGCGGATGGCCGCTGTCAAACGCGCTGGCAGACGTGAGTGCCGCTTGTGCTTCTGCGGCGTTCTTCTTCAAAAAAGACTGCCAAGCGGGATGACTCAGAGTCCTGGATTCTTCCAGGTGTGGTTCCAGCGCTCTCAGTATTGCTGCACAGTCGTTTGCCAGCCCGATGTCACACAGTGCGAACAGCGTATCAGCGGAACATTCACCCAGGCCGCGAATCTCGGCTGCCAGTGCGGCAAGCCTGGATTCTGCGCTGGCGTTATTGCGTGTATCGATTTTCGCGCGCAGATGACAGGACAGTGTGCCAAGGCCAATCTGCGGCGTGAAGGGCCGGGAGACTTTCCGGTCAGCGCGGTCGTCCAGGGGTAAATGCGGTACTGCCCAGTCGCAATGGAACACGGCGGAACGGGGATGCAGGTAGGCTGTCATGCAGGCAAAGAGATCGTCCTCGCCACGCATAATGGGTGCATAGGGTGGCAGCAGGTGGCTGTTGTCCAGACCGGTCATTTGCGACATATCGCCTCGTAGTGAGACAGTGGGGCGGGTGTGGCCCAGCCAGCAAAAACGATTTTCCGGCAGGGCCCTGCTGTCAGCGTTGGCTGACAGCAGGCGGGTGATCGAAGGATCACCCAGATTTAGTACCCACGTGGAGCCGGCGGTGCCGGGGTCGCCCGCACTGCCGCATTGTGTTACTAACACGCAAGATGCGCTGTCGAACACGCCCAGCAGGTTGCCATTGCAGTGTTCCAGAGCGGCCGGGTCCAGGGCCCCCCCATGCAGCGTTGACAGTACCGCTGCGAGCGGTTTTCCGAGTGCCTCGGCCTGCCTGGACAGCGGATCAAAATCGCACCATGTGCTGTGCTGTAACAACTCGCGCTCAGCAGGATAAAACCACGCCTCCCTTGTTTCTTCGTTGCTGAAGGCTACACCGGGCTGTGTCGTTGGTGGGCGCACCGCCCGACACAAAATGTCGTCATCCAGCACAATTGCCCGATAACCCACAGACAATAGCAGGGCTAAATTGCGGGACAATCCATAAGTCGCCTGGTCGGTCCAACGCGCACGATCGAGTAAAAAGTGCAGGCCGCGTGCCTGTGCCGGTAGTGCCTCTACCAGTTGGGTCAGCAAGCTGGCGGCCGCCTCGGCACCAAAATACAGCATCGATTTTGCGCTGGTAAGATTGAACTTCGCGACCAGTTGTTGATTGTGCAGCGCGTTGCTGGCGCGGCGCGAATCGTCGATCAGAATAAGCTGGTCATGTCGTGTCAGGGTGCATCCGGCCAACATACTGTCGAGCAATCGTTCAATGGCCAGCGGTCGATCACAGGTAATAATGAACACCCGTGTGGGGGCGACGCGCGTTTCAGTTGGTGCGGTATTCAGGCGCGCAGCCGTCTCATTACTGCTTACCAGAATGCCGGCGTCCCGCGCGGCTTTCAATACCTGCAGTACGTCTGACTGTTGCTCGCGCAGCATCGGGATGGTGGCGCACAGCCTGGCCGTGTGTGCGGCTAAGGAATCGAAATTGGCACAGTGTGTCAGTGCGTTGGCGACGTCCAGTGTAACGACCATTTTATTTCGGTTGCGCAGATTGATAATCATCATTGTCTTGTCATTGATGATGACCTGTTCGCAGTCTGCATAGGCGAAGGTGCGCGGGTCTGTCTCGGTCAATGGCGCGGGGTTGGTCGGCTGGGTACTCGCACCGATTTGGAAGGAATATGACACATTGGTGTTGTCAGTCATGGGAGGTTCTCATCAATATCGCAGGTAAGACTGGGTTAGGCTGCACTCGGCATGAAAGTGAGCGCTTCTTCCAGCGTTGAACAAAATGTCGTCACACCCTCGACGGGCTTGATGTTGGCGCGAGCAAGTGTTTTAAGCGGTTGGAATTGCAAATCGCAGATAATGATTTTCTTTCCCTCCTTAGCACAATAAGCGACCAGTTTATTCAATGCAGACACGCCGCCAGTATCCAGCAGGGTTACTCCATCCATATAGAGTATAACGCCATCCCGTTTTTCCATGATGGCTGAAATGTCGCCGAACACACGGTCAGCCGCCGCAAAGAACAGTGGGCCGGTAATTTTGAGTACGGCCCATCTATGCGGAATCGGTAAATCGATGAGCTTCCTGTTGTCGGTGATGTCAGTGATTTTTGTCATAGCAGCCATCTCATTGACAAACAATATGCAGGCTAACAATACGCCAGTGGTTATTGCAATCACCATATCGAAGAATACGGTCAGCGTAAGGCAAGTGGCAAATACAGCGATTTCCCGCATGGGGGCATGCCTGACCAGATGTAGCGATTTCGGCGCTTCGCTCATATTCCAGGCAACTACAATCAGTAGAGCGGCCATAGCAGGCATAGGCAAATAGGCCAACAGCGGTGCCAGTAAAACCAACGCAAGCAATATAACCAGCGCATGGATCATTGCAGCTACCGGGGATTGTGCGCCTGCTCGCAGATTCGCAGTTGAACGCGCGATCGCTGCAGTGGCGGTAATGCCACCAAAGAACGGCGCGATCATATTGCCCAAGCCCTGGCCGAGCAGCTCACTATTGGCGCTATGATGCTTCCCCGTCATGCCATCCAGCACCACGGCACACAACAGGGATTCTATGGCGCATAGTATCGCGATACCAAACGCTGACGGGAGTAAATGGACCACCAGACCCCAACTGAATTCGAGTGGCATGCCACCTGGGCCAGGTTGCTGCCAGGGCCAGGCAAGCTGGGGCAGATAAGGCGGAATACCCATAGCCCGTGCACCGTCTGGCATGAGGTAGCTGAAACGGGAACCAATGGTGTCCACCTCGTAACCGGCCTGCGCAAGGAGGATGCCGAGCAGGCTCGCACAGATGACAGCGGGTAAATGTTGCGGGATCGCCGTTTTAAGTTTAGGCCAGGACAACATAATGCCCAGGGTCACCAGCGCAACAATGAGACTGGTGCCGTCAAACTGGCTGATCGAACCGAGGAGCAACCAGACTTTATCCACGTAGTGCTCCGGCATTTCTTTCACTGACAGGCCGAAAAAATCTTTTATTTGCAGGGTCGCAATAACGATCGCGATACCGCCGGTGAATCCGAGTGTTACCGCTTCAGGAATGTACTCAATGAAACGGCCAAGGCGGGCGTAGGCCATGGCAACCAGTATCAGGCCTGCCAAAAAGGTGGCCAGTAGAAGGCCAGCAAGTCCGTACTGCTGGGCAATCGGATAGAGAATGACGACAAAAGCCGCGGTGGGGCCGGAAACGCTGTATCGACTTCCACCTGTAAGCGCAATGACAAAACCGCCGATAATCGCGGTGTACAAGCCATACTGCGGTGCCACCCCACTGGCGATCGCCAATGCCATGGCCAGCGGGATTGCGATAATCCCCACGGTTATGCCCGCCAGCACATCCCGCTGCATGCGAGCCGCAGTGTAAGCCTCGTCCCCAAAGCACGCATCGCGCAGGGCGTGGCCGATACGCAAGGAGAAAAGATGGGCTCGGTGCGGCATACAGGATTCCCGTTGCGGGGCTATAAATGCAAACTAAAATACAATAGCATGATAATAGATCGCTCTGTGATTGTTCTGCGGAGTGTTGTCAGGATGTGCATAGAGCTACCACTATGAAAAAACCTTACGCCCGATTGAGGCTGCAACGGCGATGACCTCCGCGACTGAGCTGGACTATGTGGACGTACTGATCGTGGGTGCCGGCCTGTCCGGTATCGGCAGTGCCCGCCATCTGCAGCGCGAGTGCCCACAGCACAGCTTCGCGCTTCTGGAATCCAGGGAGGTTCTGGGTGGCACCTGGGATTTGTTCCGCTATCCCGGCATACGGTCCGACAGTGACATGTACACACTGGGCTACTCCTTCAAACCCTGGCTGCAGCGCAAGTGCCTGGCCGACGGCCCCGCTATTCTCAGTTATCTGCAGGAGGCTGCCTCCGAAACCGGCGTCGATCAACACATCCGCTACCAGCACAAGGTACTCAGCGCCAGTTGGTCCTCCGAGTCCGCTACCTGGACGGTGGCGGCGCAGCGCACCGATACCGGCGATGTTGTGGACATTCGCTGCCAATTCCTGCTGATGTGCAGCGGCTATTACGATTATGAACACGGATATACCCCCGAGTTTGCCGGCAGTGCGGATTTCAAGGGCCGCATCTTCCACGCCCAGCATTGGCCGCAGCACCTGGATTATCGTGGCAAAAACGTGGTGGTGATCGGTAGCGGCGCCACGGCGGTCACCCTGGTGCCTGAATTGGCCAAGGACACGGCGCACACCATCATGTTGCAGCGCTCACCCACCTACATCGCCTCGGTGCCGGAGGAGGACCCGATGGCGAAGCAGCTCAGTCGTTTCCTGCCCGGTTCCTGGGTGTACCGCATCACGCGCTGGAAGCAGGTGCTGTTGCACATTTATATTTATACCTTGTCGCGCCGACGGCCGCAGCTGGTCAGAAAATTCCTGCTCGACCGTGTGCGCGAGGCACTGGGTGATGATTACGACGTCAAAAAGCACTTCACACCGAGCTACAACCCCTGGGATCAGCGCCTGTGCGCCGTGCCCGAGGGCGACATGTTTATCGCCATTCGGGAGCAGCGCGCCGAGGTGGTCACAGACCAGATCGAGCGGTTTACCGAAGACGGAATCCGGCTGGCATCGGGCCGCGAATTGCAAGCGGATATTATCGTCCTGGCCACCGGGCTGAACCTGAAGTTCATGGGCGGGGCGCAGTTGACAGTCGATGGCGAGATGATAGATCCGTCCCGGCTTTATGTGTATCGCGGCATGATGTTTGGCAATGTGCCCAACCTGGCGCAGGTATTCGGTTATACCAATGCTTCCTGGACACTCAAGAGTGACCTCACCGGAGATTTCGTCTGCCGTGTGCTGAATGAATTGCGCAGGACGGGCGCGCGAATGGCGGTTCCGCAGCTCAAAGAGGGCGCGGTCGAAGAGCAGCCCATGCTCAACCTGAACTCGGGTTATGTACTGCGCTCGGTCGGCCAATTTCCCAAACAGGGTGTCAGCTTGCCCTGGCGCCTCTACCAGAACTACATCCTGGATTTTGTGCAATTGCGTCTGCGCCCGCTGCGGGACAAGGTGCTCGAATTTAAATGAGGAGTAAGCATGATCTCTGCAAGTATGCCCTACGATAAAAAATTTGAGGACGTACTGGGTAAGCGTATTGCCTATGTCGAGGCCGGGGAGGGTGACCCGATTTTACTGCTGCACGGCAACCCCACGTCCTCTTATTTGTGGCGTAACGTGATCCCGCACCTGCAGGGCAAGGGCCGCGTGATCGCGCCGGATCTGATCGGCCAGGGGGATTCGGAAAAACTGCCGGCGAGTGACGGATCGGGGCGCTATTCCTTCCAGGTTGCCTATCAGTATCTGGAGGGACTGCTGGAGGCTATCGGCGCCGATCGCAAGGTGACATTGGTTATCCATGACTGGGGCAGCGCATTGGGATTCTACTGGGCGCAGCAGCATCCCGCCGCCGTGCGCGGCATTGCCTACATGGAGGGGATTGTTTGCCCGGTGACCTGGGAGGACTGGCCGGAGGGCGCCAGGGGCATTTTCCAGGGGTTCCGCTCGGCCAAGGGCGAGGATCTGGTGCTGCAGCGCAATATGTTTGTCGATGCGGTACTGCCCAGTTCCGTGATGCGCACTCTGGGTGACGAGGAAATGCAGCACTATCGTGCGCCGTTCTCCACGCCGGATGACCGCCAGCCTACGCTGAACTGGCCGCGGCAGATTCCGATCGGGGGTGAGCCGCCCGAGATGGTAGAGCTGGTAACGTCGTACGGACAATGGCTGATGGGCACCACCGATTTGCCCAAGCTGTTCATCAACGCCGAGCCCGGATCTATCCTCACCGGCAGGCAGCGCGAGTACTGCCGCAGCTGGCCCAACCAGCGCGAGGTGACAGTCAAGGGGACACACTTTATTCAAGAGGACTCACCCGTGGAGATCGGGCAGGCCGTGGCGCAGTGGCTGGACTCCCTGAGTGTTGGAGGTGGCCGATGATGATTGTGCACGGTGCATCCGGATCACCCTTTGTGCGCAAGGTGCTGGTTGCACTGACCATAAAAGAACTGCCCTACGAGCAGATTCAGCAACTGCCTTTTATCCGGGATGCCGAGTATCGGAAAATCAACCCGCTGGGCAAGATACCCACCCTGCAGGATGGGGATCTTGCCATCTGTGATTCAACCGTCATCTGCGAATACCTTGAGGACACCTACCCCCAGTCGCCGCTGTACCCGAAAGGCAGCGCGGACAAGGCCAGGGCACGCTGGTTTGAAGAGCTGGGCGGTACCCGTGTGGCGGAACTCGCAGCGGGGATATTTTTCCAGCGTTTCATGCGCCCTATGGTGCTCAAGCAGGAGCCGGATGAGGAACTGGTTGCGAAGATCATGCACAAGCAATTGCCGCCCATCCTCGATTACCTGGAGTCGCAGGTGCCGGCCGCCGGTTTTATTTTCGGCGAGTTCATGATGGCCGATATGAGCCTGATGAGCCCCTTTGTCAACGCGGCCTATGCCGGCTATGAAGTTGATGCGGCGCGGTGGCCCGCTTTTGTCGACTTTATGGCACGGGTACAAGCCCACCCGGCCGTTAGCCAGGTTCTAAAGGCAGAAGCCGTATCGATGGGTCGAGGCTGAGCTTCGACTCCTGCCCGTTCTACTAATTACCAGCCTGCTTGAAGAGCGTACCTATCGTGAGCTGTGAGATCTCTACACTGGTCGAGATTACCGACGCCAGCGCCGGCGGTAAGGCCTATGGCCTGGCGCGCCTGGTGGCGATGGGCCTGCCGGTGCCGCCCGCCTTCGTGTTGCGCAACGCCAGCACTGACGATTTTCCCGACGCGCTGGACCAGTGCTATCTCGACTTGGGCAAAGCGTCCGTTGCGGTGCGCTCCTCGGCCCTGGGCGAGGACGGCGGCGACGCGTCCTTCGCCGGCCAGTACGACACCGTGCTGAATGTGCAGGGCCCTGAGCAATTGCGTCACGCCATTCGGCGCTGCGTGGCGTCTGGCGCCAATGAGCGCGCCCGCAGCTATCAGCGGGAGCACACCGGCGGCGACACTGTCACCATGAATGTCGTCGTGCAGGCGATGGTGAATGCACGGGCGGCTGGCGTGGTATTCACGGCAGACCCGGTGAGCGCCAGGCGCGATCTGCTGGTGATCGATGCGGTAGCCGGACTGGGGGAGGCGTTGGTCAGCGGTGAAGCCACGCCCGATCACTATGGCGTACACCGCAGCGGCGCAATTGTGCGGCGGCAGTTGACTGGAGCCGCGCCCCTGCTCAGCGATGCGGAAATTTTCGCCATTGCCGCGCAGGCCCGCACTGCAGCGGCCCATGAAGGCCACCCACTGGATCTGGAGTGGGCGATCGATCACGACGGCACGCTGTACTGGTTGCAGGCACGGCCTATCACCACGCTGCCCGCAGACCTCAACGAATTCGATACCGTCCTGCCGCGTCCGGACGATGTACTGACCATCAGCAATGTCAGTGAGATGATGCCGGGTGCCGTATGCCCGCTGACCGGTTCTTTTACCGGCTGGGGCATCGATTACGGCTTGCAGCACATGCAAGTCGCGGTGGGCGCCAGGGCGGGCATCCAGAAGAACTGGCAAATCACTGCCTGGGCCTACGGCCACTTGTTTCTCAACCTGACCGGCAACGTGGTGATGTCATCTGCCGTGCTCGGCTCCACCGTGGAGCAGACCGCGCAATCACTGTGCGGGCGCATTGTGCCGGAACTCAAGGCTTTTCCACCGCAGCCGCTGTTACGGCGGGTGGTTAACACGGTAAAACTGCTGCGCTACTGCCTGCGCGCGCCGGCTGTAGTGGCGCGTTTCGGTCGCGAGCTGGACGCCTTTGTCATTGCGCATAAAACGGACAGCGCGAGCATGTGGGCCGAGCTGGCGCAGAAATCCGCCTTCTTTGAGCACGCCATGGCGGTGCATATCCAGTCGTCTGCCTTGTCGGGTTTTCTCTGTTCCATCGTGGAGAACATGGTGTCCGGTCGCTCCAATGACAGTACCAGTGAAGAGCAGGGTGAGGCTGTGCGCTTGCTGGCGGGCGCCACCGGGGTGGAAAGCGCCGTCATGTTGGAGGAACTGGACCACCTGATTGATCAGGTGGTCGCGCATCCAGATGCCCAGCAGGCGTTCCAGCAGGCCGCAGTGGCAGATGCCCTGACATGGATCAGCAATTCCCCTAAAGTAGCGTCTGCATTTGCCGCGTTCCTGTCAGACCATGGGCATCGCGGCTACCGTGAGTTGTGCCTGCGCGACCCAGCCTGGAGCGATGACCCTGCGCCGCTGATCCAGAGTATGCAGGCGGCGGTACATGCACGTCGGGTGACCGGCGGGCACCGGCCGCTGCACACGCAGGAGATTGACTGGGCCAGCCTCAGTCGTGACCTGCGCTGGATACTGCCCAGGGCGCACAATGCCATCCGGCGCCGTGAACACACGAAATCACAGTTGGTGGCCGCCGCGCACCGTTTCAAGCGCGGCTTTCGTCACCTCGGCAAGTTGCTGCAGGAGGAGGGCGCATTGCCGGATGCGGACCTGGTGAATTTTTTCAGCACGGGCGAGTTGCCGACCTTTGTGGCCAGCCCCAGCGCGACTGCGGTAGATCACGCGCTGGCGCGCAGGGCGGCGCTGGCCTACCAGCAACAGTTTGCGTTTCCGGAAATTTCCGTGGGCATACCGCAGCCACTGGAAGTGCGCAGCGTGCAGTTTACCGATGGCGTGTTGCACGGCCGCCCAGCATCGCGTGGCGTGGTGCAGGGCATCGCACGGGTAGCCCATACGCTGGCGGAAGCGGCCCTGCTGCAACCCGGAGAAATCCTGGTGACGCCGATCACCGATATCGGCTGGACCCCTTATTTCAGCCTGATAGGTGGGTTGGTGACGGACCTGGGCAGCGTCGTCTCCCACGGCGCCGTCATTGCCCGCGAATATGGACTGCCCTGTGTGGTCAATACCCGCGACGGTACGCGGTTTTTCCAGAGCGGGGATCATATAAAACTGGACGGGGACAAAGGCACGGTGGAGCGGTTGTGACAGACGACAAAGAGCAGTCGCATGAATTGACCAGGGTGAGGGAGAGGGTGAGACGGCTTAAGTCAGGCCAGGAATTTGCCGGCTATAGAGTGGGCTGATCGATCAGTTTGGCGTCGGCCTCTGCGCGGTTTCAAAGGGTTGTATTATGCCACCTTTGGCGAGATGAAGGTGGGCGACCTGGCCGGGGTTCAGGTCTATAAGTTCAAGATCAGCCGACAGGAAGTTTTTCTGGCGTATGCGCACGATGCGGCCACTATCACGTTGTACCTGTTGAAATTAGGCAGCCACGAGGCCGCGACCTCGCGGTCGCAGCATCGTGATCGTTGTGGGTGGAACTACTTGGGAATGAAGCTGTATTTCTGTCCGCCCAGTGTTGCCTGATACATCAGGCCGCCCTTGGCGACGGTAAAGATTGCCATGCCCTTGCGGAAACCCAGGGAGCTCGTGGTTGCGTCGTTCTTGCCAGCGCTAAGGCCGGTTGAAGCACCGCCACCGGTATTGGCTCCTGCCGATACGCCAGCGGTGATCGCCACCGCGCTCGCATCGGCGCTGAATTCAAAATTACCGGCGGTGAAATTATTCAGGGCGGCCTCGTTTTCGAAGAAGATAATCTGGCTAAAGGCCTGTGCGCCCAGTTGGAAGCCAACCGTGAGCTGGGTCATTTTGGACTCTCCGACGACCACACCCTGCTTGTAGACCCGTCCTGAACCGTGGGCGCCACCGATGCCGATACCGCCCTTGCCGATAGTGGGGAATACCGCGTAGCCAAAACTCTTATCGAAAAAGGCACCGCTCTCGCCGGCATTCCTGAAGCTCTTGATGGCGTCCTCGTACTCATCGGCCCGTACCGTCTGGCTGGTCAGGGCGAACAGGAGAAAGACCAGGGTGGCTCTGATTAACGTTTGCATGGTTAGATTTCCTTTGCTGGGTGGATGATGGGCGCGCTTATGAAACCCCCGAAGCATGGCAAACAGACTCGAAAGCGTCAAGCGAGAAGAGAAGGGGTCAGGCCTTACATTTTACGCTACACTCAAACTGCGTCGTAAAATGCGCCCGAAAGCCCTTATGGCAAGCCCGTATCACAATGAGACCCGGTACTACA
>Ga0163144_10024691_pt1 | contig 11777 bp, 12 predicted proteins | sample OliLak19BULKMAT1_FD_123175 | JGI IMG/M metagenome (GOLD analysis project Ga0163144, IMG submission 123175) | Freshwater microbial mat bacterial communities from Lake Vanda, McMurdo Dry Valleys, Antarctica - Oligotrophic Lake LV.19.BULKMAT1 | ecosystem: Environmental > Aquatic > Freshwater >... | reverse complement strand
TTCACAAATTTCGGTTGTAATCTAATTTTTTGGGCAAGTAAAGATTTAGCGCCGCTGTTACCTGGATAGATCTCAACAATTTTATGCTTGAGTAAAGGAGCGGTACTGATTAAAGTTTGTCTGGCATTACGCCAGTCTTGATCGGAGCCACAAAATAGCCGCAATGCTAGATCCACCGTGGGCTGAGCGCAGTTCTCTTGGTCATTATTTAAAAGCGCATATAAGTTCTCATACCGCCGACTAATCTCTGGCGCAAGGCATAAAATAATCAGATTGCGTTCAAATTGTCCTAACTTACAGCGCTGGATTAACCGCATCAAAGCAATCGGAATCTCTTGTTTGGTACTAACTTCCAAGCGATCGCCATAACGACCCAAAGGATGTATAGGTGCAGGTTGTTCAGATTTAATTATATTGCCGCCCTTGTTGGGATCAAGATCAATAAAACCGAGCCACCAATGACTGGTTGCCTTATCTTTTGCTGACCTTGAGACCCGATCGCTTGCTTGATTTAGCTGTTTTTGCCTAGCGAGCGCTCGCATTAGTACCCGATCTAGCCAACCTAATTCTGCTCGAATAAATGCCCAATTGTCCGCAAAGGGGGTTATTTCACCACTCATGCCACTCCTCGAGTGAGCACGCCGCGAATTGAGATCGCTACGGTAATCGCAAAACCGACTAGGAAAGCGATCGCGCCCAAAATCGTCAAATTTCCCCAAGGTGCGATCAAAACCACACTCGACCAAGCCCAATCTGCATGACTAAAAACGTAGCGCACAGGTTCGATCGCGAAGGATAGCGGATTCAAACTCGCCACCCACTGCAACCAAGTAGGCATAAAACTTAGGGGCGCGAGGGCAGTACTAGAAAAGATCAAGGGCAAATTGACTAAAAAGATAAAAGCCAACATTTCCTGATGCCCAGGCATAGCGAAGGAAAGCCCCAGGCTCAGCATGGTGAAGCCCAAAATTAGCAGCACTAAGACGATCGCTACTACACCGCAACCACTTAAGCTAGGTAGAGATGCTCCCATCAGCACACTCACGCCAATAATTGCCAGGGTTTGCACCACACTAAGGCTAATGATAAAAATAGCTGAAGCAAACACAATCGAAAAGCGCGATACCAAAGGAGCTACTAACATTCGATTCAGAAAGCCAAACTCCCGATCAAACAGGAGCGGTAAGCCAGAATTTAAGGCCCCACTGAAGGCAGTAAACACAATGATCCCCGCCGCCAAAAATTGTAAATAGGTCTGTCCTTCGCCAAACATTCCAGCTGGGGCGTAACTAAATAATGCGCCAAATAACACCAGCCACATCAAAGGCTGCAATACCCCTGCAATTAGGGTAGTTGGGCGACGTTGCAGTTGGATAAACCACCTAGTAGTAAAAGCACTGGTTTCCTGCCAAAAGGCAGCTAAGCCTTCAGAGCGGATAGAAGCGTTGGTCATATTTTGGGCGCTAAAGTTATTCCCCCATTCTAGCAATAGCGCGATTAGAAGTTGCTGGGAACAGAAGTATTCTCTAGGGATGAATTTAAGCAAACTGGCGCGCATAGAACTGAGCATATCTGCCTGCTTTGGATAAAAGTTCTTCGTGATTACCCGATTCCACAATTTGTCCCTGTTCTAAAACAAAGATGCGATCGCTATTTTTTACGGTAGCCAAGCGATGGGCAATTACAAATACAGTGCGACCTTCCATTACCCTTTGCAAAGCTTCTTGGACGAGGGCTTCAGATTCGCTATCTAAGGCAGAAGTGGCTTCGTCTAGAATCAAAATTTTGGGATTCTGTAAAACTGCGCGGGCGATCGCGATTCGTTGTTTTTGTCCGCCCGAAAGATTGACCCCTCTCTCTCCTACTTGGGTTTGGTAGCCTTGAGAAAGTCTAATAATAAACTCATGGGCATTGGCGATTTTGGCAGCTGCTTCTACTTCTGCTAAATCATAGTTAAGCTGTCCGAAGGCAATATTCGCCGCAACCGAGCCAGCAAATAGCACCGATTCTTGCGGTACGATCGCCATGGTATGACGCAGACTTTTCAGCTTGAGCTCTTGAATATCTGTCCCATCTAGAAAAATATTGCCAACCTGTGGATCATAGAAGCGCATCAAAAGATTGATCAAAGTAGATTTACCTGCACCTGAAGCGCCCACTAGCGCGATTACTTCTCCAGGAAAAACCATAAAATTAATTTCTTTTAAAACGATTTGTTCACCATAGGCAAAGCTGAGATTTTGGAAGGCGATTTTGCCTGAGACTTCGCTTAATTCTTGAGCATTGGCTTTCTCTTTGACCGTGGGTTGCAATTTAAATAGTTCAAAAATGCGATCGCATGAAGCTTCAGCCTGTTTAATTTCGTTATAGCTACCAGTAGAATTGACAATCGGATCGATTAGTAGAGCTACACCAGCAGCGAAAGCAACAAATTGCGAAGGAGTTAGCTGTCTTTGAGAAATCTGCCAACCCGCAAACCAAAATAAGAGAATAATACCAAAAGCCTGCACAAAGCCAATTACAGGATATTGTACTGCTCGAATTTGATCCGCCGCATAGCGTTTTTGACGATTTTGTTCTGCTTCTTGGCGGAAGCGCTGAATTTCATAATCTTCGGTGGCAAATGCGCGCACTAAGCGAATGCCGCTAAATACTTCTGCCAACAAAGCCGAAAGATTGGAAACCTGATCTTGACTGCGACGCGATCGCTCTAGCATCTGCTGCCCAAACCAGCCAATTAGGATGGCTACAGGTGGTGCAATTAGGAACACCATTAAAGTTAGTAGCCAATTGAGCCAAAGTAGATAGCCTAAGACCAACACCAATTGCAACAGCGAAGGCATAAACTGATGGAAAAATTTGGCAACTACTTCGCCAACTCGATCCACATCTTCAGTCAAACGATAAGAAAGATCGCCAGTACGCGATTCAGCAAAAAAATCTAAGTCCAATCGATGTAAGTGAGCATAGACATCTACCCGCAAATCTAAAGCCACACTGAGAGCCGCCTGGGACATCAGCGCATCCTGCCCATATTGCCCTAACCCCCGGAATAGAAACATCACCAAGGTAAAGCCAGAAATCTTAGAAATCTCGGCGACATTGCCGCTAGCGATCGCGCTTGAAACTAAGCCCAAAATATGCGCCAGCAAAGGCATCGTGCCAATATAGATTAAAGTGCAAATGGATGCCCTACCAATTAGCCGCCAATGGGGAGCCAAATAAGTTCGGAGTTGCCAATAGGAATTAGTCACAAATGCAGCGATCGCCTCAAACCGATTAAATTAATTAACGTTATATTAGCCCTATAGCTTACCTCAGTCTGATTTTCAAATATAGATTACGCCGTTTTCTATGATCATGTAAGCGCTACAGGGGTGAAATACCTCATAACCGACTTGTATTCAATAAATCTTCAATAGACTGGATCAGTATGAAAGAGGCAAATCTAAATCAGCGCGAACAAAAAATATTGCGGGCGGCAGTCAATCACTACATCGCTACCGCAGAGCCAGTTGGCTCCAAAGTTTTAGCCGAAGCCTATAATTTTGATCTCAGTGCTGCCACCATTCGCAATGTTTTAGGCGTATTAGATCGTTCAGGTTTACTCTATCAACCCCATACTTCGGCTGGGCGGGTGCCCTCAGATCTTGGCTATCGAGTATATGTGGATCAGTTGATTCAGCCTACTTCTAGGTTGCAAAATGAGTATCAACTAGAACTCACTACCAAACTGGTAAATCATCGACTTTCGCTTCAAGATCAACAAAATTTAGAGTCTTTACTACGTGGTGCGGCTCAAGTGCTGGCAACCCTAAGCGGCTGTATTGCGCTGGTAACTGCGCCCCATCATCAGTTGGTGGGAATGCGACATATTCATTTCTTGGGGATAGATGACCAGAAAGTTAGCGTCACCGCCATTAGTGATGCCTATCACTCAGCTTCGGTGGTAGTCGATCTGCCAGAACATATTTCGATCGCTGATTTGGAACGGCTGAATAATTTTCTCAATGCCCATCTTAGTGCCCAGTTTACGACCCAGGGTGGCGTTCAAGGCGATCGCGCTCACACCGAGTTAGAGAATCTGTTATCAAGTTTGCAATGGCAACAACTAGATCAAGAAATGTATCAATATGCAGAATTTGTAGAGCAATCTCTACGTCAAATTAGTCAGATTTATCGGCAGCCAAGTATTGGTCAGCTATTTATCAGTGGCTTAGCAGAATTGATGCAGCAGCCAGAATTTAATCAACTCAATCAAGCTCTAGCGCTTATTCGGCTGTTGGAAGAAGAGCAGACTTCACTATTGCCGCTAATGTCAGAAACCCTATTTGGACATTCAATCCTGATTCGGATCGGTAATGAAATCAGCTTAGAACCAATTCGCAACTGTACTTTAATTTCTTCAGCTTATAGGGTAGATAATCCAATTTCAGGTTCAATCTCTGGGACAGTAGGACTTTTAGGACCAACTAGACTCAACTATGAAAAAGCGATCGCTTCAGTCCAAGCAACAGCAACTCACTTAGCAAGTGCGATCAATGGACAAATCAACAAATCGTAACCAAAGATCAGCAGAAAATTGGATAGAATTAAACCAATAAATTTAATTTTTTAATCATTGCCGTAAACTTATCTTTACAAAAGGTTGCTCTATATGAATTCGCTCAATAATCCTCTAAATAATAATCCTCTAAATAATAATCCTCTAAATAACAAGTATCATTTTACCTGTACCTTATCTTTGGGTGATATCTATCCTCAAGTTGTAGCCTGGCTAGTGGTAGTTTTTGCTAGTTTAGCTGCGGCACTATCTTTGATGAGCAAGCCAATCTATTCTCTCGCTTCAGTAGGAATTATTGTGGTAGTTTCTTTACCATTTCTGCTATTTGGCTTTGTAACTACACTTTTCAATCACATCGAGATTACTGTAGTCACCGAAACCGAGAAAAAAACCTACGTTGATCCTGGTCAAAATGTGATCAGTTCTCCCAATGATTCTAGAGGTAATGCCAACATTAAAGCTGCAACTTAAATGATTACATTCTGTTACGAAGCTCTTGGCGGCGGCGTAAAATCCCATCCAGGGGCTAAGCAACCCCATTCATCTTTTGGATCTGCAATGCTCGAAAATCATTTATTTGGTAGACTTAAGCATCAAATTAAGTAATTAAATAAACCAAATGATTAGTTCTGATCTAGCAACTCAACAGGCACAACTACAAGGAAAGTCATCGCAGGAAGTGCTTGCTTGGGGATTAGCTGAATTTGGAAATCAGATCAGTCTAGCCTCTAGCTTTGGGGCTGAGGATATGGTGCTAACTGATATGTTGGCAGAGATTCAACCAGATGCCAAAATTTTTACCCTAGATACGGGCAGGTTGCCAGTAGAAACCTACGACTTAATCGCAAAAGTCCAAAAGAAATATCCGCAACTACAAATCCAAATCATGTTCCCCCAGGCAGAAGCTGTACAGAAAATGGTGCAAACCAAGGGGATTAATCTTTTCTATGAGAGCGTCGAAAATCGCAAGTTCTGTTGTCATCTGCGGAAAATTGAACCACTCACGCGGGCGCTGGTGGGATTGAATGCTTGGATTACAGGTATTCGCCGCGATCAAACCAGCAGCCGCAACGATATGCAGGTATTGGAACAAGATAAAGAAGTGTATAAATTGAATCCATTAATTGACTGGAAAGAAGTCCAAGTTTGGGATTATATTCGTAGTCGTGGCATTCCTTATAATCTGCTGCATGATCAGAATTATCCTAGTATTGGTTGTGCCCCCTGTACTAGGGCGATCGCTACGGATGAAGATCCGCGGGCAGGTAGATGGTGGTGGGAAATGGACAACAAAGAATGTGGTTTGCACGTCAATGCAGAAGGGAAATTAGTACCTGCTAAATCTGCGCCCTAAACCAACTTTATAGGGACAAATAGAGAGACAAATTTAGAAACTATGCTTGAGAAGATTCTATTCAAAAATTCTTTTTGGAAAGCCTCTAGGGGAGTTTTTGGAAGAGTTTTTAAGAATTCTAGTTGGCATCATCTGACGAGCGCGCAAGTCTTCGCTCAGTTGCAAACTAGCGAATTGGGTCTTTCCTATGGATTAGCTAGGCGAAAGTTACGCCTGTCAATGCGAAAGTTTAAATTAAATTCTTTCCATTTTCTGATTGGTGGGTACAGCTTTCTTGCGGTTTTAGCTTGGTTTAGTGGTGGAACGTATCAGGAATTGAATCGCTCTCTAGTATTTGCAATTTTTGCTGCGGCAACGCTTCATATAATACAAGAAATAATTTCTACTCGTCAAATTAGTAATCTCCGTTCAACCCAGTCAAGTTTGAATTTGAACCTAATTGACGTGTTGCGAGATGCTGAATGGTGGAACATTCCATTACGAGAATTAGTAGTTGGCGATCTAGTCAGATTACAGGCTGGCGATCGCTTAGAAGTGGATGTACGCTTATTTTCTGTGGGCGAAGACTTTCAAGTAAATCAAGCCAATATTGGCGGCACAGTACGAACATTTAAACAAGTAGATTCATTGCCCTTAGAAGTTGACAAATTAGAGCAAACAAATATGCTCTATAGCGGTGCTGTAGTGAATGTTGGCGAAGCGAAGGGAGTAGTGGTAAGCACAGACATAACATCTTCTATCCTCCAAATTCAAATTCAGCAATTAGAAAAATACGCTCAAATATTTGTGTTTATCGCCTTTCTCTTCAGTTTGATTTTAGGCAAAGGCTTAATTTGGTCATTAGCGATCGCCCTCTTAATCTATCCGTATAACTGGCAGAAGCAGCTAAACCTTGTCCAATTACAAGCAATAAATAGCCTAGAGAAATTTGGGATTCAGCTAAAAGTGCCAATTGCTCATTTAGTTCAGCTTTCGATTATTTGTACGATTATTGATCATCTGAGCGATCGCGCTTTTAACTATGCCCAGCCAGATTCTCAGGGACTATCACTGCATGGGATTTTACGCGGTAATGCTGAAGAAGCGGAGTTACTTTCGCAACAGGTACAAATGCCAATTTACAGTTATGCAGATGCTAGTTTGGAAAGAATTCGACTTTGGCAACTACAAGGACAAAAAGTAGCGATTATCGGCACCCAAATTGAAGATATTTCCTTATTTCACCAAGCAGACTTAAGCATTTGCGATCTCGCTAGTGCAGCAGCAGTAATTGAAAGTGCAAGTGTAATCGTACCTGCTCAGGATTTTGATCTCATCGCGATCGCGCTTTTAGCTGCTAGGGGAAGTTGGCAAAGAATGCACCAAGTAATTTGGTTTTACGCAATAAGTACCGCTTCTTTTCTGATCTTTATTCTTCTGTCAGATTCCAATTTAATCCAATTACTTTGGCTGGGCACTTTGGTGATGCCGCTATTGAGTTGGGCATTGTGGCAAGAATCGGGTTCCCTCAGTTTGATGACTCTGCCTATCAGCTATTTTCATAAACTCATACCAGTGGAACGCTGGTTCAGTCTGGGCTTGGGAATTTCAGCAATTGCACTTCCTAGTTTGATACTCTTTTACTTTGGTAATGGTAGTTATGGGGAAAATCAAGGAGTAGGCATAATCACTTTAGTGGTGGGCTTAATTCTCTATGCGACAAGTATGACGCGATCGCCATTTATTAAAAACTATTTTCTGATTGGCGCGATTTCTCTAATCTTAATTACGCTTTATTTAACTATAAGTCTAATTCCCACCTCTACAGGAATCAATGGCTGGCAATGGCTAACGGCAATTTTGGCAGGTACTTGTGCGCTTTGGGTACAGCAGTTTACCAAACCTTAGTTTTAACAGGGAACATTAACTTGGAGAATAATACTTGTAGGGCTATTAAGCTCATAAATTTGAGAAGATTCAGGCATGGGATCGCCATATTCCCGCATTACTTGCAAATGCCCAGCGATCGCTTCTTTAATATTCTGCTCTATTTCAATCAGTGTCCCACCCGTAGTAACACATCCCAAAAGATCAGGTACATAGGCTGAGAAGTTGTGATCCGCCTTTTCAACTATCACTATGAATATCAAGATTTGACTTCAGCAATCTCAATAATTTGCCCTTCCGAATCTTTGACCAAAAATTCTAGGGGTTGCTCACGGCGAATCTTATGCTTGATGCCTAAAATTTGGATTCTCAATAAAATTTGCTCCACACAGTCCCGATTAAAACATATATGGCGATCGCGATTTGATTCTCCCTTTCTAGAGCCAGGTACAATATGCAGTTGGCTATTTTTTTGGAGCTTGTACCAAAGTCCTTCATGTTCTAGATTTGAGCGATTAGTGGCACGAGTTGAGCGCGCTTCAGTGGGTAAATACATGGGATTCCCTACCACGCTTAAACTTTGCTCATAGCCATAATAATAATGTAGTGGCACGTCAGCCTTAGACAACTCCAGCATCCCACTATAAAATTCCCTAGCGAGATCCATATCCGACACCATCACCGTATGGACTTTGGGCGCTCCAGTCAAAAACATCCACATTGCCCCAGCGTAAACAGATAGGAGAATTACCATTACCCCCTGAGTAGAAAACATGGCATCAAAAATGGGGTCAAACATAACAGCAGAATTTAAATTAGTTTATCTAGCTTAATCTAAGTATTTTTTTGATTTGTTTGAAAGTAACCCAAACCTTAATAAATTGTGACTAACCACTGCCCCAGATATTGAAATAAAGGATTCGCTTCGGTTCCTAGTGCCTGTGCTTCGATCTTGTACATTCCCGATTTTGATGGATTTGTAACGCCGCTGGCATTAATCTCGATTTCTTGTCCTACAAAGCCAGCGATCGGCTGTTTGAACACAAAGCGGACACTGCGAACCTCTGGATCGATAATTACCCGCTCAATTTCTTCAACTTTGTCGAGGCGGCGATTGATAATTTTGATATTTTCGGGGTCAAATATACTAGCAAAACCTTCTGGGTATAGAATCTGAAGTTCTGCTACTGCCTTAGAAGTTGGTAATTTTGCAGTAAAGCTAAAGCTATTTGCCCTCGCCCCAGAGCGATTTGTGCGCAAAACATAGGAGAGGGTAGAGCCTTGATTGGGACCGAAGAGCACAATATTATTTTGTGCTAGTAAAGTCTCGGCCAGTAAAGACAGAGGGGAAGCGATCGCTATACCCAACCAAATTCCTAAGGCAGTCAGGGAGGAGGACAAGAATTTTTTCAAAATTGTATTCACTTAAATATTTAGAGATCTAATTAAATCTGATCTAACTTTTGACTTGATCACACCTATTAACCAAACCAATTAGCCGAACATTTCTGCGCCGATACTTGAAGAGAATACTGGCTCCACTGAGATGGCAGATACACGCTTAGGTCGCACAAATAAAATCTCATTCGTCCCTTCACGGGTTGGCATAGAAACCAAATCATCTTCGCTGGCTTTTGGCGCAAACTTGCCCTTATACCAGGTGCTCACTTCTTCTAATGTATTAAACCTGATATCTACGATGTGGCTACCTTCGAGCATCAGATGCACAATATACTCATTTGGCTTGCGGGGTTCTCTGGGCATGGTGGCTCTATCGGTAACTTACACCCACATTATCCCTAATTTTGGCTCAGAATGTCTCTAAATCAGGTCTAAGTTAGTTTATGTCTAAGCTAGTAATCGCGATCGGCAATACTCACATCAAAGCGGCAATTTTTCAAGCAAATGTGATCACCCAAACCTGGCAAGTAACTCATAAAAATTTAGATAAATTATCCCAGCAATTAATCAGCCAAAAATTTGAGCAAGTTGCGATCGCTTCAGTGGTTCCAGCTCTAATTACGCCTTGGCATTCTTTGACTGAGACTCGACTAATTCGCCTAGAGCATATTCCCTTAAAAAATACTTATCCCAGCTTGGGCATAGACAGAGCTTTGGTAGCCTGGGGTGCGGGCAAAATTTATGGTTTTCCGATTTTAGCGATCGATCTCGGTACAGCCATTAGTATTACAGGCGTGGATCAAAATCAGGCACTAGTGGGCGGAGCAATTTTACCAGGGATCAGATCGCAACTAAATAGCCTTAGCCAAGCAGCCGCTCTACCGCTAATTGATTCAGAATTTACCCAACCTTTTTTGCTAAAGCGTTGGGCAACTAGCACATCAGGTGCAATCCAAAGTGGCGTAATCTATGGCGTAGTTGCAGCATTAGAAGCATTTATACAGAATTGGCAACTACTTTATCCAACCAGTAATATCTTACTTACAGGCGGCGATCATAGCTTGATTTGGCAGTTTCTTAGTTCAAATTGTCAATCAGTAGTGATTTGTGATGCAGCTTTGATATTTTTGGGGATGCAGGAGATCTAGCTAATCCAAAAATAAATATCTACAAAAAATATCTACCTAGTGTCAAAGAATATACAGAAGGTTTTGATTTATTCAACTAGGATTCATACCTAAATATAAAAAATAGGGTTTGACCCGATATAAATGTATGACGCAAGCGTTTAAGCTTCGATCAAATCTAAGCAGATTCTCTAACAGAAAAGAGAATGTTAGCCAAGATGGCTATATTGAGGTCGCCAATAGCCAGAGCAAACAGCATGGTGATCAAAAAAGTATGGTACGGAATAAGCCAAGACAAGAGCCGCAGAAAAGAGCATTAATTACCCATGTACCCGAAGAACAGGGAGTCTTATGGCACGCTATCTTAGAATCCCAGGGCATAAATGCTCACTTTGAATTGAATTGGCGCATCTTTAATCCAAATTTACTGGAATACCTAAAGGGTTTGGCTCTATCTGGCGAAGTTCTGCCCGATATGCTGATGCTAGACATGGGCGTAAAAATAGCTGGCTCCGAAGAATTACAATCGGGCGAAGTATGTCGTTGGTGCAGTAAATACTATCCAAATCTTAGAATATTTTTATTAGGTAGCAATTCTGATAAAGTGTCAGACCTAGCCAAACGATGGGGACTGCGACGTGGTGCAGTGGATGTATTGCCAAAGCTCAGCCGCGACAATTTGTTGATTTCGACCGTGCGGGTTACCTCAGTTTTAGGTTGTGCCCTTGCTGCTACGCCCCTAAAAAATATTGCGGCAATCATGCCTAGTACATTGGAGCAGGAACGCCAAAAAGAATTAGAAGCTGAGGATCAAACCCTGAGCTTTGAGCGCAAAGTTGAACAAAAGATCGAGCAGGTTGAGCTAGAGGATCAAACCCAGGGCAGACAAGGGACTCCTGCTTCAGCCACAGGCGCTAACTCTACTAATCTCCAAACCCTACCCGCAAACCAACTTTCTGATGATGACTTTATTATTTATCGCGGCGTAAAAGTGCGTAAGAAGAAAAATTAAAAAACTCTCCCTAAATTACCCAAAAGAGATACTTAAAGGGAAATTAGGGAGAGCAGAAAGAAATCTAAAAGAAGCTAATTATGTGACCAGATTTGATTACAAATTAGGAGGTAGGATTACCTTGTCAATCACATGGATCACGCCATTGCTCGCCTTAATATCGGTTTGAGTGACATTGGCATCATTGATCATTACTTTGCCACCATCTGTCTTGATCGCTACTGTATTACCTTCAACGGTTTTCACCGCTCCAGCTTTTACATCCTTAGCCAAAACCTTGCCCGAAACCACATGGTAGGTCAACACCTTCACCAATTTAGCCTTGTTCTCAGGCTTGAGTAGACTGGCTAGAGTATCTTTAGGAACGGCTGCAAAGGCATTATCGGTGGGCGCAAATACAGTAAATGGACCCTTGCCTGAGAGAGTTTCCACTAGACCTGCCGCTTTGAGCGC
>Ga0163144_10024688_pt1 | contig 11778 bp, 9 predicted proteins | sample OliLak19BULKMAT1_FD_123175 | JGI IMG/M metagenome (GOLD analysis project Ga0163144, IMG submission 123175) | Freshwater microbial mat bacterial communities from Lake Vanda, McMurdo Dry Valleys, Antarctica - Oligotrophic Lake LV.19.BULKMAT1 | ecosystem: Environmental > Aquatic > Freshwater > Lake... | reverse complement strand
TGACTGAATATCAAAGCTTGGGATGGTCTAATTGTAGCGAATTGAATTGCTAAGCATCGCAAAAAATTGTGATCACTGATAAACGAAAAAAAGTGGTCTGCCACCACGGAATCTCCAGGTTTATCACAGGACCTGGAAAAACAAAGGACTTCAGTTCTGTCCAATATGTCTGAGTAAAGATGCTGAACCCTATTTCCGAAAATCATGGAGACTTGGACTTTCAGTGGCATGCACCCATTGTCACACACTGCTTCATGATTGCTGTCCTAACTGCAACTCTCCGGTAGTCTTCTTTAGAACTGATGTTGGTTTCAAAATATCAATTGCATCTAAAGAAATTATAGTGTGCGCTAAATGTGACTTTGATCTATGCAAAAGCCCAAGGTATCCACCAGTTATTGGAACTATCGGATTTCAAACCAAGATCAATCGGATTATTGAAACCGAGCGCTGGCGAGGGGAACATCTCTCCTATGAATATTTTGACATTCTCTATCAACTATTAAAATTCCTTCGCAGCGAATCCAAGGTCTTTGATACATTTAATTCGCTAATTACTAGCTCAGAGGGTTTAAGAGTATCAAAGCTATCTACTGAAAAAGATTTCGGGAAAATCAGCACCGTTGAAAGAGAACATCTCTTGAGAATAGCCACCTGGATTTTAGAATGCTGGCCAGACCGTTTTATCGAATTATGCAAAGCCGTGAACCTCAGCACGTATTCTGTATTAAAGGATAGAAAATCACTTCCTACATGGTTTAGAACTCTGGCACAAAAGCAACTTCATCTGCTTTCTGCCTCAGAAAAAAGTATTCTCAAGAAAAAGCACAATGAATAATCTGGCGGAGCAGTCTCGTTAGGAATGGAATTAATCGAAAATAGTTTTATAATTTATGTACTTGGATATCGCATTGCAAATAGCGGCCGAACTAGTGAATCAAAAAGTATTAAAATTCCTTTGATTGTTTTTTGGTAGGTTTTATTGCAACGGTTACCGGACAATATATTCTTTTAAGATGTTTTCATCTCAATTTTTCTCAATCACCCTCAAGCTACACTTTGATAGCAGTGTTGGGAGTGCAGGAAATCAGAAACAATTCCGTCTTAGTCGTATACAATGAGGACCTTAGACTTAGGATAAATGATTAGAGGTTGGGGCGAAGATACCATCTTCACCAGTGAATTATACCATAATATGTTTAAAAAGAACATATGGCAAAACATCCAAATTTCAGACCCTTGATTGGAACTCTCTGGGTCGAAGCATTGAGCGATGATGAATTGATTATTAATGAGCTGAGTAGGCTCAAACTTGCTAAGCATCTAAAACAATCCAAGGATGATATGACCGCCTATGGAAAAAACTCAAGGCTCGTACTTCGATTTATCACAGGTCAGGCTATTATGGTTTGGGAACGAAAAAAAGGCTATCATAACAAAAGCAATATTCACTGTGTTCTCTTTGTAAACAACTCAATAAAAACTACGGAAGAGCTACTTCAAGATGCGATGAGTCTTGCGAGAAAATGCTGGATTGTAGAACCTTTTATTGCATATCTTGACCCTTTTCGCGTCCCAAAAAATTCTGAAGATGTGTTCAAGAAATGTGGCTGGGTAAAAAAAGACGTAACTGCTGCAGGAGTTCCTGTCTATTCCAACGATTTCGGGATGTTGCGGTACTAGAATAAGAAGATCTTAGATGATGATGAGGGCAGTCACTAATACTCTTATGGATGGGAGTTAGTCCTATATCTCAAAGCAAACCACGCTGTATTGACATAGTTTTATTAAAGTCGATTAGGTTCATGACAAATACTCACTTTTATTTAAACAACGGCAAGATGAGCGAAATAAATCCAATCAACTTGCACAGCGAAGAAGTACAAGAAATAATCAGTCATGTACCCAATGGCCTGTTGCGCTGGGGCTCACTGTTATTTTCATTGTGATGCTCTCGCTGTTGAGTATTACCAGGTTTATAAAATACCCCGACCTGCTTAGCGCACCGGTAGTTATCACCACAACTCCTGCGCCCGTAAGCCTATTTTCCAGATCTGCCGGAAAAATTGCCATGTTAAAGCAAGACAACCAATCCTGCCAGCAAGGAGAAGTGGTTGCCTACATTCAATTCAATGCCTCCATGAATGCCATTTTAGATATTGAACAGAAACTAACCGATAACCATCTAGATATTAAAACAACGGGCTCGTTGGGTGACCTGCAACCGGACTTCTCTTTTCTAATTAATGCACAAACAGCTTTGATCATTTTTAATGAAACAAAGGCTTTCGATAAGCAAATTGAACAACTGAACCAGCAGTTAGTCAAGTATAAAAAGTTTAACAAATCTCTTGTAGGGCAGCAATGCCTTTCTGTGCAAGAATCTCAATTGGCTTTGAAGAAGTTTGAAACTGATTCACTGCTTCTTACCCAAAAAGTAATTGCCACATTGGATTTTAACCAAGCGAAGAGTGGTTGCAGCAACAACAAGCACCAAAAAATATTGAGACAACCATACTGAATATTGAGTTGCAGACAAACCAGATACAAAAACAAATTACAGATTTGGAACTGCAAAAAATAGAACAACTTCAAAAGCTTGAATTAACTTCCGCCAATGCGCGTAGCAAACTACTCGGTCAAATAAACAAATGGAAAGAGACTAACTTAATAACTGCACCTGGAAAAGGAACTATATCCTATCTAGGCTTTCTTGAGAATGATTTGTTTGTTGAACCTTGCTAACCATTATTGTGATAATGAATTAAAAATGAGAAACAAGACAATAAATAGATCCATCTAACCATTATAAAATGAGAAAAAGTCTATCAAAATATGAGAACCCAATCGAATTACATAAGAAATCAAGAGAACGATTATTAACGGCAATCTGTGAGGTTAAAAGTAATGGTTTTACAGCGCCAGGATTGATTCCAAGCCAAAAAAACAGTTCGATGATTCTGCACGAAAGCAATTACGAAAGAGCTTTCGCTTATTTTCTTGAGTTCAGTTGTGGGGTTTCAAAATCTATTGAACAGCCAGTACGTATACAATTTACTAATCCCAGCGGTAAGCCTGCAAGCTATGTGCCAGACTTTCTGGCCTACTATTCGGATAAGCCTAATTTTAAGAAACTAAAACCAACTCGATTTAAAGTCAAAACAAAAGAATATTTAAAAAAGAACTGGAGAGAACTTAAACCAAAATTCCTTGCAGCGATGAGGTACTTCGATACTCAAGGATGGAGGTTTCAAATCATAACCGAAATCAAGTTGAAACTCCTTATGTGTAAAGTTTCTTGTACCATAAATGAAAACGGACTTGCGTAATTTTTTGCGTTATTGGTTTACCTTTCATTATGAATAGACAAATGGAAACAAAAATTGAATTGCGAAGCGAGGAAGTACAGGATATCATTAGCCAAGTGCCGGGTTGGCTGTTGCGATGGGGAATCAGTCTTATCTTTCTTCTCATTGGTGCGCTATTGGCCGTTAGCTGGTTTATCCGTTACCCTGATGTGATCAAAGCGAGTGTGATAGTTACTACCGATCCTGCTCCTATTAATCTAGTGAGCCGTGCTTCTGGCAAAATTTTATTGCTTAAAAAGCAGAATGAAAATGTTAGCAAAGATGAAGTACTAGCTGTAATACAAACAAATGCAAACTACGTAGATGTATTAAGTTTAGAGAAAAAGCTAGTCAATACTGATATTGACACACATTATCAGCATCTATACTTATCATTGAAGCAACCCACCCAAGCTGGCGAGTTACAATCCTTTCTAAACAATGCCATCCGTTCTCTGCAAGAACTAACGGCTTTTCAACAAAATGATTTGCACCTAAAGCAAATCTTTCATCTTCAAAAACAAATCGCTTCTTATAAAACCCTCAACCAAAACCTAAACGAGCAGCTTGGCTTGATGCAACAAGAAACCGCACTTAGCCACGAACAGTTTAAGACAGATTCTCTCTTGCTGGTTCAAAAAGTAATTGCCCCTCTTGATTTCAACAAGGCGAAGGGCAGCTATCTAGTACAACAACGCTCGCTTAAAAATACTGAGGCTTATATTATTTCTAATCAATTACAAATTGGTGGCCTAGAAAAACAACTGACTGAATTGGAAATTGATAAAAGTGCCAAAGAAGAGCAATTACTTACCGCTACTACCAACGGCTTGAATGAGCTAACCTCTCAACTTAAAAAATGGAAGGAGAATTATTTATTTATTGCTCCTAACGCTGGTTCATTGGCTTATTTGGGTTTTATTGAAAACGACCAATTTATTGAAAGTGGTAAGCCTCTGTTTGCTATACTACCCAACTCAAAACAATTGATTGCCAAAGCAGAACTGCCCGTAGCTGGCGCTGGCAAAGTTAAAGTAGGGCAGAAAGTAAATATTAGACTCAGTAACTATCCTTACGAGCAATTTGGTATGCTACGAGGTACTGTTGAAAGTATTTCTGAGATACCTGAAAAAGAAAAATATACTGTATTGATAAGCTTACCTGAAGGCATGACCAGTACGTACAACAAGTCACTAAATTTTAGACCTCAACTACAAGGCGAGACTGAAATTATTACGGAGGATCTGAGGGTGTTGGAGCGGGTGTTTTACCAGATTAGGAAATTATTGCGAACCAGTTGATGACTTAACTAACTGCCTTGCCAGAAGAGATTTATAGTGCTGATGAAGCATATCATAAATTACCATTTCCTGTAACCGCTGTTTTGAGCGCAGAAATCTATTTAGGAACATGTGCAGGTAACTTGCGATCAGGTCTGATTTATGAACACTCAATTTGTTAGATGCATACAGTTGATTGAGATGAGCTATACATCCTACTAAGTTTTCACTGCGTACTCTGAATATTTTCCAAATGGAATAGAATTCATGTTCTTCGCTTAAGACGGTTTGTGTTGCCAAGTCTATTTTTGACCGAATGTCTCTATACTTTGAGCCAAGCTGTTTTTTAGTCTCTGAATTATCTGCATTGAATTCCTTCAAGAAGTTACCGCTAATGGAAGCCATTAACTCCTTTTTTTCGGAAAGTGATAGGGCAAAAGAATTTAAAAATTCATCGACACCTTTTATTGCAAATTGCCAACGAAGCTCATCTCCCTCATCTCCTTCCAGCAACGAAAGGATTTGCACTGTTGCCGTTGAATCATAAAAGAAAATCGTTTCCGAATTTTCCATGTTTTCAGCACCATATCTTTCCAGTTCTCTATTATAAGTATCGGTTTGTATTTTCCAAATAAGATGATTCTGTAAATAGCAGGCAAGAGCTTCATTAAGTTTCTCGGTAATTTCGGCGTAGAAGGTTCCTCCACCTAAAAACCTAACACGAATATGATGGTCTGGATCGGCATAGCGGATAAAAAACCATTTGGCAATTATTCCTTCCTCAACTAAACTTTCGATGATTGGCTTTAGCACATCTATTAAGATGTTCTCCGCAGTTTTGACACCGCAGTAGATTTTGATGTAATGCCACTGGCTTCCTGGTTCACAGTTCCGTTGGATAGAAACAGTTTCCTCATTTCGTTGGAGTTGCATTGCGCCATTTTTTGCAGACGATTGCTTGTACCAAGGAATTATGATCTCGTTGGTAAACGAACCCTCAGGCCCTTTCACTAATAAGTTGTTTTCGTTGAAGAGGCATTCATGCAAAATGAGCGTTTCATGTTTCTTTACATCCTTTGCTAATATTTTCAGACAGTAGCCGTTTTCAATATCGATGGGTAATAGATTGTCGCCTTGAGAAATGGTGACCCTTTTGGGTAAATTGTTTTGTGCAAAGAATCTTTTGATTGACACTATCAATTCTGTTTCTTTCACATCTTTATCTATTGATAGGTCATTTAAGTTCAATATCCACCTTGCCTTGGAAAGAATAGTTTTGCCATACCGCACTCTTGGCAAAAACGGAAACTCGTTCAAAAATCCCCAATCCCAAGAAAGGTTTGGTTTTATCCCTTGAAACTGTAAGTCGCACAAAAAATGATAATGTGGCACGGGATTTATGGAAAAATTAAGAGCAGTGCTCAGGCGAGGGATCACCTCTTTTTTTAGCTTCTTAGATCGTAGAAAAATCTTGCCGTTTTCTATAGAGACCATTAAATCATGTAGTGGCAAAGTATGGCCTTCATCTACAGCAGGAGATGTGAGAATGGGGATTTCATAGCTGCGCAGCACTGGCCGCATGGCTACATTTGCTAGTCGCGCCTGTGGAATGTGTAATATTTCTGCGAATACAGCATCTGGTTTAGCTTTTTCTTCCTTTTTTAGCAACTCTCTAGTAAGACTAGTCAACTCTTCATCCATGTAACAAAAGCGGCCAAGCAAGTTAGCTGCCGATGGTCCCGAGGTAGTTTCGTGGTAAATCAGAAAATTTCCACTGTCAAAATCCTCGGCTGATGAGGCTAGCACACTGCACAAGGTGTAAATAGAGTTTGGCGTAAAATCCATGTCGTTGTCATCCTTCCAAATGGTTCTAACTTCGTCCTCAGTTATTTCAATTTCAGTTTCATGATTGCGAATTGCCTGGTGGTATTTACTTAGAATAAATTTTGACCATTTAGTTGATTTGTAATGTTTATTATCGGCGTGGGTGTCATTCCCAAGTTGGAGATTGGTCAACAACGGAGCATTGTCAGAGAATGTCTGCCCATTGAATGGGTATCCTATGCCTGTATCCGAGTCTAAAATGGTGAGCAACGGAATTTCTTGTGACGCATACCGTTTTTCAAACTCGTCAATAAATTTTCCAAGATTTGAATGGTTAGGCAATGGCGTAATTTTTTCCAGCAGTGAAATGGCTTTGGCCAGTTCATCGGTCAACTGACTAGTGATTTGGCATTTCTCTGTAGGCTTTAGCAAATCACATTGAAACAAACAGCCAAGATCATAATCAATTTGCCATTCATTCACCTGATCGATTACTTCTTTAAATTGCCTCGACGAAAGTCCTACTTTTTGTAAGTTCGTTTCTTTTAATACTGCAACTACGCTTTGCAGCCCTTGTAAATAATATTTAGCTGCCGGAATACCTTTTAACTTTGTTAACAACTGAGTGTGGTATTCCTTTCCAGTAACCAAAGGCTCAAGCTCAGATACTAACAAACAGGCGTTGATCATTTCATTGACAAAGTTCTCGCCATCTTCAAGACTTATTTCATCGTTGACCAAAGAAAAAGCCAACTCAGAAATAGTAACTCCTTGCTTGGCTTGTGCAAGCGTCAATCTAACATATTCAGAGTTACAAACGTTAGCCAGATGGTGGGTACGAGTATCTTTGTCAATCCTAAACTCAATAAACCTGAATTTTCCATTCATTTCATAAATCGAGTTATTGGCATACCACTTTAATGCACCCCTTACTTCGGCATCTTTCAAAATCTGTTGTGCAAATGAGGTCAGAAAATGGGTATCTAGGCGAGTATTTTTTTTATACTTTGTTGAAGATGACAACCTTATGGTTGTTTCTTTTGAAAAAGAACCAACCGAGATGCCTGCAAATAAACCAAAGGGTGTGCATCTATAACATGACCTTAAATAATACTTGAATACTGAAAGTTCAAATTTACCCAGATCTTTAAATGAAAGCGAGAATTCTGAATATTTTTTGACTTCATTGGCTAATTCGGGTGATGAAATTAACAAAGACTCCACGAATGAATTATCATTTATTAATTGAAAAACCGTGGTATGGAAAATATCCGAAAAACTAATACGCGGTGTTCTGAGCAGCAGAAAATTTGAAGAGTATTTAAACATTTCTAAAGTATGGATTCGTTATGTCATTTTCGCAATGTCTCTAGTCCATGACTATAAATTTTTATGAACGAATCTCGGATTAAACGATCTAATATCTCTAGTTTTTCTTTCTGCGTGCACTTCGTCGGGATATCACGTATCCTACAGATCCCGTGTTTTAATATGTACTCAACTATTGATAGAGCCTGAACAGGCAAATAAATAGTAATGAAGCCAACCTCCAATTCTATCACATTCCTTCTCAATATACTGCCCTTGTATAATTTTGAATTCAACGTAATAGAAATTTTATCATTTGAAAGGATCTTTCTGTCGGATAATATACCTGACATGTCAAATTGATACAATACTTGATTGTTGTAGTTAGATTTAAATTGACTGACTACTTTTTTAAGAATCTTATCTTGTAGTTTATTGATTACTTTGAGATATTTAACAGCTGACATAGCAGACAATTTTGGCGGAATTGCAGATCGAAGGGAAACTTTAGAGCGACCTAGTTCTTTTTGATACTCCAACATCAAATCATTCCAAGTAAAAGGAACTATTGAGATTGTAAGATGGCATGAGATATTGGTCTGCGCTTTTGCCTCATGAATTACACCGCGAGGTATGTACAAAATCTCGCCTTGTTTTAGTAAATATTTTTTTAACCTCCTTTTATTTGGTTTAGTTGCAGTCATTGAAAAAACTTGATCTTCTAAGGGGAGGGGAATGGGTGAGTCATACAAAGACCATTCTTTCTTGCCACTAACTTGTAAAATAAAAACATCCTCATTATCAAAGTGATGAAAGAAACCTTGGCTATTTTCAGGAGTTAGGTAAAGGTTAACAAAAATGCGTTTGACATTGCCCAGTTCCTCTATCAAATTAAAACAAATACCTTTCAACCACGGGTTAAAATTTTCTATATTCTTGATTATGATAGTATTGCCGCGATTAAAGTAGAAAAGAGCTTTTTGAATGTTAATCGCTCCAGTGTCGTAACAATATTGTGTTGGAGGTACGGTTTGGTCAACGCTAGAAAGACGTAAGTCACTTGTGGTAAGACGACTACTGGAAAAAATGTCCTCTAAATCAATCATACTAAACTGATTCTTCTGAGGCAAAACCTTCCTATTAAAGAAACTTTTTTTCTCCCAATACTTTTTAAAAAAAAGAGCTTTACTTTCTGTTCCTATTAAATATTCTAAACTCGAATTAACTTGATTTGTGTTTTTCATTGTTAAACAGATTACAAAAAATAACTTAAATCTATGATAATATTCTCTGCCTAATTGAGTAGGAAAATGTCATTAATGCCGTCACAGGATTTGCAGTGTATATTCAATAAAGCGATACCCATTCCACAGTATCCATTTAGTAGATTGCCATTCTCACTCCATGTTTTATTAGAAGGGTTAAAATCTCTTGAGGTTATTCTATCGTTGTAAGAACCAAAAGTGATTGAAAGCCAATACTCCCTTGCGAGCAAAAGTTGACTGTCGCCAAACTGATTGTACAATTGAGTAAAAAGATGAGCCAATCCTAAAGTTCCATGACAGAATCCATTTTCCATCAAGTCACTATCGTTTCTTATCAATGAACTACCCAAATTCCGACTGGCTGAATGAATTGCTATATTTCTTGCGTCCACCATTAATGAGGGTTTTTCGAGAGCAATTGAAGCCTGAATAAAAGAAAATGCCATTCCCAAATCACCATAACACCAGGCTAGCCTACTTGCCTCTTTTGATTTTGAGTCAGATGGGAATTCACTAATACAACTTCTCAATCTTTGGCGTTGTAAATGCCCAATTATTGACTGAACTAATTGTTTACATTCAACTTTATGAGAGTTATATTTTGAAAGTTTACTTAGAAAAATAGCAATACTAGGAAGGCCGTGTGCCAGCCCGTAATCATAATAGTCATTTTCTTCACTTCTTTGCTCCTTACCAAGAATAGCATACCAAAGCCTTCCGGCGTCTGATTCTACCGAAAGATTTTTTAGTCGATCTAAAATGATCTCGAGCGCCTTAGGGCTATTAGTCTTATTACTATTGTTGTCATCAAGGAAGTATACACCCTTGCCGATTAGACCAAAAAGAAGGTCATAATACCGATTGTTTCTGTAATCATCTGATTTAAGATTTTCGAATAGCAGTTCATCAAAATCTGCAAGATTTTCTGCATCTAACGGGGAAAGTATTTCCTTCTTTATTAGATATTTAACAAGCCAACCAACTCCGGCCACCCCATTTGCCAAAGTAAGTCCACCTTCTCCCCCCGACAAAAGTTTAATCGATCTCTCAAGTACTTCAATAGACTTGTTCGCATAAAATTCTTCTTTTGTAAAAATAAACAGATCCGCATAGAGGAGGGATAAACCACTTTGACCTGAAAACAGACTTGGGTGATCGGGTAGTAGTCGCTCAGCTTTGAGCGCAAATCCATTTACGATCTTAACGAGTAAATCATCATTACGTTCCACAACTTCACCTTATCGTATAAGTAGGAGGACTCATTGACTTAATGTAAATCACCCCATCAAAAACCTTGTTCCAATTAGCTTTCATTGCATTATGAGAAGTGCCAGCCATTAAAAATCCATCCTTATTCGGCAAATTTTTTATATCTATAAAAGCATATTTATATGGCATTGATACAAATTCCATTTCAAGCGAACCCTTGGTTATGTTGATTGGGTATTTGTAATATTTTTGCTTAAACCATTCTCCATAGGTGCCGCTTCCACCAATTATGTTAAGTGAATATACCTGACCAGGCATCCTAAGGTTGACCATATTGCCTAGTAGTTCTATGGATTTTGAGTCAATACCATTAAATGAAAGCTCTTGTTTCTCTTTAGCGATGTGATAGCTTGCTGCCCAAACAATAATTTTTCTATTTCTAAACTTGTTTGCGGCTAGCCAAATTAGATTTTCCGCCATCGCACTATCTCTAGTAGCGAGTCGAGCAGCCCCCTTTAATTTGGACGTCACCCATGTACTTTGCGCAAATTTTTTCAGACTTTTTACTTCTTGTATCCAAAATTCAACCTCTTCGGTTTTCTCGATATTGTTCAATTGATTCTTTGTCGAGTCTAATACATCATTGAATAACCTGTAATCCGTTTGGTTGGGTCTACTACTAGCGTCCTCTCTAAAATTCATTTTTAACTTGATTAGAGTTTCAAGTATTGGTTTAAATTTTAAATATTCAGAAGACCCAACAATTGGAATCTTCGTTTTGAGTAAAAATGTGTGAAAATCAACAATATAGTTTTTCTGTCCGTAGGGCAAATCATGTTTACAATCGAATCCCGTTAAGTCGACTCTTTTTCCATTTACATTAGCTTCCTTTATAAAGTCAAAAAATAAATCTAACTCCTCTGATGCCGACCAAGCAGGATAAATCTCGGTTCTTGTAACAGAAAGCTTTTTTTCAATTGCCAAATCGCTTTCCCAAATCTTATTTATCTCGTAAAAACTACTCTCAAAAGCGACAACATCAAACCCCTTATTTTCGATCAAATACTTAATAATCTTTGTTTTTGCGATAAATGTCGTACCATGTCCGTGAGTCTGTTCACCGAGTAGAACAATCCTAGCTTCACCTATTTTTTGAGCCATAACATCGTATCCTGAAGAATTGTCATCTGACAATTCTAAAGACTTTATCTCAGTTAAATTTTTTAATATATCATCTTTAGATAACTGTGCCTTTAAAGCCACTGGCAAGCAAACCAGAAAGGATGTTAGCAGTATTTCTTGAAATCTCATAAAATCAATTTATAATGTACTATAATAATACAGGGAAAGTTGATTGTAAAAAAACTTTCCCTGTTATTTCTGCGGTTTGCTATTGACAACTACAATGAGTGTTATGATTGCTAACGCAGTGCGATGTTGGGTCAGTGTTTCTAGGACAGTCATTTCGATGACTACAAGCGTGACCAATCGAAGTTATACCTCCTCTTACGCTGTTCATTTGTTTTTTGTCCAAAGAAGCGAGTG
>Ga0163144_10024687_pt1 | contig 11779 bp, 10 predicted proteins | sample OliLak19BULKMAT1_FD_123175 | JGI IMG/M metagenome (GOLD analysis project Ga0163144, IMG submission 123175) | Freshwater microbial mat bacterial communities from Lake Vanda, McMurdo Dry Valleys, Antarctica - Oligotrophic Lake LV.19.BULKMAT1 | ecosystem: Environmental > Aquatic > Freshwater >... | reverse complement strand
TCAGCTTCACCGACATCGAGGTGCCCATTCCGCCCGGCCAGGCGGTGCACTCGGTGCTGATGCAGCCGGGCGATGTGCTGTTCTTCAACGGCTCGATCGTGCACGGCAGCTTCCCCAACAGCAGCGCCGACCGCTTCCGCCGCTCGTTCATCGGCCACTACATCGAGGGCGACTCGGTGCAGGTGTCGAAGGGCTATCACCCGGCGCTGCGCATGGACGGCAGCCCGCTTGAACTCGAAGCCAGCGCGCTCGAAGGCATTACCTGCGGCGTGTGGGTCGAGAAGGACGGCCGCCGCGCCATCGAGCCGCTCGGCCTCGAATATCACGGCGTCAGCCGCCTGGAATAGCCGTTCGCTTTTTGTCCTTCCGCCGGAGACTGTTGACCCATGACCACGCTTGAATACTCTGTGGAAACCGCGCCCGCCCGCCAGCGCCCCGACCCGGTGGTGCCGCGCCCGGAGAAGCCGCGTTCACCCTATCACCTGACCGAAGAGCAGGTCGAGTTCTTCGACGCCAACGGCTACCTGATCCTGCGCCAGTGGATTCCGCCGGCGCTGCTGGCCCGCGTGCAAGCCGCCGCCGACGCCTGGATCGAGCACGGCCTGCGCGCCACGCCCGACGACCCGCTGGCCGTTGACTTCAACTTCAAACAAGGGCCGGCCGGGCGCGTGTTCTTTTCGGTCGGCTTCGTGCACAACATGGGCCAACCCGCCTCGCTGGAACTGCTGGGCAGCCCGCCGGTGCTGGCCGTGGCCGAGAGCCTGTGCGGCCCCAACTTCGTGCCGACCTATGAGTCCCTGGTCTTCAAGATGACGGGCAACGGCGCGCCGATCCACTGGCACCAAGACGCCTGCCACCCGCGCCAGTACCGCATCTTCAACTACGACCTATACCTCGACACCGCCCACCTGGGCGCGGGCGCGCTCAAGGTCGTGCCCAAATCGCAGCACGCGCCGGTGGATGTCTGCCGCTTTGCCGACAACCACGACTGGAACCCGCCGGGCGTGATCGAAGTGGGCATGGAGCCGGGCGATGTGCTGCTGCACGATGTGATGATCGTGCACGGCTCGGAGCCGGTAGTGGGCAAGGCCCTGCGCCGCACGCTCTACTACGAGTTCCGCCCGGCCGAGGAGATCGCCGAGGACGGCCCGTGGGACGCCGCTTGGGTCGAGCGCCGGCAGCGGCTGATCGGCCTCGGCTTGCGCCGCCACCAGTCGGCCTTCCCCGCCGCCGCCCAGTTCGACTGGCGCATCAGCGCCGACCTGCGCCCCACCCCCCTGCCCGACGAGGCCGAGGAGCTGCGCATCGTCCACACCAGCCACATGGCCGGGTCGTATTGCAGCGCCGGCGACGCCGGCCGCGTGACCAAGGGCCAGTAAACGCCCCTGCGCCTGGACCACAAAACAAACACCGCTCAGCCAATCGGCTGGGCGGTGCTGTTTAAGGGTTTTGGTCAGAGCTAGGCGTGCTGCTCCTCGCCCAGCGCGGCGGCCGGGCGCGCGACCTTGCCCTTATCAGTGGCCGACGCCAACGCCGTCGCTTCGGCGGCGCTGCGCGACATCTCTTCCACCGTCTGCTGGTGGAGGCGCACCGCGCCCTTCGAGTCGCTCAGCTTGACGCGCGTGCCGGTGCGCTCGGCCTCGGCCAGGCGCGCGGCGGCCAGCGCCGGCTCGTCGCCATACTGCGGCAGCCACGGCCCCAGCGCCACCAGCATGTCGTCGGTCAACTGCCAGATCTCTTCGGTCGTGCACACGGCCGCCGTCAGCGGGTCGTGCAGCATGGCCTGCTTCAGCAGCGTCACGTCGCCGGCCACGGCCGCTTCCATCGCCATCTCCTGCACACGGATGCTGGCGGCGCAGGTGGCGGCGCAGGCCAGCGGCAGGTCGCCCACTACCGGCATGTTAATGCCGGTGCGGTCCACGTAGCCGGGGATCTCGATCACGCAGCCGTTGGGCAGGTTGGTGATGTGGTTCTGGTTGACGATGTTGAAGTGGCCGCGATAGGGCCGGCCGGTCTCCAGCCCCTCGATGATGTAGCTGCCGTGCTCCTCGCTGCGGTTGTGCGGGCCGAACACCGGCGGCTCGGCCGCCATCCAGTTCGGGAAGTCGGCCTCGAACCAGTTGCGGGCCTCGGAGATCACGCGCAGGTAGCCGCCGGTCTCGCCGTGAATCCAGTCGGACGTGTCAATCCAGGCCGGGATGTCTTGCACGCGCTTGCGGTACCACGGCACGTACTCGCTCAGGTGGCCGTTGCTCTCGGTGCTGTAGAAGCCGAAGCGCTTGAGCACATCCAGCCGCACCTTCTCGGTGCGCCGGAAGTCCTCCACCCCCGACAGCAATTCGTACATACGCGGGATCAGGTCAATCCCGCGCCAGAGGGCCTGGATGCACCAGGTCTGGTGGTTGATGCCCGCAAAGCTGGCGTCTACCTCGCGCCGGTGCACCGTCTCGTCCGGCCCGATAGCGCCGGTGGCGCGCGCCCACTGCTCGACGGCGCGGGCGATCTGGTGATGGGCGGCCTGCACGCCGTGGCACAGGCCGATGGTGGTCACGCCGCCGTACTTGTTGCAGGCCCAGGTGTTCATGGCCATCGGGTTGGCGTAGTTGATGAACAGCGCGTCCGGCTTAGCCAACTCGTGGATGTCGTGGCAGAAGTCGAGCAGGGCCGGGATGGTGCGCTGGGCGTACATGATGCCGCCCGCGCACAGCGTGTCGCCCACGCACTGATCCACGCCGTACTTGAGCGGCACGTCAATGTCGTGCTGAAAGGCCTCCAGCCCGCCCTGGCGGATCATGCAGATCACATAATCGCTGTCGGCGATCACCGCCCGCCGGTCGGTCGTGGACTGAATCTTGGCCGGCAGCTGGTTGGCCTGGATGTCGCGCTCGGCCAACTGCGTGACCATCTCCAGGTTGCGCTCCGAGATGTCAGTCAGCGCGAAAGTCGTGTCGGCAAACTCCGGCACGGCCAGCATGTCGCCCATCAGGCGGCGCGTAAAGCCAATCGACCCCGCGCCGATCATCGCGATCTTGAGTGCCATAGTGTGTGTTCTCCGCAGAAAAGTGGGTTATGCGATGTGCGCGGCGACTCTACCACAGCCGTGGCCGGCTGCGAAGTTACCGCGGGCTTACGAGTAGGCGGCCAGCTAGATTATTCCGAGGAACGCGCGGCCCGGAGCCGCTGTAAAGACGACCCGGCTAGAAGCTGAACCGTCTGTTGTGGACCATCCAATAGCAGTGGCAGGCGATTTAGAAAATTGCGGCCTAAGATGAACTCGGTCTCGTTTTCATCAGCGACGACCTCTACGCTGGGAAAACGGTCGGTGCCAACAATAATGTCAACGAGGTACATGACGACATTACGCGGTTCCCCCCATGCCGAACGCAGTCGGGTTTCATACTGGGAGGTCGCGCCCAACGAAATCAGAATCGACTGGGGCAGCAAGGTCCCATCGGCCCCCGTATCAATTAATACGCTATATGGCCCGACCGTTTGGGTTGCTCCCGGGATAGCCAACTCAATTTCGAGGACCGGGGCCGGCGGCCGAAAGGCTGTACCGTAAGAAGTATTCACTCGGTGGGATCAGCTAGGCGCGGGCTGCGCATATTCAAGACCGGCAATGGCTCAGCCGTGACTGGCGTGATGAGGACGGGCTCATCCCCAAACCGTTCGCGCATCCGCTGATAGAGCGGCCCTATTTCGGCGTCGTGATCGAGGAGTTCGCCGTTGAGCATGGCGATATACTGGCCGGCATAGACTGGAAACAACGCGCTGTGCTGCGCCCGGTAGCGCGCGGCTTCTTCCCGAATCCGCTGCTCGCGGGCCAAGGCGAGTTGCCACTGAAGCCACTTGTTGACGAGCGCTTCGGCGTCGGTGCCTTGTTCATGGGCCAGCTTCTCAATTGAGCGGGCTATGTCGGCGCGAACGGCAATTTGGGTCATGGCGCATTCCCTGTGAACACCGGTACACAAAGTATAGCACGGCCGACCGCCGCCTCAGCGCGCCAGCCCTTCGGCATTCCGCGCCAGCACCTGCGCCCGGCTGGCGGTGCCGGTGACGCCCAACTGCTGAATGGTGATCGAAGCGGCCAGGTTGCCCACCAGCGCCGCCTCGGCCAGCGTGCCGCCCGCCACCAGCGTGGCGATCAGGCCGCTCATGGCGCTGTCGCCCGCGCCGCACACGTCTATCGGGCCGGGCACCGGCACGGCCGGCACGCGCTGCTCTTCCCCGCTCTCGTCAAACAGGAACACGCCCTGGTCGGCGTGGGTGACGACCACCGGGCGCTGGGTGCGGCGGTGCAGCTCGCGCCCGGCGGCGGACGGGTCGGCCAGGCCGGTGGCAGCGGCGGCTTCGTGCGCGTTGGGCTTCACGATCACCTGCCGGAACGCGCCGATGCTCTTGCGCGAGTCGGCCGTAAACGTGACAGCCGGGTTCGCCGCCGCCAATTCGGCCAACACGCCCCGCACCCCATCGGTGATGACGCCGCAGTTCGGCTCAGTCACCTGGTCGGAGATCACCACCCCCTGCACCTGCGGCAGCAGTTGGCGCAGCCGCGCGATCACCTCGGCCTCCAGGTCGTCCGGCAGCGGGGCGCGGTTCTTGGTGTCCAGCCGGTTCAGCTCGCGCGCCGGGCCGGCCCCCTGCCCGAGCATCGGCTTGAGGTAGGTCGGCGTAAAGCGGCCGGGCGCGCGGATCAGCCCGCCGCCGTCCACTCCAACGCGGGCCAGGGCGCGCAGCAGGTCGTCGCCCTCGCCGTCGTCGCCGATGACGCCCAGCACCCGCACGTTCACTTCCAGCGCGCGCAGGTTGTTGGTCACCGTGCCGGCCGCGCCGGGGTAGCAGCGCACGCTCACCACCTGGTAGGCGTCCAGCCTGGTTTCGAGCGACGGCTCGGTCAGCCGTGGGTCGAGGTCCAGGTACTTGTCGAGGAAGAAGTCCCCCACGACCAGCACCGTCTGGCGCGGGAAGCGCTCCAGCAGCGCAGACAGTCGGGCGCTATCCATCAACTCACCCGCTCGCGCACCAGCCCGTACAGCGCCGCCACGTTCTGCCGGTACATGCCGCGAATGTAGAAGCTCTCGCCGCCGTCGGCCACCGTGCGCACCAGCAGCGTCTTATAGGGCCGGTAGTAATAGGCCGCCTCGGTGCGCGGGGCCTCGTGGTGAATATCCGCGCCCAGGTCGGTCAGGTCGAACACGACCGAGGTGAAATGGAAGATTTCCGCGCCGCTGCCCTTAGCCACATTGCGAGCCATCGCCAGCCCCTTCAGGAACACCTCCGGCCCCATCGTCTGCGTGCCCACGCTGAGCACCACCCCGCCCTCCATCTGCGTGATGGTCTGGGCGATGATCAGGAAGTCGCGGTAGGAGGCGCCCCCCAGCGCGGCGCCGTCGGCGTTGGGGTGCTCGTGGATGATGTCGTAGCCGATGCCGATGTGCACCGTCACCGGGATCTGCAGCCGGTAGCCGGCGGCGCAAATGCTGGCGGCGCGGTTGGGCAGCGCCTGCGTCTCGATCTCGCGCCCCACCGCCTCGCCCAGCCCCAGGCCGTCGCGGTAGCCGTCGGCAATGATGTCGTTCAGGTGGCCGGTCTCGCGCCACAGGCCGAACTGCCCCTCCGAGACATAGCGGGCCACGCTCTCGGTGGATTGGCCGATGAGGGCCAGCTCGTAGTCGTGGATCGGGCCGGAGCCGTTCATGGCGATGTGTGTGATCAGCCCGCGCTCCATCAGATCAATCATCATGTACGACAGGCCCTGCTTGATCAGGTGCCCGCCCATCAGCAAGATCACCGGGCGGCCGGTGGCGCGGGCCTTCACAATCCGGTCGGCCACCGTGGGCAGGTCGGGCTGATCCACCGGCGGGATCGGGTCGCTCAGCTTGAGAATGTGGTTGAGCGTCATGTCGTGTACCCGCTCGTTCAGCGGTTTGAGCTTGAGCTTAGAACGGTCGAATTGGGGGAAAGGCACGTTTTTTTTTACTCGTTAAGCCGCTTGGGCCGGCCACAGATAGGCCAGCAGGGCGTCGGGGTCGGTGAAGTTGGGAAGGATCACGTCCGCGCCGGCGGCCACCAGCCGGGCGCGCTTGTGCTCGTCCACGCCGGGGCGCTCGTCCTCGGTCGAGGCCACACCCAGCGCCAGCCCCCCGGCGGCGCGGGCATACTCCATCTCGGCCCGGCCGTCGCCCACGGCTGCCAGTTCGCCGACCACTAGCTGGTGCTCAATGGTCAACTGCGCGATCAGCTCACGCTTGGCGTCCGAGCCGTCGGGCCGCGCCCCGCGCAGGTGCGTGAGGTAGGGCGCGAAGCCCAGCAGGGCGGCTTCCTCGCGCACCGAGTTCTCGTCGGTGCCGGAGGCGATGTGGCAGGTGACGCCCCGCGCGTGCAGCGCGGCCACAAACTCCAGCGCGCCGGGCACGCGGAAGCGCACGGGCGGCTGCCGCCCGGCCTCCAAGTCGGCCCGGTGCTGAACGCGCCTCGCCAGCCGCACCAAATAATCGGCTTTGTAGCCTTCGGCCGTCAGCGGTTGCCCGCCGCGCGCCTGCACCGCCTCGGCCAGCCACTGCATTTGCAGCAGGGTGGGCCGCCCGGCCAGCCCGTGGATCGGCTCGGCGGTACGGGCGCGCAGTTGCGCCTCCGGCTCGGCCTGTGGCGTGGCCTGGAGCGCCTCGACCATCTGGTCGGCCATCACACGCTGCCACCCGGCGCGCAGCAGCGACAGGGTGCCGTCGAAGTCAAAGACCGCGTGCCGCAGGCGGCTGGGCGCGGGGTTAGGGCGCAGAATTTCTAACACAGGGTGTCGTCATCGCTCAGGAGTGGGTGTTGGGGCCATGATATCAGGGGAGCGGGCAGAGGGCAATGGCGGCGGTAGAAAAGGGGACTCAGGGGATGCACAGTGCGCTAGGGCGGCGAGCGAGCGCCAACTAGAATGGGACCGGACTAGCGGCGGCCCGCTGCCCGCCGATTATGGCTTGCGATGTGGTTCAGCAGCTTCAGCGGGTTGAGAAGCTGGCGGTATCTTATGATGCAGCCGGGCGGCCACCAATGCGGTACCCCCGTGTGGAAACCCCAGGCCGTGACGTTTCTCGTCATCGAGATAGACCAGGGCGCGCTCCGGATGCTCCGGGATCCAAATGCGGTATTTCGCCTGCCATAAGAGCAGATGCGCCTCCAGGCTGACCAAGTACTGGGCCAGCTTCCCGCGCGGCGTTCGATCCGTCGGGGCCACCCGAAATTCGGTATCGGTCTGGAGCCACTTGAGCAAGGCCTCATTCAAGGGTTGAACCGTGTGCACCGTTATGGCCCGCACCACATCATGCAACTCACGCTCCTGTTCGGTCATCGTGGAGTAGGCCAGCGCAAACACACGATCATAACCGTGGGTCGCGGCGCTCCAGCCGGGCTGGCGGGCCTCAATCAGGTCAGCGAGCCGATCGCGATCATCGCACTGCACTTTCCAAGCAGCGTCTCCGGCGCGAATCAGCGCCAACAGCTCGGCCAGCCGGGCGCGCCGGCCGCGCTCGTCTGACCGGAGCTTTACCACCCACTCGGCAATCTGCTTCCCGACATATCCGAGGGCGGCCAGTACTGCGCCGAGAACAGCGGCGCCTAACCATTCAGGCACGGTCAAGAGATTCATAAGATTCCACGCCTCCCTGCTGGACGACTGGTGATAATAGCGGCGCTTCCGGCCTCGCGTTACGCCGGCAGCCGCGCGTCACCCCGCCCATGCGCCTGCATGATCGCCACCACCTCCGCCAGCGGCAGGCCGTAGCGCGTGTGGCCGTCGCGCCCGATCATGGTCTCGGCCGCAAACAGCGAATTGAGGATCGCCTCCTCCGTGGCTTCGAGCGCCGCCTGGAACAGATGGTTGATCGGCGGCGCGGCCGGCCAATTCTGGTCGGCCAGGATAGACTCGGCCAGCGTGCGCTGCGGCTGCTCCCGCGCGGCCGGGTTGTGGGCCGTGCGGTGCGTGGTCGAGAAGGCAATCACAAAATCGCCGCTGGAGGTGGAATACAGCCCGCCGGCCCGCGCCAGCCCGCCGGCCGCCCGCACGCTCACGCGCTCCAACTGGCGCGAGTCGAGCGGGGCGTCGGTGGCGAGCACGATGATGATAGACGAACCGAGCCGCTCAGGGTTGACGCCTGCGGCCGGCTGCCAGTCGCGCAGGGCGCGGCCCACCGGCACGCCGTCAATCAGCAGGTGCTCGCGCCGGCCGAAGTTGCTCATCACCAGCACGCCCAGCGCATAGCCGCCCAGCTCCGGCGGCAGCACGCGGCTGCTGGTGCCGATGCCGCCCTTGAACTCGCAGCAGGTCATCCCCGTGCCGCCGCCCACGCTGCCCTCGGCCACCGGCCCGCCGCGCGCCGCTTCCAGCGCGGCAAAGACGTGCGCGGCGCTCACATGCCGGCCGCGCGCATCCGACAGATATTGGTCGGAGCACTCGGCCACGACCGGCCCCGGCCCCCAGGTGGTGACGCACAACTCCGGGTCGCGGGCAAAGTCCCAGTCGAGCATGGCGTCGGCCACGCGCGGGACGTTCTGCGTGCCGGTCAGCAGGATCGGCGTTTCGAGCACGCCCATCTCGCGCACCTGCTCGGCGTTGGTCACCTCGCCGAAGCCGTTAATGCGCTGCACCCACGCCGCCACCTTGTCGCGGAACAGGTCGCCGGGGTGCGGCCGGATGGCCGTGACGCCCGTGCGCACCGGCCCGACGCCCGGCGCCAGCGCCCCCTCGCCGCGAATGACTGTGCTGTGGCCGACGCGCACGCCGTCCACATCGGTGATGGCGTTGTATTTTCCGGTCGGCAGCGTGCCGATGCTGATGCCGCAGTCGCGAGCGCGCGGGCGCGGGGTGGAAGAGGTAGCCATGCCGCCAGTATAGCGTGAGTGCTTGGAAGTCGAGGTCGGAGGCGCCAAAGGCGAGTCGGAGGTCGGAGGCGCCGCAGCCAGGTCAGAGGGCCGCCCACCTTCAATCGCCTCGCCCCTGCCCCTCGCCAAGATTAGACAACGCTTCCCTCCTACCCGGCCCTCCTGCGACAACCCGCTCCTCGGTCGCCGCATATACTTTCCGACCTCTGACCTCCAGTTTGCTCTCTCGCCCATTTACAGGCACAATCAGCCGCAGCGTAAATTAGTGACTGCGAGGGCTGGATGATGCGTAAAGAAGTGGTGTTGGTCACGGGCGCGAACGGCGAGGTCGGGCATGGGCTGATCACGCACCTGGCGCGCAGCCAGCGCGTGGCGGTGGTGGCCATGGACCTCCAGCCGCTCGACCCGGCGCTGCTGCCGCTGTGCGACCGCTTCATCCAGGGCGACATCCTCGACACCATGCTGCTGGGCCGGCTGGTGAGCGAGTTTGAGATCCGCGAGATCTTCCACCTGGCCTCGCTGCTCTCCACGCGGGCCGAGTTCACGCCCGAGGCCGCCCACCGTGTCAACGTGGAGGGCACCCTCAACCTGCTGCGGCTGGCGGTCGAGCAAAGCCACTGGCAGGGGCGGGCGGTGCAGTTCCTCTACCCCAGCTCGATTGCGGCTTACGGCCTGCCCGACCTGGCGGCCAAGAACGCGGCCGGCTGCGTGCCGGAGGACGCCTGGGGCCACCCCACCACAATGTACGGTTGCAACAAGCTCTACTGCGAACACCTGGGCCGCTACTACGCCCGCCACTATCGCCAACTGGCGGTCGAGCCAGACACGGCCCATGTAGATTTTCGCTGCCTGCGCTTCCCCGGCCTGATCAGCGCCGAAACGCTGCCGACCGGCGGCACCAGCGACTACGGGCCAGAGATGCTGCACGCGGCGGCGCGCGGCGAGCCGTACGCCTGCTTTGTGCGCGCGGACACCCGGCTGCCCTTCATGGCGATGGCCGACGCGGTCAAGTCGCTGCTGATGCTCAGCGCCGCCCCGCGCGAGCGCCTCACGCGCCTGGTCTACAACGTGACTAGCTTCTCGCTCTCGGCCGGCGAGATTTATGAGCGGGTAGCGCAGGCATTCCCCAACGCGCTCGTGACCTTCAAGCCGGACACCAAGCGCCAGGCCATCGTGGATAGCTGGCCGGCCGACATTGACGACGGCGCGGCCCGCGCCGACTGGGGCTGGCAGCCGGACTACGATGTGCAGCGCGCCTTCAGCGACTACCTCGTGCCGGCCGTCATCCGGCGCTACGAGCGCAAAATCTGAGGTGCGCTGCCGCCCTGCCTGTCGCCCCAGGGACTACCCTGACGCTGTTAAAGACCTGTCCCCCAAACTATCCGGGCTAAACTCCCTTTCCGCTGCCTCTGCGCTGCCTTTTTCTCTCTGCCTCAGCATTGACAACCGCTGATTCGTGGATAGACTCTGACTCGTTCCACAATCCAGCCCAGTCTTTTCAAACCACCCGGGGGCAGGTTTGCCTCGTGGTGGTTGCGCGAGGTGCCGCACACCATGTGGGTGGTCACGATCATTTCGCCGTGGGAAGAGCCGCGTGAGCATGTGCTCAAGGCCGGCAAAACCATGCTGGGCCGCCACCCCGGCAACGACATCGTCGTGCCCGACGACGCCGCCTCGCGCCTGCACGCCGAAATTGAGTACGACCTGATCTCCAACGCCGTAGCGGTGCGCGATATGGACAGCACCAACGGCACCTGGGTCAACCGCCAGCGCATCGCCGAAACCCAACTGCTGCACGCCGACGACCAAGTCCACATCGGCCAGCACCTGCTGACGCTGATGCAGCGCGACCACAACACCAGCGGGATCACCGCCCGGCTGCACGGCACCCAGCCCCTCACCCACCAGATCGTCCGCCAATCCAGTGACCGGCGCGCCCCCGTGCTGTACGAGGTCGCCAACCGCCTTAACACCATCGTAGACCTGCCCATCGCCCTGGCCGAAGTCTCGCGCCTGACGCGCGTGGCCCTCTCGGCCGACTACGGCCGCGTGATCTTGGCCGGGCGGCTGGGCGCGACCACCGAACTGGGGCTGCCGCGCGCCATGCTGCGCGAGGCGCTGGAGAACCGCACCACCATTGTGATCGCCGACCTGGCCGCCGACCCGGCCTATGGCCCGGTGCCCGCGCCCATCCGCGCCGCGCTGTGCGTGCCCGGCCTGGTGGAGGACGAGGTCGTTAGCCTGACCAGCGTCTACCGTATGGGCGCGAACGCCAAACCCTTCGACGACTTCGACGTGGAGCTGGCCATCGCCATCAGCCACGAGGTGGCCCTGAGCGTGGCCCGCATCAAGCTGCTGGAAAAGGCCCAGGCCATGACCCAGCAGGCCACCGCCGACCCGCTGACCGGGCTGCCCAACCGCCGCCACTTCATTACGCTGGCCGAGCACGAGTTCCGCCGCGCGCGCCGCTACCGCCGCCCGCTGGTCGCGCTGATGGTGGACATTGACGGCATGAAAGACATCAACGACCGCCACGGCCACGCCGCCGGCGACCAGGTGTTGTGCGCCGTGGCCGACGGCTGCAGCGCCAACCTGCGCGAGCCGCACCTGCTCTGCCGCTACGGCGACAATTCGTTTGTGGTGCTGCTGTTGGAGTGCGAGGTGGAGGGCGGCTTGGTGGTGGCCGAACGCCTGCGCCGCCAGGTGGTGGCGACCCCGGTGGATACCATGACCGGCCCGGTGACTGTGAAACTCACCACCGGCTTCGCGGCGGTAGACGACAGCAGCCCCGACATCACCGGCCTGATTCAACAGGCGGAGCTCAACCTGTACGCCACGCGCACGGCCCGCAGCGTGCGCCCCGCCACCCCCACCCCCGGCGCGTTGAGCTAAGCCCGACCAAACCGCCCGG
>Ga0163144_10024685_pt1 | contig 11779 bp, 13 predicted proteins | sample OliLak19BULKMAT1_FD_123175 | JGI IMG/M metagenome (GOLD analysis project Ga0163144, IMG submission 123175) | Freshwater microbial mat bacterial communities from Lake Vanda, McMurdo Dry Valleys, Antarctica - Oligotrophic Lake LV.19.BULKMAT1 | ecosystem: Environmental > Aquatic > Freshwater >... | reverse complement strand
GAACGAGTCCGTAATTGATGGACTGAAACAACACCTGGAATGGATTGAATACATTCTTTTATAGGAGTCAGTTGAGCCTCATCGACTCCGGTATCAATAAGTTCTTGAACGCCTTTAGAAAATAATTGCACGCCCATTTTGATGATGACTAAAGCGATTATCGCAGCGACAATACTATCAGCATAAGGAATTTTTAAAAAATTACCGATAGCGCTTAAAATAACCAGCGCTGAAACCCAGACATCGCTGCGATTATGGTAAGCATTGGTGATTAATAAATGAGAATGTATTTTTTTTCCGAAATATAAAGTATAACGGTATAACCCTTCTTTGGCAGCGATACTGAACAGCGCGGTTAGAATCACCAGAAAATTATGAACTTTAGAGGATTGCCCTAAATGGATATGTCGATAAGTTTCATAAACGATAGAAGCGCCAACGATCAATAATAAAACGGCAATGATCATGGCGGCTAAAGTTTCTATACGCTGATGACCATAAGGATGGTCCTGGTCTGGCATACGGCCACCGATTCGAGCGGCGATTAGAACCAGGGCGTCGCTGATTAAATCAGAAAAAGAATGAATGCCATCAGTTAATAAAGCGTATGAATGGCCAAAATAACCGGCGATTATTTTGAAGAAAGCCAAGAAAATATTGGTGACCGCATTAACCGCAGTGACTTTTTTAGCGATATCATAACGTTCTGAATTAGCCATAGAGCTATCTTACCCAGCAATCCTCGCTGAGTACAGCGGCAGTTTGCAATGACGGTTTTTTTTTGACGATTTCATCTTATCGCTTAGGTTTTTGAGGTGCATCCTTAAAGAGGTTTTGGCCGATCTTTTCTTCTGCAAAAACTTTCTTGCCAAATAATCTCACGTTTTGAGAAGATGAAATAACACTAAATTTTTCACTCAAATACTTTATTTTTTTTGGCGTTTTTCCATGCGTAAGGAATAATCACAACCTCTCATTACCGTTTCCGTCTCTTAAATGATCTGTTTTCGTCATCTGAAGAGTCAGCGGAGGAATTAATGGGAGAGTTTAGATCGCTAAGCCGACGAATGCAGTCTCCAATATTGGAGCGTAAATTTGGGTTTTCATCCATCATCGAACAAATGATGTCGTAAAGTTTATTCTTAAACTCAAGATCTTCTCTCGATTTGCTTGCCACTTGTTCTAATGTTGCCGCCATATGTTGACCTTTGAAGTCCTCGGGAGGGTTATGGAACTTAACATTAAAAAATTCGGGGAAACATTCCGCCAACATATGTCCTAAAATGAAGATATCATCCGGCAAATCATATTCTTGACCTATTTTATGTGAACTTTTATTGATTAAATTAGGCGGTAGGCAAATCCGAGTATGTAACCACTTCTCCTGAGATCCCTTGATGTGGACGCCATCAAAGTCGATCATATTAAGCGTAGGATTTTTTATGGATTTTTCATCCCAATCCAGCATGCAGTTAGTGCTTTTGGGATCGCCCATACACTCCTTATTATCATGAATGACTTTAACTTGTTCCAGGTATCCAATGAAGAAATTGAGCCTTTGCGAAGGAGTAAATAATGGATATTTCATTACTAAATTTTTATTATGAAATTTCTTTAATTGACTGTTATACTCGCTAAGTGAAATTTTATAAAAAGGCATAAATATGTAAAATTTTTGATTATTACGAGCGAATTTTATGTGTCTATTAAGCAATTGATGATATTGAATTTCTTTTAGGAAAAATTCTTTCTCAGTTAAGATTTTAACCACTCCAATAGGGATTTGACTATTTTTGCTGTCTACAGGTAAAAGCGGAAACACTTTTTTTACGATAGAAGAACCGCCATGCCAATATCTTTTTTTTCTTTCTTCAGGTCCTGGATTGTGCTCAAAAATGATTTCTCGACAATTAAAGAATTCTTGTGATAATAAGACCAGGCTGGCTGTAAGGTAGGTCCGTTGCTAAGGAAGCGGCGATATAGTACAATATCAGTACTGTATGTTTAATATTCGTTTGTTATGATAAAAATCAGTAGGTTAGCTGACTATAGCTTTATTATTTTGAGCTATTTAGCGGCTTATCCCAATCAACTTTATAGTGCGGCGGCCTTGGCCGAGCGCACCGGTATTGTCTTGCCTACAGTGAGCAAAATTCTTAAGTTATTGAATGACTCTCAGATTATTCAATCCAGCCGTGGGTCAAATGGCGGTTACTTACTCGCTAAAGAAGCGGGTCAATTGAATTTGGCCGAAATCATTGGCGCAGTCGATGGCAAGCCAGCGCTGACTGAATGCTGTCAAATCGAAAATAATTGTATCCACGACATGCATTGCAATTTGCGTAGCCATTGGCAGTTTATAAATAAAATTATCAACCAGGTGTTAAGTCAGTTTACTTTAGCAGATTTAAAAGACCCAGCAGTCATTGATCAATGGAGACGCCCGTGAGCGATTCAGCTTATTTAAACGAAGTAGTTAATAAAACCTATCAACATGGCTTTATCACTGATATCGAAATGGATGTTATCCCGGTGGGATTAAATGAAGATGTCATCCGGTTAATTTCTCAGAAAAAAAATGAACCCGAATTTTTATTACAATGGCGCCTGCAAGCTTATCAATATTGGCTGCAAATGACACCGCCACAATGGCAGCATTTAAAAATAGAGCCCATCGATTTTCAAAGCATTAGTTATTATTCAGCGCCTAAATCAAACAAAGATGGGCCTAAAAGCCTTGATGAAGTTGATCCTAAGTTATTAGAAACTTATGATAAATTGGGCGTACCTTTGCACGAACGCGCCCGTTTGGCCGGCGTTGCGGTCGATGCGGTTTTTGACAGCGTCTCAGTAGCCACCACCTTTAAAGAAAAATTAGCTGAAGCAGGTGTTATCTTTTGCCCTTTTTCAGAAGCGGTTAAAAATCATCCTGATTTGGTGCGCCAATATTTAGGCTCGGTCGTTTCCTATCGAGATAATTTTTATGCCGCCTTAAATGCCGCGGTGTTTAGTGATGGATCTTTTGTTTATATTCCGCCGGGAGTCCGCTGCCCTATGGAATTGTCCACTTATTTTCGCATTAACAGCGCCAATACCGGCCAGTTTGAAAGAACTTTAATTATTGCCGATGCCGATAGTTATGTGAGCTATTTAGAAGGGTGTACCGCACCTATGCGTGATGAAAATCAGTTGCATGCGGCGGTCGTAGAGCTGATCGCTTTAGACCGCGCCCAAATTAAATATTCTACCGTTCAAAACTGGTATCCCGGTGATGAACAAGGTCGAGGCGGCATCTACAATTTTGTCACCAAACGAGGCGCTTGCCGTGGCGTCGCCTCTAAAATTTCCTGGACTCAAGTCGAAACCGGTTCAGCCATTACCTGGAAATACCCCAGCGTTATTTTGCAAGGTGACCATTCAATCGGTGAATTTTATTCCGTGGCTTTAACTCGAAATTATCAACAAGCCGATACCGGAACTAAAATGATTCATCTGGGTAAAAATACCCGCAGCACTATCATCGCCAAGGGTATTTCCGCGGGCCATGGACAAAGCACCTATCGGGGTTTAGTCCGTGTCGCCCCTTCTGCAGAAAAAGCCCGTAATTACAGTCAATGTGATTCCCTGCTCATCGGCGATTTATGCGGTGCTCATACTTACCCCTATATTGAAGTCAAGAATTCAACGGCTCAAATTGCTCACGAAGCTTCGACTTCACGCATTGGTGAAGATCAATTATTTTATTGCCGTCAACGTGGCATTACCACTGAAGATGCGGTGTCAATGATAGTCAATGGTTTCTGCAAAGAAGTCTTTAAAGAATTGCCTATGGAATTTGCGGTAGAGGCTCAGAAACTGATGGCGGTCAGTCTTGAAGGCAGTGTCGGTTAAAAAGAAGGTATCAATATGCTTAAAATAAATAACTTATGGGCGACAGTTAAAGACGCCGCAATCTTGAAAGGAATTAATCTGCAAATTAATCCCGGTGAAGTGCATGCCATTATGGGGCCTAATGGTTCTGGTAAAAGCACTTTAGCTAATGTGCTTTCCGGACGGCCTGAATATATTGTCAGCCAAGGGGAGGTTGAATTTTTGAACCAACCCTTATTGTCTCTAACACCAGAGGAGCGAGCCGCTCAAGGTTTATTTTTAGCCTTTCAATATCCTGTAGAAATTCCCGGTGTTAATAATCTTTATTTTTTGAAAACCGCTTATAACAGCATTCGCAAACAAAAAGGCCTGCAGCCCTTGGATGCTTTTGATTTTATGAAATTAGTTAAAGATAAAATCGCTTTATTAGACATGGATGAAAAATTTCTCCATCGTTCTGTCAATGAAGGTTTTTCCGGTGGCGAGAAAAAGCGTAATGAAATTTTACAAATGCTGATACTCGAACCCAGGCTGGCTATTTTAGATGAGACCGATTCCGGTCTGGATATTGACGCCTTACAAATTGTAGCCAAAGGCGTGAATAGTCTGCGCAGCCCCGAGCGGGCGATTCTGGTCGTGACTCATTATGAAAGATTATTGCGCTATATTGAGCCTGATTTTGTCCATGTATTAGTAAAAGGCCAAATTTTAAAATCCGGCGATAAAAATTTAGCCTTATCTTTAGAAGAAACCGGCTACCAGGAATTAATCGCAGAACCTCGGGCGGAGAAACATTGATGACACAGCCATTGACTGCCTGGACACTGGAAAATCTACAATCCGCCCAGAAACAAATTCCAGTTTTCGCTGAATTACAAGCCTGGCGTAGTAAGCAATTGCAGGAATTCATGCGTCTTGGATTTCCCAAACGCCGTGATGAGCAATGGAAATATACTTCCTTATCATGTTTGACAGAGAAAAAATTCACCGTTCAATCCTCTTTTAGAAAATCCGCGCTGGACTATAGCGCCTATTATTTACCGGATAGCTACCGCCTGGTTTTTATAAATGGAGAATTCAGCCCTGATCATTCTCATTGGCAAGATTTGCCTAAAGAAATTACTTTGAGCCGGATCCATAATCTGGAAAACAGCCAAATTGATTTGTATCACGAAATGAGCCGTTTACCTGCAGAAAATGCATTGTCGAATTTCCATTGGTTAAATGGCGCATTAATGGGCGACGGTCTGTTTTTAGTTATGCCGGATAAGATAGAGTTAACCAAACCGCTACATTTACTTTATTTGAGTACCGAAAATAATGAACCGCTGATGCAGCATCCACGCCATATCATCCATTTAGGCCAGCATAGTCGGCTGACCTTAGTAGAAGAATACGCCGGCTTTGGCGATCAATGCTATTTTAATAACGTGGTGAGCAAAATTTCTTTAGGGCAGGGAGCGCATTTAGATTATTATAAACTGCAAAGAGAGAGCGCTGGCGGGATTCATATTGCTAATAGCTTTATTGAACAAGGCGCTGATAGCCGGTTACGCGCTTTTCATACTGCTTTAGGCGGTAAACTGAACCGTGAAGACTTTAATGTATTATTAAAAGGCTCACGGGCGGAATGTGAACTTTCCGGTTTTTATTACCCAAAATCCGGGCAGCATATTGATTTTCATACCCGTATTGATCATTTTGATTCACAAACCATCAGCCGCCAATATTACAAAGGCATGATCGCGGATGACGGTCATGCGGTTTTCAATGGAAAAATTATCGCTCACCCTTTGACTAAACAAGTGCAGGCGGAACAAAAAAATTATAACTTGCTACTTTCTGATTCAGCGGGAGTTGACACCAAGCCGGAATTGGAAGTATATAGCGATGAGATTCAATGTTCGCATGGCGCGACTGTAGGCAATCTCGATGAGGATGCTATATTTTATATGCGTTCTCGTGGAATATCAGAAGAATTGGCTAGAAATTTACTGATGAGCGGATTTGCCCAGGAAGTCCTCAATAGAATACCTCATGTTCAAATCGCCGCCAAACTGAAGAGGGCAACTTATGCGTAGAAAAGATTTTCCTATTTTGAATCAAAAAATTGCCGGAAAAAATTTAATCTATTTAGATACCGCGGCCAGCGCGCAAAAGCCGCAGGTAGTCATTAATGCTATCCAGAATTATTATCAGCAAAACAACGCCAATATTCACCGCGGTATTCATACACTCAGTGAACGTGCTACCCAGGCTTTTGAACAAGCCCGGAAAGTCATTCAAAAATTTATTAACGCCCAACATGATTATGAAATTATTTTTACCAGTGGCGCGACTGAATCCATAAATTTAGCTGCGTGTAGTTTGGGCCGCTTATTAGAAGCAGGCGATGAAATTATTGTTTCTACCCTGGAGCATCATTCCAATATTGTTCCTTGGCAAATGGTTTGTGAGCAAGTGGGAATGCAGCTGCGGGTAATTCCGCTTTTAGAAGAAGGGGTTCTCGATTTAAAAGCTTATGCCGAATTGTTTAATAACCGCACCAGATTAGTGGCTTTATGTCATGTTTCTCATGTGCTAGGCACTATTAACCCGATTAAAGAAATGATTGAAATGGCTCATCAGCATCACGCCGCTGTTTTAATTGATGGCGCGCAGGCGGTCTCGCATTTGCCGGTGGATGTTCAAGACCTGGATTGCGATTTCTATGCCTTTTCAGGGCAAAAACTTTATGGCCCTTCAGGGATAGGCGTTTTATATGGTAAAAGCAGCTGGCTAAAAAAAATGCCTCCTTATAAAACCGGCGGAGGCATGATTCGACGAGTGAGCTTTGCCAAAACTGAGTATGCTGATTTACCGGCCAAATTTGAAGCGGGCACGCCTCATATTTCTGGTGCTATCGGCTTAGGTGCAGCGGTTGAGTTTGTTCAAGAAGTTGGTTTTACAGAAATCATGCAACATGAAAATGAGCTAATGAGCTATTTATTAGAGCAATTAAAGCAGCTGACTGCCGCGCAGGTACTTAAAGCCTCCAGACCGCAAAAAGGTGTGGTTTCCATCATTATTCCCGAAGTGCATCCTCATGATATCGCTACCATTTTGAATAATGATGCTATTGCGGTTCGCGCCGGAAATCATTGCGCTATGCCGTTGATGGAAAGATTAGGAGCATCGGCGACACTAAGAATTTCTTTAGGAATGTATAATAATCAGCAGGAGATTGATCAATTAATAGTTTCATTAAAGGAAGGGCTTAAATTATTTCAAAGAGGCGGAAATGTCTGATTTACGCGATTTATATCAAGAGCTTATTCTCGATCATAGCCGATTGCCGAGAAATTTCGGCAAACTGGAGCAGGCCAATGGTGTCCAGGAAGGGTTTAATCCTTTGTGTGGAGACCGAGTAATAATTTATGTCTGTCATTCAGAAGGGAAAATTTTGCAAGCTCAGTTTGAAGGTTGCGGTTGCGCAATCTCTATGGCTTCAGCCTCTTTGATGACGGAGGCTTTGAAAGACAAAACTCTGGAACAAATTGTCGCTTTATTTACTGATTTTCATACTTTGGTGACTCAAGGCGTCGTCTCAGAACCTAATCATTTAGACAAGCTGACTGTGTTGGCTGGGGTTGCGGAATATCCCATGCGGGTAAAATGTGCAACTTTGCCATGGCATACGGCCTTAGCAGCATTAAAAATTCAAACAACTCAGCGGAGCAGCATAATATGAGTGAAAATATTCTAAATTTTACCGATAAAGCCATTGCGCATATTACTAAATCTCTCACCCGATTTCCCGATGGCGGCTTTCGCTTATCGGTTAAGAAAGCGGGCTGTACTGGTTATAAATACGTGCCGGAAATTATTCCTCAGCCGAAAGTCGGTGATCTTCATTTTACAACCGAGCAAGGTTTGAGGGTTTATGTCGATCCTCAATGCCTTAATTTTGTTAAAGGCACAATAGTGGATTTAGAGTCCAAAAGTTTGGGCCATAAGCAATTGGTATTTAATAATCCCAACGTAACAGGCGCTTGTGGATGTGGTGAGAGTTTTCATTTGAATGAGGACCAGCATGGCTAACGCTGAAATTATTTATTTGACGCGGGATTGCTATGTAGCTATGGTTCCTTCCGGCGCTAAAATGAAATTACATGCAGGCATGGAAGTCAGAATCACTCAAGAATTAGGCAATAGTTTTACTTTGGAAATTTTTGGCAATTTAGGTCGCCTGGACGGCAAAGATGCTGACGCCATAGGTAAAAAAGTAGCGAACCCCTTAGAATTATTGCCTTCTGGAGCGAGTATCAATGATCAAGTCTGGGCGATGTTGAAAACGGTTTTTGATCCTGAAATCCCCGTTAATATTGTTGATCTGGGTTTAGTCTATGATTGTCAGATTAAAGAAGTTGAAAATGAGGGCTATGAAATTATTCTCATAATGACCTTAACGGCTCCGGGTTGCGGCATGGGTCCAGTGATTGCCGATGACGCCAAGCAGAAATTGCTGCATATTCCCGGTGTTAAAGATGCCGTTATTGATCTTGTTTTCGACCCGCCCTGGAGCCGGGAGAAAATGTCAGACACCGCAAAATTAGAATTAGGCTTATTTTAACTTCGAACTCATCATTATCCAACATTCCAGTCCCTTGGCAAGTATTAGGCTGTGGTCAAAAGCTAAAGGGGGTAGATTGGATAAGGGGAGCCAATCGAAGGCGGCTGCGTCATCCTTGGCGTGTCCTGATTCTAGCTGATCAAATAAGGCCAAATAGGCGATACTGATTGTCCGGCCTCTCGGGTCTCGGCCAAGATCGCCGAAACAATAGAATTGTTCAATTTTTTGAGGTTTTAGTCCAGTTTCTTCCCATAGTTCTCGGCGTGCTGCTTGCTCTAAAGATTCATCAATTTCGACAAATCCGCCGGGCAAAGCCCATTGGCCCAGGCAGGGTTCGCAGCCTCTTTTGATAAGAGCAACTTTTTGGGGTTTTTGAGTGGGGTAAAGGCAAACTATATCTACAGTTACCCCAATGTGCGCGTTTTGCATAGAATGTATGTTATAATATCGCTTTAAATTTTTCAATAAATAATGCGACCCCAGTAATAAACTCCGAACTGGGGGTCAGTAAGTGCTCTACAATGCTTGAGTTTGGGTTGAAGTTACTTTGGAAAGATAAATATGCAAAATCCTCGAATAGGTTTCGTCAGTTTAGGTTGTCCTAAAGCTTTAGTCGATTCCGAACGTATTATCACTCAGTTGAGAATTCAAGGTTACGAACTGGTTCCAACCTATGATAAAGCGGACCTGGTTATCGTCAATACCTGTGGTTTTATAGAGTCGGCGGTAGAGGAGTCTCTAACCAGCATTCAGGAAGCCCTGGTTGAAAACGGCAAAGTGATCGTCACAGGCTGTCTGGGCGTTAAAGCGGATTTAATTCGCGAACGTTGTCCGGGAGTTTTGCATATCAGCGGTCCACAATCTTATGAATCGGTAGTCAAAGCTGTAAACGAACAATTACCGTTGCCCCCAGTGGATCCTTTGATCAATTTGGTTCCCCCGCAAGGCATAAAATTAACGCCACGCCATTATGCTTATTTGAAAATTTCAGAAGGCTGTAATCATCGCTGCACTTTTTGCATAATCCCTTCAATGCGTGGGAAATTAGTCAGTAGGCCTTTGCCAGAAGTAGTGGCTGAGGCCAAGAAATTAGTGGCTGCCGGAGTCAAAGAGCTTTTAGTGATTTCACAAGACACCAGCGCTTATGGCGTAGATATTAAATATAAAGAGGATACTCAATTTATTAAATTATGCGCAGCCTTAGGTGAGCTAGGGGTTTGGGTACGTTTGCATTATGTTTACCCTTATCCTCATGTAGACGAAGTGATTCCATTAATGGCCGCCGGGAAAATTTTGCCTTATCTTGATATTCCTTTTCAACACGCCAGCCCAAGAATATTACGATTGATGAAGCGGCCCGCGAGTGCTGAAAATATTTTGCAACGGATTCAATCTTGGCGGAAAATATGCCCTGAAATGGCCATTCGCAGCACTTTTATTGTCGGTTTTCCGGGTGAAACTGAAGTGGAATTTCAAGAATTATTAGATTTTTTAACAGCCGCCCGTTTGGATCGAGTCGGTTGTTTTAAATATTCTCCAGTGCCGGGTGCGGAGGCCAATCAATTGGCCGATCCCATTCCTGCTGAAGTTCAGCAACAACGTTATGAACGCTTTATGGAGTGTCAGGCTGAAATCAGTCTGCAAAAAATGCAGGAAAAAATAGGTAAAAAGCTGACAGTTTTAATTGATCAAGTAGACGATCAAGGCGCGGTAGCCCGGAGCATGGCGGATGCCCCTGAAATTGATGGTTTAGTTTATATTGAAAACGGCCATAAACTTAAAATAGGTGAATACGCCTCAGTGAAAATAATTGACGCTTCAGAGCATGATCTTTACGCGAAGTTAACCAAATAAGTATTTAGCTGGCCGCAAAATTGGATGTTCTATATAAGTAAAATGTAGGTTCAAAATAAACTGCCCGGCAGATGTCGAGCAGTTTTATCAAATTAAAGTTGATTATTAGTGCGATTTTCGGGCGGAATTCTTGTTTCCGGACGATTATTGCATCGGCAAGGAGAAGAGTGGCATTTATCACACACCACATCGCCTCGACAACGGCAAGGAGAAGATTGGCATTTGCTGCAAAAACCTTCTTTCCCGCACTTGCAAGAACAAGGTGATCCGTGGCACTTGTAGCACTCTCCTTTACGGGCACAACAAAAACAGGCGTAAAATATTAATATTATTGAGGCTATACCTACCAATATATAAACTATACGCTCTATCGCTGGCCATTCCCCTAGTAAATTGGCTACCAGGTTATAACTAAATAAACCTATTAAACCCCAATTGATACCACCAATGATGACTAATATCAGGCAAATCCATCCAAGGACGCCGCATTTTTTGTGCATAATACCCTCCAATTTTTTGACCGAATAACTCGGGAAATTCCCGAGGTTTCATTCCATAATTTTTTCCCTACAATTCCATTAGGACAAAAAAATCCCAGGAATTGCTATTGAATGACCTAAATATAGGTTAAATTTACTTATTTTTCCTCTTTTTCCTTATAAAATTGTTGCCCTATTTCAATTCGGCTGCGGCCGTTTTTTAACCGCCATCGGTTAGTATCGCGCAATGAATAAACGCAACCGCAATATTCTTGTTGATAAAATTCTTCTCTTTTAGAAATTTCAATCATTCGTGCAGATCCGCCTTCTTTGCGCCAATTGAAAGTCCAGTAGATCATATCTGGATATGGCGTTGCCGCGCGAACTCCGGAATCATTAATTTGTTCCATATTTTTCCAGCGGGAAATTCCCAGAGAGCTGCTGATAATTTTAAACCCATGTTCATGAGCGTACAAAGCGGTTCGCTGAAATCGCATATCAAAGCACATTGTACAGCGAATACCGCGTTCCGGTTCATTTTCCAGGCCTTTAGCCCGTTTAAACCATTCATCGGTGTCATAATCGGCATCTATAAAAGGCACTTGATGCTTTTCAGCAAAGCGGATATTTTCATTTTTACGAATTAAATATTCTTCGAGCGGATGGATATTGGGATTATAAAAAAAAATCGTATAGTCAATTTTAGCCGCCAGTAACCGTTCCATGATTTCCCCAGAGCAAGGAGCGCAGCAAGAATGTAATAATAATTTTTCGTCTTTAATCGGTAATTCTAATAAGCTAGACATACGTTAACCCAAAAATGAAGATTTTAACTTTCAAATTTAAATTTAGCAATACCGTTAAATAGATCTGTTTAATAAATCCCTGTATTTTAAGAAACTTAAAATGAATGTAATATTCCCTTCAATCAACTGCAAAGTGTTAGACGGAAGGTATTGATCAG
>Ga0163144_10024684_pt1 | contig 11779 bp, 12 predicted proteins | sample OliLak19BULKMAT1_FD_123175 | JGI IMG/M metagenome (GOLD analysis project Ga0163144, IMG submission 123175) | Freshwater microbial mat bacterial communities from Lake Vanda, McMurdo Dry Valleys, Antarctica - Oligotrophic Lake LV.19.BULKMAT1 | ecosystem: Environmental > Aquatic > Freshwater >... | reverse complement strand
GTTCCTCAAAGCCGTTACCACCATACGTTCTGGCCGCTACAATGAAGAAGGTAAACTTCTTCCGTGGCTAATGCGCATTGCCCATAACCTGGTTATAGACCGGGTACGCAAGCAAAAGCGTAATCCAGAGGTGGTGACAGAAGATGGCAGCCCTGTGTTTTCGCTATTAGACTTTGCCACAGAGTCGGCAGAGTCTGTACGGATGCGTCAGGATCAATACCAGACCGTCCGCAATCTTATAAAAACTCTGCCAGAGGCCCAGCGAGAGGTCCTCTTGTTGCGGCACTTTGCCGACATGAGTTTTAAAGAGATTGCCGAACACACAGGAGTTTCTATCAATACAGCCCTTGGCAGGATGCGCTATGCACTTATTAATCTTCGCAAGAAGATGAATATCCACCCAGAACTGCATGATAAGACCCTTTACCAACCAATTGAACGCTAATGGCTTTCGTGCCAATAAGCTTTCTGCCTCTTACGCCGCTGTGCAGGCCACAGCCCAAGACACAACCACGTACGCGCTCACCTCAGCAGAGGAGCGCTTGCTAAACAGGGCTTCTTACAGCCTCTCAGAAAAACAGATTGCCAATATTTTGGCACTTGCTGCTCTTGTTTAGCTTTTGCAAAATGTAGGAATGTTAGCCCGGCTTAGGTCGGGCTTTTTTTGGCTTACTACCTTTGTACGTAAGTGAAACGCATCCTTATCCTATCAGACACGCACGGTATGGTGCACCCCGGTGTAGAGCAACACCTGGCAGGGGCAGATGAGGTGTGGCATGCCGGAGATCTGGGCCCGCCTGAGACCCTGCGCTGGTTTATGGATCGTAGCAAGGTTTTTAGAGCCGTGGCCGGCAATGCAGACCCCAGAGAAACTCTGCACTTGCTAAAAGACACCGCATTTTTTGAGGTTGATGGCATACAGGTTCTGTTGCACCACATTGTAGGCAAGCCTGGGCGTTATGTGCCCCAGGCACAGGCACTCGTAAGCAAACTACAGCCAGATTGGGTGGTGTGCGGCCACAGCCATATTTTGCTGGTGGCGCCCTTGCCATTTACATACCGGCCCAGCCGGCCAAAGGGGCTGCACATAAACCCAGGGGCAGCGGGGCGGCATGGGTTTCATACTATCTGCACAATGCTACAGGTGCAGGTGCATGCAGGCAAACTGGTGCAGGCCACGGCCATAGAGCTTGGGCCTAGAGGGGCTCTTAGCCATGTTGCTGGCACTTAAAAATGTTAATCCTGTGCTTACGCTTACTTTTACCTGTATGAAAAAACAAAGCATTTTGCTGAGCATCGTTTTTGTTGGCATACTGCTAGCCATGGGCTGCTCATCGGCCAAGAGTGGGAGCAGTGCCCAAACCCAAGCTGCTTACGATGAATCTCTGTTACTAGGCACTTGGCTGCACAGCCATGAAGAAGATGGTAAAGACCCACGCGGCACCATATACCGTAACGCAAAATACTTTACCTTTCCTATGGCGCGTGGCAGAGAGGGGTTTACGTTTAGCACAGAAAGCAAGTGCATGTTTTTAGCCATTGCCCCCACAGATGGTACAGAAGAGCAGCCTGGCAAGTATGGCTGGGGTGGCAAGGGAATGTTAAAGATTACATTAGAAAATGGGCGCTCTTTTAATTTAAAGGTGCATGAGCTTAGTAAGGATAAAATGGTTGTGAAAGAACAGTAAAGTCTGGCTCTGCACCTGTATCATAAAAAAGCACCACCTATCTTGCAGCCCTATAGTATGAAACCAGCAGACAGCAAGAAGAAGTATTACAAAGAAATAAAGACAGTACTACAGGGGCGCTTCTGGTTCTTAGTATTAGGGCTTTTATGGCTGGGGCCACTTGCCTGTGCGCAAGCTCAATATTCTACCACCAATAAAAAAGCTATAAAACTATACATAGAAGGTGTTCAAGAACTGCGCAACCGCCAGGTGGGCCGTGCCCGCAAACTACTAGAAGACGCCCTAGAGAAAGACTCTGCATTTTTAGAAGCGCACCGCACCCTTGCAGAGATGGGCCGCATAACGGCCGATTTAGACTTACAAGCCAAACATTTTGCGGCCATGGCTCGGCTAAGGCCCACCGGGCCAGAGGCCCCTAGTTTACTTAGTTTTGCTGGGCGCCAGGCGCAGAGCAAAGGCCGGTACGCCCAGGCAGAAGAGCTATATGCGCTGGCATTATCATCTACTAACCCTTTATTGCCAGAGCTTAAGCAAAAGCTAGAAAAGGGCTTGGCAGCAGCCCGCTTTGCAGCCGAGACTATAAAGACCCCCATAAAGTTTTCTAGAACACCGCTGCCCACCCGGGTAAACAGGTTTCCTATGCAGTACACACCCACGGCCACCGCCGATGATCAAATACTTATATACACAGCCAGAAAAGGATTAAGCAGTGCTTTTGATGAAGATATATACCAGACAGAAAGGGGTAAAGATGGCAGCTGGAGTACCCCAGAGCCCATATCAGACCAAATAAATACAGACGGTAACGAGGGCACAACCTCTGTATCTGCCGATGGCCGCACCTTGGTTTTTACCAAATGTGAGGCTGTTTCTAGAGGCGGTTGCAACATTTACATCACCCGCAAAACAGGCAAAGACTGGGCCAAGCCAGAGATGATAGACTCTGTAAACTCTGCAGAGTGGGATTCTCACCCCTGCCTTTCTGCCGATGGCAACACCCTTTTATTTGTATCATCTAGGCCGGGCGGGTTAGGCCGTTACGATATTTACGTGGCCCGCAGGGGCAAAAATGGCCTTTTTAGCCGTGCAAAAAATGCTGGCCCAGCAATAAATACAGATGAAGATGAAATTATGCCCTTTTTACATGCCAATGGCCAGACCCTGTTTTTTGGCAGCAGAGGGCATTTAGGCATGGGCGGGCTAGATCTTTTTATGGCTAACCGGGCAGAAGGTGCAGGCACAGATTTTACAAATTGGCAAACCCCTAAAAACCTGGGCTACCCACTAAATACCGCTGCCGATGAAAGCTCTATTTACATAGCACCAGATGGGCGCCGGGCTTACTATTGTGTAGAAGATAACCAAAACGGGTTTATGACCCGCTCTGTACTCTATGAGTTTGACTTCGGCAAGGGCTTGCACCTAGAGCGCCGTAGCTTCTTTGCAAAAGGTACAGTAACAGATGCCAAAACAGGCAACCCCCTTGGCAGCCGTGTAGAGCTTGTAAACAATGCCTCTAGAGAAACAATTTATGCCGTAGAGTCAGACCCAGAAACAGGTAAGTACCTGATGGCCTTGCCAGAGGGCAGCCAGTATGGGCTAACAGTTTCTGCCACAGGCTATTTATTCCAAAGCCGATTTATAGACTTTAAACAAGCCGCAGACTCTGGGGCAGTACTGCTAGACTTTAAGCTAGAGGCACTTAAAAAAGGCGCCAAAACCGTACTAAATAACGTTTTCTTTGCCAGCGGCAGTGCAGACTTACTGCCAGAGAGCGATGCAGAACTAGCCCAAGTGGCTGGTTTGCTTAAACAAAACCCAAAGCTTAAAGTAGAAATTGGCGGGCATACAGACTCTGTGGGCACGGCAGAAGCAAATCTCATGCTCTCTAAAAAGCGGGCACAAACCGTAAAAGACGCCTTGCTTAAAACTGCCATACCAGATATGCGCCTGCAAGCAACTGGCTATGGCGAAACAAACCCCGCACAGCCCAACCGTACCCTGCAAGGCCGGGCCATGAACCGCCGCATAGAATTTACCGTTTTAGAAAACTGATGGGGTTTGCCTTTACTTTTACCAAATACCAGGGCACGGGCAATGATTTTATTCTTGTTGATGACCGCGCCCAGACGTTTCCGGTCTCAGACTTTGTCTTTGTTGCCAGCCTTTGCAACCGCAGATTTGGTATCGGGGCCGATGGCCTGATTTTGCTGCAAGAGTCCCTAAGCCCCGCCCACGCGTTTGCCATGGTATACCACAACAGCGATGGCCGCCCCAGCACCTTTTGCGGCAATGGTAGCCGCTGCATTATGGCTTTTGCCGCATCGCTTGGGCTGGTGAAGCCGGGCATACCATCCATATTTTTAGCCACAGACGGCGAGCATACCGGCACCTACCATAACCCAGAGGCAATAGATATGCACATGAATGCCCGCCTGCCCATACATAGTTTACAGCTGGCAGACGGCACCCAGGCCGCCCTTTTGCAAACAGGTTCTCCGCATCTTATTGTGCCTGTAGCAGATACAGATTCTGTTGATGTACAAAAGATGGGCGCCCAATATCGCTACGAGCCCCAGTTTGCTCCACATGGTGGGGTAAACGTAAATTTTGTACAACGGCTTAGTGCCACCTCTTTAAAAGTACGTACCTATGAGCGCGGGGTAGAAGCAGAAACCCTTAGCTGTGGCACCGGCGTAACAGCTAGTGCCCTTTGGGCAGCTACTGGGCATAGGGTACAGGTGCAAACACTAGGGGGTATGCTTAAAGTTACATCTATGAAAGACTGGAGCCAGGTGATACTCTCTGGCCCGGCACACCGCATATTTACAGGCACATGGCCCCAGATATAAGCCCTATTACACCCTTACGCATTCCTGCCTTAGTGCCCATTGCTGCCAGCTTACTTTTATTGGCGGGCATTGCCGCAAAGGCCACTCTTGTGCCTGGCACTGGTATTTTATTTACGGGCGTTTTATTGGTTGCGGCAGGGTTGTTTATGTACTGCACCGGCGCTGTTATAAACGATAAACAAACGGCAGGCATACCTAAACTGCTGCAGGCCATGCTCTGGCTTTGTTGCATGCTGGGCACGTGGTCTCTGGCGCAGAATCTTGGGCAAAACCAGCCTGTGGCCAATTACGCACTTATTTGCCAGCTAGGCTGGATAGCCTACGCAAGTACGCTGAGAAACAAATCTTTTGCCATTGGCAAAAGCCAGCTTTTGTGGGCTTTCCCCATGGTGGCCCTGCTGGCCCTAGGTGGTTTGTTAATACCGGCTCAGGTAAAGTACACCACCTTTAACCCCGCCAGCCCGTATGTGCCCTGGGCAGATTATACAAGAGGCTATCACCTGTCGGGTGGGTATTTAATAGACTCTGCTGGGGTAAAAGTGCGGCCAGTACCCTATATGCGCTAGCCAGTATTTACTCTGATGCCGCGTAAGTAACCTTGGTAAAGGCATCTGGCCCAAGAAATTCATTGGCCAGATTGCGCAACTGCGTGGTAGAAACGGCTTTAATCTGCTCAAAAAGTTCTGGCAGACTTTCTATACGCCCAGAGTCTAGCAAGCCCTTGCCCAGCACCTGCATTAGGCCGTTATTGCTTTCTTCTGACATGGCCAGCTGGCCCATAAGCTGCTCTTTGGCTTGGTGTAGCTGTAGGGTGCCTAGGGGTACTTCGCGCAATTTCTTAAGCTCTTTTAGCACCAATTGCCCCGCCTTTTCAACTTGGCCAGGGTCAGTTGCAAAATAAATGGAGAATATGCCGGTATCTGTAAAGGGCGTGTAGCCTGCATCAACCCCATAAACAAGGCCGTGGCGCTCACGCAGGGCCAGATTTAGCCGAGAGTTTGCCCCCGGCCCGCCCAAAATATTAATTAACATAAAGAAAGGCAACCGTGCTGGGTTGTGCAAACTGGGTGCTTGCCTGCCCCATGCAGCATGTGTTTGTTTGCCGGGGCGTACTTGGGCAAATGCGGTAGGGCTTTTCAGGGCAGGGGCAATACGGCCTAGGCGATTGCTTGTTTTTTGGGGTATATCTGCCAGTAGAGGTTCTAGCACCTTTATTACTTTTTTAAAAGGAAAGTTAGCAACCGAGGTAAATACCACCCGCTCTGTATCTAAATTGCGATCAATAAAGTTAGCAAAGGCCTGCCGTGTAAAACCCCGCACCGTAGATTCTAGCCCAAGAATATTTGCGCCTAGGGTATGGCCCGCAAAAATTTGCGCGTCTAGTTCATCAAAAATGGCCTCGTCTGGTGTGTCATGGTACATGGCCATTTCTTCCAGAATCACTTGCCGTTCTTTCTCTATCTCTTTAGGTGGAAAAATTGAGTGAAAGGTGATATCTGTAAGCAACTCAGCAGCCATTTTGTAGTGGCTATCTAGCAGGCTAGCGTGAAAAGCTATCTTCTCTTTTGTGGTGTAAGCGTTAAGCTCTCCCCCCACGGTCTCTAGACGGTTTAGAATATGAAAGGATTTTCTTTTCTGGGTGCCTTTAAAGGCCATGTGCTCCCAAAAGTGTGCCAGGCCCCCTTCGTCGGTCATTTCATCTCGGCTGCCTATATCTAAAAAGAAGCCTAGATGGGCAATGCGGCTGTGAGTTACCTGCTTGTGTATAAGGCGAATACCATTGGCAAAGGTATGTATCTGATAATCTGGGGCGGCTATGCTCATAGGTGGGGCGTTATCAAAGGTACTATCCTTATGGGCAGGGGCAGCAGGTACAGGTGTGCCAAAAAAAAGCCCCTGCCCGGTAGAACACCGTGGTAGGGGCCAAGAATAACCTAGAGGGTGAGCCCCTGCTGGGGCAGCCGTAGTGTACGCAAGCCTAATGTGTGGCGGCGTGGGTGGCTGCGGCTCCTTCTAGCACGTCGCGCAAGGGTACACGTTTGCCATCGCGGTAGGCCACCGTCCAGGCATCACGCACGCCCATCTCGCGCAGATATTTTTTGAAATTGTCTGCTTCCCAATAATTTGTAAAAGCACCAAGTGTATATTTCTTTGAGCCATCTGTCTCCACATCTCCAGAAAAGTTTTTGGTATTTTCAAAATACTTAGAAAGATCTTTGTTGCGGAAATAGCCAATCTGCACCTTAAAAAGGACACCTTTAGTTACTTCTGCGTGGCGGGCCGTGTAAGCCTCTGTAGCTAGGCCTTCTGCAACTGCTGGGGCAGCCGTAGCAGGAGCAACTGTGGGTGGTGGTGGTGGTGCAGCCAATGCTGCGTCTAGCTTAGCCTTTAGCTGGGCAGTCTCCTCTTGGCTGTCTGCAAGGTTAGATTTTAGCCCTAGAACCTCTTGGCCGCGTTTTACAAGTTCTTCATTTGTGGCTGTGTGTTTATCCGTCATGGCTTTAAGATCTTCAGGCTCTAGCTCTCGCAGCCGGGCCTTCCATTCTTTACGCACAGATTTTTCTAGGCGGGGCAACTCAGGGCCTTCGTCTTGGGCATGGGCAAGCAAAACAGGTGCCAGCACCAAAACCGAAACTACTAATAAGGTTGAGAAAAAACGCATTATTGAAACTAATTGATTTGGTAAAGTTCAGCTGTTAGTGGCTATCGCTTGTGTTAGAGATAATAACATACTCAATGGCCTTGCGCAAAAGTAAGGTACCCAAAGTGCTTTGTTACGAAATTGCAGGGCCAATTGCTTACTCTGTAGTGTTTTAGGTGAATTGTATATGTTTTAAGGGCCATTTTTGCTATAAAATTTTCGTTTAACCATAGGCTATTCTTCATATTAAGGCCTTTTTATAAGGTAGTTGTAGCCACCTAAAATTTAAGAAGTTTATTTGAAACATATTCTGGCACAAGGGTTTGCAGCATAGCCGCCTTGGTTGTACATTTGCACTCCGTTTCTTTAAAAGCAATCTTACACACAACCTTGAGCCGGCGGGCATCGGCACTACAAGGTAAGATTAACTTTTTAAGGACTGTAGCCCACTAAGATTGATATGAAACCGGACATTCACCCAGATTACCGCCCCGTTGTTTTCCAAGACTCGTCTTCGGATTTCAAATTTCTCACCCGCTCTACCATCAAGACAGCCGAAACAATAGTTTGGGAAGATGGCGGTACTTACCCATTGGTAAAGCTAGAAGTAACTTCTGCTAGCCATCCTTTTTATACGGGCAAAAAATCTACGATACGTGCTACAGGCCAAGTAGAGAAATTTAACAAGCGCTTTAAAAAAGCGTAACCCAACACGCACCATTTGGCTACAAATCTTTCCAACTGTTTGTCTACAAACTTGCAGACCAAACTACTGGATGGTAACTTACAGGCTCATAGCTAATAACGCCCACCTTAATAAGCCAAACTAAACAGTATGTTTGCCTTACGGGATGTTAAACTCAGCTAGCCTCAAACAGCTAAACTGGTCAAAACGCACTTTATAGGATTCATCCACTACAATTTTTACATTTAAATTTACTAAACCCCGCCCCGCCCCGTGACTAAGGCAGAAGTAATAGCAGAAATTGCCGAAAAAACCGGCATAGACAAATCCGATGTGTCTGCATCCATCGAAAAGTTTTTTGAGGTAGTACGTACTACCATGGCAAAAGGTGATAACATCTATGTCCGTGGGTTTGGTAGCTTTGTAAACAAAAAACGTGCCCGCAAAGTGGCTCGCAACATTTCAAAAAATACCGCCATCATTATTGATGAACACTATGTGCCCAGCTTTAAGCCTAGCAAAGAGTTTGTTAAAATGGTAAAAGACTCAGAGGCACTTAAGCTTGTAATTAAATAAGTTTACAGCACCGCAGGCTACTTATACACCCATGCAAAAGGTTACCGTTGCTCTTTTAGCCGGTACGGCCGCCTTGGCAGCCGGTATGTGGTTTCTGCCCAGAGGCTCCGTGCAACAACGTGCCGCTGTTGCAGACTCTGCAAAAAGTGCAAAATCTGTAGCCTCAGACGAGGCTACGCCCTTAGATGCAGATACAACCGCCGGCTCTCATGCAGCTGTTTTATCTTCGCCAGACTTAGCCCTTGTACGCCAGTGGCAGAAAGCATTACCTGCTGCTACTAAAGAGCAAAAAATAATTTTGGTTGATTCTTTAGCCAATTTATTTACTGCACGGGGCAAGTTTGATTCTGCATTAGTATACCGAGAGCAAACGCTAGCGGTATCTAAATCTGCCCCCAGGCTCTTAGCCGCAGGTGAGGCTGCTTATATGGCATATGCTGTAGCTAGCAACCCAGACTTGCAAAAAGCCTACGCCGCCAAGGCACAGCAGTACTTAACAAGTTTGCTGGCCATAGAGCCTAATCAGCTTCAGGCAAAAATCCACCTAGCGCTAACCTATGTGGGTGGCTCTACCCCCATGCAAGGCATAACGCTCTTGCGTGAAGTAGTGGCCAAAGACCCTGACAATCAAGAGGCGCTGTACCAGCTAGGTATACTGTCTTTGCAAAGTGGGCAATACGCTAAAGCAGCAGCCCGCTTTAATCAGATATTGGCCAAGCATCCAGACGATACCAAAACCCGGTTTTATCTGGCCCTAGCCTATAAAGAACTCGGCGATGCTGCCAAAGCCCGCCAAGAATTGGAGTTTGTACAAGCCCATGAAACTGATCCGGCCGTTCAGGCCACCGTCAGAGATTACTTGACCGAGCTCAAAACCCCCTGAAGGCCCTAAAACTAGCCTTCTTTTTTGTAGTAACCTTCCTTTAACGCCCTCACCCCCCAGCATTTTTTATGCCTTGCGGAAAGAAAAGAAAACGCCATAAGATTGCCACCCACAAGCGCAAGAAACGTCTGCGCAAAAATCGGCACAAGAAAAAATAGAACAGGCCTAAGAGCCGTGCCGTATCCTTTTATACTGCACTTTCCACTTTATGGATAGTGTAAGAGCTTGGTTTACGCACAATTCTTTACGGCCGTGTGCCTTAGTCCTATCTGCCTGCCCCCTGATGCAGCACGCCAAAGCAAGCTCCTTACGTATGTACGGTGCAAACTTGGCTGCTGCAACAGATGGGCTTTTCGTATTTATACCTGATCCTGTTTTTACCCCCCACACCCCCCACAACAAAACATCCCTCCCGTGAGTAATGAACTTATTATAAGCTCTACGGAGAAAGGAGAACGCATAGCCCTCTTGCAGGATAAAAAACTGCTAGAGTACCATCTGGACGGACGAGAAGAATTTAACGTTGGCGACGTATACCTAGGTATTATCCGAAAGGTGAACCCCGGGCTAAACGCCAGCTTTGTAGATATGGGCCATGAAAAAGAGGCCTTCTTGCATTATCCAGATCTGGGCTCTGCCGTACTAAGCTTGGCCAAATGGAGCCGCCTAGTACGCGATGGCAAATGGACATCTAACCGATTGGATCACTTTGTACTTGAGCCTGAAATTGACAAGGCAGGCAAGATTACAGAAGTTTTTCAGAAAGGTCAGATTGTTCCTGTACAGATTGTAAAAGAACCTATATCTACTAAAGGGTATCGCATCACCACAGAGATATCTCTGCCGGGGCGCTACCTAGTATTGGTTCCTTTTTCTGATTCGGTCTCCATCTCTAAAAAAATAGTAGAGCGCGATGAGCGCCGCCGCTTGCTTGGCCTTGTACAGGCTGTGCGGCCAGCAAATTTTGGCGTAATTATACGCACCGTTGCAGAAAATGCAGATCTTGAAGATATTCAACGAGATCTGGAAAACCTTGTAGAGAAATGGGAAGCCGCCACGGATATCCTCCGTACGGCAACACCCAAAAGCCGCATCATTGGCGAGATGTCTAAAGCCTCTGCCCTTATGCGTGATTTGCTTAACGAAAGTTTTGACCGCATACTCGTAGATACTAAAGAAAGCTACACCATTATGCGCGAGTTTGTAAAAACCATTGCGCCAGACAAGCTAGAAATTGTAAAGCTGCACAATGCCAAAACAAGCCTTTTTGAGGTATCTGGCGTGGAGCGGCAACTAAAAGTGTTATTTGGCAAAACGGTGTCCCTGCCATCTGGCGGTTACCTAGTTATAGAGCATACAGAAGCCATGCACGTTGTAGACGTGAACTCTGGCAGCAGCACTGGTAAAGGAGGCGGAGACGACTATGAAGCCAACAGCTTTAAAGTAAACATGGAGGCCGCCCGTGAGGTAGCCCGCCAGTTACGCCTGCGCGATATTGGTGGCATTGTCATTGTAGACTTTATAGACATGCGCAAGCCAGATTATCGCCGCTTGCTGCAAGAATTCATGGAAGATGAGATGAAAAACGACCGTGCCAAGCACACCGTTTTGCCGCTCTCTAAGTTTGGGCTTATGCAAATAACCCGCCAGCGGGTGCGCCCAGAGCTAAATATCCAAAACAGCGAAGTATGCCCCACCTGTAACGGTACTGGCAAAATACAAGCCTCTATTGCCGCTGGCGATTTGCTGGAGGCTGCCATAGATTTTGTAGTTGCCAAACAAAACGAGCGCGGTGTTACCATTCAGGTGCATCCGTTTATCCATGCGTATTTTACAAAAGGCCTAATGAGCCAGCAGGTAAGATGGTTTTTAAAATATCAGACGTGGATAAAGCTTGAGCAAGACAGCAGCCTTGGCCTCTCTGAGTTTAAGTTTCGCAACCGTGCAGGCGATAGAATAGAACTTGGCTAAGCAGAATTATACCCACATGCAAAAAGGCCCCTTATGGGGCCTTTTTGCGTTTCTATATCTCCTGTTTATAAAGTAGAAAGCTTTGTAGGGCTTGTTTTAAAACTATCCTCGCTGGCTTTTTATTTTGGCATAAAACTCTTCTTGGTAGCTTTTAGAGACAGGTATGCGCTTGCCGCCAAGGGTAGCCTGGTGCTCTGCAACGGCTTGCACTTTTTCTAAGTTTGCAATATAGCTGCGGTGTATGCGCATAAACCCAAAGGGTAGCAGCTTCTCTTCCATGGCTTTCATTGTACTATGCACTATGTGCTTGGGGCCTTGCTCCATCACTAGCACTACATAGTCAGATAGGGCCTCCACATACAGAATCTCATCTGTACGTACGCGTACAAATTTGTTGCTAGTTTTAAAGAAAAACTCTTTTGCTTTTTGGTTGTCGGCTGTTTTGCCTTCTAGTTGTAATGCTTTGCGCGCCCGCTCTACACT
>Ga0163144_10024683_pt1 | contig 11779 bp, 7 predicted proteins | sample OliLak19BULKMAT1_FD_123175 | JGI IMG/M metagenome (GOLD analysis project Ga0163144, IMG submission 123175) | Freshwater microbial mat bacterial communities from Lake Vanda, McMurdo Dry Valleys, Antarctica - Oligotrophic Lake LV.19.BULKMAT1 | ecosystem: Environmental > Aquatic > Freshwater > Lake... | reverse complement strand
TGCGGTCAACGGCATTCATATTCACTGGTCCATTGAAACTCGCATGTATTCGATGGCCACTTTGCTTTCCGTGGTCTCAATCTGGTTGCTATTGCGGGGCATACAGAGTGCTGATTCAGTGAGCGGCAAGGCGCTAGCCGCCGGTATGTCTACTGCATATTCGCTGTGATTTCGGTCACCCGCGGCTAGCGCCCAGCGGCTCACTTATGCCAAAGTGAGTGGCTAAGGTACAAACATAAACTCGGGGCTGTTGATCAGCGCCCAGGCCGCATCCTCCATGCGTTCGCGCCAATCCGCCTCAAGCCATTGTGTTGCTATGTCCCCCCGCAGAATCTCTTGCTCCAACAATAGCTTGATCCGTGTCGCTTCTGGCACCAAATGATTGGCCCACGATACCGCATTCCGTTTGTAGGACTCCAAGGACTTGGATCGCGAGACACGCTCCAGCTTGCGAGTTTCAAAACCGGGTTTTAATAGCGTTTCGAAATCCGCTCGTTCCTCAATACTCGGCAGTCGCCCCAACACGGTTCGAAAGAGATTCTCAACCAATTCCGATAAAGATTTTGCTCTCCAAGCCATCTCCGTAAATCGACTATCGTCAGACAATCGAGCTAACTTCGTCGCCGTCAATCCGTTCCCGAGAATCAACGATTGCAATGGACTGGCCGATTCGTCTCGTACTGTCAACGGGGTTGGCCTCGAGTCGCGCCAACCTAGCGACATCATCAGGTCACATACTTGTTGCAACGCGGGCAACATCAACGCTGGTCTATCGCGGTCGGTCGAGGTAGAAGCCAACTGCCAAGCGCGGGTTGGAAAGCCTAAATGCAAAAACTGTTCGGGCGGACGACGCCCCTCTGGATCGAGCGACATGGGCTCGACATCCATCGGCTTGCCTGCAACAGCAAACAACGAGTCGATCATTTGCTCCGCCGACAATCGGCGCCGAGCGGGACCATACGCCAATTGCCCGGCCTGGAGACAAACATTGAGTTCCTTTTGCGACAATGGGGTCGCCTGATAAACTTGCGAGTTGAAGATCAATCGTGCGGCTTGCTTGAGATCGTAACCGCTGAGAACAAACTCGCGCTCGAGCAGATCAAGTAGCTTTGGATCGCGAGATTCCGTGCCATTCCAATTGTCAATCGGATCGACCATGGCCCAGCCAACGTAGCGATGCCAAAGCCGATTCATAATGACTCTCGGAAAACGTTTGTTCGACGGCGAAGTGACCGTGGCTGCAAACCGTTCGCGAGAATCTTGCTCGTTGCGAAGCTCTGCGTTCGACAGATCGACTTTGGGAAAAGAAGCAAGATGCCAATCGGGTGCAAGTTTGTCGCCCGCCTTGAGCGAGATGGTGATCAGCGGCTGACGACCATCTGGGTTCAGCGGCACGGTACTTGAAACAGGCAGGGCCACTGTGTCGCGCTGAAGCATGGCGGCCAACGAAAAAAGCTCTTCTTGCTTGAACGGGCTATTCGGTGAATCGTGGCATCGTGCACACGACATTTCCAAGCCAAGAAACGCCTTGGTCAAAATCTGTGCCTTAGCCGCCATCGGTGCATCGTTTTGAGAAGCCATTGCAAAACCACTGGGCCCACCAAAAAACTTGCTTCCTTCCATCAGAATGAGCTCAGTTGCAAATCGATCAAAAGATTTGTTATCGAGGAATGACTCATGGATCCACCAGCGGAACGGGCCGGTATTGTTTTGTTCGGGTTTGACGATGCCCGGATTCTCAGCAAGAACGTCCTGCCAGTAGCCGACCCAATGGTCCGCCCAGCGATCATCCGCCAATAGTTGATCAATCTTCTTGGAACGTTTATCAAGCGAGCTATCGGCGATAAAGGCCGCGACCTCGTCCCCGGTCGGAACGATGCCAATAGTATCCAACGTGATTCGACGCAAAAATCCATAGTCGTCTATGTCAGCAATTCCATCGAACTCGCGTCCCGACGAATCGATACAGACTTGATCAATCGACTTGGATTCTCCTTTCGAGATATTGGCTCTGGCAAGCTGATGTCGCGAATCCCAATAGTCTCGCTCCTTTTCGCTTGCGTCAAATCGTAGGCGTTGGTTTAGTCGCTGCATGCGGATTGCCTCGTCAGCTATAAACTTCTTCCAACGCTCATCTGTTGGAATCCACGGCTCGATACCATCGGGAGCGAGAATCGTATAGTCACCATCTTCCGTTGCGATGGCTACGCACAAGTCGCCGATTTCAGGGCGAATGGATCGTCCGCCAACGATCGCATCCAAGCGAAACACATGCATCCCCTCGTCGAGTTCTAGCTCCACGATGTTCTCTCGGTGGCCTTGAGAAATGGGAACGAGATAGGCTCGCGGAGGTACAGGCAATTCGGGTACCGCTTCGTGCCCGTCGCCGTTGGTTGTCAAAAAAGGTTGCGATGCGATTTGCTTGCCATCGATCCAAAGCCGCGTTGCATTTTTGGATCGCAACAGGATCGAAACTTTCCCGCCGGGCATCGAACGTTTCAGATAGAATTGCGCCAAGACCGGCAGTTGCCTGTCTTCGATGACTCCTCGTTCGTTGTACTTTTTGGGCAGCTGGCTTATCGCCATGGTCGGAATATCAAATTCAAGCATCGGCTTGTCGAGCGAAAAGCCCCACGTCCGGTCCATCAAGCCATCGAACAGTTGAACTCGAACACGATCGTCGGGCAGATCGGATGCCGCGACCCACGTATTGGTCGGCGTTGTGTTGCAGCGGTAATGCGATGCGATTTGGTCGGCAGCGAGCGCTTTGCGGTAGATGGCGATCTCATCGAGCCAGCCTTTGAACGCCGCGGTGTGGTTGGGTTGCCCAGACCCGATCCAAACTTGATCGTTATCGACAAAGGGAGATGCGCCAGTATCCCCCTCCATATCCCAAGCACCATCAATTGCTTGCCCATCGAGGTACGCACGCAAGCTGCCAACGACTCCAAAAGAATAAGTGACGGCAACATGATGCCAACCACTTTCTACTGGGAATCCGGCACTACTGGTCCAACGGTGAAACTTCGGCGCAACAGATTGTTTGCCCGTGTCTACCGAGTTATCCAAAGCATCTCTGCTTCGAAAGAGAAAATTGATCAAGGCAACTTGAGAGTCCCCTTTGAGTCGAAGCGCGTAGTTTAGATTTTCTTTTTCGAAACCCGCGTTGCCTGTGCGGCCCTTGCTGATGACGGACACGTATTGGTCGTTGCCGATAGCTCGCGGAAAGACCCAGGCTTCCAACGTAATCGAATCGCCCAAGTCGAAATCGAGCGGGCTTTTCTCGCCGGGGTCTTCAACTTGAAAGTAGTCCTTGCCTCCTGGAAAATCTGCGGCCTTGTTCGCTGGGCCAAAGAGAGGAAACGCAGTGGGTCGCGGTCCTTGCTGATCCAGCATGACTTTGCCCATCAGCTTCGCCGGGAACGCAATCTTGGCTTGGGAGGAGACCGACTTAGCCGATTTCGACTCGGAAAAATCCCAGTAGGCAACCGGCTGGTCCGTCAGGATCAAATCAGAGTAGCCATGAAAGTTTTCTTGTGCGTCAAGTCGTTGTTCCGAAGCGACATCGACAACGACCAGCAGTAGCAAGCAAAGGCATAATCGCTTTGGCATGGCAAACTCATTATTGGCAGGGATGGAAGGAAGGCCCCCTCCACTATATCGCAAGACAATGCCCATGCCAGCGCCTGCATTACTATTACTTTCCCTCAAAACGTTATTTTATGGGTGGAGTCGTTTCCTTCGGCGCGAATAACATGAACCAGGGCAATCCCGCCGGCCCGTTTGCTTTCAAAATTTTTTTTAAATGTTTTGGTTGCTATCACGGGTGGAATTGTACACAGCGGCCACTATCACAAAATGGGCAAACGATCATAATGGGGCTCACTTCCCAGATGCCTAATGAAGTGATTGAGCAACATATTGACTCGATCAGGACGGCGGGCATCGATCCAATCTCCGGGGACTTCCATTTGCCAATTGCGTCCAAGTAATCCCCCACACCTCGAGTCTGGCATGATCAACACCCTGTTCCTACCAGAGCTGCGAGAAATGCTGGCGGACAAACTCGACGAGGAGCTTCGCGAATTTTGTGTTGCGCTGCATCCAGCCCGGACAGCTGAATTCATGGAGGGACTCGAAAGTTCCGAAACGTGGGAAGTACTTCAACATGCCGAACCAGGCATGCAAGCGGAAATCTTTCAGTATTTCGAATGGGACCGCCAAGTTGAGCTGTTAGCCACTCAAGACGACAAGCAGGTAGCCGTACTTGTCACTCACCTGCCCGCCGACGATGCGGTCGATTTGCTGCACGAGGTAGACAAGGAACGAGTCGATCAAATCCTAGCTTTGGTTCCCGCAACGGACCGACGCGATATCCGTCGACTGCAGACCTTTGCCGAGGGAACGGCGGGGGCCATGATGACCACCGAGGCAGCCTGTCTGTCCGAGTCGCTCACCCTCCGGCAAGCCCTCGACCAACTCAGTCGACAAGCAGAACGGCTGGAGATGATCTACTATATCTACGTCACCGATGACACGAACCACCTGCGCGGAGTTGTTAGCACGCGAGCGCTCGTATCTGCGATCGGGCGACCGGAAACGAAACTCGTCGACTTGATGAAAACGGACTTGGTCACCGCCAACGTCCAAGACGACCAAGAGCAAGTGGCACAGAAAGTAGCTTTCTACAATCTGCTTGCGATCCCCGTCGTCGATGACCAACGGCATATGCTCGGCATCATTACGCACGACGACGTCATCGACGTGGTTCGAGCCGAAGCGACCGAAGACGTTCAACGTATCGCAGCGGTGGAGCCCTTAAAGGACTCTTACATGCGAACTCCATTGACAACTCTGTCGTGGAAGCGAGGTATCTGGCTTACTATTCTTTTTTTTGCCGCTCTCACGACCGCGTTTTTGTTAAAGAGCTATCAGGTAGAACTTGAAAAATATGAATGGCTAGTGCTATTCATTCCACTCATTATTAGCAGCGGTGGTAACTCGGGCAGCCAATCCTCGACCCTGGTGATTACAGCGTTGACGACCAAGGACGTCTTCGGTCGCGACTGGTTAACGGTCTTGCGTCGCGAAGCGATTATGGGAGTAGTCTTAGGAAGCTTCATGGGGGTCATCGGGTTCTTCTGCGCCCTGTTTCTTGCGCCAACCGTATACGCGGCCATGATAATACCGATCACCGTTTTATGCGTGGTCATATGCGGAACTTGCATGGGCAGTATGTTGCCCTTGATATTCCAACGCCTCGGCCTGGACCCAGCCATGATGAGCAATCCGTTTGTAGCCGGCTTGAGCGATATCCTCGGCATTCTCATCTACGTCAACGTGGCCATGCTGCTGCTGGAATAGCGAGATACTATGCAGGGCCAATGCGATTTTGATGTTCCTCACCTGCTGATGTAAGGCATTCCATGAATACATGTACCCTTCTGGAGGCGGTCTTGCTATTCGTTGCTACCGAACTCAAGGCGCTAATATTCAATACATGAGATTCGTTTGCGTTTCCGGGGACGGTCTAGGACTGTGAAGATCTTCTATACCGATCATTTTGAGTTGCCTTTGCCGCCTGGTCATCGATTCCCGATGGCCAAGTATCGGCGTTTGCGAGATCGAATAGTAGGCGATCCGTTTTTTCAACAGGATGTGTTGCTGGTCCCGAACGCTGCCACGATGGAGCAGTTGTGTTTAGCGCATGATAGAGACTATGTAATGCGTGTTATGGCTGGAGAGTTATCTGCCATGGAGATCAAACGGATTGGGTTCCCGTGGACACCGGCAATGGTTGAGCGATCGCAACGCAGTAGCGGCGCGACGCTCGCGGCGGCTAGTCATGCGATCCAAGACGGGGTGGCCGTAAACATGGCAGGTGGAACCCATCATGCGATGCGCGATGCTGGCGAGGGATTTTGCGTCTTTAACGATGCAGCCGTTGCAATCCTGTCGTTGTTATCAGAATCAAAGATTCGTCGCGCGGTAGTCATCGATTGCGATGTGCATCAGGGGAATGGAACGGCACAGATATTTGCTGACACGGACGAGGTTTTTACGTTTTCCATTCACGGCGAAAAGAACTTTCCGCTTCGCAAATTCCCGAGCGATCTCGATATCGATTTGCCGGACGGTGCAACCGATGAACAGTATCTCAGTGCACTGGGGGGAGGGCTTGCGCAAGTCTTGAGTCATGGCCCATTTGATCTAGCGATATATTTGGCAGGCGCTGATCCATACGCGGGGGATCGGCTCGGTCGCCTGAAGTTAACCAAGCCGGGGCTTGCGGCCCGCGATGCACTGGTCATGAGTGAATTGAACGCCAAAGGGATACCCGTGGCTGTGGCGATGGCGGGCGGCTATGCCTATTCGATAGATGATATTGTGGACATTCATTCCCAGACCATTCGAATCGCCTCGGAATACGGTGCATTGCATTCGCGACGATATTAGTTAACCTTTCGGACATGGAAATCGTCATCACTGCTGTTGGGCCGGACAATGTGGGCTTGGCCGACCCGATCATTCACGACGTCACGTCGCGTGGGGCAAACATCGCTGAAATTCAGATGTACGACCACGACGAAGCGGCTTTGTTTGCCATGATGTGTCGTCTTCAAATTGCCTCGGATCAGTTGTCGCCGATCCAGGTAGCGATGAGCAAAATTGCGGATCAAAAGAAATTAGAGATCCGGGTTTGGAGTCCAGATCAACGTCAGGCACGTCCCAATTTGGCTATCTGCGTGACACGCCTTGAAAAGCCAGCCAGGGCAATTTTGGAAGCGATCCAGTCCGGAGTGATTCACGCGAATCCAGCGGTGCTCATCGGAAACAGAAAAACATGCGAGCCGCTCGCTGAGGAGTTTAACGTCCCTTTCGAATACATCGGTCGCGAGGATGGATCTGGAGATGACGATGCTATGGTGCGGAACATTGATCGGTACCAGGCTGACTACGTTATTCTGGCTCGATACATGCGAGTCCTACCGCCGGACACTTGTTGGAAGTTTGCCGGTGGTCGAATCATTAATTTGCATCATGGATTATTGCCAAGCTTCCGAGGATTGCGGCCCTATCACGATGCGTATGCCGCGAGGATGCTCACGTTCGGTGCGACATGTCATTTCATTGTGCCAGAACTGGATGCGGGCAACCAGACCATCAATCAGTCTACGTTTTCCGTTCTACCTGGGACAAAATTAGAAGATGTGATTGCAATAGGGCAGCGCGAAAACGAGCCGAGTTGCTTGGTAGAAGGTATTCGCAGGGTCTGCGATCGAGAAGTGAAATTGCATTTCCACCGAGTTGTGGCCCGCCACTCCAGTTAATTTCGGTCGCACTATTTCTATACATCAATATGTATGGCCATCGGGTGGCACGCTCAGAGCGATAGCGATGGGCGTGGAAATCATGGCATTGATTTCTAGCGACTCACACGCCCTTCGTACCTCAGGGCGTGCCACCCCTCAAGGCGTGCCACCGATGCCGCTACAGTCGCTACAACCCCTACTGCTAATTTGGAAAATTCTAAGGTCTGCGGGTGCTGTGCAGATTTTGCGAGCCATGTTTGGGAGTGAAATTCTTCGAGCCATGCTCCCTAACGAAAATCTCACTCTGCTTTTCCACACGAGTAACAACGATCATGACCTCACAACTACCACACATTCGATGGCTATTTGCCGTCCTCCTATTCCTGTTCCAAGGAACGGCGAACGCGCAATCCGTGATCAATCGATCTCTTGCCGCTGCCGACAAGCAAGGTGTTCTCGAACCATTTCGGGACACCGAAGTCGCAACTGCCGAAATGGGCGTTGTTCGCGAACTCTATGTGAAGCCTGGCGATGTGATCGAAGAGAAAGCTGAGATTGGCCGACTCGACAATGAGCAACAGCGTCTGATCGTGAATGAAGCGGAAATCGATGTAAGTTCGTTTGGAATGTTGGAAACTGCTCGCCGCGAATGCGAGTTCAATCAGCGACGAGTCGACGAGACTGCAAAAACGGTTGCACATGGCACTTCGAGCCCGAAAGAGTTGAATCGCTTCCAATTGGATCTGAGTATTTCAAAAGCAAAACTACAGGCACAGCAAGAGGCCAAACTAGTTTCCCAAGCGAGGCTTGAGAAAGCCCAATTGATGCTTCACGAGCGTACGATTCGAGCGCCCCATCGCGGAACTGTGGTCGCTGTCAATCGCGATGTCGGTGAGTACATCGCCGGAAATGCACCGTCCATCATTCGCTTGGTTGACACCTCCAAGTTGCGAGCTCGATTTTATTTGGCAGATGAAGCGGCTGAGCGCTTTCGTAAGACAGGTCGTGCCGAAATCCGATTGGCAAACCACGTCGTTGTAAGTGCAGACGTTGAGTTCGTTGCCCCTTTTGCGATTGCTGATGGGGCTGTCATTGAAATGACGGTCGTCATTGATAATTCGGATGGGAACATCCGATCTTCGAAATGTGAACTGGTTCAATTCTAAAACAAAACATTGCGCAATGAACAATCAAGCCAGTATCGCGAAAAACCCATTAGCGCTCAAGTTGATGAAGCTTTCGAAACAAGAAATCGATTCGGCTCGCGACAATCTCCCGAGTAATCTTCAAGGACTTGAGTCTTGCGAGACGTTGATTGAACATGTTTTGCAGGGCCTTGCACCGGAAGACGGCCCGGGAACACAAACACGCGATTTAGGTGGCCCTGAATACGATGGACAAAGGTCCTCGACATGCTCTGCTGCCGGTCATGGATCTGCGGTCCCTGCACTTGATGTTCTGTCCGGTTCCTTTCTTCAATCGGCGGTAAATTATGTTGCCCGATCGAGCGGCCTTTCGATTGCACTTTTGATAACATCGAAGAATGGCACGATCGTTCAGTCTGCGCAAAGCGGTTGGGATGCTAGCGATTTCCGAATCCAAAGCCGAACATTGGCAAAAATAGCAAAAGAGAGCGTATGGCGCAAGGAGCCGCGTTTTTCCTCCGATGCGTTCGCGTGCGTTCAACATACTGGCGTGGATAATCCCGGGGCGAACGATTCGACCATTGATTTGTCCGATGCAGCAGCGACTGCATCCGCGTCACCAACACAGACTGATACAGTACCGACTGTTGAGGCAAGCGTTTGTCTTAACGAACTATCGCAGATTATTGGTACTTCGCTCTGCTCGATCCCTTACGCTCTTCCAGAGTCTTCTGGTTATGCCGTGCTTCTATGTGAAGCAACCCCAATGAAAGAAATTGGAGTTGCTAACTACTTCGCACAGGCAAGTACCCTGTGGCTTGGCAAAGTTTCGGCCGTCAATCTACTGAAGCAGTTGGACACATGGCTGATCATTCGGCGATGCAGTTGGTTTGCAAAAGTGGTCGCGGTGACGGAGAGCATTCGTTCCAACTCGAGGTGGTGGTTGTTTCCGTGTGGACTTGTGTGTGCAGCGATGTTCCTACCGGTTCCCTACTATCCACGACGTGACTGCGTCTTCGAACCAGAAACAAAACAATACTTGGCTAGCCCAATTCAAGGCCGGATCGCGAGCTGCGAAGTTCGGCCCGGCGATTACGTCGAAAAAGGACAGCTCATGGCTCGAATTGATGACGACCAATTGCGACGCGATCTTGCGACTGCCAAGGCTGAACATGATAGTGCGCTTAAGAAACGGGATTCCGCATTGGCGACTCGTACCACCGGGAGTATCGCGCTGGCTGACATTGAAATGGAACAGGCAGAGCGACGCATTCAGAGCATTCAAGATCAGTTACGACGACTTGAGATTCGAGCGACGTCTGCAGGTGTCGTAGTCCAGGGAGATTGGCAACGCAACGTCGGGATGCCATTGACCTTGGGCCAGAGTCTTTTCGAAGTAGCGGAGCTGGAATCAATGACAGCCGAGGTGCGACTCCTCGCATCGGATTTGGCACAGATCAATGTTGGAGATGAAGTGAGCATCCGAAGCGATGCTTCGGGGATAGCGTCCTTTCGCGGCAAGATCAGCCGCATTGAGCCCAGAGCAACCGTCATTGATGACGCTGCTGTCTTCGTCGCAGATGTCGTCATTCATGACCCGAAGTTACAGTTGCGACCTGGCATGAAAGCAACCGCGCAGATCGAAGCGGGGTGGCGATCCATAGGCTGGTATCTGTTCAATCGCCCATACACATGGATCGCAAACCAGTGGATTTGGTAATTCTCAATACTCTGCATTCCATATTCCTTTAACTTAATAATCATGAGCGGCTCCACACATCGCATACGACCTGAACTTCGATTTTCGCCAGCACGCTCTGGCGACGAGGTGTACTACGTCGTCGAGGACCGAAACAACCACCGATTTTGGAAAATCGGCCTGCTGGAATACGAGTTTTGTGCCGCGATGGATGGAACGAACGGGATTCCGGATGCCGCCGCTATCGTTGCCCAGAGAAGCAAACTAGGGGCTGCTACCACTACTCAAAAACTGATGGGGATCGGTTCATGGCTCTTGAACATCGGAATCATTGAAGCTGTTGGCGGTGAGACCGTCGATGCGAATGGCGAACCACCGAAGCCACCACCTGCAGCAGCAAAACCGAAGCGGATGTTCGATCCGAGCTTTTTTCGTATTCCAATCTTATCGGCAGAAACACTGGATCGAATGACCGGGGGACTGACTTGGCTGATATCGATCCCATGTTTAATCCTGGCTGCAATGACGTGGTTCATCGCCATCGTTCTCGCTTATCAAAATAGCGACGAGTTGATGGCCTTGGGCAGGAAGCTTTTCGTTCCTGGGAGTCAATGGTGGTTGCTAGTCGCGTGGTTGATTCTCAAAGCGGTGCACGAGGCCGGGCATGCGATTGCCAATACGAGTGTAGGCTCGCGATCCAATGGTGCTGGCATCGGATTTATGTTTTTTGCCCCGTCACCGTTTGTCGACGTCACTGGACTATGGAGTGTCCCTAAGCGTTGGTCTCGTGTGCTAGTAGGCGCCGCCGGAATGCTTTTCGAAATCACTTTAGCAGCGTTGGCTGTCATCTGCGTGTGCACGATCGACAACTCCACCATCAAGTTCCTATGCTTTACGATTGCATCGCTGGGCACCTTTACGACAGTTGCGTTCAATGGAAATCCCTTGATGCGCTATGATGGATATTACATTTTGATCGATTTAATCGACCGCCCGAATTTGTTTCAGGACGCTTCACAGTCTATGAAGGCATATTTTCTAACCTGGATTCAAAAGAGTCAGAATACTAATTGCACCTCGATTTCTTTGGTGATGTACGGCGTCGGTTGTTGGATCTCGAGAATGCTATTGCTTGTTACCATGGGCTGGGGAATGTGGATGACTTGGGACGGAGTTGGGCTGGTCGTCGTCGCGTTCTTTATTTGCCTATGGTTTGTTGTGCCTCAAATCAAGCGAATGCTATTGGCTGCGAAAACAGTTCCGCCATCGATACGAACTCTATTTAGCTCAATCTGTCCCCGCAAAGCAACTCGTTGTTTCGGAATCCTGGGGTTGCTGTCGCTCTGTAGTTTTCTGCCATCGCCACTCCAAATCTACTGGCCAGCCATCGTTGAGTATGTTGAGCCCTCGGATGTGCGGACGGTCGCACCTGGATTTGTTGTGCAGGTGTCTGTTCATGACGGTCAAGGAGTGCAAGCGGGAGAGGAAATCCTCACTCTCAGCAATCCGGACTTGGAGCTCGAATGCAAAGCGGCACAGGCATTGCTCCAATCGAGCGAGGAGAAGTGCGTTGCACTTCGAGCGCAACACAAGCATACCGAGTTGCAAACCGAAGAGGCGCT